>OLQH01000501.1_pt1 | contig 41996 bp, 36 predicted proteins | sample 1672671 | NCBI WGS metagenome assembly OLQH01 (sample SAMEA3136712, study PRJEB25190) | human gut metagenome
CATTTATTAAGTTTGCTGTGCCACATGTCTCAAGCACGAGTTATATAATACAGTATAGAATCAGATCTGTCAACATTTTTTTATTAATTTTTCCAAAAAAGATTTTTATAAAATATTACCATTCACACTTTTTAATAAAAATTATGCTATAATCAAAAAATCGTATTTTTTTTGTAACAAAACATTCCTTTCTACGTCTAATCTATGAACAAAGGAGGTGACAGTTCTGGATTATGAGAAATTGTACAATTCCTATTACTTGCAAGTATACTCATATGTAATGACAATTGTAAAAAATCAACATCAGGCAGAGGAAATTACCCAGAATACTTTTTATAAGGCCATGACCGCAAAGAAGGCTTATGCCGGCAGATCAAGTGAACTGACCTGGCTTTGCAGCATAGCAAGAAATCTGGCAATGGACGAATGCCGAAAAAACACAAAATTTACAGAGCTTGACGAAGAGCTGCTCGAACAGCCCGATAACCTGGTAAAATCCTTAGAAAATAAAGATACCGCTCTTCAGATCCATCTTATACTGCACGAGCTTGATGAGCCCTACAAGGAGGTCTTTCAGCTTAGAATATTTGGTGAATTGCCATTCTCCCAAATAGGCATGATATTTGGAAAAACAGAGAACTGGGCACGGGTAACTTACCATAGGGCCAGACTGAAAATCAAAGAAAGGATGGATAGAAATGAATAATCCAATTACACAATCAACCGATGAAACCTGCAATATAGTTCAGGATTTACTCCCACTATACTATGACGATGTATGCAGTCCCTCAAGCAAAAGGCTTGTTGAAAAACACCTTAAGACTTGCGAAAAATGTCAAAATACATACAATGAGCTAAAAAACGATTCTATTGATTCAATGATAAAAAAAGAGGCCGACAGTGTATTAAAGCAGCATGAGAAAAAGGAAAAAACTGCTGCCTACAAGGCCGGAGTCATAATAGCCGGATTACTGCTTATCCCGATACTCATCACATTCATAGTGTGTCTGTCAAATGGCGGTGGTTTAAATACCTTTGCAGTGGTAACAGCATCTATGCTTCTTGTAGCTGCAATGACAGTCATTCCCCTTATGGCACAGCAGAAAAAATTGACAAAATGCATAATCTGCGGTGTTTTTGCTCTGCTTTTGATATTCTTTTTTGTTGACAGAATGTATAGTTCAAATGAATTTATGCTGTGGTCTGTTCCAACTATATTTGGCTTATCGATTGTTCTTTTTCCGTTTGTCATAAGAGGAATTGAGCTTCCAGCTGCTTTATCAGACAAAAAAGCTCTTATCACCATGCTGTGGGATACCCTATGGCTTTTCCTCACGATCATTGAGGTGTGTGGTCATACAAACGATGTTGCCGGAATGAAGGCCGGCTGTATTATAGCATTTGTCTTTGTAATTGCAGCCTGGCTCATATTCTTCGATGCACGATATTTAAACACAAACAGATTTATAAAATCCGCAATTATAGTTTTGATAGTTTCTGTCTGGACAGCTTTTGCCGATGATGTATGCGAGTTTTTTATTTTTGGCACCAGACAAATCACTATAAAATCCGTGGATTTTTCCGACTGGACTTCCGATATCTGCGTAAATGCCAATGTTTACACTATTGTGCTTGTGTCAGGTGTTATTATTGCATCAATACTTTTTGCAGCCGGTATAATTAGTTTAAAAGCCCATAAAAAAACAAATGTATCCGCCCTTTAAAAAACATACTTATTTATTTTTACAAAAACGCTGCAAAAAATCATATTATATTTTCTTTCTCATATAATGTACAAATGTACTTACGGGAGGCAATATATATGAGTGCAAAAACAAAGATAGTCGTAGTAAAAATGAGGCACATTATTTTTTCCGGAATATTACTCGGAGCTGCTATACTTATCCTTATCTTATTTCTGACAATGGCATTTAAACAAAATGAGCCAAAACCAGAGGTTCATGAAACCGGCATGTTTAATCCCGGTGTTTACACCACTTCCGTTGCAATAGGCGGTGCTGCCATAGATGTGTCTGTTATTGTAGATGACAATAATATAAACTCTATAAGTCTGGAAAATCTATCAGATACGGTTGAGACGATGTATCCACTTGTCGAACCTGCCATGGATGAAATTGTTTCTCAGGTTATAGAAAAACAATCAACAGAAAATATTACATATTCCGAGAACAACCAGTACACCTCCATGATCCTTATTTCTGCAATTGACAATACTTTAAAAAAAGCAAAGACCTCACAGTGATCTGCGAGGTCTGTCCATATGCGATATTAAATATACAGAATCTGATATATTACTGTGCGTCAGATTCTGTTGCTTCAGTGGATGTCAATCCGTTTATGTAATCATTTACAGCTGTAAGATCTGCCTTATAGCATTCTACCGGACGTGAATTTTCATAATATTTATATCCTGAATATCCACCCCATCCTACTAAAACTGCCAGAACGACAACAGTCACAACTCTTGCTGTTGCACGTTTTACTTTATTTCTTGCATTAGTCTTTTTACGATTTGCCTTTTCCTTTTTATATCTATCAACTTTTTCCTGACTCATTGTATTTCTCCTTTTTGCTAGATAAGCGGCTATATATTTCTCAATTACCGCAATACAATGATTTTACTACATTTTGCGTGATATATCAAGGCATTTCATCATCGCTTCAAATACAGCACTCCTCATGCCCTTTTCCTCAAGAACCCTTACTGCCTGGATCGTAGTTCCTGCTGGTGAGCATACCATATCCTTAAGCTCTCCCGGATGCATTCCTGTTTCAAGTACCATCTTTGCACTTCCGAGTACAGCCTGTGCTGCAAACGTATATGCTTTCTGACGAGGCATTCCGCCTGCCACTGCAGCATCTGCCATTGCTTCTATGAACATAAAAACATATGCCGGTGAGCTTCCGCTTACGGCTGTAACCACATCCATAAGCTTCTCGTCTACAACCTCTGTCTTTGAAAATCCAGAACAAAGATCCTCTACCATCTTAAGTTCATCATCTGAAACCTTTGTATTTGCGCATACTCCCATCATTCCTTCGCCGACCATAGCCGGTGTATTTGGCATTGTGCGGATAACCTTTAATTCTCTTTTAAATTTTTCATCAAACCATGAAAGTGTTTTTCCCGGTGCAATGGACACAATTATCACATTGTCCGCTATCTCATCTTTTATCTGTCCGATAACCTCTTCAAAAAACTGTGGCTTTACTGCAAGAAAAAGCACATCTGCTGATCTTACTACGGAAATATTGTCTGTCGTAACGTTTATGCCAAGATCATTTCTGCATTTTTCAGCTGACTTTTCTGTCTTTACTGATGCTGTGATATCTGACGCAGCACACTTTCCCGAGTCGATCATTCCATGGATCATTGCTTTTCCCATATTTCCACAACCGATAAATCCTATCTTCATTGTTCACTATTCTCCTTCCAGATCAGATTGTGTAACTTAGCTTTCCACTTTAGTTTATCACATCTTTATTTTGATATAAAGTCCGAATGGACCGGAACTCCGCGATGCTCCACCGGCGTAGAGAAAACTATCTGGGTACGTGTCTTTCCATATTGCTGCAGATTATTTATAAACTCATCAAGCTCTTCCGTGTCAATAAACTCTACCTCTATGAGCATTGAATATTCTCCTGTCACACAGTTACATTCCACAACATTTTCTATAGATTTGATAAATGGATAAAATTCTTCTTTCTGCACAGGTTCGAGATCAAGGTTTATAAACGCTTTTATTTTGTATCCTAAATTTACCGAATCAACAGCTGCATGATATCCCTTTATTATCCCACGGGTTTCAAGTCTTTCCATTCTGGCTGTGACAGCCGGAGATGATAAGAATACCTGAGCCGCAATTTCTTTTATCGCTATCCTTGCATTATCCTGTAAAAGTTCTACTATTTTCTCATCAATTGCATCTAATGAATTTTTCATCGCAGCCTCCTAACAAAAAAGCGCCCAGATATCCCTAGATATCTAAACGCCATCGTTTACTTTAAATTATTAATTTTTAACTTTTAAAAAATAATAACATTTGTAGATATATATTGTCAAGATTAAGAATGACAGCCGCCATTAATTTATGAACGGTAATCGCCATTGATTTTTACATAATCATATGTAAGATCACAGCCCCATGCTTTTGCCTGCGCATCTCCCTGATTCAAATCGATGTTTATGTAAATCTCATCTTCATGAAGTATCTTGGCAGCCTCATCTTCAGAAAACTCTATTCCTGAGCCGTTTTTACATACGTTTACACAGCCTGCTTTTGATGAAATGCTGACATCCACCTTGTCGATATCAAATTCAGCATCCGCATACCCTATAGCACAAAGGATCCTGCCCCAGTTGGCGTCCTCACCAAACATTGCACACTTAAACAGTGGTGAACGGATAACGCTCTTTGCAACTATTATGGCTGTGTCAAGATCAGCTGCGCCATTACATGTGCATTCGATAAGCTTTGATGCACCCTCTCCGTCTTTTGCAAGCATCTTTGTAAGGTTCATAAGTACTTCATATAAAGCAGCCTTGAAAATATCAAAATCATCATTTTCAGTTGTGATTTCTTTATTTCCTGCCAGTCCGTTTGCCATGATACTTACCATATCATTTGTTGAAGTATCACCATCCACGCTTAAACAATTGTATGTAACTTTAACGATCTCACTCAATGCTTTCTGGATCATTTCTGCAGAGATTGCTACATCTGATGTGACGAAATTTAATGTTGTAGCCATATTCGGATGGATCATTCCACTTCCCTTTGCCATGCCTCCTATAGTACACTCTTTACCATCAAGCATGAATCTGACAGCTACCTGTTTTTTTACAGTATCTGTAGTCATGATCGCATTTGCTGCTTTGTCATTTCCATCGGCGCTGAGTCCGCTGGCAAGCGCTTTAATATTATCCCTTATCGGTTCAATAGGAAACGGCTGTCCGATAACTCCTGTAGATGCAACGATAACCTCTTCCTCCGCGATCCCGAGTTCTTTTGCGGCAAGCTCACACATCATCTGTGCTTTTTCAACTCCATCTGCATTACAGGTGTTTGCGTTTTTGCTGTTCGCAATAACTGCCTTAGCCTTATTGCCTGATTTTGCAAGGTTTTCCTTTGTAACTATTATCGGTGCGCCTTTTACTTTGTTTGTAGTGTATACAGCTGCTGCCTGACATTCTGTCTGTGAGTATACAAGAGCAAGATCGTTTTTGTTCTTGTCCGGATTCAGTCCACAATTAAGTCCGTTTGCCACAAATCCTTTAGCAGCACATACGCCGCCGTCTATTCTTTCAAATTCCATATATATCCTCCTTTGTATTACTACAATCTCTCGGAATCTTCTTCAAACGAAGTATTCTGGCTATATTTAGAAGACTGCGAGAGTACATTACTCTATTTCTTTCATCACACTCATATATGCCGGTCTTATTATCTTGTTCATTCCGACTATTTCCTCAAGTCTGTGTGCACTCCATCCTACAATTCTTGCGATTGCAAAAAGTGGTGTATATAATTCCATAGGTATACCCAGCATATCGTATACAAATCCACTGTAAAAATCGACATTTGGGCTTACTCCCTTGAAAATATGACGCTTTTCGCCGATCACAACCGGTGCAACCTCCTCTATTGTATTGTAAAGGCTCATTTCCTTTTCTCTTGATTTTGCAGCTGATAATTTTTCTACATAGCCGCGGAATATACGCTCTCTAGGATCTGAAAGAGAATATACTGCATGCCCCATTCCATAAATAAGTCCCTTATGGTCAAACACATCCCCATCAAGCATTCTTGAAAGGTAAGCTTTTACCTCATCCTTATCACTCCAGTCTTTAACATTCATGCGGATATCCTGCATCATTTCCATAACCTTTATGTTTGCTCCGCCATGCTTTGGTCCTTTAAGTGATGACATCGCCGCAGCGATTGCAGAATATGTGTCTGTTCCCGCTGATGTTACAACTCTTGTCGTAAATGTGGAGTTATTTCCACCGCCGTGTTCCATATGAAGTATAAGTGCCATATCAAGCACCTTTGCCTCAAGCGCAGAATACTTATTATCCGGACGCAGCATCCTAAGGAAATTTTCGGCTGTCGAAAGCTTTGGATCCGGTCTGTGGATATACATGCTTGAATCATTTTCGTAATGGTTGTATGCGTGATAACCATAAACTGCGAGCATCGGGAATGTCGCTATCAGTGAAAGACATTGTCTTATATTGTTGTCTATCCCAGCTGTTGATACATCCGGATCATATGATGCAAGTGTAAGGATACTTCTCGTCATTGAGTTCATTATATCCTTAGACGGAGCCTTCATTATCACATCTCTTGTAAAGTTTGTCGGCAGAGTCCTGCTCTTTCCGAGCACATCTGTAAATTCTTTTAATTCCTTCTCATCCGGTAATTGGCCAAACAACAGTAAATATGCTATTTTTTCAAATCCAAACCCATTCTGCGGTATATGATCTGTAAGTGTTTTTACGTTATATCCTCTGTACCATAATTCTCCATCACATGGCACCTTGTTTCCGTTTCCATCATCTTTAAATGATGTGATCTTTGAGATATTTGTAAGACCTGTAAGGACACCTTTACCATTAATATCCCTAAGTCCTCTGTTCACTCCGTATTCTTTAAAAAGACTGTCTGATATAGTATCGTTTCCAATACATAAATCCTGTTTTTTGGTTGCGTAAATTGCTAAATAATCTCTAGTCATCTATTCACCCTTTCCTATTTATTTCTGATAAAAATGAAGTGTGTCCATCATATCCTGGGTAAGTGTTCCACCATCATCTTTATATTTCTTTAATGTATTACGGTATTTCTTTTCAATCTGGATTATATTATTTTCGTAGACTGAAAATGCCGAACGATACAATGGATTTTCCATCAGATGATACCTTATGTCCGCTGTAAATGGAATGTATTTGGACATTATCTCACGTACCACCTTATTTACCCTGAAATTTCCCTGGCTTTCATATTTGATCCAGTTCACATAATCTGTGACGAATACTTCCCTGTAGCTGCCCTTTGCCCTTGATAACGCACTCTTTATCTTTTCTTTTACGGCTGCTGAAAGATTTCTGTTCTTTTTATAGTATTGTATATAATCATAATACTCTGATGTAAGAGAGTGCTCACTTATATCATTCCAGCGTACACCCTGAAGCTTCCTGCACATTTCCCATCGGTATCTTCCAACATTATCCATTATCTCATCATCAAGGCTTAATACCGACATTACCGGAAAAAGCATCCTCGCCGGAGACTCCCTGTCAGCACCTACATTTTCCTGCCACATTATCCCCCGGCTTCCGATAACAGGCATGAGAATTATATCCGGAAGAACCTCTTTTTGTATAAAAAATCTGCAGTTGTCGTGTTCTTTATCATAAAATAAAACTTCTCTATAAAAACAACTATAATCTACCTGCCTTATTTTATCAATAGAACTATAGACCGATTTTGGTGATACCCACATATCCTCAGCCGGTTTTGTCATCTCACTGCCATCAAGTACCGGTGAAAAGATCATTGTTTTTCCACTTGTTATGCGGCATCCTGTTTTCAGCATATTTGTGATCTCAAATCTCACCATGCGTTCTCTGTCTATCTTATAGCTCTTTTCTTCCTCAGCTGTTATCTTATTTGCTTTTCTAAGCTCACGCAGGCTCGCCTGATAATCCAGGCCGAATTCATTTTTAGATGTTTCCTTTTTACCTTCGTAAATTGCCATAAGCCATTCATATGCTGTATAGACATGGTCTGTTTCTGTTTCTTTGATCTTGTCACTTAACGCTGCAAGCTCATTTAATTTTTCTTCTCCGACAAGACCTGCGTCAAGAAATCCAAAGTTAAAAAACAGCATCATTATTGAAGATACTTTTTCTGCATGAAGAGAATTTATGAATGCATTTTCGTATATGTCATAAAAAATATCGGTAAAATTTCTCGCAGCCTGCATTGTTTCCGTACTTCTTGGCTTTTCTTTAACAAGTAAACTATAATCATCTTTCGCCTGACAGATCTGTGCCCTCCTGTCTTCATCATATCCGGCATAGCTTAAAATATATTCAAAATAATCAGTACCTGCCAGTTCTTCTGTTCCATCTGCACTATCTTCATTTTCGTCCCGGGTGTCCTCTTTATCCTGCTGCGCCGCATAGTCCTCGAAATCAAACTGCCAGAACTGCGAAAACCTGTCTTTTATCAGTTTTTCGTCTACGAGCCTATAGGATACGAGCGTACTCTGAAGTTCTTTTACCATTTTTTGTATGTGCGATATATCCAGACCTTTTGCACTCATATGCTTCGCCAGCTTAAACCATTCGGCTAAAAGATCATCCCCATCCGGACTAAGAAGCATATCCGCCTTATTCATGATATATTCACTGATCTCCTCCATGGCACCTATAGCTTTTATCATAACCTCCGATCCTGCTAAAATTTCACCGATCGTTATATCCTGCCTGGTTCCATAAAACTGCTGCATGATCTCCTGTGGCTGTGCAATAAGTTCATTCTCATAATCTATGCGCCACTGTGGTATACTGCTTTTTATTTTGAGCGGGTTTATATCTGTAAATTTTTTTGTTATTGCGTGATTTAAGTCATATTTTTTGCATAAAAATGCATATTCTTTGTTATGCCGCATTATAAATAAATATATATCCCGTGACAGCTTCATTACCATTTCGTATCTTTTGATCACTGTCTGCATCGTTACCTTTGAAGCATGTAAAAATGCATATATATATTGTGGCTGTTCATTAAATACTTCTTTTAAGTCACTGCGTGAGGTGTAGCTGTATGTTACAAGAATCGTATCCTCAAGTGCAACGTAATCGCAGTCATATATTCCTGCAGCGCACGACATTAATCCAATAACTGCCCCTTTTTCCATAATGAATTCGTCATTTTTTGTGCGCATAGCCACTTTCCCTTTGAGGATTACACTGACTTCCTGTATTTTTTCTCCTCTGTTTATAAATTTCTGACCTTTTTCCTGTTGTATTACTATCATCGACATAGTTGATCACCCTACTCCGCTTCGTATACTGCTTCTTTTAAATATCTGACAAGCCGTATCTCAAGCTTCCCCTTTTCTGCCATATCTTCTATTATTTTAAATGCTTTTTCCTGTGAAATTGGTTTCTTGTATGGTCTGTCCGTAGATGTAAGCGCATCGTAGATATCTGCCACGGCAAGTATCCTTGATTCCAGCATCAGCTGTTCTGCTTTTAATCCATACGGATATCCACTTCCATCAAGGTATTCGTGGTGTCCCATAGCTATTTTTTCCACATTATTATATTTTGAATTGAAATGTACCTTATCAAGTATCATTCCTGTCAGGACAACATGGTTTTCCATCTGGCATCTTTCCCTGTTTGTAAGTGTGCCCTTTCGTATCTCAAGACATTCCGTTTCATACTCCGTCAGATACATTATAAGCTCACCGCTTCTTGTCGTATATCCTTTTTTTGAAATGTCTTTTATGATTTCTATCGACGCATCATCCACATAATCCATCGTATTTATTTGTTTGATGAATTCAAGCTGCCTGTCTAAATACCTCGTCTTTTCTTTATATTCGGGTTCCGGTATTATTCCTTTTAGATAATCAATTTCATAATATGCCTTTAAAAGTTCAAATCGTTTTTCGATATCATTAAGATGTTCCTCAAGCCGTGTTGCCTTATTCATTATTGTAAGAGGTACGACCATCTTTCCTATATCGTGCAGTGATGCCGCCATTATAAGCTGATCCATTCTGTTTTCGTCAAAATAATCGTCACATTCTCCAGTTTCATAAAGCCTGTTCATGTGCTTTGCTATCATTTTACAGTATTTTGTAACTTTTTTGGTGTGCGAACCATTATATGGTGTCCTTTCATCGATCGCTTTTGCAAATGCATCAACAAACGACTTCATCTGCAGCTTCATTTCCCTTGTATAGCGCATATTTATGATCGATACGGCTGCAAGTGCTCCAAGAGTTCTCGCTATATACTCATCATCATTAGAAAAATCCGCTGGATTTCCATTTGCATCAAACGCATTTATAAGCTGAAGGACCCCGACAAGTTCATCATCAAATGTTACCATTGGAACTACCAGCATGGATTTTGTATCGTATCCTATAAGCTTATCGTATTTTTCATGTCCGCTCCATTCAAGTGTTTCTCTGCTGTCGACATTATGTATATTTATAAGTTCCCGTGTATATGCAGAATATCCACATGCATTCGTTACATCATCTGAAACCGGAATGGGAGGAAGATCTATTGAACTTTCCATGCCCTGACGTATATTAAGCGACAATGTCTCCATTATTTTGAATTCAAGATTTCCATTATTTTCCAGATATAAGGTTCCCGCATCGCAATCAGCTATCCTGATAGCCGTGAGCAGGATTTTCTGCAGCAGCCTGCTTTCATCTTTTGTTGTTGACAGTTCAATAGCTATATCAACAACCTCCTTTAACTCATCCTGTTTGAGCATTACTAACTCCTATTTCATGCACTTCCTTTTTGCATAATATTCTGTTTTAATTATTTATGTTTTAGTATATCACATTTTTCATGCATAAAGATACAATTATAAAAATTTTATAGATTTGCTATTCCATTCAGATATCCATACCCCGTTGTTTTATTCGGATAATCCGTTCCATCCTTTCGCCTGCAATCTCTTATGAGCGCATTTTTTATGTCGAGTCCGTTGGTTGAATCTTCCGGCATTCTGTTTGTAAAAAGTTCAAGTCCCAATGCACATACTCCGGCAGTTATCGCAGCTGCTGCGCTTGTTCCACTTGATAAAATGTAATTTCCCCGTGTGTCTACTCCGCTTATATTTACTGCGGGAGCCGCAAGATCCGGTTTGTAAAATCCGTCCGAATCAAACCCACGTCCCGATTCTATATATATAGAATCATTTATGGAATTATATCCACCGGCAGTTATCACAGCTTTTGCATCTGAAGGCATTGTTATTGTAGTCTGCGGATCAGAAACTATAAATGTGACATCTCCTTCAAGCATATTATTCATCGGAAGCCATAAATGAAATATTCCATTTATCGTCTTTACCGGATAAAACCGGATCGTCCACACCCCCTTAACAACATTTTCCATACGTATAAACGCCAGCAGATCTCTCGTTAATCTTCCTGTGAGCCTGTAATCTATCGTGACTTTTGTTCCCTCAAGTAAAAAATCATATTTCCCGCTCTGTGGCTGAACAGGTATTCCGGCAGGATTACTTTGTCCTCCCGGCGATATTATGGAAATCGTAAAAAACTCCGGGGCCAGTGACCAGCATTCCACATACATTCCTCTCATATCTTTTTCAACATTGATTTCAACATCGGCTGGTTTTGCTGTTGTACTTCCCTGATAGTGATGTCTGGCATTTGCTTCGTTACCAGCCCCCACAACAACCGTCCTTCCTCTTTCTGATGTGATCCCATCTATATATTCACATAGATTTTCGGTTCCGTTATGGCTTCCATTGTTACATCCGAGTGCAAGGCATACTACCATAGGGCGGTTATTCTGTGAGGCATATCTTTCTGCAAATGCAATGCCTCTCATTATATCAGCTTCCGAAAATACAAGCTTTTCATCCGGAATAAAGAAAAAATCTTTTAACTCTTTTTCCGCCGGCTTTAATTTTATCACTATAAGCTGCGCTTCTGGAGCAATGCCGGTAAAGTCATTTTCCCGGTTCTCCTGTCCGCATATAATGCCTGCTATAAATGTTCCGTGTCCATCCTCATCCTGTGCCGGTATGATTTCATACGGATCATCTGTTCTTATAGCAGCATTTATCTGGGAATTATCATATACCTGTTCATTTTCCTGATCCCATAATACAGCCACCTTGGATGTTCCATTGTTCCTTATGAACGATGGCAATGCAAAATTTACACCTGTATCTATTACTGCAACATAGACACCATTTCCAAAAAGTCCCGGATTAAATTCATTCTGAAGCCGGAACACACCGCTTTTCTCAAGCCCTTCTGTTCCTATCACAGCTAAACACTTTGGTATTCCCGAATACGAATTAACTCCCACCGATATCGGTGGGAGTCTGCCTTCATCGTAATACCATATTTCAAATTGATCGTTTATTATTTCTATTTTATCAGGTTCTAAAAGAGGCTCATTTATCTGATTTTTCGCAATGATAAATTCCATATTTATGCCTTTTTTAATAGTATATTCAGGTTTCTATAAATTGTTATTATTGTATTCACGGCTTCCGTGACAGGTAAAATATATAACCTGATATTCTCTTTCAAGCGATAAAAGGAGATTCTTTCCACGCGCAAGCTTCTCATCATCCAAATTTACAAATGGATCATCAAGTATCAAAAATGGCTTTTCACCCGGGTACATTGCATCCGCAAGAGCAAGACGCATACATATGCCGATAAGATCCTGATAGCCTGCCGACATTGTCCTCGTATCCCTAAGCTGCCCCTGTTCTTTTACCTTAAGTGTGATATTTGCATCAACCTGCCAGTTCCTATCTGTATTATTTGTAAGTATTCCAAAATATTTCTGAAATCCGTCAGCAATCGGAGCCATATATCTTGCTGTAAACTGTTCTTTTGCCTTTGACAGGTAATCTGCTGTAAGGCTTAATATCTCATATTTATGCTTTTCCTCATTCTGCAGTTCGATGCAGTTTCTGTATTCCTGCTCCTTTTCATCCCTTAAGTCAAGCTGCTCCTGAAGATCCTCCATCTGGCGTGTATACTGGCTTATTGATGTGCGTACTTCATCCATGCTGTTTTCCACTTCTGCGATGAGATTGTTTAGTTCATCAATTGTATACGGACACTCTGCCGGCGATAAAATTGATTCCATATCATGCTCTGCTTCAAACTGTTCTCTTCTGTGCTGGGCTTCCTTAAAGTTTTTGTCTGCAAACCGAAGTTCGGTCGTACGTGACTTTAAGGCTGAAAGTTCACTTATGAAATCCTTTGACGTGCCCTCACCTATTGTATTCATATATTTTTCAAGCTCTGCCTCAAGCTCACTGCATTTTTTACTGTTTTCGCCATTCTTCTCTAAAGTTTCCAGGAGCTTCTCATAATCGTGCATGTTTGTGCGCAGTTCAAAAAGCTTTTCCTGATACTGTGCATTTTCTATTTCGATTCCATATTTCTTAAAGAAATTGTCAGCCTCCTGTTCCAATTTCTTTATTCCGCTTTCTATTTCTTTTAGCTGGTCTTTCATCTCGATAATAGGGGCTTCTTTCTTTTTGCGCTCCTCATCAAGCTCTGCCTGCCTGCGGATATATTCACTCTGGGCCTTTTTGTACTTTCGGGTTCCTGATATTGCAGCTCCAATACCTGTGATAAATGAGACAGCACCTATCGCTGCTGTTATATACAATATTATTGAATCTATCCCTAAGCTGTTTTTACCGATCCCATTTATAATGACAGAAGCCAGTACCATTATGATTCCCACAACACCAAGTGCTATTCCTGCAGGAACAATACGGCTCTTTACAGGTCGTTTTTCTTCTTCTTCCTCAGAATCTGTAAGCATTGCAAGCGATGTCATCTGTGAAAGTTTTATTTCCATCCTGCTGTATTCACTGCTGACGGATGAAAGATTATTGATCTTTTTCTGCATTTCATCCAGATCTTCATCTGTAGGGATATCTGTTCTGAATATCTCTTTGAGCGAATCAAAATGTTCTTTCTGTTCATCAGTAAAAGCCATATTTTCATTTACAGCTTTTAAATTTTCGAGTTCCTTTGCATTCTTAAGCATTCCTGCAAGTTCTTCATCTGATGGTATCCTGCCTCTGAACCTCTGTGAGAACTGCATATATATGTCTTTCTTTTCTTTTTCATCAGAACATATATTTTCGTAGTTTGCCTTAAGAGCCTGTCTTCTGCTGTCTGCAGATGCAGTCTGGAGTGCTTTGCCATATTCAGTTCTGATCTTTTGAAGTTCTTTTTTTTGTGCGTCTTTTTCCTCTATTTTATTCGTTATCTGAACCAGAGAGTCCTCAGCTACCTGATATTTTTTAAGCTCCTGCTCTATCGATGTTATCGTATTTACACGTTTTTTTATGGAACCTGTTATCCTGTTCGGTGACATCTTATTCATCATATCTTTTATATCAGCCGATGCAGTCTCGAAATTATTGATATCATTTGTGTTTTCAGCCAGATTTCCAAGCTTTGCATTAATTCCGTCCGAAGGAACCGCAACGCAGTCTGCCTGTGCTATATATATGCTTCTCTTAAATGAATTTCTATCAAGGTCAAACAGTTCTTCACCAAGAAGTGGCGAAAAATCATCACATTCGATCATTGTCTTAAGTCTGTATACGTGAAATTCATCCTGCTTTTCAGTTAGTCCGAATGTCCTGCTTACCCTATAACCGACACCTGCCACCTCGAAATCCAACTCTCCACCATAGCTTCCTCCCTGCCATGGTTTGTAGAGTTTTCTCTCCTTCTCAAATGCTCCCGGTTCTTTTTTGGTGTCAAATCCGTAAAGCATCGCCTTAAGGAATGCGGCTAATGTACTTTTTCCCCATCCATTTGGTTGATTTATAATATTTATCCCATCATTGAAATTGATATTCAGATTGGAAAGTTTTCCAAAATTGTCTATGTGGCATGCAATTAGTCTCAATTTCTATATCTCCTCTCCACTCAATGCCATAATACCGCACCTTATGACCTCGGATTTCTTTTCTTCACTCATGTCTGACTGGAGCACCATTCTTATAAATTCGCCCTTAAGTGACACATCTTTTTCGTAATCGCTGTAATTAATGAGAAGCTTTGTCTCATCATAAACCTTCTCATAGTAAAAATATTCTTCGAACATGTCCTTTAAAAAGTCAGTATTTATCTCACAGTCCACATCCACTTCACCTACAAGTACGATCTTTACAAGACTTCTTGATGAGTATGGATTTTTAGCCAGCTCGTCCTCGATCTTTGCGGCAGCGTCCTGTGTCGTCATCGCCCCGGTGACATCCACATATATCGTATATAGATTGCGGTAAGCAAACGGTATAAATGAAAATCCTGCTGTAAGCTTTTGTTCATCTATATCAAGCACAACAAATCCTTTTGCTCCACATTCATCAAATCCACGACCTTCAAGACAGCCACTGTAACAATAAATCCCCCTGTTGTCTATCGGTCCGTTCTGGTATTCATGCACATGCCCAAGTGCCAGGTAATCGATGCCTTTATTTTTCATGGCATTCAGATTTATCTGGCCTATCTGCCCATGCATTATGACTATATTGTACTTATCATTGTCAAGTACAAGCGAATTGTATAATGTGGATTCATTTGTACTGTCAATTTCTATTCCAGACAATGAAATTCTGCCACAATCGTATGTCTTCCATTCTTCGTTAAAAAGATGCAGATTCTCCGGTATATCATCCAGTTTCGAGAAAAAATTATCAGAGTCATGATTTCCCTTAAGATAATAAAACTCAATCTGCGGATTTGACATTATGGAATCCTTTACCATGTTTCTTGCTGTTGCGGATATATTTCTTGTATCAAACAGATCTCCTGCAATAATGATCCCGTCTATTTTATTTTCTTTTGCATAATCAATCATTCGCGAATATGTACGCAAAATTTCCATTTTTCTCTCTTTTGCCTGCTCTCTAGAAAGATTTGATGTCATCTTTGAGTCAAGATGCAGGTCTGCACAATGGATAAACCTCATAATCTCACACTTTTCCTTTATTTACTCTCACTGGCACTTGTATCGGCAAGTTCAGGTGTTCCCCTCATCGTAATTACCGGTCCACCCTTCTTTTCTACATAATCTTTTGTGATCCTGACAGCGCCTATATTGTCATCCTTTGGTATTTCATACATTATATCAAGCATAAAATCTTCGATGATAGCACGCAGTGCCCTTGCTCCGACTTTCTTTTCTTTTGCTTTTTTTGCGATTGAATAAAGCGCATCATCATCAAATTCAAGCTTTACTTCATCCATCGCAAGCAGCTTCTGATACTGTTTTATGATAGCATTCTTTGGTTCTTTCAGTATACGGACAAGCATATCCTCTGTAAGTGCCTGTAAAGAAAACATTATTGGAAGTCGTCCTATAAATTCAGGAATCATTCCGAATTTTCTGACATCATCAACAGTTACCTGCATAAGCAGATTTTCATCATCATCATATTTATCCTTAAGATCAGCCTTAAAGCCTATGGATGCTTCTTTATTAAGGCGCTCTTTTATTATCTCTTCAAGCTCCGGAAATGCTCCACCACAGATAAACAATATATTTCTCGTATCAACAGTTGTCATCGGAACCATTGCATTTTTGCTGCTCGCTCCGACCGGAACCTCAACCTCGGCTCCCTCTAAAAGCTTAAGCATCCCCTGCTGTACGGATTCACCGCTTACATCTCTTTGGTTTGCGTTTCTTTTCTTTGCAAGCTTGTCTATCTCATCTATAAATATAATTCCGTGTTCTGCCCTCTCCACATCATTATCAGCTGCTGCAAGAAGCTTGCTTACAACGCTTTCTATATCATCACCTATATATCCAGCCTCTGTCAGTGATGTTGCGTCAGTTATTGCAAGCGGTACATCAAGAAGCTTTGCAAGAGTTTTTACAAGATATGTCTTTCCGGATCCTGTCGGTCCGATCATAAGCATATTAGATTTCTCTATCTCAACTCCGTCATCAGCCTGCGCTGCATTTCCTTTGCTGTCGGCATTTTTTTCTCTTTCGATGTCTGACATAACTCTCTTATAGTGGTTATAAACAGCTACTGACATAACCTTTTTTGCCTGTTCCTGTCCTACCACGTAATCATCAAGACTTGCTTTTATCCTGTGTGGTGCCGGAATTGAATGTATATCAAGGACTGGTGCCTGTTTCTTTTCTTTTGGTTTTTTCTTTTTCACTTTCTGGCTGTTTGGGATTCCCGGAAAACCATCTGTAAGATCCGAAAGATTTATCATGCTGATATTTGGCATTTTACTTATGTCCATGTTCATGCCCATATTAGGGAAATTTCCATTGCTCATGGAGTCAAATGTCTTTTGCATACAATCATTGCAGATACACAGATTCGGCTGTATATGTATCATTTTTCCTGCTACACTTTCAGGTCTGCGGCAAATATAGCATATATCCTCAAAATCACTTTTTTCATCATTGTCGTGCCCCGGATCCGGATTGTCCGGTGTCGGCATTCCCGGTTCCGGCATATCATTTCCCGGCATATCAGGTGTTATTATCGTATCGTTTTCTGACATATTTATATCATTATCTTCTGTACCTTGTGGTACTTCTTTAAATTCATCGTTGTTCATAGGTGTAACTACCGCCTTTTATACTTTTTATAATAGTTATAATTATACTTCAACTCATATTTAAACTCAACACCTAAAGTTTTTCAGAAGCAAAAATAGAACACTCTGAAAAAATATTTCTTATAGAGTGTTCTATTTACATCTGCGTTATAATGCTCCGCTATGCTGATTTAGTTTTATATCATTTCTTTTAACAATTTATTTACAAGACCAGGGTCAGCCTTTCCCTTTGTGGCCTTCATGGTCTGACCTACAAGCGCTCCGATGGCTTTCTTCTTGCCATTGTGGTAATCCTCCACTGCCTGTGGATTTGCATCGATGACAGTCTGAATCGTGGCTTTAAGCTCACCCTCATCATTCATGCTCTTAAGACCGTTCTCCTCAACATACTGCTCAGGGTCGATATCATCCGAAAATATTTTCTCAAATACTTCCTTGGCAACAGATGAGTTGATCGTGCCTGCATCTGCCATATCTACAAGCTTTGCGAGGTTTACAGGTGAGAATTTTATCTCATCTGCGTCCATATCGTTATCCTTTAACAGTCGCATTGTCTCAACCATCAGCCAGTTTGAAACCTTCTTCGGCTTGCCGCAGAGCTTTGTGGCAGCCTCAAATATGTCTGCCATATGCTTTGACTCTGTGAGAATCTTTGCATCATACTCAGGGATGTCGTATTCCTTCTTGTAGCGTGCAAGCTTCTGTGGACGAAGTTCAGGCTGCTTTGCCTTTATCTGTGCGATCCATTCATCGGATACGACGATTGGCACGAGGTCAGGCTCCGGGAAATATCTGTAGTCCTGCGCATCCTCTTTTGAACGCATGGCATGTGATGATTCCTTGTTGTCATCCCATCTACGTGTCTCCTGTACAACTTTTCTTCCCATCTCAAGAAGCTCTATCTGACGCTCGCGCTCGCCTTCTATGGCATGTGCAATAGCCTTGAAGGAGTTAAGGTTTTTCATCTCAGTACGTGTACCAAACTTCTTTGCGCCCACCTCTCTTACTGAGATGTTGACATCGGCACGCATTGAGCCCTCGTTCAATTTACAGTCAGATGCTCCGAGATACTGGATGGTCTGACGCAGAGTCTCAAGGTATGCGATAACCTCCTCAGCGGAGCGCATATCAGGCTCTGATACTATCTCTATAAGAGGTACTCCGGAACGGTTGTAATCTACTATAGATACGTCCTCCCACTCGTCATGTACGAGCTTTCCGGCATCCTCCTCCATATGGATTTCATGGATTCTGACGTTTTTCTTTCCGTTTGCTGTCTCAATCTCCACTGAACCGTTGCGGCAGATTGGCAGATAAAGCTGTGATATCTGATAGTTCTGTGGGTTATCTGGATAAAAATAGTTCTTTCTGTCAAATTTGCTGTACTGTGTGATGGTACAGTTGGTGGCAAGTCCTACTGCCACTGCGTACTCTACAACCTGCTTGTTTAAAACAGGAAGTGAGCCAGGCTGTCCTGTGCAGACAGGACATGTATGTGTATTTGGTGCGCCTCCGAATGCTGTGGAGCAGGCGCAAAAGATCTTTGTTTTTGTAGCTAACTCTACATGGACCTCAAGTCCGATGACTGTCTCATAGTTTTTCATATCCTTTTTGCCTCCTTCCTACTGTGCACATACAGCTTCTTTGTCTGCTGCCTTTGTATTTTCTACTTTATCTATGTCTGCTGTATTTTTTCCTGCGTACTCTACCGCTATATTGCTGTGCTTGTATTCACGTGTTTTTTCAAAGCTGTAGGCTGCGCGGATGATATTCTTCTCCTTAAAGCAGTCTCCGATGAGTTGTAATCCGATTGGAAGTCCGTTTTTGTCCATGCCGCACGGAAGCGATATTCCCGGAAGTCCTGCAAGGTTTACTGAAATCGTGTAAATATCACCAAGGTACATCTGGATTGGGTCACTTAGGCTTTCCCCAAGCTTTGGAGCTGTGGTAGGTGCTGCAGGTCCAAGTATTACATCATATTTGGCAAAGGCATCATCAAAGGCTTTTTTGATAAGTGCTTTTACACGAAGTGCCTTAAGATAATATGCATCATAATATCCTGATGAAAGTACGAAGGAACCGAGCATGATTCTTCTCTTCACCTCAGGTCCAAAACCCTCAGAACGCGATTTCTTGTACATGTTGTGAAGGTCTGTGTACTCCTTTGTACGGTATCCGTATTTGACACCGTCGAATCTGGCAAGGTTTGAGCTTGCCTCTGCGCAGGCGATTACATAGTAGGCAGGGATGGCATACTCTACAAGTCCGAGGTCAAATTCCTCCACAACAGCACCCTTTTTCTTTAATTCATCTGCCGCTGCAAGGATTGCCGATTTTACCTCCGGGTCAAGTCCATCTCCGAGATAATCCTTTGGAATACCAATCTTCATACCCTTTACATCATCGACAAGCGCCTCTGTAAACTTTAAATCGTCTCTGTTTACTGATGTTGAATCCTTCTTATCATATGAAGCGATTGCCTCAAGGATTGTAGCACAGTCTGTGACATCCTTTGCGATAGGTCCGATCTGGTCAAGCGATGAACCGTAAGCTATAAGTCCGTAACGTGAAACAGTTCCGTAAGTTGGCTTTATTCCTGTCACGCCGCAGAATGAGCTTGGCTGTCTGATTGATCCACCTGTATCTGAACCGAGTGCAAACGGTACTTCCTCTGCTGCAACTGCTGCACAGCTTCCGCCTGATGAACCGCCCGGTACGTGCCATGTGTTCCATGGGTTTTTGGTTGCTCCAAAGGCAGATGTCTCTGTTGTGCTTCCCATGGCAAACTCATCCATGTTGGTTTTTCCCACGATGACACAGCCTGCATCCTCAAGACGCTTAACAGCCTCTGCTGTGTAGGTCGGAATAAAATTATAGAGTATCTTTGATGAACATGTGGTAAGAAGTCCCTCTGTACACATGTTATCCTTTATGGCTACAGGCACACCCGCAAGCGCTCCTTTTAGCTCTCCCGCATCAATTTTTGCCTGAACCTCTGCTGCTTTTTTAAGTGCACCCTCTTCGTCTATTGTGACAAAGCTGTTTATCTTTTCTTCTTTTGCTTTTATAGAAGCAATGGCAGCCTTTACAGCCTCTTCCACTGTAACTTCCTTTGCCTGTATTTTCTTGCCGAGTTCCACGGCAGTTAAAGACATTAAATCCATTTTTCTCCTCCTTGCCGTTATTCGCCGATCGTCTTTGGTACCTTGAATCCGCCGTCCTTCTTGACCGGTGCATTGGCAAGTGTTGCTTCACTTCCATCACCGTTTGTGACAACATCATCTCTGAATACGTTGTTTACAGGGAATACATGGCTCATTGGCTCAATTCCCGCAGTATCAAGCTCCTCAAGCTTATCGATATAATCAAGCATATCTGCCATATCCTTCTTGGCAGCCTCTGCCTCCTCCGGTGAAAGCTCAAGCTTTGCAAGGATTCCGACATACTCCATAGTCTCGTCAGAGATTACGTTTCTCATGACTCCGTCCTCGCCCATCACCTTTGTGGTAACAGCCTGCTGCTCTGTGATTTCTTCCTCAGGTTCTTCGTCAAGAGCTGCACTTCTTACTTTTGCGTATATTGCTTCATCGCATATACCCTGATTGTTGAAGCCCGCATGGCGGAGAGTACCCTCATAATCCATTCCTGCGGCAGCCATTACTTTGCCTGAGTTTGGATTGTTTGTGTCATGACTTGCGCATACACGTCCTGCCCCGACCTCGTTTATGAAAAATCTGATAATTGCTGTAAGTGCCTCTGTCGCATATCCGTTATTCCAGAAACGTTTTCCTATGCAGTAACCGATCTCAACTGACTCAACCTTTTCATCAATTTTAGCTACGCCTATTCTTCCGATAGGCTGCTCGAGGTCATTAAGTTCAATAGCCCAACGATAAAAATCCTTCTCGTCATACTTAGCTATCCAGTTTTTTAAAACTGCCTCTGTAGTGTCAACACTCTCATGTGTCGGCCATGTGAGATATTTTGACACTTCCGGGTCATTTGCCCAGTTGTAAAACACGTTCTCGGCATCTTCTATTTCAAATCTTCGAAGAGTAAGCCGCTCTGTGGCTATCTCTCTCGTTCCTAAATGATTCATACGATATCCTTTCTCTTTTTCCTGATATTTTTATTATTTCTTGACATATGCCAAAATCTATCCTGGGGTGCGCATCAACACCCTGCAACGCATGGGTGTATATATATTGCGAAGACAAATTTTTAACAGTTCCGACGCTCACAGCCTGTAATACCTCACAGCGTACCTCCTGCCAACAACCTATCCGCAGGAAATGTCGGAACAAGCTTAAAAATTTTCTGAGCAAAATATATACACACATGCAACCTCAAGGCCTTACAGCGCACCCGCCACAACCCCAGAAGCTGTGACCTACGGCTCCAATCTGCTGAGATCACGAGGAAACAGTGTAGCCTCACGCACATTGTCTTCTCCGATAAGCTGCATTGTAAGTCTCTCAAGTCCTATTCCAAGACCTCCATGTGGCGGCATGCCGTGCTTAAAGGCTGAAAGATAGCTCTCCATACCCTCTGTCTCCATGCCACGCTTTGCGATTTTTTCCATAAGCTTGTTGTAGTCGTGGATTCGCTGGCCGCCTGTTGTGATTTCAAGACCTCTGAAAAGCAGGTCAAAGCTTAAGGTGTATGTCTCGTCTGCCGGATCATCCATGGCATAGAACGGTCTCTTCTTTGAAGGATAATGTGTAACAAATACAAAATCACTGCCATACTCTTCCTTGAAATACTGTCCGATAAGTACCTCCTCCTCCGGCTCTAAGTCGAATGGGTTTCTGAACTGTCTGTTATATTTTTCTGCGACACGCTGCTTTGCCTCGTCAAATCTGACTCTTGGTATGCTTGTCACGTCAGGCAGCTTAATCTTTAAAAGCTCAAGCTCCTTGGCGTATGAGGTCTTTAAAAGCTCCATGGTGTACTGCAAAAATCCGGTCTCCATCTCCATGATATCCTCGAAGCCGTCAATGTAGCCCATCTCGAAATCGAGTGATGTATACTCATTCAGATGTCTCTTTGTATTGTGCTTTTCTGCTCTGAAAACAGGTGCAGTCTCAAATACCCTGTCAAAGACACCTACCATCATCTGCTTGTAAAACTGCGGGCTCTGCTGCAAAATAGCCGGTCTGTGGAAATATTCAAGCTTGAAGAGGTTGGCTCCTCCCTCGGCTGACTTTGCACCAAGCTTTGGCGTATGAATCTCTGTAAATCCATTATTATAAAGGAAATCCCTAAAGCCCCTTGTGATACCCTCCTGTATACGGAACGTAGCACGCTCTCTTGGGTTTCTGAGTGCCACTGCCCTGTTATTGAGCTTTGCCTCAAGCGATGTATTCAGTTTCCATTTGTTGATCTGAAGCGGCATAGGCTCCGCCGGCTCAGATAAAATTGTGATAGTGTCAAGACGAAGCTCGAATCCGTTTGGAGAACGGTCATCACTCTTGTATGTGCCGCATACCTCCACGGTATCTGCTTCCTTTAGATCATCGACGCTAAACTTGGATTTGCCCGGCTCGTATACACACTGTATGAGTCCGTCCCTGCGTCTTAAGACGATGAATGCAACCTCGCCCATATCTCTTATGGTGTGGATCGCACCCTTTACCTTGATGTTCTTGCCCTCGTAGTCTCCTGCAAGAATTTCTGCGATACCAAGGTCTTCCTTTTGAACTGCTCCTGTTAAAAATTCCATATTTTTGTGCTCCTTTTCATAGCTTTTCGTAAAGCTAATTTATTGTAAGCGGGACGGAATATAAATTTATGTAGTATTGTATATAGCCCACGAATTGTTATGTGCCTCTGTCGAAACTGGGCTATATACGCCAAAAAGCCCCGGAGCATATCAAATTAATGAAATGCTCCGGGGCGAAAATTCTAAAAATATTCCGCGGTACCACCCGCTTTGAGAAAAAGGACTGTACCTGTTTCTCCACTCTTATCCGTAACGTGGATGAATCGTATCTGCCTACTTTTGATATATAAAAAGCTTAATTCACATACGATAAACCTATCTATGAAATAAACCATATCAATCGTTCAACAGATCTGCTCCGGTAGTGTTCCTGCAATCAGCTCTTCCAAACAGCGCTCTCAGTCGGTGGCGCTGTATTCCTGTCGGTGTCTGGTGATCCAAGTCTCCTTCAACGCATTTATTGTTCTTTTGTTGTTTAACGTTATAACACAATAAACTTATTATTTCAACCCATCATAGTCAAAACTTAAGAAAATTAAGTATAGGAATAAATTATAGTTTTTCTTAATTATGGTTATAGCAAAGTCTTTGTTATCAAGCTTACTCCTTAACTGTAACAATCGTCACAGTTTAGCCTTTTACATGATTATCAGGTAATCACCGATTCCATATCAGAAAACAGCTCCTCTATATCCTGAGACCGGTTTGCCAAAACCCTCACGCAGACGCCTTTCTTTGCCCGGGTGATTCCTGCGTACACTCTCGGATATTTTTTATCTGAAATATCAATATCCAAAAGCATATTTTCTTTTTCCTCGTCACCACAGTAGAAGCATGTGCCCTGATGAGTATAATTTCTGTAATAATACATATTTGTCATATCAAACTCTGCCGGTATGAGATTGCACTTATCAAGCCACACAAGCTCATTGTCATACCACACTCTTGTGCGGTTTTCGTAATGTCTGAATGCAAAGCTTTCGCCCATCGCCACTCTTCCTGCTGTAAAAATATCGCTCCAGAATATTTCACCGCCTTTATCTATTCTGATATCCGTCTCTGATACAAAACAACTGTTTTTAAACGGAACCACAGCGCACGGCCTGTAAATAAGTGACGCATTCTCCTGCACATTTATGCTCATGTGCTTTTTGGCACTGCCATCTGTGCCCATATCAAACAGCTTGCTGTATGACTGCTCCGTGATCAGAAGCTTTGAAGCTTTTTCACAGGTAATATCATAAATAAGTTCATCGCCCTTTAATATGCCGGCAGATGCCATCATAAAAATCATATGCAGTCTTTCATCCTCAGACCTGGGCTCGCCTATTTTAAGTGGTGCCGAGAAATAGCTGTTCTTTTTATAAGATTTTAAGGTGTCCTTATTGTAAGCTGTGGTCAGTGTGAGTTGTGCTGCCATAGGCTAAATTCCTTCAAACAATACATTTTTCTTTATCCATGCGATAACAGCATCCACGCTGTCACCATGCATTAGGTCCGTAAACAGAAAGTCTCTGCCCTGCCTCATCCTCTCGGAATCATTTTTCATGACTTCAAGGCTTGCGCCAACCATAGGAGCAAGGTCTGTCTTGTTGATGACAAGCAGATCTGAACGTGTCACACCGGGACCTCCCTTTCTTGGGATCTTCTCTCCCTGTGCTACATCGATCACATAGATAGTGGCATCAGCCAGATCCGGACTAAATGTAGCTGAAAGATTGTCTCCTCCACTTTCGATAAATATTATCTGCACATCCGGGAATCTTTCAGCCATCTCATCCACTGCCTCAAGATTCATGCTGCAATCCTCTCTGATAGCAGTGTGAGGACAGCCTCCTGTCTCCACTCCTACAATTCTCTCTGCTGGAAGAGCTGAGTTTTTGATAAGGAACTCTGCGTCCTCTTTCGTGTAAATATCATTTGTGACTACACAAATCGAATATTCCTTTGACATTTTTCTGGTAAGACGCTCGATAAGTGCTGTTTTTCCAGAGCCTACCGGTCCTCCCACACCAATCTTTACATATGACATTTCAATCACCCGCTTTTCTTTCATAATTATTTTGTTTGACATTACATATATCTGCCACTCTCATCAGCCTAAAATATATGCTAAACATCAGGACATATACTGTCTTGTATACAATCTCTCATGACGCATGCAGTGTATATCGTTTGCAACCGCTGATACACCAAGCTCATCTATCGTCACATCCAAAGTTTTTTTCACACACTGTTCTAATACAGGAAAGCAGCCATGCAATATACGCTGTCCCTCCATCTGGCTTAGTGGCACGAGCTTTACGGCATTATTTACAATTGCTGAAATCGTCCCATAGCCATACATTGTAAGAAGCTGTTCTTCATCAATACCACAAGACGATGCATAAATGCCAAGTGCGATCGGATGAAAACCGTCTTTGTACCATTCAACCAACGGTGCTTTATCATCCATCCTCTCGAGTGCTTTTACAAAACGTTTTCCCATGCGGCTGCTGCCAATACGCACCTCCATAGGTATCTTCATTGCTCCTGCAAGCTCATGAAGCTGCGCAATAAACTCTTTATCATCCGCATGCTCATAAGCCAGATGCATAAGCCCTAAATCCTGATAACAGAAGGTGTGCAAAAAGCCATCCAGATATTGCTTTAGATCCTCCGGCGTCCTTATCCAATCTTCAAGCACATAGCTCTCCAAACCGTTTGACAGTGTAAATGCACCTATCGGGAAAAAAGCATCCACACTCTGCATTATCTTCATAAAGCCTATCTTATTGTCCATATCCTCACACCGTTTCATAATCAACATGCCTGACAGTTCAAATCTCTGTTCTTGTGCTCATGTATGCCTGTCTCATGATGATGGTGTCCATGTGTATGTCCGTGATGAGCTTCATCCCCATGTCCGTGCGCATGGCAGACTGTATAGTTTTCAAACAGTCCTCTTTTCTTCTCTGCATCAAAACCAAGCTTTTTCAGATACAAAAATGTAGGCTCATCATACACCACCCTCACCTCATTATCCGAAATAGCAAGTGAGAGATGTCTGTTGCCAAGCTCAAAGCATAGACGCCCCATCTGTTTCATGGTGTCAACCCTTACAACTGTAAGCTCACACGGCAGCTGCTCTATTGCTATTATTTTCTCTTGGTCTGCATATATCACATCATGATTCTTCAGATGCACATCGGCCGGCACCACTATGCCTATCTCCTCACCACGGTCTGTCTGCTTTTTTATTCTTTTCTTCTCAAGCTCAAACCACTCCATGTATACCTTATCCACCTCACGTGAATTGACTGTAAAGCTCTCAAGATTCCCTAATACCTTATCTGTTACCATATTATCCAATCTCCCTTCTTGAATGATAGTCTGAAATCTGTACCTTAGCGCAGCTTTGTCAAAATCAACGGCTCAGCTGCACTTTTAAAATTAAAACAGGAAATACTTCTGTGTCAGTGCAAGCTCATCTGCTGCCTCACATGTGATAAGCTCACCATCCACGCGCACTTCGTAGTTTTCAGGATTTACATCTATATCAGCTATGACATCATTGTTTTTCATATCACGCTTTCCGATATCTCTGCAATGGCTCACAGGAAGCACCTGTCTCTTAAGACCGAGTCTTTCCTTTATTCCATCATCATATGCGGCCTTTGATACAAATGAAATGCATGTATTTGCTCTTGCCAGTCCGTATGCGCCAAACATATCAGTATATACAACAGGCTCCGGTGTAGGAATGGATGCATTCGCATCTCCCATCTTTGAAGCTATAATAAAGCCACCCTTTATGACCATGTCAGGCTTTACTCCAAACATCTTTGGATTCCAAAGTACAAGGTCTGCAAGCTTTCCAACCTCAACAGAACCCACATACTGCGAAATGCCGTGTGTGATCGCCGGATTGATTGTATATTTTGCAACATATCTTCTGATCCTGAAATTGTCGTTTCTTTCACAATCCTCCGGCAATGCGCCTCTTTGCTTTTTCATCTTGTCTGCTGTCTGCCATGTCCTTGTGATGACCTCTCCGACACGTCCCATTGCCTGCGAATCCGAGCTCATCATTGAGAAAATTCCCATATCATGAAGCACATCCTCTGCTGCAATTGTCTCAGGACGGATTCTTGAATCTGCAAATGCGATATCCTCCGGCACATTTTTGTCAAGATGGTGGCAAACCATAAGCATATCCAGATGCTCATCAAGTGTATTCTTAGTAAAAGGCATGGTCGGATTGGTAGATGACGGAAGCACATTTTCAAATGCTGCCGCTTTTATGATATCCGGTGCATGGCCTCCGCCTGCTCCTTCTGTGTGGTACGTGTGGATTGTCCTGCCCTTAAATGCATTAATAGTATCCTCCACAAAGCCTGCCTCGTTTAAAGTATCTGTATGGATGGCTGCCTGCACATCATATTCATCACAGACACTCAGACAGCGATCTATAGCATCCGGTGTACTGCCCCAGTCCTCATGCAGCTTTAATCCACATGCACCTGCCTTGATCTGCTCCCTTAATGTATCAATATCCGATGAGTTTCCCTTTCCGAGGAAGCCAAGATTAATCGGAAGCTCCTCTGCTGCTTCAAGCATCCTTTCTATATTGAATCGTCCCGGAGAGCATGTGGTGGCATTTGTTCCGTCCGCCGGTCCTGTTCCTCCGCCTATCATTGTCGTAATACCGCTGTAAAGAGCTGTCCTCACCTGGGTTGGACTGATGAAATGAATGTGAGTATCAAGTCCTCCTGCTGTCACGATAAGCCCCTCACCGGCTATTACCTCTGTTCCTGCTCCAATCACGAGATTTTCATCAACCCCATCCATTATTGCAGGATTTCCTGCTTTTCCGATGCCACAGATCTTTCCATCCTTTATGCCTATATCCGCCTTTACGATACCCCAATGATCAACTATGACAGCACTGGTGATCACTGTATCGGGACAATTATCATCCCTCACCTTACACGACTGTCCCATTCCGTCTCTTGCTGTTTTTCCACCGCCAAACTTTGCCTCGTCTCCATATACGGCATAGTCCTTTTCCACTTCAAGAATGAGTGATGTATCTGCCAGACGTATTCTGTCACCGGTTGTAGGGCCATACATATCAGCGTATTTTTTTCTGCTTATTTTATTCATCTTCAGATACCCCCTTAAAACCTTTTTCTTTTGCGATCCGAAATGCTGCCTTTTTTATATCCGGATCATCCATCTTACCATTTACAAGTCCGTTAAGACCATAACCTTCACGGCTGCCTCCTATCTCGACAAGGTTAACTCTTTTTGTCTCTCCCGGTTCAAACCTTACAGCATTTCCTGCCGGGATATCTAGTCTCATTCCATATGCCCTTGTTCTGGCAAACTTTAATGCCTTATTTGCCTCAAAAAAATGAAAATGTGACCCTACCTGTATAGGTCTGTCTGCGGTATTGGTTACTTCTATACACGCTGTATCTTTTCCGGCATTAAGTTCTATGTCGCCATCTTCTATCAGCATTTCTCCCGGTATGATATTTTTGTTCGGACATATCGGATTATGTACTGTTACAAGTTTTGTTCCATCCTGAAATGTCGCCTCAACCTGTATCTCTGATATCATCTCCGGAACTCCATCCATACAATCATCTGCCGTAAGAATCTTTGTTCCGAGACTCATAAGTTCAGTGACAGTTTTTCCTTCTCTGGCAAGTTCGAGCAGTTCTGAGCTTATATAAGCCACAGATTCAGGATGATTAAGCTTTAAGCCTCTTTCCTTACGCTCTTTTGCCAATGTTCCTGCAAGATGAAGCATTAATTTATCTGTTTCTCTTGGTGTCAAACGCATACAAACCTCTCCTTCTTTGTAAATAAATGCAAAAAGAGAGAACCCATACGGATTCCCTCTTCGGAATGTAAATATCAATATCTTTTTTTAGAATACTACCTCTCAAATTCCAAATTGTCAACCAAAAATTTATTGCCATATAATCAATGATGTTGTAGAGTATAAAAAGATTAAACAAAAGAGGCGGGTATATAATGAAAAAAATATTATTTTTTGATGTTGATGGAACTCTCGTAGATTTTGGAGCAAGCACCATGTCCAAAAATACTTCTGATGCTCTTATTGCAGCAAAAAAAAACGGACATAAAATATTTTTATGTACCGGTAGAAGTTATAACCAGATTTATCCTTCGCTTAAGGCTTTCGATTTTGATGGGACTGTAGCAGCGGCAGGCGGCTATGTTGTGGCAGGTGGCAAAGTCATCACTCATCATGTTTATGGAGCTGATAAAATGCAAAAAATCATTGATGCCGTAGGCAGCAATAACACGGGACTTATCTTCCAGACCAAAGACGAAAGTATCACAAACAATAAGTGGGCTGACAGATTCGTAGACGCATTTTCCGGTCAGTTTGATATGACTGTTATCCAGGATAACCCTACTTTTAAAGATATAATAATCGATGACGATCTGACAGGCTTTGCCACTAGATATCCTGACGTTGAAAGTACGATCTACTGTAATTGCGACTATCATATAGATGATCTGCGGAAGATCCTTGGAAATGATTTTGTCGTTACATTAAGCAGCTTTAAAGAACCTGAGCCTTACAGCGGTGAGATCACTCTTGCAGGTGTAAACAAAGCAACCGGCATAGCAGATGTCGTAAATGCTCTCGGTATGAGTCAGGAAGATACCATAGGATTTGGCGATGGCCAGAATGACTTTGATATGCTCCGCTACTGCAATATCGGTGTAGCCATGGGAAATGCGGCTGACGAAGTCAAGGAATGTGCCGATATGGTCACAGACGATATAAAAGCCGACGGACTTTCCAATGCCATGAAAAGACTGGGACTTATATAGCTTTTGTCTTTCAAAGGCTTTTGTCTTCTTTTTTCAGGTCACTGGCACGGCTTACAGCGCCTGCTCCGAACCTGCTTTTTATATCATCCATCGCCCTGTCAAGTTTTTCAAGCTTTTCATAATCGGTATCGTCAAACAGGTCCATCTGCCTGCCATTGTCAGCCGAGGCCACCTTTGTCGATACCCCGAGAAGCCTTATTGGTGTGCCATCCCACTTCTCATCAAACAGACGGCATACTGTATCATATATTTCTTTTGTGATATTTGTTGCAGCGGGAAGTCCGCACTGGTGCGATGCCTTGGTCAGATCATTGTACTTGATCTGTACTGTCACTGTGTCTGCTTTAACGCTGTCGTTTCGCAGTCTCTGACAAACTTTATCGGTAAGCTTAAGAAGTATGCCCTTTGCAGCTACGGCATCCGTGACATCAAACGATATCGTTGTTGAATTACCATATCCTTTATTATCCGGTCTCACCGGTTCTACCGGTGAATCATCCAGACCGTTAGCATAACGCCATAGCACTTCTCCATGCTTTTTCATTGCCTGTACTATCACATATTTATCAGTTTTTGCCAGATCTCCTATAGTAAAAATGCCAAGTGAATTGAGCTTTTTTACTGTAGATCTACCCGCAAAAAACAAATCCCCTATCGGAAGCGGCCACATCTTATACGGCACCTCCTCCGGGAAAAGTGTATGTGTCTTATCAGGCTTTTCAAAATCACTTGCCATTTTTGCAAGCAGCTTATTGGATGATACTCCGACATTTACCGTAAACCCAAGCTCATCCCGCACCTGATTCCTGATACGGTCGGCAGCATCCTTTGGCTCTCCAAACAGCCGTCTGGTGCCCGTCATATCTACAAATGCCTCATCCACTGAAAACTGTTCTATTGTATCTGAATACTGTCTTAAGATATTTATAAAAGCTTTTGATTTCTCATGATACAGACCATGACGAGGCTTTACAAGCACAAGCTCCGGACATTTGCGCAACGCATCAACAACAGGCTCGCCTGTAGTGATCCTGTACTTTTTTGCCGGAACTGATTTTGCAAGTATCACACCGTGGCGCGTTGCGATATCGCCTCCGACGGCTGATGGTATGAGACGCAGATCCGTGGTTTCTCCGTTTTCCAGCCGGTCAACTGCCTCCCAGGAGAGGTATGCACTGTTTACATCTATATGAAATATGACTCTGTCCGACATAATGCTCTCCTTTCCCGGCAATCTAATCACTAAGCTGCATGACGTATCAATATTTCTATATTCTATCAGAATTGTACATCATGCAAATGTGACCGTGAATAATTATCTGTTCTCTTACGCCTCGATATTCATGAAGCGTTCCCACTCACAAACATCCTTTGATGCCGAAATGATCATTGTATATGTGCGCTCGTCCGTGCCATCAAATACAAACGTATAATTTTGATTTTCTTTTTCTATGAGAAAAGCGTACCCATCGAGAAAATTATTGAAGGTCTCAATATAGTCAGACTCTTCTATCTCTTCATCCGGGGTGGTGCTCTTTAGATTGCCATCGGCATCATATGTCTTAAAGCCCTCTTTGACAAAGGAAATGATATCTGCATCCTCAAGCTTTAAAACTAGTCCGTTTGTACGCATATCACGTATATCTCTGTTGCAGGAATTTTCTGATTTTATTATGACGTTATCAAGACATATTTTAAATGTACCAAAGCTCATCATAATATCACTTACATGTACATCTGAAAACTTAAAGTGTGTAAATTCATTTTCTGTTCTATAACTCATCCGTTATCCTCCGTTTATATTTAATGTACTCTCGGAATCTTCTTCAAACGAAGTATTCCGAGAGTACATTTTACAGGCGGGTGGTCCACTCTGAGCAGTCCCACACATCTGTCGCAAGTCCTTCATAAAAATCCGGCTCATGACATACCATAAGGATGCTTCCCTTATATTCTTTTAATGCTCTCTTAAGCTCGTCCTTTGCCTCCACATCAAGGTGGTTGGTCGGTTCATCAAGGAGCAGGATATTAGTAGGTCTGTTTATAAGCTTACAAAGGCGTACCTTCGCCTGTTCGCCTCCGCTTAATACCCGGACCAGACTTTCTATATGCTTTGTCATTAGCCCGCATTTTGCAAGTGCGCTTCGCACCTCATACTGTGAAAATGATGGAAACTCTGACCATATTTCCTCTATACAGGTGTTTGAAACGGACTGATCCATTTCCTGCTCAAAGTATCCTATCTCCAGATAATCTCCAAGTTCAACATTTCCCTCAAGCGGTTTAATAAGTCCGAGGATGCTCTTTAAAAGTGTGGTCTTTCCTATTCCGTTTGCTCCTGTAAGGACGATCTTCTGTCCTCTTTCCATCTCAAGGTCAAGAGGGCATGAAAGAGGATCATTTTTGTCATATCCGATAACAATTCCCTTTGTCTGAAATATGTATCGGCCAGGAGTCCGCGCCTCTTTGAAATTAAATTCTGGCTTTGGTTTATCACGATCAAGTTCTATGACATCCATCTTATCAAGTTTTTTCTGACGTGACATTGCCATATTTCTCGTGGCAACTCTTGCCTTGTTTCTGGCAACAAAGTCCTTTAAATCCCTTATCTCCTGCTGCTGCTTGTTGTAAGCTGCCTCAAGCTGGGCCCGCTTCATCTCATATACTTCCATGAATTTGTCATAGTCACCCACATATCTGTTTAACTGGCGGTTGTCCATGTGATATATGAGGTTTACCACGCTGTTTAAAAATGGCACATCATGAGAGATCAGTATGAATGCGTTCTCATAATCGTTCAGGTACCTCTTGAGCCACTCGATATGCTCTACATCAAGATAGTTAGTTGGCTCATCAAGCAGTAATATATCAGGTTTCTCTAACAATAGTTTCGCCATCAGAACCTTCGTCCTCTGGCCTCCGCTTAAGTCTGTTACATCCTTATCCAGTCCCAGATCTAAAAGTCCAAGTGCCCTTGCGACCTCCTCGACCTTTGAATCGATCATGTAAAAGTCATGCATTGTAAGAAGATCCTGCAATGTTCCTGCTTCTGCCATCATATCGTCCATTTCTTCCGGTGAAGCCTCCCCTAGCTTCTCATATATTCCATTCATCTGTGTTTCCATGTCAAACAGGAAATCAAATGCTGATCTAAGAACTGATCCGATGGTCATTCCTTTTTCAAGGACAGTGTGCTGGTCAAGATATCCAACTCTTACGTTTTTAGCCCATTCTATTTTGCCCTCATCCGGCATGAGTTTGCCGGTGATTATGTTCATAAAGGTAGATTTTCCCTCTCCGTTCGCACCGACAAGACCTATGTGTTCACCCTTTAAAAGTCTAAAGGATACATCTTCAAAAATTGCTCTGTCACCAAATCCGTGACTTAAATGTTCTACGTTTAATATACTCATGTCGCTATTTTATCAGAGGATTTTATAATTCTCAACATAATTTTTATGCATGCTGAAAATTATTGTTGTACAATTCAAGCACTCTGCCCGCTCCTGCGCCATATATAAAGTAATAATCACTTTGTGTATCACCATCAGCATAAATATATTGTCCATAAGTTTTTATGTTGCAGACAAGTGCTGTCCTTGCACTTGCCGGAGCTATTCCATATCCTTTTGATGATACTATAAGCGGAAGTCTCATCGGTCTTTGTCCAAATGATATATATTTTGCTTTTGATGTCAGATCTGACAGGTCTGTGTGAAGAATACCTTTTGACTTTATCTTTTCTGATCTTTCCCAGTCGAAAAATACATAGCTTTCACCATCTGAGAGTATTCTTGGCTCTTTTTCGTTTTCACATACGAGTATTTTGCGTTCAGGTGTCATATATTTTACCGCACCATTTGCTTTTTCTATTCTAAGCACTACTTTTTCAGTTGCTATCTCGATGAGTGATCGTGATTCTTTTGCGCTCCACTTAAAATGGGATTTTGCCTGCGCTACCCAGCATGTATCATGAGGTTTCGTTCCACTTGTGAATGTGATCCTTATTATCTGCGGTGTTATAGGTGTGATATAAAGTATGCCTGCAAAGCTTGCTATCTCAACATGCGATTTCGTCTTTTTAAGCCATTTTACTGCAAATCTGCCTTTCGAATGTCCTTTTATTCGAAGCAGCGCATTGTCCGGTATTGCACCATAGCTGTACGGAGATTGGTTTATCAACACATCCCCCTGTTGTTTTATTGCTTTATCCACATTTGACGCAGATGTTATTCCTGTGACCGGCTTTTTATCAACAGTTTTCACTTGTTGGCTTTTAGGTTTTCCTGTAAATTTTGACAGATCAACCATTTCTTCTTCCGTACTTTTTATGATCTGTTCAGGCTTTAATTTAATTTTGGATGGTCCCATGTAATCTCTGGCATCCATTTCTTTTTTGCCATAGATTCTCTGTTGCTGCAGAATCTCTTTTTCTGTAAAAGTCTTTTTTTCATATTCTTTTGCCTTTGTAAGAGGATCCGATGCAAATTCTTCCTGATGCTTGTCTTTCGGCGCAGGCTTTGCGATAAGCTCCGTCAGTTTTCCTCTATGTAAAACTGCAAGTTCGTGCAGAGCACGCGTAGCCGCAACATATAATAATTTTACATTTCCGTCATCAGATGGATATTTCCTCTCTGACGGGTCAAAAAGTAAAACCGCATCAAATTCAAGACCTTTCGTATACGCAACAGGAAGTACCATGACACCATCGCCAAATTCTGCCGTGTTAAGATCTTCATCTGCGATGTCTATATATTTTTTTAATTCTTCCGATACTTTTTTTGCTTCACGTTCATCACGGCATACGACCGCTATCGTTTCAAATCCATCCTTCTGCCATCCTGTTATTGTTTCTGCCGCACCGGCAATAAGTGAGCGGACATTTCCGTATTCTGTTATTTTTACCGGGTTTCCATGACGTATTATCGGTTCAACCGGATAGATAGAAAAATCTCCATGTCTTAAGATTTCTGTAGCAAAGTTTGATATCTCAACCGTATTTCTATAACTTTTTCTGAGCAGTCCAAACGCATCATATGTTCCCGTAAGCACCAGCTCCTTTAAGTCCTCCCAGTCATTTAATCCATATTTAAAATAAATATTCTGGGATGTGTCCCCCATGATCGTGTATGTGCAGTTTCTTAAGCAATAATGCAGGCAGCAATATGCCATCATTCCAAAATCCTGCGCCTCATCGATCACGACATGGCTCGCCTCCCTTACCGGATCAGTTTCCTTTATTCTTTTATAAATGTAAGCAAGTGCCGCAAGATCATAGACATCAAATTCATCTTCCGGAATATCAATGTCATATCCGTTTTCTGCCTGGCTTTTCAGAAATTCATTATAAAGCTCATATATTGAGCCCTTCCAGTCGTCTTTTCCATAAAAATATTTATATTTTTTGTCAAGGATTTTCCACTCCTTAGCCGGGAACATAACTTCCCTGCCAAGCACCTCATTTTCGTATTTTGAGTAGATTATCTCATTGAGCATATGGATCTTACTCTGCATCGACATGAGCGGATTATCTTTTAAATATGTGTCAACAAGCACTTTTCCGACAAGAAGTGTGTTTGTCTTTTCCATATATACTTCTTTTGAAGAAATACATTTTTTCTCATATTCACAGCAGAATCCTTCCAGCTGTCCAAACCATTTTCTGCTTCCCTTTATGTAATTTCCGGTGCCATCTTTTCTGACATTACATACTTTATATTTTTTATCATCCCAGTCCTCATACAACAGCCTTATAAAAAGCTGTTCCATCGTCATCTGCTTTATTCCGTACACATCAAGTTCCGGCAATACGCTTGTGATGTAATTAAGCAGTATCCTGTTGCTTCCTATAATGTAAAAATCCTCCGGTCTGAAATCCTCTGCATAATTATATAAAATGTACGATATCCTGTGCATCGCAACTGTTGTCTTTCCTGAGCCCGCAACTCCCTGCACTATAATATTCGTCTTTGGGGATCTGCGTATTATCATATTCTGTTCCTGCTGTATTGTCGCAATAATCTCGCCAAGTACCGCCTTTTTATTTTTTGCCAGATATTTTGTCAGCAGTTCATCATTTGCCACAACATCTGAATCAAAAAAATCGACCAGTTTATCATCTGCTATTTCATATGTTCTTTTTCTTTTAAGATCTATCTCAAATGTGCCCTCAGAGCTTACCGTATATTTGCATGGTCCAAGGCTGTTTTCATAATAAACCGATGCAATAGGCGCTCTCCAGTCTATAACAACAGGTTCTGATGCATTTTTTGCTATCCCGACTCTGCCTATATAGTATGCTTCCTCATCTTTTTGCTTTGGATCTTTAAAATCTATTCTTCCAAAATATGGTTTCTTCCGCGCCTTTTCACATCTGAGTACATTTCTTTTATTTTCCTCAAGCTGGGCAGCTGCATTATTCCACAATACAAGACCTTCTTTATCCTGAGCGTCATAGACTTCCCGCAGATCACTCAGATCTTCATTTAATTTTTCGACTGATCTTCGTGCGTTGTCCAGGTTTTCCTGTGCAATATCTATAATATTCTCCAGCTGCTTATTTTCATCTTTTAGTGAGATTCCCGGTAATATATTTTCGCTGCCCATTTTTCCTCCTGTCAGAACTGTTTTTAGTCAACCAGTATATTTTTTATTTCATCTATCCTGCCAACACATGCATAAAGCATTTTTCTAAGTTCATCATCAGGCTGTGTCAGATCAGGCACCATTACAACCTTGCAGCCTGCACTGTATGCACTTTTGACACCATTTGGTGAATCCTCTACCGCCATACATTCTTCGGGCGCAAGTTCAAGCTCGCTGCACGCAAACTTATATACGTCCGGTGCCGGCTTTCCATGCTCCACCATCGGTGCACAGATGATCTTGTCAAAATATCCGTAAAGTCCTATCTTTTTTAAATATTTCTCAGCCCTTTCTATATCATTCGCTGTGGAAATCGCTCTGTGAATGCCTTTTTCCTTCAAATATGTAAGTATCTCGATCGCACCGGGCTTAAGCTCAATCCCCACCTTTTCCAGATGCTCCTCCATGATCTTTCTCCGATATGCCCTGATTTTATCATAATCCATATCCGGATCATGAAACATATCCTTAAGATGCTGCGGTGCATACGGCTGCCCGAGGCTTCGCATTGAAAGCGCCTGCTCATCTGTCATCTCGTAGCCAAATTGCTTAAGTGCCATAGGCCAGAAAATACGATAATATTTCTCGGTATCTATGAGTGTTCCGTCCATGTCAAATATTACTGCTTTTACCATTAGTTCTCCTTACGTTCTGCCAGGTGTTTACTACGCTTCACCTGTTAATTTTACCACTGTCATATCATGGTGCATGGCCTTTATCACCGGGCCAAACATATCCTTTGTTTTTATCCTGAGGCTGGATGTATTTATGCATGGATGACATCCAACCCACTCACCTTTTAGCACATCCTCATCCACCAGAAGTCTGACCGCATTGTCATGGTCGTTCATCAGTCCCATCACACTGACTGAGCCTGGTGTGATATCCAGATATTTTTCCATATCCTGCGGACTTGCAAACGAAAGCCTTGCACTTCCTATCTGGTGCGAAAGCTCTTTTGTCTTAAAGGTCTTGTCTCCCGGTATCATGAGCAGGTAAAAATCAGTTTTCTGGCGGTTGCACAGAAAAAGATTCTTGCAGATCGTTGCGCCGAGTGTCTTGTCAATCTCCTCACAAACCTCCATCGTAAATGCCGCCTCGTGGTCTATTCTCTGATATTCGATTCCCAGCTTGTCTAAAAAATCGTATGTACGGATTTCTTTATCCAGTCTGCCTGTGGTATCTGTCGGTCTTCCATTCTGTAATTGCATTTGTGCCTCCTGAAATCAATTATCGTAGCTGTGTTCAGCACCGTAGCCGCTGCTATTATTCTCTTTTAATTGCTATAGCTATAGATTATACACCTCTTTGATGTATTCTAACAAGCCCCGGCATCCACTCATGACATCATCAAAGGTCGCATCAAAATCACCTGTATACCATGGATCTGCAACATCATGCGCTGCTGTAAGCTTATGATTTGTCCCGTAATCAGCAAATGACAGCAGCTTAAATATCTTCTGCTGACTGTCACTGCCACCTGCAATCCTTGTCATATTCCTGATATTTGCAGTGTCCATTCCGATCAGAAGATCATAGTACAAATAATCATCGCGTGTCATCTGTCTCGCACGATGTGGAATAAGAGGGATATGCTCCTCGTATAGTTTGTTTTTGGTGCCGTAGTGCGGCGGATTACCTATTTCCTCACGGCTGGTCGCAGCTGAATCTATCTCGAAAACGGTGTCGAGATGCTGCCTGTTGACCAGGTGGGTGAAGATGCTTTGAGCCATGGTGCTGCGGCAGATGTTGCCGTGGCAAATAAAAAGTACTTTAATCATCTTTTTATATCTCCATTTAAATCTTGTATTTCTTCTCAAACGCTTGATTTTTCAGGGTTTTCCGACTTTTGAGTTTTCCTTTCTTTTTAAGGTATCTTCTCAAATCTTCTCGTATTTTCTTATGTTTTTCCCTGCAATCTTGGTAAATCCGTTGGTAAAGCAAGCGTCCTTACCAACGGGCTTTTTTAACTATTCGCTATCCGATATACTTCTTCCTTTGCATCATCAAAATTCACATGGGTGTAAGTGTTCAAGGTTACACTGATGTCTGCGTGACCCATGATATACTGCAAGGTTTTCGGATTCATCCCGGATTTTGCCATATTAGAGCAAAAGGTGTGCCTGCATACATGAGGGGTAACTTTCGGCATCTGGATACGGTAAATCCTGTTGTATTTCTGAATGATATGCTCCAGATACTTTTCCCAGTGAAGGGCAACCATCGGCATATCGTTTTTATCCAGAAACAAAAATCCTGCATATCCTTCCACCATCGGTTCAACTTTTGGTGTCTTGCGGTTGGCAATGATTCTGCGAAAACACGCTGCGACAGCTTCCGTCATCGGCACATAGCGGATGCCTTTGTCAGTTTTTGGTTCTTCAATTACATACTGCATCTGTGCAGTACGCTGTAACTGATGGTCTACCTTGATACGCATTTCTCCAAACTCGATTTCTGAAACCGTCAGCCCACAGAACTCTGAGATACGAAGCCCTGTGTGAAAAAGAATATAGATTGCATCATAGTATCTGCTGAAATGTTTATCTTCCTGAATAAACTTCAGTAAATCTCTCTGCTGCTTTCGGGTAATCGCTTCTCTGGTAACAGAATCATTGACAATGACGGATGCAAGTTCAAATTCAAATGGATTTTTACGGAGCAGGTCATCATCTACTGCCATCTGAAATGCCGGTCTGAGAACTCCCCTGATAGAATGAATCGAACTGTATCCCCGTCCATCAATCTGCTGGAGCTTAATTAACCATGCCTTTGCATCTGACAAACGCACCTTATCAATTCGCAGATTCCCAAAACTCTCTTTTTTCAGCATATTGATGACCGTTTTATATCCGGCAACCGTATTGTGACGAACTCCTGTTTTCAATGAAACGTACTTTTCTACCAGTTCCAAAACAGTATAGTTGCCACCGTTGGTTACGATACGGTCAAACAAATCCGCTTCAATCTGTTTTTCTTTCTCACGCAGGGAAGGCTCCCGCTTCTTCCCTTTTGGCATTGGGTCATTCTTGTCCAAACGCCAACTGTATACATTTTTCTCTTTTCCGTCCTCATCAATATAGCGGAACCGATACCTCCCATCTTTACGCTGGTACTCGCCCTCTCGCAAAATCCGATTACGGTTATCTCGTCTTTTCTCACTCATCGTGAACTCTCCTTTCAAAAAAGAGAGCCAGACTTGCACTCTTATCATAGCACAAATCCAGCTCTCCGCATAGTTATATCATGTGAAATCGGTAAATCTGTCAGCTCTGTTTACACAGCAGTAGCCTGATCCAGATACCTCTCAAATTTCTCACGCTTAATGAGGGCACGATTGCCGTTCATCACATAAAAATCCTCATTACAAAACAGGGGTGCTGTGTCGCAAATACAAATACTCCGTTATCCTCAAGCAATTTATAAACAGAGGTAAAAAGCGGCTTAATGTCTGTAATATCCATGACCGCCATGTTTGAGACTGCTTTTGTAAATGGCTTATTTCTTTTTAATGCCATCAGACTTGTTTCATTCGTAGCGTCTGCTACACAAAACTCAATGTGATCAGCATACCGTTTTTGGCGCTTTTTTGCCAGTTCCACCATTTTTTCACTATAATCAAAAGCCAAAACAGAGACAGCTTTTTCTGCAAGATATGCAGAATAATTTCCATTCCCACAGGCAATATCTAAAATATAATCTGTTGGATCAGGATTTAGAAGCTCTGTTACTTTTGGACGGACAACTTCTCTGTGAAAATCATTTGATTCATCCCCCATTGAACAATCCCAAAATTCAGCGTTCTGATTTCAGATTGCTTTACTTTCTTCTTTTGAATACTGTATAATATCCTCTTTCTGCAAAATTACTTTTTCTCCTTCGCCGCATGGCTCCTGAAATGCGTGATAATGATGTTCCAATATTTCATCTGTTATCACAAACGGCGAATTGGCATTTAAGACCTGATTTCTTTTATATAGTCTTTTTTGCAAAAGCTCCTTACTGGCTTTCATATAGACAAGTTCCGTTTCAGCGCCTGCTTTTTGGATCAGCTCTTTATAAAAATTCCGATTTTCCTTACTCCAGAAACTAAAATCAATCACAACGTCTTTTCCCTGCTGAATCAGGGACAGCAGCTTTTTTTGAAGCGCAGCCTCCACCTGCTCTGACAATTTTTCATATTGTTCTTCCGGATAATCAATTCCCTTTCTCCCATAAAGTTTCCACATTTCTTCATCAATGGAAAGTCTGATATATCCTTCCTGTTCTTTTTTCTTGGCGTAAGTAGTCTTTCCAGAACCACATACGCCGCACATCATAATAACTTTGCTCATAAAACTCCTTTTCTTTTTCCGAAACGGCATCTATCAATTTGCACTACACAACAGAAAGTTCTTCAATCGCTTTATCTAAAAAAATCATACCGTCCAGATGTTCCAGCTCATGGCAGAAGCATTTTGCCATTTCATCTTCCCCGTCAACTATAATTTCCTCTCCATATTCATTGAGTGCCTGAATCGTGACCTTTTGTGGACGAATTGTTTTTACAAAACGGTTCGGGAAACTAAGGCATCCCTCAACACATTCCTGCACACCGCTTTGGCTTATCATTTTCGGATTTACAAGTTTTAATCGTGTATCGTTAAAATCAATGACAACCAACCGTTTCAAAACGCCAACCTGATTTGCTGCCAGTGCAGCTCCATTTTCTGTTTCATGTAATGTATCAAGCATATCATCTAAGAGCTGCCTGATTTTATCATCAACTTTTAGGACAGCTTTACATTTTTTTCTTAATATAGGGTCGCTGTCATAACGAAGAAATCTTGTTGCCACTTTTTACCTCCTGTCTGCTGCTGTCAGCTCTTGATTTTCTCAAACTTACATCAAATAAAAATACCTCCTCAATGGCACACTCAAATACTTTAGAAATATCATATGCAAGCCAGATAGATGGTTCAAATTTTTCTGTTTCTATGGCATTTATCGCCTGCCTTGAAGCTCCAACCAGTTCTCCTAATTGCTCTTGCGTCAGCCCTCGCTGTTCTCGCAATTCTTTTATTCTGTTTTTCATAGTTCCTCCAAAAGTAAGGTTAACATTACAATAATTATATATGTTTTTTCTTGTAACGTCAACCTTACACCCATTTTCTGTTACACAAATATTTATAAAAACAGGAAACGATACCATGTTTCAGATATCGTTTCCCTATATCATACCCTTATGAATAGATCATCTCATGCAGAACAATTTCTTCTGCCCGGTTACGGATGTTATTGCAACGCTGCACCCATTCCATTTGAGAAGTACGCTTTAATTCCTCTGTCACGCCCTCGGTAGCTTTCATCTGCTCCATGATAGTGTCTAACC
>OLQH01000509.1_pt1 | contig 41720 bp, 38 predicted proteins | sample 1672671 | NCBI WGS metagenome assembly OLQH01 (sample SAMEA3136712, study PRJEB25190) | human gut metagenome
ACTTTAAATGGGCTGTAATCGTTGCTGGTCACACTGTTAGGTGTGAACAGTAACATTAATGGGAGTTTCACTAAGTGACCAGTAGCAGATATTGTGGTAATTATAATTTTATGCTTATGGATTTAAATGATACAGTTTATGGCATGTAAGGTCATTCGCTGCTATATATCAAAGCAAGTTTGGTATATAGCAGTTTTTTTGTGCTTTTTTGGAAACTTTGCGGTTTTTCATAACTAACAGTAAATGAAAAAATAATTATAAAAAGAGCAAAATATTAATTGCTTGTAAATAAAATATTGACTGACAGTAAAAATAGTTGCATAATAATAAGAAAAAGGTACTAAAGGAGGTAACCTATGAAAAAAAGTATTTTTAAGAAACTAATGACAGCAATACTTGGATTTATGTTTGTATTGGGTATCACAAATTATTTCAATGTACAAAATGTATATGCAAGTGAAAATGTAGAATTTACAGTAAGTGTAGATTCTGCAAAAGTAAATCCTGGAGATAACATTACGTATACAGTTAAAATGTCAGGAAATGATAGCGGTGTCGCACTTAGGCTATGGCTTAAATATGACACGTCAAAACTTGAACTTGTAAGTACACAAAAGGGAGAGGTATTTGATGGAGCAACAGCAGCGGATATTTATACAAATGATAAAGGTGCTATGAACGCAGTGGTGGCATCAGATAGTACTCTTAAGAATGGAACTGTTTTTACAGGAAGATTCAAGGTAAAAGATGGTGTGACAGGAAGTGCAGCTGTAGAAGTTGTAAATAATGAACTTTGTGATAAAGATTCTTATTTCTTAGAAAACAAAGTAAACAATAATGCCACTATTACAATAACTGAAAAATCAGAAATTAAGCCAGACACAAAACCAGACAAAAAGGACGACACAAAAAAAGAGGATACTAAACCAGATGTCAAGCCAGATACAAAACCGGAAGTGAAAAATGGTTTATATCATGAAGGAAGTGACTGGAACTATTATGTAAATGGCAAAATAGCCACAGATGTAACTACCCTTGTAAAGTATAATGGATCATGGTGGTATGTGCATGATGGAAAGATTGATTTTGGTGCTAAGACACTGGTAAAATTCAACGGGGCATGGTGGTATGTACATGGCGGAAAAGTTGATTTTGGCGCAGATACTCTTTGTAAATTTAATGGATCATGGTGGTATGTGCAGAATGGCAAGGTAAACTTCAGTTCCGCTACACTGGCAAAATATAGCGGATCATGGTGGTATGTGCAGAACGGCAAAGTAAACTTTAGTACAACTACGCTTGTAAAATACAATGGAACATGGTGGTATGTAAGCGGAGGCAAAATAAACTTTAAAGCAACATGGCTCTGTAAATACAGTGGAACATGGTGGTACGTACAAAACGGACAGGTAAACTTTAAGGCAACAAGACTTTGCAAATATAACGGAACATGGTGGTATGTACAAAACGGACAGGTAAACTTTAAGGCAACAGGACTTTGCAAATATAACGGAATATGGTGGTATGTACAAAATGGAAAAGTAAACTTCAAAGCAACAGGACTTTGCAAATATAACGGAACATGGTGGTACGTACAAAACGGACAGGTAAACTTTAAGGCAACAACACTCTGCAAATACAATGGAACATGGTGGTATATACAGAACGGACAGATAAACTTTAAGGCAGTAACCTTATGTAAATACGGAAACAACTGGTTTGCTGTAGCCGGTGGAAAAGTAGCATGGGGATATACAGGAAATCTTAAATACAATGGTGGAACATTCAGGGTTGTAAATGGAGTTGTCAGATTTTAAATGAAAAAATTATTATATGTGATCTGTGCTGTGGTATTTTTACAAATTACCACAGCACAGGTAAAAGCAGACGATAAAGCTATGTTTTATGTGCAGACAGCAACAGAACTTTCAGATGATATGATCCGTGTTTCGGTCTATCTTGACGGCGCAGAAGATGTAGCTGCGATAGATGCACAGATAGAATATGATCCGCAGAAAGTATCATTTGAAAGCAGCAGTCTCGGAGAATCATTCAACAGTTCTTTTTCTGATATAAATTATGATGAAAAAAACTCATCCATACACTACGTACTTTTGTATACAGAGCCGGTAAAGGCGCATGGAATAGTCATGAATATTGATTTCAGACTGAATGGTTCCGATAAATCGTATCAGCCTGAGTTTCAGGTTAATGACCTGATAGATGGAAGTGATGAAATGAAAAATATTTCATATGAAATAAACTATCAGCAGTCAGATGGAAAATGGCAGGATCAGCCGGATGAGTCATCAAAAATTGCAGATAAATCGATAGTTGATTCCACTTTGCAAAAATATGGTTCGGACACTGACATAAAAAATGAAGGTAAAACTTCTAAAAATACGGTAAGTGTTGATAAAAATAATACATTAACAAGTGAAAGCAATTATTCTAATGCTGAGTCTGATAAAGATTCATCGGACATAAATAATAATAAAGAACAAGATGGAAATAGTGACCATCCCAAAGAAAATGATACAGAGAGTATCAGTGATGCGACATCACAAAACAGTACTGAAAGTATTTCATCGAATAAAAGTTTAGATGGAAACTCGGATGAAAACGAGACAGAAGCAGAAAAAAGTGCGATAAAATCAGATGAAAATGGGATGAAAAGAGATAGCACTGATAAAACAGTATACCTGATATTAATAGTGATGATAATACTGCTCATAGCAGCAGGAACGATAGCAAAGAAAAAAGGAGGCAGGCATCTATGAAAAGAAAAATATTAGCCATGGTATTAGCCGGAAGCATGATATTCAGCCAGAATGTGTATGCATCTGAACTTACCCAGAGTGAGACAGAAAGTACACAGAGCGAAGAAGCACAGACAGTTCAGGAGGAAAGTACGCAGAGCGGAGAGCCACAGGCAGATCAAGAGGAAAGTACACAGAGCGAAGAACTACAGGCAGATCAGGATGAAAGCACATCAGACGTAGAAGCGCAGAGTGAGGATACAGAAAATGAGGCTGCACAGACTACAGAAATCCAGACAGATACGACAGCAGTAGATGGGGAATCAGATGATGAAACAACGGTGGACGAGACAGATATAGAAGACACAGAATCAGCTTACAGCGAAGATGAAGATTTTAACTATGATAAATTCGATGAGAACAATATATACGGACTGTTAAAATCAGATCTCGAGGATGAGGCAGCTTTGGACGAGACAGAGGAATCACAGATCGCCACATATGCAAGTACTCAGGAAGCAGAGCAGAAGATACTGTATATGAACAACCCTGTATTTATTTCGAAATATCTCGGCACAGGTGGAGTAGATGCGTTTACAATTTCATATACTGATGACAGTGTATGTGATGCTGTGATTGAACTTAACAAATACGGTGTAGGTTCGTCAGGTAAGTACATAACTTTTACGCCTAAAAAAGTTGGAAGTACAACGATAACAATTAAAAACTCAAGTGATGAAACAGTCTACACCGCACAGATAACAGTAAATGATACATTACCGGAAGATGCTGTAGAGATAAAAGATATGGCACTTAGAAGTAGTCTTTTACATTATGATACAAATAAAGATGGATATGTATCATATGATGAACTGAAGGCAATAGATTTTATTCAAGTAGACAGTGATAAGGGTAAAACTCTTGAGGATATAAGCTGTTTAAAGTATGCAGAAAATCTGGAAACCTGCTATTTAAATAATACAAATATTTCTGATCTTACCCCTATAGCAGATCTTAAGAACTTAAAGAAATTATACATTTATGATGATGAAAAAATTGCAGATATTTCAGCACTGAAAAATCTTACACAATTGGCCATTTTAAATATATCAGGTACAAAAGTTACAGATATAACATCACTTGCAACTCTCAAAAATTTGGAGAGACTAGATATCTCAAAAACAGATATTACAAATATATCTGCTATAGGAAATCTAAAAGATCTCAAATGGCTGAATATGAATGATACAAAAGTTACGGATATTTCTGCATTAGAGTCAGCTACGGCTTTAAGATATTTTCTGGCAAAAAACACCGGTATTTCAGATATTACTCCGCTTTGTATGGCTGAATATCTCCACAATGTATTTTTAGATAATTGCAGTAATGTTTCAACGATAACTCCATTATATGAACTTGAAAACTTAAAATATTTAAGTGTGGCAGGGACTAAGGTATCAGATGATGAGAGACTGGAAATTACTAAAAAATATTTGGAAAAAAATCAGTATGCTAAAGCGCAATATGAATATGTTCCGGCTATAGATGGACTTATTAGTTCAGATGATAGTTTTTCAGTTAAGGCAGTTGGTGGAGATACAAATATTGTTGAAATTTCAAATATGCACGGCGGCAGAAGACAAATATTATTTAATGAAGGTGGTAAGGTAGAATTAGCACTTACATTAAATGAAAAAGAGAAAAAGGCTGATATTACTGTAAATGCAAAAGATGCAGAGCAGGAGACAGGTGAAGATAATAATCAGAATATAAAAGATAGTGAATTATGGATTCAAGATCAATATGATGGATACGATCAATTATCTTCAACTATACTTGCAGGTAACGGAGAATTGTGGAAAACATATCCGAAGGCTGAGAAGGTAAAGGATAATGTCAAAAAATATGTGGCAGAGTGGATATATTCTGGAACTGATTATGTAGTAGCAGATTATATATTAGATAAAGATGGCAATTTGTATTCTGGAACTAACGAAGTTGCAGAAAATGTTAAAGACACAGAGGGACATTACGCTCTTACTAATGATAATAAGCTTATAAATCTTTACAACGACGGAAATGATGTTACAGATAATGTAGTTGATTGGAGAGAGGAACTTTATGGTGATATAGTAATTTTAAAATCGGATGGAAGTGTCTGGTACAGATCAGATGTAGAGAAATATGCACCATTAAATGAGTTTGAATTGGTAGCAGATAATGTTGCAAAACTTACAGATTATGGTTATGTGACAAATGACGGAAAATATGTCAGTATATATACACGCAGAGATGGTGATTTTAGTACTAAAATTGTAGCTTCTAATGTAAAAGATTATTATGATGCAGAAGAACCATACTACTATGGTACAGATGGCAATAGTTATCTGATTTCTTGGGGAACCCCTGTCAATATAGGAAATATTGATATTAAGAAATGGGTAGAGTGCGGAAGTTCAAGACCTTTTTACTACTGTGCAGTTATAGATAAGGATAATAAACTTTATTCTGTAAATCCAAGAGAGAATAGTGTAACGTTATTAGCTGATAATATTGTTGATTTTAAAAAAATAGACTATAAGACATATTTTGTGATATCAAGTGATAATGTATATTATAATTTAGAATCTAATAAACTTGAAAAAGCAGATGAAGCTATATTACAAAAATATAGAGCTTACAAAATCGTCGTAGCTCAAGGTTCAGGCGCAACAAGCGGAATGTTAAAGAAAAATAACATTGATCTGCTTTCAAATGTTAAATATTTCTGGTCTACTAAATCCGATGATTTTGCACTTCGTACAGATGGTACAGTATGGAAAGTAACAGGTGTTCCGGAGAAGATCATTACATTAGGTACAGGTGGAATGGTATATGGTGATGTAAATGGTGACGGAACTGTGACAGCTGCAGATCTTCTTATTGTAATGAACAATCTTTCAGGAAGAACTGGTCTTACAGATGATCAGGCATTAGCCGCAGATGTAGATGGTGATGGTATGGTAACTCTTGCGGATCTTACCAAGATGATCCAGTATGTAAGCGGAAGAATTTCGTCATTATGATAAATAGATCAGACAGTAGCTTAAGCAGGCAGAAAATATTAATAATAGTTATATTATCAATACTGTTATGCCTCTGGGGAGGAATTTATGATTTTGTGGCGGCGGCTTATGGAACGGTATTTTTGATCTCAATATTTTTATTATATCGAACAGACCATAAGCTGGACATTCCTCTTAATATTGCAAGTGTTGGGCTTTTCGTGATCTTTGCCGGAATGTGTTTATCAGCACTTCTGGCAAAAGATCACGGGATTGCTGTACTTGGATGCATAAGGGCTGCGGCACTTTGCAGTTTCTGGGTACTGTGGTGTAATCTAAAAGAACAGACTAAAACTATAGTGTGGAATGTCCTGCCGGAAATAATGGCAGTCATAACTGCGATATCAATGCTTCTTTATTTTATACCACAGATCCGGGAGTATCTGTACAGTGCAGGCAGGCTTGGAGGCGTTTTTCAATATTCAAATACCTATGCGTTATTGCTTCTTATAGGGCTTGTGCTGCTTGTATACAGGGATGAAAAAAAGAAAACCAATTACATAGAAACGGCAATCCTGCTGTCAGGGATCATCTGGTGCGGAAGCCGCAGTGTTTTTGTATTTATGATCCTTGCGGCAGTATTTTTATTTTTGGGGAAAAAGATAAATGCAAAGACAGCGCTTATAATGCTTGCTGTAATAATAGTGGCGGTTATCGCAGCCGGGCTTGGTCTTGGACTTGATGTGCAGAGATTGCTCAGACTTACATTAAATTCAAGCACTTTAAACGGACGTATATTGTATTGGTATGATGCGGTAAAAGTGATTGTTAAAAATCCGCTCGGACTGGGCTATATGGGATACTTTTTCATGCAGCCACAGTTTCAGACCGGAAATTACGTGACAAAATATGTACATAATGATATTTTGCAGCTTGCCTTGGATGCGGGGATAGTTGTGGCAGTATTGTTTGTTATCGTAATTATCAAAAATATTTTTTCAAAAAAAAACAGCACAGAAAAACGCATTATCCTTGCGGTAATAGTTTTACATTCACTGTTCGATTTTGACCTGCAATATTTATTCATGTTCTGTCTGTTGATTATGTGCTTAAACACGGAATCGGACAGGAAAATAGGTGTTAATAAAATATGTGCGTTCACTATTCCTACAGCGGCGGCGATTGCAAGTGCATACTTTGCGACAGCCCTGTTTTTTGAATATGAGGGAAGCACAAAAGTATCACTTGCGTTATATCCTTATAATACATTTGCACAGGAAACTGAAATGTACAGTCACGATAGCAAGGGAGACGCAGAAAAAGTAATCAGGCTAAATGGCATGCTGCCGTCAGCTTATGAACAGGCTGCATCGGAAAAAATTGACGAGTGGGAATATGAGCAGGCGGAAAAATATTTATCAAAAATGATAAAATATGCTGGATATGACAGCTATTATTATAATCAAGCGATTTATTATTACAGTATGTGCCTTGAACAGGCTGTGAGACAAAACGATATGGAAAATGCAAAGACCATATTGGAGGATATAAAAAACGTTCCAGATATAATAAAGGAAAAAGAGCAGTCTGCCTCGAAATTTGCATACCGGATAAACGATAAGCCAAAGATAGAATTGCAGGATGATATAGAAAATTATATTGAGAAAATGTCACAGATACAGCTTTGACATTTTCCGTGGGAAAGGAGAACTTCATGTACAGAATAGCAAAAACAGGTATATCCGTAATGCTTGCAGCCTCTATAGCATTTACATCGGGCGCAATCATATATGCGGATGAAAATAATGTGGATAAAAATATTGTGAGTGAAAATGCTGAAACAACACAGTCAGTAGGACCAAGAGTAACAAGCGTGTATTTAGACAAAAATGGACAGAATGTAAAAAGGGGAGAAACTATTCATTTTGCTGTAGGAATATATGATACCGTAGAAATTACAAATGCACTTATTGTACTTACATGCGACCATAGCGGATATAGTGTAATATTAACTCATAATGAGGAAAGCGGATTATATGAAGGTGATTTTACTATTAGAGAAGATGTACCTTTGAGTGATTTATGTATAATGTATATTGATGTTTATGATGCTGAAGAAAATTATATAACTGATTTTGGGCGTCAGTCAGAACAGTATGATTATAGTGAGACATATTATGTGAATGTATGTGATGATGAAGGTAATTTTACCCCGGAGGATGCGACAGTGCAGTTCTGGGTATGGGATGCTGCAAAACAGGAATACGTTAAAGATGAAAAGATAACCGTTCCAAATAGAACAGCGGTAAATGATATTAAGAATTATTATAAGCCGCAAACTTCACCGGATGGTCTTAACTTTGAGAACTGGGTATATTTTGACATTGAAAGACGTCCTTATGAACACAGTGTAAATGGTGGAAATGTGGTGTCATATGCTGATCTGTATGCCAAATATGATAAGAACATCATTATATTTGGAAAAGAGTATGAGTATAAATATCCATATGAAGGATTTGGTGATCACAATATATCATATACATATGCAAAAGAGGGCGAGACAATAGAACTTCCGGAAGTAGAAGGAATAGAAAATGCAGAATGGATTTCATATTTCTTCAATAGCAATGATAAATTATCAGATAATAAGTATACTGTAGGAAAAAGATTTATCCAATATTGTGAAGTAAACGAGTCAGGAGAGCCTAAAAAAATCGGAGATATAAAGACTAAGATCGCAGTAGATGAGATAGAGAGTATATCAAACAGCGGAGAAAATGGAGAAGTAACTGTAAATATGGAAACAGCTAATGTGATCCCGAAAGAAATCTTAGAGGCTGCACAAGGCAAGGATGTAGATCTTGTATTTGATATGGGAGACTGCAAGTGGACTGTGAACGGAAAGGATCTTACAGATGAAAATATGGCTGATATAAATATTGGAGTTGAAAGATCAGAAGAAGCCGAAAAGGATGAAGTAGTAGAAGATATTATAGGTGGCCGTAACTCTGAAAAATTAGTGTTTAACGCAGACGGCAATCTGGGGCTTAACCTTACGCTTAATCTTACAAGATCAGACAATGTAAATTCTAAAAAGGCTGTTCTGATCCAGAAAAATTCTGATGCATTTGAACTGGCAGACTCGGCGCTGTTAAATGATTCTTCTTTCAATCTGAATATACAAAGTGGAAATGAAGCATATGTTGTATATGGAGAAAACGGAGATTCTAATGGAGATGGGGAAGTCGACATAAAAGACGCTATCGAAAATCTGAAAGAAATGAGTGGAAGCGAATCTCTGGATGAAGTGAAAAAAGGATTTGCCGATGTAAATATGGATAATAAAGTTGATCTTAAAGATTTGACAACAGAAATCCAGTATATAAGTGGCAAGATTGATAGCTTATATTAGGATAAAGATGCCTGTAGTAAAAAATGGTCTTTATCATGAGGTCATCGACTGGAATTATTATGTTGATGGAAAATTTGCTGCAAGTACAACAATATTTGTAAAATATAACGGAACGTGGTGGTACGTACAGAACGGAATAGTAAGATTCTAGTGATGATATAAATAGCTTGATTGTAATATAAAAGCTGCTGTATACTGAATATATGTGGTATACGGCAGCTTTCCTGCTATTTATGTTGTTTCTTCTTTTTACCGTCGTCTGACATTTCAAGATAGAATTCCGCCAGCTTTAGGGCTTTATTCATGAGTTCTTCAGAATAATCACTGCTTAATCTGTCAAATGTCATCTGCAGTGGATCAAGTTTTGGATCATCTCCATATACAAGATAATCGAGAGACACGTCAGTAAATTTAGCGATATGAATAAGAAGATCTAAGTTTGGAATACGTTTGCCCGATTCAATAAGAGCTAGATAAGACGAAGAAATATAAAGCATATCAGCAAAATAAGATTGGTTTTTGTTCATTTTCAACCTGAGAGAGCGGATGCGTTCTCCAAGTTTTTGAGGATCTAAAATAAAATCACTCATAAAATCCCTCCACATGTTATTAAATAGTTGTAAAATACATTATGACTAATTGTAAATGAATTTATGAAAATAAAGTTACAAATAGAAAATTTATTATTTACACTGATATTTCAGACAATTTTACATTATTATCATAAAAAAATATAAAATTGCGCAAATAGTTTTGAAATAGCATGAAAATATGGTATAATTTCACACAAACCCCGGACTTAAAAAAGGAGGGATTTGTATGAAACACAGTTTAAGGGAGAAAACAAAGGAAAAGGCACATGAAGCGGTCTGGTCGGTGCTGCCGATAATGCTTATTGTGCTGTTGCTTGCATTTACAATTGCACCTATTCCGACAGGCATACTTGCACAGTTTCTTCTCGGTGGGATTCTGGTCATTGGAGGAATGATATTCTTTACGATGGGAGCAGAACTATCAATGACACCGATGGGTGAGAGAGTAGGAGGAAGCCTGCTTAGGACGAAAAAATTGTGGATTATTGTAATTGTAGGATTTATCCTCGGAGTAATAATTACGATTTCGGAGCCGGATCTGCAGGTGCTTGCAGAACAGGTATCGTCCGTGCCAAACCTTGTGCTTATAATGTCGGTAGCACTTGGTGTCGGAGTATTTCTAGTGGCGGCACTTCTTAGGATTTTGTTTGGAATTGCACTTGCACCTATATTGTTCATTTTTTATACGATAATAGTTATACTGGCGTTATATGTGCCGAAAAATTTTCTGGCAGTGGCATTTGATTCTGGAGGAGTTACAACAGGACCGATGACGGTTCCGTTTATAATGGCACTCGGAGTCGGAATATCAGCTATCAGAAACGACAAACACGCCGAAAACGATAGCTTCGGACTGGTGGCACTATGCTCGATAGGACCGATAATCGCAGTTCTCACATTGGGAATGTTATATAGCACAGACAGCAGCTTTGCTGAAGACATAATCTATGAAGTAAGTGATTCTGTAGAACTTGGTAAGGTTTTCTTACAAAGATTTCCCAGATATTTTAAGGAAATAGCATTATCGCTTATGCCTATATTTATATTTTTTGAAATATTCCAGTTAATATCTTTAAAACTAAACAAGAAACTTCATATAAAAATATGTATAGGACTCGTTTATACATATGTTGGATTAGTATTTTTCCTTACAGGAGCAAATGTCGGATTTATACCAGCAGGAAATTATCTGGGAACAGTGCTGGCATCACTTCCGTATAAATGGATAATAATCCCGATAGGAATGATAATAGGATATTTTATAGTAAAAGCAGAACCGGCAGTGTATGTACTTATGAAACAGGTAGAGGAGCTTACGGATGGGGATATTTCCGGAAAGTCAATGCAGATAAGCCTTTCGGTTGGTGTGGCAGTTTCAGTCGGTCTTTCGATGTTAAGAGTTTTATGCCAGATATCTATTTTGTATCTTCTGATACCTGGGTATGTGATAGCACTTATACTGACGAGGTTTGTTCCAAAAATATTTACAGCGATAGCATTTGATTCAGGTGGTGTTGCATCAGGACCTATGACGGCAACATTTCTTCTTCCGTTGGCACAGGGAGCATGCATAGCACTCGGTGGAGATGTGGTGACAGACGCATTCGGAGTGGTTGCGATGGTTGCGATGACACCTCTTATTACAATACAGATACTTGGCGTAATATACACAGTGCGCAATAAAAATGAAAATACGGACAAAACAGAGCCGGAAGTATTTACAGTTGCGGATATTTATGCCGATATTGATGATGATATGATTATAGAGTTATAGGGGAAAATATGAGTGGACTTTATATTATGATGACAATATGCAGCAGAAAAAATATGCCGGAGTTTGTCAGCTATTATAAAAAAAATAAAATTAAGACTGGAAACATCTCGCTTGGAAGGGGAACAGCTTCAAGCAGCGTGTTGGATTATCTGGGGCTTGAGGATGATGAAAAAGGAATACATGCAGCAGTTGTCACAACTGAAAGCTGGAACATTATAAAAAACGGACTTCTGAGTGAACTGCAGATTGATATCCCGGGAAAAGGAATCGTGTTCATAATTCCAATGAGCAGTGTCGGTGGTAAAAAAGAGCTTGGATTTATGATCGAAGGACAGCAATTTGAAAGGGAGGAGGAATCAGGATTGAAAGATACAAAATATGAACTTATAATAGCGATAGCAAATTACGGATACAACACGCAGGTCATGAAAGCGGCGCAGGATGGAGGAGCAGCAGGTGGTACAGTGCTTCATGGAAAGGGTGTTGGAATGAAAAGAGCCGAGCAGTTTCTGGGAGTTTCTCTTGTATCTGAAAAAGAAGTTATATTGATAGTTGCAAGGAGTGAACAAAAAAACAGTATAATGAATTCCATAATGGAAAAGGCCGGTGTTACGAGTAAGGCAGGCACGATCGTTTTCTCCCTTCCGGTAACATCTACAGCAGGACTCAGATCTATTGAAGATATTTAAAATATAGGGTTGAAAATCATGAAGAATCCTCGTACAATTGTTCTATACAGTTGTGGGAGGATTTTTATATGAACAAAAACTATTTTGCAAAAACACCGCCTATGGGGTGGAACAGTTATGATTACTATGATACTACTGTTACTGAAGCGGATATAAAGGCAAATGCTGACTATATGGCAGAAAATCTCAAAAAATACGGCTATGAATATGTGGTTGTTGATATCGAGTGGTATGCAGAAGCTGCAGGCAGCAGGAGAGATGAATATCAGTATATTCCTTTTGGAAAAGTTGAGATGGATGGCTACTCAAGGCTCATGCCGTGTGTTCACAGATTTCCATCAGCAGCAGACGGCAGGGGATTTAAACCGTTAGCCGATTATATACATAGTCTTGGTCTTAAGTTTGGAATACATATTATGAGAGGAATTCCAAGAAGTGCAGCCCATATGGGAACAGCGATCAAAGGAACAGACAAAAGTGCATCTGATATAGCAAATGCATATTCAATCTGTCTGTGGAATCCTGATATGTATGGACTTGATGTGAAAAAACCGCAGGCACAGCTTTATTATGATTCTATTATGGAATTATATGCATCATGGGGCGTTGATCTTATCAAATGTGATGACATATGCAGATATGACGCAGATACTGCGGAACAGGAAATCATAATGCTTCAAAATGCAATCCAGAAAACAGGAAGATCGATAGTACTTAGTCTGTCTCCGGGACCGGCTTTGCCTGAAAAAGCATGGATATATGAAAAGTACGCTAATATGTGGCGTATAACAGATGATCTGTGGGATAAATGGGAAGACATTTTAAATATGTTCAACAGGTGTGAAATCTGGCAGGAGCATGTAGGGACGGGCTGTTATCCGGATTGCGACATGATCCCGTTCGGACATCTCGGAAAGGGATTCGGTCATGAGTGGACATGTAATCTTACATATGATGAGCAGCGGACACTTATGTCACTCTGGTGCATATTCCGCTCACCTCTTATGCTTGGATGTGAGCTTACACTGCTCGATGACAAGACAAAAGAACTCATCACAAACGAGGATATTTTACATCTGACAGGGCATTCTGATGGTGCAAGACAGATAAAACGTGATTCAGATGAGGTTATATGGGCTTCAAGGGATGAAAAAGCAGGAATTTACTATATCGCACTTTTTAATCTCAGTGACTGCGAAAGAAAAATAGAAATTCCTGATGAAAAAGTATATGAGATTATCGATATAATAAACGGAAGCACTGGCGGTATAAATAATCCCATATCGGAAATAATGGAATTATGGGATCACAGATTATGCGATAAAGCCGGTGGAAATATTAATGCCCACGGAGCATGTTTGTACAGGATAAAGATCGATTGATCCAGAATGCTTCGTTTGAAGAAGATTCCGGGAGTACATTATTATGATATGAGGGTCAAAAGGTATTTTGCCTCTTTAATCATTATTATTAAAAGGAGGCAGGGCATAGAATGTCAGAATCACAGTCAAACGTATATATTGCCATAGACTTAAAATCGTTCTATGCCTCTGTCGAGTGTCAGGAAAGGAATCTCGATCCGCTTAATACAAATCTTGTTGTGGCAGATGCTTCAAGGACACAAAAAACAATATGTCTTGCAGTATCGCCATCACTAAAGGCCTACGGTATTCCCGGAAGGGCAAGGCTGTTTGAGGTTATGAAGCGTGTAGATGATGTAAACAGATGGCGGCGTTCAAAAGCGAAGAACCGGAAATTTACAGGAGAGTCCGTTTTTGCAGATGAACTGAAATCAAATGACAGCTTAAAGCTTGGATTTATAACGGCGCCTCCGCAAATGGCATTGTACATGAAATACAGCACAAAGATATATGAGATCTATCTTAAATATGTAGCACCGGAGGATATACATGTATATTCCATTGACGAAGTGTTTATGGATGTCACGCATTATCTTAAAATTTATAAAATGATGCCGGAAGAGCTTGCCTCGAAAATGATATGTGACGTATACGAGCAGACCGGGATAACTGCAACGGCAGGGATAGGCACAAATCTTTACCTTTGCAAGGTTGCAATGGATATAATGGCTAAGCATGCAGCGCCTGATGATCGTGGTGTGCGTATAGCAAAGCTTGATGAATACAGTTACAGAAAATATTTATGGGATCACAGACCACTTACCGATTTCTGGCGTGTGGGAAGAGGATATGCCAAAAAGCTCGAGGCAGCCGGACTATACACAATGGGTGATATAGCCAGATGTTCGCTGGGAAAGCAAAATGATTACTATAATGAAGATTTTCTATACAAAATGTTCGGGATAAATGCTGAGCTTTTGATAGATCATGCGTGGGGATATGAGCCGGTTACAATGGAACATATAAAAGCTTATAAGCCACAAAGCAACAGTATAGGATCAGGTCAGGTACTGCATTGTCCATATGATTTTGAACATGCAAAGCTTGTAGTGCGTGAGATGACAGATCTTCTGGTTTTAGATCTTGTGGATAAGCGCCTTGTTACAGACCAGCTTGTGCTTACCATAGGCTATGATATCGAAAATCTTGACAATAGATCTAGAGAATATAAAGGGGAGATTTCAATAGACCGCTATGGAAGGCGAATTCCAAAGCATGCACATGGAACTGCAAATTTAGAAAAGAAGACGTCATCGACTATACTTATAACGGAAACTGTCATGCAGCTATATGACAGGATCGTCGATCCCAAACTGCTTATCCGTAGAATTAATATAACGGCAAACAAAGTTATGGATGAGGATAAAGCAAAAGAAAATGAGGGATATGAGCAGATGGAGCTTTTCACAGATTATACTATGGCTGATGAGAAAAAATCTGCTATGGATGAAAAAATAAAAAAAGAGCGGAAGCTTCAGGAGGCAATGCTTTCTGTAAAGAAGCGTTATGGCAAAAATGCCATGCTAAAAGGAATGAATCTCGAAGAAGGGGCAACTGCTATCCAGAGAAATGATCAGATTGGTGGGCACAGGGCATAGTATGTTAAAAAATGATGAGTCATGGAAAAAATATTCAGATATAATAGATCTGCCACATCATGTTTCGACTAAACATCCGCATATGTCATCTGAGGACAGGGCAGCACAGTTTTCGCCGTTTGCTGCACTTACCGGGCATGAAGCTGCGATAAAAGAAACAGCCCGTATCACGGATGAATTCGTGGAACCTGATGCAGATAAAAAGCAGGAGCTGGATGAAAAACTACAAATCATACGCATGATTTTAGCGGATAATAAAACTGCTAAGGTGCAGATGATTTTTTTTAAACCTGATGGAAAAAAATCGGGTGGTTCATATGAAACAATAACAGGAAACATTAAAAAAATAGATGAATATAATGGGCTTATTGTATTTGATGATAAGACCACAGTAAAAATAGAGAAAGTTATAGATATTCTTGAAGTTTGAACAGACAATTATGATTGGAATATATACAGATGCAGTGGAACGAATTTGAAAATATACTGGGTTTTAAATTAAACGAACAGCAGAAGAAAGCGGTAATGGCGGTGGATGGTCCGACGCTTTTACTTGCTGTACCGGGCTCAGGTAAGACGACAGTGCTTGTCACAAGGCTAGGATATATGATCTTTTGCAAGGGCATAGATCCGTCTAAGATACTGACGGTTACATATACGATTGCCGCAACAAAGGATATGTCGAGACGGTTTGCTTCTTATTTTGGGGAAGAAATGGCTGAAAAGCTGGAGTTTCGTACAATAAATGGTATATGTGCAAAGATAATCCAGTACTACGGAAAATGTATAGGAAGAACACCCTTTGAACTCATTAAAGATGAAAAGATGACTACTATTATGCTTTCAGAGATCTACCAGAAAAGTGAGCATGAATATCCGACAGAGAGTGATCTGAAAACAGTCCGGACGCTCATAACATACATCAAAAACATGATGCTTGATGATGGACAGATACAGAAACTCGATGAAGAAAACGATATTAAGATTTCTGCCATATTTAAAGAATATACTAACCGGCTTAAGGAACATAAACTTATGGACTATGATGACCAGATGGTTTATGCATATATGCTTCTTAGGAAGGACAAAAACCTTTTACAGCATTTCCGTCAGATGTATCCTTATATATGTGTTGACGAGGCGCAGGACACATCAAAAATCCAGCATGCCATAATAGCGCTGCTTACGGATAAAGCGCAGAATATTTTTATGGTCGGGGATGAAGACCAGAGTATATATGGTTTTCGGGCGGCTTATCCAAAGGCATTGCTGTCATTTGAAAAAAATTATCCAGATGCAAAAGTGCTTTTGATGGAGGAAAATTTCAGATCAAATGCAGATATTGTAACGGCAGCAGATCAATTTATCCAAAAGAATACAATGCGTCATGCAAAACATATGACTGCTGGAAACAGTTGTAAAGGAAAAGTAAGGCAGATAGATCTTAATTCAAGAATGGCCCAGTACACATATCTTTTGAAGCTGGCAGAAGAATGCCGGGATCAGACTGCTGTTTTGTATAGAGATAACGAATGCGCACTTCCTCTTATAGATCTGCTTGAGAGAAATAATGTACCATACAGAATGAGAAATGCAGAGCTTACCTTTTTTTCACACAGGGTAGTGGTGGACATAACTAATATAATAAATTTTGCTCTTAATCCCAAAGATACTGATATTTTTCTGAAAATATATTACAAACTATCCATGTATATAAAAAAACAGGATGCAATAGAAATTGCCCGTATAAGTGATGACGAGGACATATCCGTGTTTGATGCTGCCCTTAAATACAATGAACTGGGCAGCTATGTCATAGGAAAAATCAAAGCAATAAAGACTCATCTTATGCATATGTTAAGAGAGCCGGCAGATAAGGCGTTAAACAGAATAGTACATTTTATGGGATATGACGATTATCTTCAAAGAAGTGGTATTAGTAACAGTAAAATAGACATACTTAAAGCGATAGGTAAAAGGGAACCATCTGCAGGAAGGCTCCTTGAAAGACTTGACGAATTAAAAGATATAATTAAAAATAAAGAGACTGATTATGACTGTCCATTTATTTTATCAACGATACATGCGAGTAAAGGTCTTGAATATGATAATGTCTATATTATAGATGCCTTTGACGGAATACTTCCTGAAAAGATACCGGCAGATCCAAAAAAAGCTTCAAAAGAGGAATTAGAAGAGTATGAGGAAGCGCGCCGCCTGTTTTATGTTGCAGTTACAAGAGCAAAAAATAATCTGTCAGTTTTTACAACAGATGCGCCGTCAGGATTTGTGGATGAGTTCTTTGGAAGAGAAATAAAACCTAAGAAAATAGCAAAAGTACCAGACATTGACAAAAAAATAATGGAAAGAGCAAGACATAAAGTTGACTATGGGAATGCTGTGCCAGGTAGATACAATGCTATAGGCAAAAATTTACAGCAAAAGAATCATGGAGTGACTGTTGATGAAGTGCATAGAAATTTTGAATCAGGCATGAATGTGGTACATAAAAAATTCGGGGCTGGTGTGGTTGATTCATTTGATGAAGGAAAAATAAGAATCAATTTTGATGGTGTGATAAAAGTCTTTATCGCAGATGTACTTATAAACAGTGGGATGTTAGAATAGATCAGGTGGTGGAAAGATTATGTTTTTTATGATGGGCATAACAGATGGAAGGAAAAATTTTGATTTTGTGCAGACTGAAATATGCGATGTCTGTGGCAGATATGGAAGATATGAGGTCTTTATGACGTATATGGTTTTATCGCTATTTTTTATTCCTTGTTTTAAGTGGAACAAGCGTTATTATGTCCGGACAAGCTGCTGTGGCACGTTATATGAGCTTGATCCGGGAATAGGAAGAGCCATAGCACATGGCGGGCAGGTTAAGATATTGCCACAGCATCTTATGAGGGTTAATGAAGGAACATATCACAGCACAAAACATTGTAATAATTGTGGATATGAAACAGATGAAAATTTTGAGTATTGTCCAAAATGCGGGCAGAAATTTTAAAAGGATAGTAACTATTTTATTCCATGATTTTTCCATCAATGCTTATTGTTACAACCTGCCATGGTATGAATTTACCACTATTTTGAAGAGCTTTTTTGGCTGCCATCTCCAGACCGCCGCAGCAAGGGACTTCCATTCGGACAATAGTCACACTTTGAATGTTGTTATTTTGAATAATAGCAGTCAGTTTTTCACTATAATCCACCTGATCTAATTTAGGGCAACCGATCAAAGTTACCTTGTTTCGGATAAAATCCTGATGAAAGCTTGCATAAGCGTAAGCAGTACAATCGGCTGCGATTAAAAGCTTTGAGTCGTTAAAATATGGTGCATTAACAGGAGCCAGTTTGATCTGTACAGGCCAGTTCTGAAGCTTTGATACCGAATCTGCGGTTGAAGAGGCATTTACAGGCTCAGGAGTTTCTGTTCGTCTGATCTGCATGATTTTAGATCCAGGACAGCCGGAGTGAGAGGTCATTGTCTGGTTTTCGGCGACAATTTTCTTCTGTGCTTCTTTCACAGCTTCTTCATCATATGCAGGTGCTTCTCTTTCTTCAAATGTGATGGCTCCGGTAGGACATTCCGGGAGACAATCGCCTAGTCCGTCACAGAAATGTTCTCTCACCAATTCTGCTTTTCCGTTAATGATATCAATGGCACCTTCGTGGCAGGCAGATGCACAGGCACCGCAGCCGTTACATTTTTCTTTATCAATTTTTATGATCTTTCTTATCATTTTTAACCTCCGTCAATAGTATTTAACTTTTGTTTATGCTAGAATTATAGTATTACAAATACAACTTGTATGTTTGATTTCCAACAGGGAGGAACAATTTTGGAAAAATATTTACCTATTCTAAGAAACAGTCCATTTTTTAAAGGCCTTACTGATAACGAGATATTATCAATATTGCATTGTGTAAGTGCAACGGTAATTTCTAAAGAACGGGATTCATATATTTTCAGAGCAGGTGATAGTACTGAAGTAATGGGACTTGTGGTATCTGGTTGCGTCCTTATTATTAAAGAAGACATCTGGGGACATCGGAATATTCTCTCAAAATGTCACGCTGGAGATTTTTTTGGTGAGCCGTATGCAGCAAGCCAGAGAGCTGTCTTAAATATCAGTGTGGTAGCAGATGAGGATTGTGAGATTATTTTCTTAAATGTCAAAAGGCTTCTGGTTACTTGTCCAACTGCATGTGAGCATCATCAGAAGCTGATCCGTAATCTGGTCAGTGTCCTGGCAAATAAGATACTGATCCTGAACGATAAGATCACACATGTCGGGAAGCGAACGACGAGAGATAAACTATTATCATATCTGTCGGCAGAATCTATCAGACATTCGTCGCTATCCTTTGATATTCCTTTTGACAGGCAGCAGCTGGCAGATTATCTTTGTATTGATCGTGCAGCAATGTCTACAGAGATATCAAAGTTACAAAAAGAAGGCTTTATAAAAACAAATCGAAATCATTTTGAATTGCAATTGAGTATAATCAAAAAGAAGAACTATACAATTTAGGCAAGCTGTAGAAATGAAGCCAGGTGACTGCATCAATATTCCGGCAGAAGTGAAACACTGGCATGGCGCAGCACCGGATGAATGGTTTTCACATCTGGCAATAGAAGTGCTGGGCGAAAATAGTTCCAATGAATGGCTTGAACCGGTAAGTGATGAAGAATATAGAAAACTAAAATAGGAATCATTGGAATCTGTGGCTGGGGTGGAATGGCTCTTAATGCAGCTGCACTGGATACAAGAATAAAAGCAACCGTTGCATCTACCATGTATGCCAAACATTACTCAACATGTATGCCGACACACCTATTGCTCGAATATGGCGAAATCGGGAATGAATCCTAAGACACTACAGTACTTCATGGGGCATTCGGATATATCGGTCACAATGAATGTGTACACGCATATCGGATTCGATGATGCTGAGGAAGAATTGAAGCGGATGGAAGAGTTTAGGAAAGCACAGGCGGAGGTTAAGCAGAAGAAGGAGAAACCGATGTCACAGAAAATGTTTAAGGTAATTTAATATGAAAGTGGGATGACGCTCTAGCATTAGGCTGGGGCGTTTTTTCTGTGGAAAAGAAGTGAAAATGACGATATAATATAAACAGACAAAATTTTGTGGAAAAGGTATGGTGATATATTGAATTCTATTAAGTCACAAATGGTAATTGATTATATTACAAAAGTTAATAAGGCGATTTCAAATCCGATGGTTGTTGTGGAAAAAGAAGATATCTTTGATTTATTAATTGAAATTGCAAATGTTTTTCAAAATGAAATACCAGAGATTCAATCTAGTATTTTGCTTAGAAATGGAACGGAGACACGAGATGCTAATACCGTAGTGGCTTGTTAAAATTATATTTAGCCAATAATAATATTGAATATAAAGAAGATGATGAGGAAAATAGAGAGATAAAACGTTTTTGGGCATCATTGATTTTGTGGTTCGAGACAGAATTGATAAATCTGGATTTGTTAAAAGATAAATATTTGCGATGGGATAATTGGGATGGTGGAACATGGTATTTGGAATTAGATTATGATTATGAATTTAAGTTGTATAGAGGAATTGGCTACCCAGACTCATTAAAGAATAATATGGGCGATATGTCTGATATAAAAAATTTCATAGAAATTGCTTATAAATATTGGATAAAAAATGATGGTAAGTCGCATTATGATTTTACAGTTGAGATTAACGAGAGACTAAAAATATTTAAGCTTCCATATAGGCTTCAAAATGGTATCTTATTGAAGCAAGGATATAAGAGCACTTATGGTATTGATAAAATATTGAATTATCGTATGTTTGAAAGAAAAATCAGATTTTCTGAAGATATGATTAATAGCAATGATCTTATGGAGAAAAAAAGTGCTTTGGATTTTTTGATTGATGCTTTACAGTACTTGATATCAACACAAGAAGGTAATAGAAATAGTAAATATTCTCAGTTAGCCTTATCTGTTAACAAAGACACGAATTCAAAAGTATATGCTGTGGTTAAAAACGAACTAAATGAGTTAATGAAACTATCAAATGAGTATTTTGATATTAGACATAATGATTATTTAAATGGTGCAAAACAGCAAAGAGAAGCATTGAATGACTCTCAATTTGTTGAATATTTGTATAATAGAGCATATGCATTATTATATTTGTTGCGGTTAAAACAATGTAATCAAGACGGTCAGGAGTGTGAGGTTATTGGTATATAATGAGTTTATAAAGTGCGAGGTTTGCGGATGTGTTACTAGAATAAGATTACAAGTCGGTTGGCTTGATGAACACCCAATTGCAGTAACCTGTGGGAAATGTGGCATATCATTAAAAGGTAAAGTAAAGATTGGACAAGAAATTCCAGAGCTTAAGTTTAAATTTGAAAATGCCGAAATTGTAAATGTTACTCCAACTACTTTGCCGGATTATGTAGTGGAATGTTCGGGAGAGTTTCCAACAATAAAGATGTGCGAAGGATGGGTGTTACAAGACAACTTTGTTACTCCATTTATTCGATATCAGCAGAAAATAATTGACTTTGATAATTATAAAGATTTTGGAAGAAGAGTGGCAACGCTTAAGCACACAATTAATATTTGGCCTCAATATAAGAGGGTATTGCAATTGTATAAGGGTGGAAACTGGGAGTATTTGATTCAAGAGATTAAGAAGATATTTCCTGAGGATTTTATTATGTGTAGAAATGAGCTTGAAATTATACGTGCAGTTCGTATGATAGAAGTTCATGGATTCCTTTTATCACTTAAACCTGAAATTATAAGTTTACCTGAAATTGGTTCAAGCATTTTGAAATTAGAAAAGGAACAAATAAATTCTTTTATAGAATATCTTAATTCTCATGATGGATATGGATTAAATCAAATGCAAGAACAAATTAATGTTTTGCTGGGTGAGTTCATAGAAACGTTTCCTTATTTAGTTCCAGCTTTTTCATTACAGTTTCGTGAAGAAGAGAATATTGATTTTGAAACAGAAGGAACTACAACGAGTACCTACGACGATGTAAAACAGTTTTATTTAGATACATATGAAACATTGGGCAATTTGCTTATTATTCCTGCGGCGATTGATAATATAAAAAACAGAGATGATGCCAATAATTTTATTAATAATGATGCTGGAATAGTTTCATTAGATAAATTCATAACTTCATCAAAAGCACATAGATTCCGTCTGTATAATACAAATGAAATTTATATGCGTACAATAGATGTGAGGTATAATCAAAAACTTAGAAATGCAATTGGACATAATGATGTTGAGTATGAAACCTCAACTCAAAAAATAATATATATCCCAGATCCTAGAAAGAGAGAGAAGAAATTATCGGAATACTTGCTTGAGTTTGAAATAGAGGCATTATCTATGTTTAAAACAGTTTTAGTTATTTCGGAATATCTTTATAGATTAAGGGAACTTGAACTTTTATCAAAGGGAGTGAAACCTTTGCCAGTTGAATTTCCAACAAAGGAAAGAAGAAAGGAAAAGATATACCCAAATGAAAAGTGTCCATGTGGGAGTGGATTAAAATATAAAAAATGTCACGGAAGAATCAATAATCCTTAGTAGTAAGTATTTTCCTTTTACTACTAACAGCCCGCAACAATTTGCTTCATCTTGCCATATTTTGCCAAGATGCCACCTAAATCACACATTTCACAAATCTCCGAAATCCCTTGCAAACAAGGACATTCCGGGGCAGATCAAGGAGAAATAAAACTATGATAAAAATACTATTCATCTGCCACGGCACTCCAGTTTTATGATAATGCATACCTTCGCAGACTGGGGCAATACAGGGCAATATATGGCGGAAAATCTTGGAAATACTACGGTTTCGACTACTAAGGCTCATGGACGGAATTGGGATAAAGGCAAAGGTGTTGGGATAATTTCTTAGTAGTAATGGACTACTAAGCGATGGCACATATACAAAATTTTGAACGTAAAAAGCCACAATCGTTGGGAGCAAGAACACAGGGATTGTGGCTTTGTTCTTATATATTGATTGGAATTAATATATTTTCAAGTTCTTTTGGCTCTATTTTCTTTAGTCCACCACCATACTCACGACCCTCACGACGAATGTAATCGTCGGATATAGAATTTAATGATACCCATATATCATGAATTAATTGTTTATCAAATTGTAGTTTAGAAAGAAGATAATCAGTTGGATACAAAAGCAAATATGAATTTGTAGCAATAGCATCAGAATGATTCAAAATAAATCTGAATGCATTTCCGGTTTTTGAACCACGTCCCATATAAGAACAAAGGAGAGGAGGAATATTTCTTCTTTCTTGAAAATACCATTTTTTACGATTCTTACACAAGTACTTCTGAGAGGTTGTTTCTTCACCAGATTTAAGATAATCAAGTAATGCTGGGTCCTGGTTGGAAAGTTCATCCTCTGATAATGTACAATCTAATAGGAATAGTTGTTGGTCAATATCAGGATATCCATTGTCATCCCTATTTATTTCATCAGTTTTAAGATATCTAGGACTAGGTAAAATTGGTTTAAAATATTCCATGCTTAAATTGTTATCAGTTATTTTATCCATAGTGAAAATGAAGAAATTATTATCGCCTGTAGCAAGACCTCTTTTTACATCAAATAGTTCTCCTAAACGAATGGTGGTGGATGTATTATTTGAAGCACATTCAGAGAAGAATTTATTCCATTTATCCTCTGTAATCATAAATGTACTATTCACATTATTGGTATACAATGGCGATGATAAAGCTCCACCACAGGTAAGCTTAATGGAGTAATCAGTTTGAGGTTTAGTGTTTTTAAACCAGACAACACATGAGGATACGAGGGCATCGTCAAATTTGCTGTCTTCAGAGTCGTATTTATGTATATGTAACAGCATAACTTCTTTTAGCAAGAAGTCACGTATATTTTTTCCATAATTAACATCCATAAATTCACATGGTATTAGCCAACCACAAATGGCATTAGGGGTTAGCCATTTTAATGAATGGAGTAAAAAATAGCAATATAAACCAGCTAGTCCGGAAGGAGCATATCCAATTTCATCAATTGACATATCTTTTAAGAACTGTTTATATTCTTTGGAAATGTAATGATGACGTACATATGGTGGGTTGCATATTAGTAAGTTATATGAGGCATTAGCAGGTTCTTTAAAAAAGTCATTATTTATGACACATTCATTTCCCCATAGAGTTGTTGCTGCTTCATAAAAATCAGCATCTTTTTCAATGCCAAGAATTTTTGTTACCTTTTTGGAACTCTTTTCCATTGAATCAAGGAATGCAGAGATAAAAGCACCCGTGCCAACAGCAGGTTCCAGAAAAGATATATTGTTATCGTCAATTAGTTTAATTGCGTATTCTGTAATTTCTTTTGCTAGCGCAAATGGTGTGGAAAATTGTCCTTCATGTCGTCTGTATTCAATATCATTTTTGCTATCAATACGATTTTGAAACTCAATTCTTTGTTTTTCTAAATTCCTAATTGATCCATATCTGTTATTCGATGTTCCCATATCCAATCAATCCCTTCTGCTGCTTCATAACCTAAGTATGCGGAGTCGAAATATCCGCATAAAAACAGAACAAATGTCACATTGTTACCATAGGTATTTCTGAGTTGTTGCATTTTAGTTGCTTCCTCTTTGCGACGTTTATTTACATTAGTATAATCGCCTGCAGACTTCGCCTCTATCATAATAGGTAAATCGCCCTTCTTTGCAGAGAGAGGGCAAATTAGTACATCTACAGGAATATTTGCTGTTTGGTCAGAATCGGTTCCTACTTGTACTTGTACATTAGTTCTAAATGAGTATGTTCCCGGTACCATTTCATTAAATTTTACATTTGTTTTAGCGGGAGTATAACCTTTGTTATTAAGATATTGTTCGATTGCTGCTAATTGTCGTTTTTCTTGTGCATTTCGTATTATTGGATCAGAAACAGCACCACATAATCTATCGGCGACAATAGTAGAAGAACGGTTAATTTCAATTTCTACAGGTTCTCTGTTTTCAGGAAGCCAAACAAAAATATCGGGGTCAACCATTCTTGTAATAGTTGATATGATTTGAGAAAGTTCTTGCTGAAGTTGATTTTGTGGCATTCTTGGAGAAATATGTGGATTAGTTGTATCCTCCATGTTTTGAACCAAACTTTTGCTAACGCCCGATAATCCAACCAGTCTATCTCTTGCAATAGGTGGACAGGTTGACATTCTAAGAATAGGAAGTACATAAGGATTTTCTTTCAATGTTTCAGGAGTTAGTTTTTTGAGGTAACCAGTTACACGTAATGCATCTTCAACGCTTTTGGAGGTGTTAACTCTTGTTTCTCTAAAGGTCTTTGGTGCAAAATTCATAAACCATTCATTATACATATCGACAGATGCGGCAGTATCTTTTTTCCAATTGTCTGGAGTGGTTCTATTTATTGTTGACATATTACGTCCTCCTTAATCTCTAATATTTATAAGGTTGTATAAAGGTCGGTATTTATATGAAAACTACTGTAAGGGGGGGGAGCATGAATCTCTGCAGGTTTTCATCCTAAAGACCGATGCCCCCTCACACACGTTTTTTCGCGAAATTGCATAGGGGGGTATTCCGGTGCTTTTTAACATATTTTATATAATATCATAGCACATAATTGCATGTAGCTGTCTGGCATTAGATACAATAATCTATTTGTCTTTCCGCCAAATCATATAAATTAATGTGCTTTTTTCTTGATTTTTTGAGCCTTTTCAATGGCTTTTCGCTCACGATAGGCTTTTTGCTTTCGGGCATTTCGAACCTTCTGGCATTCTTCGGCATCACAAAATTCCTGTCGGTTACTTTTTCGGATTATGAATTTACCACAGTTCCGACAACGAATCATAATGCCTTCTGGACGATTATCCGATTTGCCTTTATCTTCTGGTGCAGGGTCTTCGGAAAGCATTCTTGCAAGTGTCAGCCATGCAATATCAAATACAGAATTAATATCGGTAGAAAATTCTAATCGGTTAGTGCGGGGATCTACCTTTAATTTCATGGTAAATTCCGGAATGATGTCAATAAGAGCATTCCGCAATTCATCGTAATCGTCATATGGTGTAGTAGCAAATTCTCCGTTTGGAGGTTTTTCTGCCGGATGATTTTTAATGTACTCATTATCAATTCGCATTTCTTCTATGAGATTTCCTTTTGCATCCCCATAATCTAAGTTATCCGGTATTGCAACGATAGGATGCTTATATTTATCAAAGAAAGAGTAGCCCTCAAAGTATTTTCCTTCTTTGGATAAATCATATGCAGCTTCGTCATCGGCAATACAGATACCTTCGAGAGCAACATAAAACATGACTGCATTGTATAATTTTCCGAGGTCATCTAAGTAGTTGTCAATCTCGAATGTTCCGTCTTTTTCTACCATTTCTGCATCGAAGCTATTTATATCGAAAGATTCATTCAATTCAGAATAGATGAAATCAATATTATATGGATGCATATTATTTGTACACCATTCCATGATGAGCTGCGTATATGGAATTTTATTATCAAAGCTGTTTATCTGCATTGCCAGATTGCAAAGGCTGGCAAGCAGTCCCTGTCCCGAAAGAAAATCTTCTTTAGGAAAGATGGGTTCATATCCGGGGCGGCAAAATGGTGTTGCACAATAATTATCGCTTTTATCAATATCAAGTTCATATTTCTTGAATCGGAAAGGGTGGTAAATCAGTTGCCCGATACCACCGATTTCTTTAAATCCTAATATATCTGTTGTTTTATCTGCTTCTGATGGAATCGTTTCATCATTCCAGTTTAATGGCATATCATACCTCATTCCAATCGTTAATTCGTAACCGTTAGCGTTACCGCCAGCTTTTGGATTTCGGTTACATTATAGCTTAAAATATTCATGAAAACAATAAAAAGTTACACAAAATGATGTAACCTAAAATGAATTTCTAAAATCCACCGCCCAATGGGGTGATGGAATTTAGAAATTCATTTTAGGTGGGCTGGATGCTCAGCTTTTTGTGATGCAAGAAGTTATGATATATGGTATAATTATTACATTATTTTGCTTGAAGGAGGTTTGTGGTATGGCATTGACAAAAACAGATTTTGATAATTTGGACGTTAGAATTGAAAATATTGTTAGCCAGTCAGTAGAGCAGATTCAAGTCGAAACAGATCTTCCGCCTACAATAGACCAATTGCAAGATAATAATAAAACATATTCCCTTGTGGCAGCTATTTTATTTATCGATATTCGTAAATCTACATATCTTACAGAAAATAGCCAAGCTAAAAGTATGGTAAAAATATATCGATCATTTATGAGAATGGCGGTTGAATGTGTTCGTAAGAATGGTGGAGTCACAAGACAATTTTTAGGCGATAGAATAATGGGAGTTTTTATTGATTCTGTGGATGAAAATGGAATAGTAATAGAAAGTGCGGTAGATAAAGCGGTTAATGCAGCACGAAGTCTCCAGACAGTAATTACATTTAGTTTGAATAAACATTTGAAAACAAAAGTAAATGGGAAAATTATAGAATGTGGTATTGGCATTGACTATGGAAAAGTTCTTGTGACAAAAGTTGGTATGTATGGAGTTGAACAGAATGAAGAAAAAGAAGATGAGATGGATTGCGTTTGGGTAGGAAATACAACTAATTATGCCAGTAAGTTTTCTGATTTAGCAGCAGGAGGAGAAATTTTTATATCAGAAAATGTGTATCAGAAAATGTCTGCTTGTTTTAAAGAAAACTGGACTAATGTTGCGAAGGTAAAAGGTGATAAAGTATTTGAAGGATATGTTATTAAAGACTATTTTTTGGATTATATTGATGAACTAGGAACACCTATTAGTCCGCAAAATTCTGACACATCTAATATTGAAACTCAGAACCACTTGATTTGTGAAATCAGGGAATTTGAGAGTCTCCAGCAAAAGCTAATAAATAGAGAAAAAGAAATTGCTGTTTTAGAACAAAAATTAAAGGACGAAAATAACCGGATAAAACAAAACTATCATAAAGAGCTTAATAGTAGGATTGAAATTGAACAAAAAATTGATGAGTTCAAAGATGAGCTAGAAGACACATATAAACAGTATTTTGACTTTATATGTAAGATAGTTGGGTTTTCACATTGTAAGAGTAAATATGTAGAATCAGTTAAAAAGGAAGATTGGTTTGAAATTATTGACAGGGCATATGACATAGGAAAAAAGTTAGGATATTCTGAGCAATATATAAATAGCAGGATGTCTTGTGGACTGATTGCAATTTATAGATATTATAGTGAGTATGAAAAAGCATATGAAGCTACCGTTATAATGGCAAAAACAAATCCTGTATGGATAAATATGGAAGCTGATGTTTTGAAATGGGCTAAAGATAATTATGTTCTTTATAGATTAGAAAATGCTATAGAGAGACGACTTGTTAATTATGAGATTGATTATGATAAACGAAGTACTTTTGAAGATGCATTAAAAAAGATAAAACAGTTAAGAGGTGTTTAGCATATGAAAACGAAGAAAAATAAAAAAGGTAAAAAGACTAATAATCAAAATGTTGTTCAGGCAGAACAGCTAATTCAGAAGCAGAAATCATATAATAGAGAGGATGCATATAAAACACTTGAAATAATAAATGGATGGATTGGTAATATGGATGCTAAGATATCCTTTGCATTAGCATTTAGCGGAATATTAGTGGGATATATATTTAGCAACGGGATGCCCCAAATTTTTGGAAAAATAGCTAATGTAAATAAACTTTCAGAGTTAAGTGGAGTAGATATATTTGCAGCAGTAGTTGTTGTATTACTATATGTGATTAGTTTTGCTTCTATTGGATGTTTGATGATAGCTGTGCTGGCAAGAATTAAGAATTCAAATGGAGCGGAATCTGTTTTCTTTTTTGGTACTATTGGAAATATGAAGTTGGAAAAATATAAAGAAAAAATTGATGATTTAACAGATAAAGAAATAATTACTGATTTGGAGGAACAGATACATACTAATTCAAGGATTTGCACTAAAAAGGCAAAGTGGTATAACCATGGAATACGATTACTTATTTTTACAGTATTTTTGTGGTTTGTTTGTATGATATTTAGAATGCTATAGGAGGTGATGATATAATGGAGTCAAAAAAGGAGACATCTTATACATATAAGATAGAAGACAGTGCAGACAGGATGGATGATATTTTGGATGCAAATGATAACGATTATGAAGATGAGGGAAATAGCATTCCTTCAAGGGATAAACTTACATACAAAAATGGATATTACGTGGATGTGACGGCTATATTTATTGATATTGTTGATTCGTCAAAATTAACAGATGGGCATAAGAGACCAACACTTGCAAAGATGTATAGGTGTTTTTTGTCGGAATGTGTTGCTGTAATGAATTCCTATGAGATATGCAAAGAAATAAACATAAATGGCGATTGTGTATGGGGAGTGTTTGAGACGCCTAAAATGGTGGATGTAGAAAAAGTAATTGAAGTAGCAGCAAAACTGAATGATATGATAAAGCTGCTTAATTATAAATTAAAGAAAAAGAAATATGAATCTATTTCAACAGGAATTGGAATAGATGATGGAAATGCTTTGATGGTAAAAGCAGGATATTCGGGGAGTGGATTAAATGATGTAATATGGATGGGAGAAGTTGTTAACTCTGCTTGCCATTTGGCGAATAAAGCAGGACGAGGTTGGAGAAAAAATGTTCTAATATCAGAAAAGGTGTATGAAAATATATCTAAGGATGTTCAAGACTATTTTAGCAAATGTCAAATAGATAGTAAGACATACTATGAATCTGATATTTTATGGATTGAATATGAGGATTGGATTGAGCAAAATTGTAATTAAATGGAGAAGGTGCTAGTAGTAACCCATCCACTTTTTTACTCCGTTTCTACTACGATTGCTGTATACACCTTGCAAAATTTTGCTACGATTTGCATTTTATGTACAGAAATGACCAATACATAAAGAAAAATTAACACTGCGCAAAACGCTGCAAATGGCAGTAGGAAAGAGCCTTTTGAAAGGAGAAATTATGAGCATTCGAGTACTTTTCGTTTGCCACGGTAGAAACTGTACTTTTGCCTGAAATGCCTTAAAATCAAGGCTTTTGGGGAATGAGAATGGTATTTGTCCCCCCATTGTACCCCCCCTATTTTGCGCGAGGGTACTGCGACAACCTAAAAGCAAAGCTTTCGGGTTGGAATTTGTTAACCGGACTGTCCTCGATAAAAATGAATATGATTTGTGGTGAAAGAAGTTCCTGCGGGGAGGAGAGAAATGCTGGCAGGATGCTTTGGTGCAGAGTATAAAATAGTCACCTTGCACTCATAATACCCATATGCAAGATGCTTGCAAATAGATTGCTATATGAATATATTGCGTATGAATTGTTGGTACCTGAAACAGCTGCCGGACAATGGTTGCATTGTTCGGAACGATAGGAAATAGCAATACAAGTTGTAGGCAGGTGGCTACCCAGGAGCAGATGAACCGATTTTGAAAAACTCTGTATCAATTTTCTTTACAGATAAACTTTGTCCATAGATTTATGGTATAATCAGTTTAAGCGCTTGAATAAAGGAGATGGTTATACCATGAATCTGTTTTGCGAAGAGGTCCATAAACTGGAGGCGGAATTTAAATAATGCCGGAAGCTGCTGAACGCTATCGGGGATGAGAACCGCCAGCACCTTATATGCGTCATGATGAATATGCCGATTGATGGCGGTCTTGTATTGGAGATTGTCGAGCAGACGCATCATCCGGGTTGCCATTCCTTGATATGAAAAAGATCACAAGGGAGTCACTTAAGAAAGCCGAAAAACCTTCAATACGGTGACAGAACACAAAACCACGGGCAATACAAAAACCCATATACAAAGATTTGAACTAATCAGGCCAGGACAGTTTTATTTTGATGCCTGCTACAACCCGTCCAAGACCGCATTCCTGAAAAATGCTGAGAAGAAGGGCTGCAAAATACTGAATGGTCTTGGTATGTCCAGTTCCAGAGGGCTGCTCAGATCGAATTATGGACCGGACAGAAGGCTCCACTGGATGTGATGCGAAAAGAATTAAAGGAGATTATCCGGGAAGAAAATGAGAAGGCGCAGACGGAATGACTCTGTAATTCCGTCACTTCATGGGAGATAAATGTTATAGTGAATTTATAGTGAATAGAGAAACGCGATAGCGTAGTAAGCAATAATTTCAGATGATCCAGGTTTGATCAGAGAGGAGAAGAATATGAACAACTATTGTATGATCCAGAACTCCAAAACGTTTGCATTTTCCGCAGAGAATCCAACCGGTGTACGCGCAGGTGGTTCCCGGGGCGGTGACTGCACCAAGCTTCGTCCGACCGTGACGATTCCTGCAGGGGAAACCGTAACTCTGGTAGATGCTGCAGGACCGGGTGTGATCCAGCATATGTGGTTTACCGGATATGTAGGGCACCATTTTATCATCCGTATGTATTGGGATGATCAGGAATATCCGTCTGTGGAAGCTCCGCTCTCTGCATTCTTCGGATGTGCCTATGATGAAAATTTTGTGGACCGGGATGGCAAATATCCGGTGTTGAATTCTGCCATGATGCTGGTAGCTCCTGGTCGCGGCTATAACAGCTATTTTGAGATGCCGTTCCATAAGAGAGCTCGTATCACGATGGAAAACCGTGGTGACAAGGATGAAAATCTCTATTATATTATCACCGGAGCTTATCAGGAGATTCCGGCGGAGGCTGGTTATTTCCATGCCACCTATCGTCAAGAGCACCCGGTTCAGAAGGGTCGTACCTACACAATCGTTGACGGAATCGAAGGCAGGGGACAATTTGTCGGTGTGACTCTGGCAACTGGTATGAATGGCAACAATACCTGTTGGGTAGAAGGCGAAGCCCGCATGTATCTGGACGATGATCCGTATCCGTCTATCCACTATACCGGAACTGAAGACTACTTCGGCGGTTCCTATGGATTTGGAAATGACATCATCATCAAGAGCTATCAGACCTTCAGCGGCTTATATACCGGCATGTATGCAATCTATGGAGACAACCGGGAATTCTATAACGGACAGCAGAGATTCCTGCTGTATCATTTCCATATTGCAGACCCGATCCGTTTTGAGAATAAGTTTCGTATGACACTCGACAACATGGGCTGGACCGGACCGCGTTACGATGATTACACCAGTGTTGCTTATTGGTATCAGACCCTGCCGTCCGCACCGCTGATGCCACTGCCGACAGATGCAGAGATGTGTATGAGATAATAGAACCAGATTGGAGATGTCAGATAGATTGGTTCTAACCTTGCGACACGTCGTATCGGTTATATCGGACTGACATCAGAGATTTACCGGAAAGGATAGAGGTATTATGTTACTAGAAGAGAAGTTTTTGGAATTTCATCGTTATGCCAGCAGCCACAATTTGCCGCTGGAAGCTATCAGTGTCGGAGATGAGAACAAGGTACTCTGTGAGATGCACTACGCAGCAAATGCACCGAGAAATATTTATTCACATACCAAGAGTTTTACGGTAACAGCAGTTGGACTCGCAATTGAAGAGGGAAAACTAAGCCTGGAAGATCATGTGGTGGAAGTGTTTAAAGATAAACTTCCTTCAAATCCGGATCCAAATCTGGAGAAGATTCAGTTGAAACATCTGCTCTGCATGTCCAGTGGCTTTGGTAAGGCACTTCTGATGAATGCGGACAGACGTCCGGGCGTCGGCGCACCGGATTATGAGAAATATATGATGGCACAGCCGGTTCCTGTGGAGCCAGGCAGTGCATTCTGCTATTCCTCTGCCGACAGTATTCTGGCTGCTCATATGGTAGAACGGGCCGTTGGCAAGCGGATGGGAGAGTATCTGTATGAGAAGATATTCAAGCCCCTTGATATGGGATGGCCGCTCTGGGAGCATGATCCACAGGGACATCCGAATGGCGGCGGAGGTATGTATCTGACTTGTACCGAGATGATGAAACTGGGACAGCTCTATCTGGCTGAGGGTAACTGGAAGGGCGAGCAGATTGTCAGCAGGGACTGGGTGCAGGAGGTGTCCACCCCGAAATTTACCTTCGAGCCATCTGCAGATCCCTGGCATGTAGGATATGGCTATCAGTTCTGGATCAGTCCATATCCAGGATCCTATCGTGCTGATGGCGCATTCGGACAGATTACAACGATTCTCCCAGAGAAGGGATTGGTTGTTTCCATCCAATGTCCGGAGCGAGGTAATTTCGATCAGGTGAAACGTGCGCTGCATGAACATTTTCTGATGGAATTGTAAGAATAGACTTGCAACAATATGCTATAATTTGCCCAGAAACCGTACTTTGGGCTGCAAAGTAAAAATAAATCATATAAAAAACTTGGTACAGAAATGTGCCAAGTTTTTTAGTAGTAACCTTTTCCTTTTTACTACCAATTTTACTACTAACAGGTAGTAACACTCTTGTGGGGATGGGAGATGCTTATTAGAAGCTAAAACTGTAGGGGAGGACATGGAACTTGAAGACAAGGAAAATGGGGATGTGATAGAGGGAGAGGATCAGCTGAGCTGGTCCTTTTTCAGTGGAGTTAAACTTGTCTGAGTAATATGCTACAAACAAGTTTGTGGACTGAAAAAACCAAAATAAAAGTGCCGAAAAATACAAGACGCAAAACATTAAGCAAACGCAATAATTAAACGCAAAATATCGAATCGATTTGACTTTTTGCGTTTTACTAAGGTATAATTTGCGTAGGATGAGGAATAATATTGCGAATGACAGGAGCTGATATATATATGAAAACTTGTAAAGAAAAGGCTTTAGAGTGGAATGTTTCTCCACGTTCCGTAAATGATATGTGCAAAAAAGGAAGAATACAGGGTGCAATAAAAGAAAAAGGATCTTGGTTAATTCCAGACGACTCTCCAAAGCCAATGGATGGAAGAGTGTCTAATGGAAAATACATCAAGAAAAATATGGTTGCGAAAGCAGAAGTTAAATCATTACCAATCGGCATCTCTGACTATGTTCGTGTGCAGGAAGAATATTACTATGTCGACAAGACGTTATTAATCAAAGAATTCTTGGATCAAAAGCCATTGGTATCTTTGTTTACGAGACCAAGGAGATTCGGAAAGACCTTGAATATGGATATGCTCAGAGTGTTCTTTGAAATATCAGATAAGAATACTAGTAAGTATTTTGCCGATAAAAATATTTGGCAATGTGGAGAAGAGTATCGTTCACATCAAGGAAAATATCCAGTCATATTCTTAACTTTTAAGGATGTTAAATTTGATACTTGGGACGCAACAATAGATAAAATAAGGGGACTACTTCAAGAAGAGTATGGAAGACATCAAGAGCTACTAAATAGTGATAAGCTCTCACAATATGAGAAGGTGTATTTTACAAAGATTATTAGCGCTACAGCTAATGAAGTGGAGCTTACTTCTTCGCTAGAAAGACTATCTAAAATGCTTGCTTCATATTATGATAAGGCTCCAGTAATCATTATTGATGAATATGATACTCCGATTCAAGAGGGATACTCTAAGGATTTCTACGATGAAATGATTGGATTCATGAGAAATTTCTTTTCAGGAGCATTTAAGGATAATAAGAATTTATCCTATGGTTTCCTAACAGGAATTTTGCGTATTGCTCAGGAAAGTATCTTTAGTGGTCTAAATAATTTAACAGTGAACTCCGTAATGGATGAAGAATACGATAGCTTTTTTGGATTTACAGAATCTGAAGTGAAAGCAATGCTCAGTTACTATGGAGTATCAGATAAAGAGGCGGAACTTAAAGACTGGTACGATGGATATTTGTTTGGTAGCGAAGAAATATATAATCCATGGTCTGTAATCAACTATATTTCCAAGGGATGCCTTCCTCAAGCATATTGGGTAAATACAGGAAAAAATGAAATCCTTGATGATGTACTAAGAGTGGCTACAGATGATATTACAGAAAGATTATATGACCTTTTGCAAGGAGAAAGAGTAGTTGCAAGAATTGATCAAAATGTGGTGTATAGATCGCTTGCGGAGGATCCAGCAAATATTTATAGCTTATTGTTGGTTGCTGGCTATTTGAAAACTCCTAAAAAGGAACTGCAAGCAGATGGTTCATATTTATGTGAAGTATCAATTCCAAATAGAGAGATTGCAGCTGTATATAAGAGTGAAATCTTGTCACATTTCTTGCAAACTGGAGCAATTACAAGGACTACAGCAAATAAGATTGCAGAAAGTCTTTATGCCAATGATTACAAGAAGTTGCAGAGCGCTATTGGGGAATATATGGATAAATCAATTAGCTTCTTCGATGGTGGAGCTGAAGGATTTTATCATGGTTTGATGCTAGGATTAATAGCATTAATGGATAATCAGTATAAGATTAAATCGAACCGAGAATCTGGAGATGGCAGATTTGATGTTTCTTTAATTCCAAGAGAAAAAAGGTATCCTGGTATTATTTTGGAATTAAAGTGGAAAGAAAAATTAAGCGATGTTGAGCTTGAAAAATGGTCTAATGAAGCATTAAAGCAAATTGGTGAGTTGCGATACGATTCTGAAATGAAAGAGGATGGAATTACGGAAATCTTGAAGTTTGGAATTGCTTTTTCGGGGAAGAAAGTATGTGTAAGAACTGAGTAGAACAAGAATTTAGTGCAAAGGAGGCGATAGTATGTTTCCAACAATTAATAAAAAAGAAACAGGTGTTAATCTTCGAAGAATTATGGATATGAGAGGAGTAAAACCAAAAGATATTCAAGAATATTTAGGGTTTGGATGTGTGCAGAGTGTTTATCGATGGTTGGATGGCGTTAGTATGCCAACAGTCGATAATCTGTATGCACTTAGCAAAATGCTTCAAGTTCCTATGGATTCAATTGTTTGCGGAAATGCTGGAAGAACAAAAAGTCAAATGGATGCATGTCTTACGGATCAGGAGAGAAGAGTTTATACCTACTATAAGAAAATGAGAGAATTAAATGCAGCATAATTTTTGAACTACAAGTTCAATGACATTACATGAATCCTCCCTTAGAATTATATTAAGAGATAATTTTAAGGGAGGATTTTTTATGAGCGAAAAGATGTTAGTAACACAGGCTCTTGACGAAAGAGACCTACTAGTAAAGAAGATATCAGATAAAATTGACAAAGCAAGTTTTGTGGATACCATAAAGCCAAATGAGGATAAAGTATATTCAAAGCGCATTGGCAAGGATGAATATGCGAAAGAAGCGGAGTCGGCATATCAGCAGATTGTTGATTTGATTGAACGATTCCAGAAAATTGATGCAGCTATTGTTGCATCCAATGCTGAAACAGAAATCACAACATCATATGGAAAATTCACAGTTGCTGGAGCTATTTCGCTTCGAAGCAGACTTCGCGGACTAGGAACATACGATGGAGAAGCTGATTTTGAAGGAATTCTTAAGTCTAAAATGCAGGATGAGTATAACGAGCGTGTGCGCACATGTGATCTTAAGAACAGTCAGCTTCAGAATACTGCTGAGAGCATGCGCCTTAGCATTCTCGGAAAAGACAGTAAAACAAAAGACGATAAGCCTCTTGGAGTCGTGGATGCATATGTGAAGGAAAACACAACAGAACTTGTGGATCCGCTTGATATCAAGAAAAAGATAGAGAGCCTGGAGGAAAAGAACAATACACTTTTAAAGGAATTAGATACTCAGATTAAAGTGTCTAATGCGACTACTTTGATTGAAATAGCATAAAGTATTTGCCTGCATTGCGAAAATCCTAAATCTGGCTTCCCGTAACAGGGTTACGTTACAAGATAAGTATACCAATTCAGCGAAAATTGGGTTACCAATATACAAAGTAGCGCAATGGGTAGCGCACATGATTTGTAATCGTGAAGTTGTAGGTTCGAATCCTATCTTTGAAAACATTGGTTTAACAGCGATGACTGATAATCATCTCCAATTTTAACGGTTTTGTGTCTTATTTGAACATTTAATTGTGAATTGTAAACTTTTAAATGATTGAATTGTTTTAGGTAAAATAAAAACATTGATTTAGGCATAGAGATATGCTGAAATCCATGAAGATGGTTAAAGTGTTAAGCCAGTTGACTGAGGAATATCCACATGGCTGCAATGTGGGCAAATATTTAATGGTGGAGTCATGGCGTAAGCTATGGATCCATTTTAAGTTAGGGATGGATTGGAATGAGAAGAAGCAAAAGCTATGAAGTAAGAGACCAAATGAATATATGGAATAAATATGATTTTGCTATGTCAGGTCTCGGAAAGAAAAGCAAAATCTTGGCAAAAATAAAACATTTTTTTAAATGCGTAAAGTGGAGTAAACAGCGTATTACAAGGGGCTATTGTGATTGTGATGTTTGGGAGATGTTTTCTTTTCTTCAGACGCTTATTCCGGATATGCTGCAAACACTGAAAGATACAAGAACGGGTTCACCAGGATATTTGGGAGAAAACTATACCAATGAAAATGGAATTCTTGTAAATGATACCTGCCATGAGGAGTGGAATTGCATTCTAGACAAAATGATATTTTTATGGCGAGAAGCGGAGAAAGATACATGCTCACAAAAGAATCCATTTGATGAAGCGCATTCCAAAGCAATGGATGAATTTACGGAACGATTTGGATTATTTGGAAATAAACTTCAAACTGAGAAAGAATTAGAGGAAAATAGAAAGCGCGGTGGCGGAGGAACAATTCATTTTATGGATGAGTTGCCTGAGTATAAAGAGATTTCCGATAAATATCGCGAAGAAGAAAAGCGTTTGGAAGAATATAGAAGAAAGTGTAAGGATGAAGCTATAGATATGTTTAAACAATATTTCTATGACCTGTGGGATTGAGTTATTAGTAAATCTTAAACCAAAAGTTTAATGCAATTAGTAGCATTCTTATTAAGATGGCACAGCTGAATAGAAGAAAAACGGTATTAGACGTAATGCGTAAACGATTGCCTAAATCCAGAGAAGAACAACGTTCTTATATGTCCCGTAATTCGGTTCCTGAGTATAGATACATTAATTACGATTTGGAACTAGTTAAAAACGAGTATGAACTTGTGCCTAAGTCGATTATGGAAATGAAAATGGCACTTGATAAATATAATCAAACAATACAGTTTGAAGTAGACATCTAAATGAAATATCCGTACAAGGCTTCATGAGATTGATAGTTGATCCAGGAGGTTCGTGTTCATTGTTAAGGTATATTTGTTATTCGTTATTTGTTATCAGTTTTTGTTTAACGTGAATAACATCATAAAGCATGATTTCTTAACAGTTATTTTTATGTGAAGTTGATAGAACCCATACTAGTAATATTGGATAAGTGACCAGTCACAGTATTTATGCTAGTTCAAACTGAATTAGAAGAATAGTAGGGGTGGATTGCATTAGCTAAATAAATATGTTTACAGCAGGGGCGGCTGTGCTAGGCTGTTCTACCGAAGGCTCTGATTGAGAGGATTACCTATAATCGGGGCCTTTTCTATTGCCTTCAAGCACAGTTGGGGGTTCATGCTGTCAACATATAGAAAACTGTTCGCCAAACAGAATAAAAATTAATTGGAATTATTCGCGGTTAGGAATATACTAAGAGTGATATAGTGTCGTATTTATTATGGAGGATGTGGAAATACAAATACGGACTATAAGAATATGCATAGTGTAGTATAAGAAAAAGTGTTACTTGAGAATTAATTGAATAAGGAGCATTTATTATGATTTATTTCGATTTAGATAATACGTTGATTGATTACAATTCTTCAGAGAGAAAAGCGATAGAGTTCATATTTAAAGAAAAATATGGACTGGTATTAAATAATAATCAAACAGATTATTGGAGTAAGATTTCTAGAAAGTATTTTGATTATTATTTATCAAAACAGATAACTTTCGAAGAGCAAGGAAAAAATCGATTTATTAAAATGTTAAGTTATTGTGGGTATGTGGAAAATGAAAAGATTGCAATGGAATTGTTTGAAGAGTATCAAAAACAATTAGAAAATAGTTGGATTTTATTTGATGATGTGGTTGATATGCTACATTCATTGGAAGGATATCGACTAGGTATCATAAGTAATGGGAAATCTATACAGCAAAGAGCAAAGTTGAGTTGTACGAACATTGAAAAATATTTTGAAATAATTCTTATTTCAGAAGAAACAGGATTTGCAAAACCTTCCGTTGATATTTTTTATGAGGCGGTCAAACAGTCAGGCGAGAAAATTGATTCAGTTATATATGTTGGTGATAATATAAAAACAGATATTTTGCCATGTGAAAAAATTGGAATGAAATGTGTACTTGTGGATAGAAATAGTATATGTGAGAAAAATATATGTAAAATTAAGAATTTATATGAAATACATAATGTATTACTCAACGACATTGGGCAGTATAATACTGAACTTTCTATAAGAAGTTCTGCTCAATAAAAAACAAGAACTAAAAACATCTAAATATTACTATCTCAAACTTCCCATACTGAAAAGTGTGCTGAACCTTGAAACTTCAATATTTTAGCCAATAAAAAGTAAACGATGAAACGAAGGTACCTACAAAAGTAATAGCAAGATTGTTATAATGTCTTACTTTACAAAAACAGCACATTTTGTGGGTGTATCTTCTATGAGCTTTCGTATGAAAAGAATTTATGGTGCCTGCGTAGATAAAGGTAAACGCTCAAACGAAGGTACCTACCAAACCTAAATCAATATCGATATACTATGATCATAGTATATTTGTTAAAAAAGTTGAGCCTAAACTTTTTTGACTAAGATATGGGAGGTGACAAACTATAAATAGTCAAGAGTTTTTTAAAGAAATTTTGTGTAATAAAAAAGGGTAACTTTAATAGACCATCTGAAAATATCGTATTTCAGATGGAGCAGATAAATATATAGGGAAGATATTAGCGTAGTTTCTGAGCGTTAAAGTCTACATCCTGCCTCTCCAATGCATAGATGACTCTAATCAGTTTCTTTGCAACGTGAGTAATAGCTACTCGGTGTTTTTTGCCTTCTGCTCGTTTCTTTGCGTAATAAGTTGCAAAGGTTAAGTCAAAACGGATTAAGGGAAGGCAGGCATTAAGAAGAACGTACCGCAGTTGGGAAGAACCATGTTTTACCATTCTGCCACCATGAGATTCAGTGCCGGAGTCATTTATTCCTGGTTCAATTCCAGCAAACGCAAGCATCTGACTGGGATTTGAAAAGTTTGATATGTCACCATACTCAGCATAAATAACAGCTGCTGAAATAGGACCGATACCAGGGATGGACATATAGTGAGGATGTACTTCTTCAATAAGTCTAGTAATCTCAGCTTCAAGGGTTTTTATTTCCTTGCAGAGAGAGTTGTATAAGGTTAGCAAACTGTTTAATTCAATGTCAAAGATAGAATTATTGACACCGACTGTGTTAGCAGCCAGTTCTTTCAAACGAAGGAACTGTTGTATAGAAAACTTACCTCTTGAAATACAACGTAGTTTGTTATAAGACACAGAATTCATATTGGCCATTTTTTCGGCAGAACCATAGTTTTCAAGGAGATAGATAGCAGTTTTGGAAAGCCGTTCATTGAAGAATGGTTTAAATTCCGGAATCACAAAAGATCAGATGAGAAAGTTCCTAAAGTTTGTGCATGACGATGTGGTGTATTGCAAATACTATGAAGTGGTGTACATACTCTTTCACACGGGAATGCGAATATCAGAATTTTGTGGTTTGACGCTGAAGGACATTGATCTTGAGAACAGAACTGTAAATATTGACCACCAGTTGCAGAGAACATCGGATATGCGGTACATCATAGAAACCACAAAAACGGATGCTGGAACAAGAGTATTGCCGATTACAGAGGATGTGGCACAGATGTTTCAGGCAATCATTGAGGATAGAAATGCATCAAAAGTGGAAAAATCCATAGACGGATATAGTGGATTCCTATTTTACGATGATAATGGAATGCCACTTGTTGCAATGCATTGGCAGCACCGCTTTAATCATATGGTTGGCAGATACAATGACATTTACCGAGTACAGATGCCAAATATTACACCTCATGGTCGAGTTATAATAAGGACAAGTTAGAAAACTCCAGTAAATACAAGGGGTTGCACTAATTTAGTCCTTATTTTTAACTCCCTGAAAAAGGGAAAAATAAGGCAGCGCTGTCATTCCAGAATATGAATTATTACAGATCCAGACTGGAAATGGATTTGTGTAAGACAAGAGTAAAAACAACAGAATTATTGTAATTATAGGACTGAATTAGCTC
>OLQH01000510.1_pt1 | contig 41712 bp, 39 predicted proteins | sample 1672671 | NCBI WGS metagenome assembly OLQH01 (sample SAMEA3136712, study PRJEB25190) | human gut metagenome
CCTTCCGGATATATTCTCTGTTTATCAGATAGGCTTTATGACAGCGGAAAAACCGGTCGTCCATAGAGGTCTCCAGCTCATTCAGCTTTTGATAGGTTTCATAAATCGTACTGCAGGTATGTATCCTCACTTTGTGGGAGCCTGAGAGCGTTTCTACAAATACGATTTCGTCAAACGGAACCGAGAATATCCTGCTGGATATCTTTACCGTGAGGACTTTTCTGGATGTTTCAATTTGATGCGTATGGCGGCTGTGTACCAGTTCCAGGCATTGCACCAGCCGCTCCTTAAGCTCAAGCGGGTTATCTTTCAGGATAAAATCCGTGGCTGTCACCTGATAGGTTAAGGCCATTAAGCTAAGCTCTGAATGAGAGGTGATAAAAATAATATATCCCTGGGGATCCACTTCTCTTATTTTTTTCGCCAGTTCCAGACCATTGATATCTGAATGCAGCTGGATATCTAAAAAGTATACGGCTGCCTGGGGTTTTTCTGTTACCTTCTTAAGAAGCTCGTGGGGATCCGGGGATGCAAGCACCAGTTCCATTTCCAGGTTTTCATGAAATAACAAATAGTTTTTAATCACCGTCTGGTAATTCAGCAGAAGCACCTGTTCATCTTCACAGAGATAGATGGGCAGCATATAAATCACTCCTTTATCTTTCGCACGGTATTTCCAGTTTCTGACTGAATATGTGTTCTTTGTACTCTGTATTCAGAAGCGCCGAAGGGTATTTCTCCAAAAGCTTGTTTACATTGGAAAGGCCGATTCCCCTGTTCTCCCCCTTTGTACTGTATCCCGGCGTACCAAGGCGGCCCATGGACAGGTTCTCAGTGTCACAGGAATTCTTAATAAGAAAGATACATCGGTCTTCCTCCTGGAGAATTCCAATGTACAGTTCCCGCTTTTTCGAGATGCAGGCGGCTTCCAGGGCATTGTCCAGAAAAATCCCAAGAATGCGGGTGAGATCTATCATGTCCATGGATACCCGTTCCACTTTATAGGGGATATCCACAGACAGGGTAAGTTCTTGGGTAATAGCCTGAATCACCTTCGTATATAGAAGGCTTTTTAGTTCCAGAATCCCCATATTTGTCAGGATCCCTACAGAATATGATTTCTGTCCCAGCTCCTGCCCGGTCGGAAGAATTCGTTCATTAAAGTATGTATGCAGTCCTTCGTAATCCTTTTCATCTAAAAAGCAGCTCATAGTCGTAAGAATATTCGTATAGTCATGTTTAAACGCGCGCATCTGGTTGTACAGACTCTCCAGATTCATTGTATATCCTTCCAGCGCTTCTAAGCGTTCCAGTTTATGTTTCGCAGCCTCCTCTTTTTTTATGCTGAAGATGGAAAACGAAAGCAGCACTGAGGAAAGCAAAAAATAGACAATAAATAATACACCGTTAAATGAAACCACCTCAGCCGGATATCCGAGTCTGTCCCCATAAATAATATTAAACACAAACAGTACCACACATATGGCAAGATTCAGACATATGGCAAGGATATTCAGCCGGTTAAACTGTATATCCTGTATCTTAATTTTATTTCGCAGAATATATCCCACCAGCCAGGTAGCACCGCCGCTCACTGCCATAAATAACAGAGAAAACGGTAGAAGATACGTGGTGGCCAGTGCACTCACCTCCAGGCGGAGCAGCTTATCCGCACCGATCAGAAGGACATAATTTATCATAATAGAAATAATATAACCGCAAAGGGAGCAGATACAAGCCAGCAGCCGGTGCCCCTTCTGCGTTAACATCAGAAATACAAAAATAATGGACAGGGAAACAATAGTCCCAGCTTGTCCGATACGGGGAAATACCAGGATAGACATAAAGAACAGCACTGCAAAAAGGATCCCCCTGTGAAGCAGCCGGGGCTTCCCGGGAAGCGGGTTGGTGCATACTAAAATTAGGGTGGCCATGGACAATACTGCATTAGTCAAAATGTTTGCGTTCATAAAACTCTCCTTTTCAAGTCAGATATAGATGCTGTGTTTTTCCTTCTAACATTAAATACGAAACGTTCAGGGTAATAATTACGCTTTTTATGCATAAAACTGCAAAATCAGAATAATATATGATAGTATCTCATTAGAGAGTAATGGATAAAGGAGTATTTGTCAATTAATGGCTGCAAAGGAAATAGTGAGTGGATGAATATAAAAACTTTAAGCCGCCGGCTCGCGGGACAAGTTGCCAGTAGCAACCAGAGGGACAAGGCTGTCAGAGGGGACAGCGTTAAGGTTGTGGCATATGGGCTGGAATTAATTATAGATACTCTTATTAAATTTATCCTTATACTCGGCTGTGCAGTTGCAGTAGGTTTGGGACAGGAAGTACTGCTTGCACTGGCAGTGTTTTGGAGCATGCGCTCCCAGGCAGGGGGATACCACATGAGGACGGGTGCAGGTTGTACATTCATGATGATCGCACTTTGTGGTATCTCCTCTGTATTAAGTAAGTTTCTGAGATGGAACTCTGTGTTCCTGGTTCTGTCTGTCTTCTTTGTTCTGGTTCTGTTATATAGGTCAGCCCCCTGTGATACCAAGAACAATCCAATTTCTAAAATATCCGTACGAAAGAAAATGAAGAGAAATTCACTTATAGTTATGAGCTTCTGGGGCATCATAGCTCTGATGAGTTCTGCAGATTCAGTGAAGGGACTGATTATGATTCCATGTATCTGGGAATCACTTTCCATTCTTCCTTACGGAAAGCTATTCTGCAGAAAAGCCAAATCTGTTTCTGGGAATATTTAATTTTAGCAGGAAAAGGAGACTTCATAAAATGCATACGTTACATACTTTCAAATCATTTGTCGCAGGAAAAATTGAAGAGTTTGCGCTCCATGTAGCCATTAAATCTGTAGGGGAAAGTGTCCCATGGAACTTTGGAGAAATTTTACCCGATGAGGAAGCCATGGACACAATCAAAAAAATGAAAAAGGAATAAGCACTGCTGCTGTCATAAGAACTTTTATGACGGCAGCCTTTTTTATATGCTGCAGTCACCTTTTCCGCTCTTTTTGAAATTCTTTAGAAATTCTTTCGATTTTCCACGTGAGTAAATTTAGAATCATCCACTATACTGATCCCATACTCAAAAGACAGGAGGACAAAATCGTGCTGCAATTAAATTCCATGTATCCCTTGGGGAAAATATAGTATAATGGAAAGAAAAACAAAGGAGCATACACTATGGAAGCTAATCATGTTTTAATTGTAGAGGATGATAAAGAAATTCGGGAAGGTGTTGAGATATATTTACGAAGTCAGGGATACGAAGTATACCAGGCGGCAGATGGCGTGGAAGGTCTGGAAATCATCAACAGAGAAGTCATCCATCTGGCCATTGTAGATATTATGATGCCTCGAATGGACGGCATCACTATGACTATGCAGCTGCGAAAAGATTATGACTTTCCGGTAATTATGCTCTCCGCAAAGTCGGAGGAAATGGATAAAATCATGGGACTGAATATCGGCGCCGATGACTACGTGACCAAACCCTTTACTCCTATGGAACTTTTGGCCAGGGTCAATTCACAGCTCCGCCGCTACAAAATGTTTCTGAATAAGCTGGAACAGAAAGAGAATGTTCATGTCATCGGCGGTCTGGAAATCAACGAGGACACGGTGGAGGTAACTGTAGACGGAAAGCCGGTTAAACTGACACCCATGGAATATAAGATTCTCCTGCTTTTGATGAAGAATCCCGGAAGAGTCTTCTCTGCCGAGGAAATATATGAGCGCGTCTGGAATGAGCGCGCTGTCAACACGGATACCATTATGGTCCATGTAAGGAATATCCGTGAAAAAATAGAAATCAATCCAAAAGATCCAAAATATCTAAAGGTGGTGTGGGGAGTTGGATACAAAATCGAAAAACAACCATAAACTTGCAGTCCTGATTATACTTCTGGTTATATTGCTGCCCTCCGTGGGGATGGTGCGCTTATATCCATTTCTGGATCGGGAATCCTCTGCATACAAAGAAAATTTTTATACAGATTCACAATTTTTACGTCAGATAATATACGGCAATTACGTATTATATACAGAAGAAGCACAAAGAAAAGAAGGGCGTACTATTTTGCCCAATCAGATCTTCTATCCTGATCTAAAGGAGGCTGAAAATTCGCCTGTCTCTGAAGACATGGAAGAGGCCTGGGATGAACAGGATGCTTATGCGTCCGCGCTGACTGATTTCAAAAATAATATTCTTCAGGAATACCGGTCCTGGCAGTCCTCCTTTGACAATGTGAGGGGAAATCTGGAGTATCAGGTCCTGGATGAGAACAACCAAATTCTGGATCAGAATGTCACCGGAAGTCTTCTGGAGGACCTTACCAGGGATAAAGACGAAAAGTATCTCTGGGGCGTAGCTATGCAGTACGATCAGGGAGGAAATTTAACTGTTCTCAATACCTTCGGAGAGAATTCCAAAGAGCTCTCTAATCTTCTGGAGTCCCTGGGACGCAAAGACCCTGTTGATGACTACTACTATGAAAGCTATTACGGATCCACCAGCCTGTCAGCCAGCTATTCCTTCCAGTTTCCTCAAAACCGTACCTTTATCTACGGTATGACAAGGGAAAATGCCAATGCTTATTTAAGCCTGGATCTGGAAAGCAGGTATCATGGGTACATTGATTCAGGAGTTGTTTACCAGACATTACTCTTCCTTATAGTCCTGGTAGGGCTCGCTGCCCTGTTAATCCCGTTTATCCGTCCCTTGAGGACAGGAAACGAAAAAATTTTCCGGGCGCCCATGGAGGCAGCGTTTTTGGGCTTTATCCCTCTGAGTCTTATTGTCAGCTCCATTGTTCATCTGGTGGTAATCACCAATGAAGGAATTGTAACAAAGACATTAAAACAGGCCGGCCTTAAAAACCCGTATTTAATTGAAAGCTTGTCCGTTGCCTGGAACCTCTTTTGGTGGTGTCTGATCTTTGCCCTGGTATATTGGATCGTGTCCTGCCTCAGAAATGTATTTACCCTTGGACTGCGGCGGTACATTAAAGAAAGAACGTTAATCTACAGACTCTTCGCATGGATCAAGCGGGGGTGTGTCAAAGTGTATCACTCATTTGATCACTTGGATTTTCAGGATAAATCAAACCGTACCATTCTGAAAATTGTGGGAATTAACTTTATTATACTGGCTCTCATCTGCAGTTTCTGGTTTTTTGGAATCGGGGCCCTGATCCTCTATTCCATTGTACTGTTCTTTGTACTGCAGAAATACTTTAATGATTTAAAAACGAAATATAAAAAATTATTATCTTCTACCAACGCCATTGCAGAAGGCAATCTGGATGTAACCATAGACGAAGATTTAGGTGTCTTTGAACCCTTTAAAGGAGAGATTCAGAAAATACAGACTGGTTTTAAAAAAGCGGTGGAGGAAGAGGTCAAAAGTGAGCGCATGAAAACAGATTTGATTACGAATGTATCCCACGATCTGAAGACCCCTCTCACTGCCATCATAACTTATGTGAATTTATTGAAAAATGAAGATCTTTCCCCTGAGATACACCGCTCCTATATTGATATCCTGGAGCAAAAGTCTCTGCGGCTGAAAGCACTCATTGAGGATTTGTTCGAGATCAGCAAGGCAACCAGTAAAAATGTGACTCTGAATCTTATGAGAGTAGATATTGTGAATCTTCTGAAACAGGTAGCATTTGAACTGAACGATAAGATTTCCCAGTCCACACTGGACTTCCGCTGGAATCTTCCGGATGAAAAAATCTGCCTGACTCTTGACAGTCAGAAAACCTACCGGGTATTTGAAAATCTGCTAATCAACATACTAAAATATTCGCTGAGCCATTCACGGGTATATATTACGGTGGAGGCCATCTCCGGTGAAGCTGTGATTACCATGAAGAATGTGTCTGCCCAGGAATTAAATTTTAATCCGGAGGAGATTACAGAGCGATTTGTCCGGGGTGATTCCGCCAGAAATACCGAAGGCTCGGGCCTGGGTCTGGCCATCGCCAAAAGCTTTGTAGACTTACAAAATGGAACCATGCATATTACCACCGACGCGGATCTGTTCAAGGTGACCATACGGTGGCCGCTGGAAAAACAGGAGCCGCTGGCTCCGGAGAACCCTCCGGCTGCTGACACAGAAAGTCCCTTATATCTGGAAGGTCCCCAACGCAGAGAGGATGCACTTCCCAAACATGATTGATGACGAACCGTTTGATAGATTCTAAGAAAAAAGACGATGCTCATAAAGCGTCGTCTTTTTTTTCCAGCTCCTGTAAAAATCTGTGAATCACAAGGTTATAGGCTTCCGGTCTCCCGTAAATGGACATATGATTGGCATTTTTAATAATTTTCAGCCTGGCATCCGGCAGAAGTCCTGCCAGCTTTCTTGTGTGAGACTCCCGAATCATATCTTTGTCAGCCGCAATGACCAGGGCCGGAACTGTTATTCCCTTAAGTTCCTCCTCCGTCAGCTTCGGATGAAGGGCCATCAGACCGTACAGCTCTTTTTTACAGCGGGCTTTCCAGTGAAAATGAGCGGCCAGACGCCACCAGAAATACATCCATTTTACCCCCTGGTAAAACCAGAATTTCATTCCCCTGGGAGACCAGTTCCCGCTGACTGCTATCAGTGCACTCAGCCGCTTGGGATACAAAACCGCATACTGCAGGGCCAGGTTTGCCCCATCGCTGAATCCCAGAATCACAGGCGCTTCTATTCCCAGATAGTTCAGCACCTGGAGAATGTCATTGGCCATCAGGGAAAAGTTAAGGCCCCGGCAGCCCAGAGAGGATTTGCCATGCCCTCTGCTGTCTATCAGAACCAACTGATATTCTCCCCTGAACCTCTGAATCTGGGCCCGGAAAGCTGTATGGTCTTCCCCATTTCCGTGCAGAAGAACCAACGGCCTCCCCTCCCCCACTACACGAAAATAAATCTCCGCATCTTCCACGCGGACTGTCCCCTCTCTTCTGACTCTCTTCATCTCTTCCCTCTCTTCTGCTAGTAATTGACCGCTTCTTCTCTGGTCATCCAGAAGTGAATTCCCGTGGTAGACTCCACCCAGCGGTCAGGGTTAAAGTCTTCCACTCGGGATACCTCCCCCACCCGGTAAACAAAATTCTCATCCACATAGGATCTGGCTTCCGTAAATGACTGGGTCTCATCCACACTTTTAATAGACAGCACCTTAGCCTTATCACATCTGCAGGCCCGGTTCGTGGCAGAACACCGCCTGGCATCTGCAGGAATCAAAAGCTGCACGATTCTGAAGTCAAAGCACTTTTTATAGGCTACAAATGCACCCGACTCGGGGCAGGGCATCCGGTAAAACCTGGTGTTCTCATCTGCCTTCAGTCCAGTAAGGACAGCCCCTTCAAACACTCCCGCGTATAAATCAGCCCCGCAGATGCAGGAATATGACAGATCACAGAATCTCATATTAGTACCCCCAAGATCCGCCCCTGTAAAATCCGCATTTCTGAGGGAACAGCCCGGAAAATAGGTGTTGGAAAGATCCGCATTTCGAAAAACTGCCCCGTCCAGCCGGACGTTTTTGAAATTGCTCCATCCAAAATCTATGTTTCCCAGGTCCCATCCTGACAGATCCATATCTTCAAAGCTGCTCTCTCTCAGATCCAGGATCTGTCCCCGCTTTCTTCCCTTCAAAGCTTCTCCCAATTCCTCTTTTGTGTAGCTTCTCATCCTTTCATCCCCTTACTCCAGCTTATTTTTCATCCTTCTCACTAACAGCTCAAATCTGGGGTCCCCCGCCAGCTCCCCTACTCCGGACTCCGGGGACAAAGCCTCCAGAAGACTCTTTTTAATCACAGTATCGTTTAAGGGCGCCTGATCTCCCAGGTCAAATTCTTTGAACCACCCGTCCAGCTTATCAAAGTACCCGTCCCCATGAAGCCTCACCGGAAGTTCTGTCTGTATCCATACCTCAGCAAACCGCTCCAGCATATCCAAAGCCTCTTCCCTGCTCTCCTGTGACAGAAATCCCAGCGCCGCAACATAGTATAGGTTCCCCATTGTCATAGGGTGCAGCTGGTCCAGTCGGAAGCAGTCCGACACAGCAGCCATCCGCTGTACCGTTTCCCGGAACGCCTCCTCCTCATGCATATGAAGCATAAGAAACTTCTGTGCGTCGGCAATTAGTCCTATCACCTTCTGATACATGTCTATCTGCAGAGTCTCCACTGCCTTATCTCTCTGGCCGGTCTGCTCATAGGCACAGGAAAGGAGGATTTCTTCTCCCAGTATGGGCATTACGGTATCCTGCAGCAGAGCCAATGCCTTTTTAGGCTCTCCCATCTCCAGATAACCTGTTGCCTCCAAAACATTGGCCTGACGTATGAGGAAAATATCCCTGCTGCCTTCTTTTACACGGATGCTCAGTTTGATAATCTCTTCCAGAAGTCCCCTTCCGGTCTCTGGATCAGGTGCCAGTGCAAAATGGTTTAATAAAAGATTTGCCATGTTAAGCAGCAGAGGAAAGCAGGAATAATACTTACGTATAATTTCACGGCATTCCTCATAGACCTCACCAAAGGGTTTAAGGGAAAAGGCTGACGCCAGACGGCTGTACAGTCTGCGGATTTCCCCTTTCTCCAGCTGGGGTTCGTATCCCATAAGCTCGTCAATACTGATATTAAAATAGGAAGCCAGCTGGGGGAGTATCGCAATATCCGGATAGCTCTGGCCGGTCTCCCACTTTGACACCGACGCTTTGGATACCCCCATAAATGAGGCCAGCTCCTCCTGAGTAATTCCCCTTTCCTTTCTTTTCTCACTTAGCTTTCCAGCAATGTGAATCATGCCTGTGCTTCTTCCTCCTGATCATTCGTCAAGTGTAATTTATCAAATACATAGAAAAGCAGACTTAAAAGCATGCCTGCCACGCAGGCAAGAACCATGCCTGTCAGCTCAATATTGCCCATTTTTAATGCAATCCCTGATAATCCGGTCACAAATATGACAGACGTAAGCGTAAGATTCCTGGAGCTGCCGTAATCCACCCTGGAGTCCACCAGAATACGAATCCCCGAAGCCCCGATCATGCCGTAGAGCAGAAAAGAAATCCCCCCGATTACCGGCCCCGGTATCGTACTGATCAGCATAGAAAGCTTTCCAAGCAGGGAGGCTGCGATGGACAAAACCGCAGCACCGCCGATGACATATACGCTGTATACCTTGGTCACTGCCATTACGCCAATGTTTTGTGGTAGTCGGCACAGACCCGATCATACCGGACAAGGCAGTAGAAAAATAATCCGCGAATAAGGAACGGTGGAGGCCGGGATCTTTCAGAAGCTCTCTGCCCACAATCTTACTGGTAACAATCTGATGACCCACATGCTCAGAGGCCGTCACCAAAAGTACCGGAAGAATTATCAGAATAGCACTGATATTGAACTTCGGCATCACAAAGTTTGGCAGTGCAAACCAGGGGGCTGCCGCTACCTCTGTAAAATCTACGATCCCACACAGGAGCGCCGCCGCATACCCTACCAGAATAGCAATTAAGATAGGAATCACAGAAAGAAATTTTTTGAAAAGTACGGAACCCAAAACCGCAGTGCCCAGGGTAACAATAAATACAATTACATTCTTAGGATCCACCGTTTCCTCCAGAAGCCCTGCATTGCTGGCTGCGGTTGAGGAAAGTTCCAGGCCGATGAGAGCTACCACCGGACCCATAGCAGCAGGCGGAAGCACTACATCGATCCACTCGGTGCCAAACTTATAGATGATAAATGCCAGAATACAGCCGCAGACACCCACAGCGACAAAGCCGCCCAGGGCGTATGGATAACCGAACTTGGATATTACAATACCTGCGGGAGCTAAAAAGGCAAAGCTCGATCCCAGATAGGCAGGTGCTTTGCCCTTCGTGATAAGGATAAACAATAAGGTTCCCACACCATTCATGAGAAGTACAATCGCAGGATTAATCTGAAAGATAAAAGGTACTAAGACAGATGCCCCGAACATGGCAAACATATGCTGGATACTCAACGGCACCAACATCTTAAAAGGCACCTTCTCTTCCACCTGAATCACTTTTCTACTTTCCATTTTCCAACCTCCACATTTCTATTTTCTATCATTCTACATTCTTTTCTATTTTATCACATATTCTGATAACGACAATAAAAAAGTGACAAAACAGGCTGCTGTAAAACAAATTTCATTTTACAGCAGCCTGTTTTGATCATTTACTTTATAATGGCTTTTACCCAGACAGCCATCTCACCCACACCTCTGTTGTTCCAGTAGGCATAGGGAATTGCCCGTATTTCCCGGGTCTCATACTGCGGCTCATAGATTTCATACAGATGTCTGGATCTATTCACCATCCTTTTCCCCTGAAATCTGACGGCGATTATGCCCCCAAACTCATCCGACTGTTCCTCCCAAAGTCCTTTTTCCGTATCAGCAAAGAGTGCTGCAAGATTATTTCCATTGTCCCTCTCTTCCAGACAGTAGACCAAAGGCCCCCGCATCACAGCTACTTTTCCCACATCAGAACTCACCTTAACATCGGCCCGGACAAACACAGGTTCCATGGAGAAGTGAATCTGAAGCCCTGTGTCCTCTGTCACACGGACTCTTGCATATCCCCTGCAGTTGTCAAACGGTATCTGCCTTCCCCCGGAGTATATTGTGTAGTCCCGGGCATAGGCAGGAATCCTGAAGTTTATGCAGACCCCTGATTCCGGTACCCCTGTCAGACTGATCCTTACCTCTCCCTGCCAGGGAAGCTCTGACTCCACTCCTATACTGACGGTGGAATTTCCCACACAAAAACTGCTCTGGCCGGATATAAAAAGATGCATATAAATGTGGTCTTTGTCTATTCCATAAATGTACTGTCCCAAAGAGGCCAGAGTCCTTGCAATGTTTGGGGGACAGCAGGCCACCCCGAACCACCTTTGCCGCTCCTCTTTTACATGCTCCCTGGACGTTCTGGGGATACAGTTCCCGGGAATCACCTCCAGTGGGTTTACATAAAAGAAACGTTTGCCATTCAGGGCAACCCCGGCCAGAATATTATTATACAGCTCCAGCTCCACTACATCCGCGTATTTGCTCTCCCGGGTAATATTAGCCATCCGCAGGCTAAACAGTGCCATGCCGATTGACGCACAGGTCTCTGAATAATTATAATCGTTGGGGAGATCATAGTCTGTGGTAAACCGTTCCAGGATTCCGGAGGATCCAATTCCCCCTGTGATATACATTCTCTTTTCCGTTATATTATCCCACAGCCGCCTGCAGGCCTCCAGCATTGCCTCATCTCCGTAAGCACTGGCCACATCCGCCATGGCACAGTACATGTATACCGCCCGCACCGCATGTCCCTCCGCAGTATCCTGTTCTCTTACCGGCTTGTGGGACTGTGAATACCTGGGGTCATAGTCCTCGAATTCAGGGAAGATATGCAGGTAGCCCGGTGACTTCTGCTCTTTCAGAAAGTAGTTCTCCCCTAACCCGCGAATATCCAGAAAATATTTTGCCATGTCAAGATACTTCCGATTTCCTGTAGTCTCATACAGTTTTATCAGGCCGATTTCTACCTCCTGGTGTCCGGGATATCCGTGATTTTGTCCCTCCCCGGGACCAAAGGTTTCGCAGATAAGATCCGCCAGCTTCAGAACACAGTCGAGGAATTTTCTTTTTCCTGTGGCGTTGTAGTAAGCCACGGCAGCTTCCATCATATGGCCCGCAGTATACAGTTCATGCCCCTCGCACAGATCCTTCCACTTTTTGTCCGGCTCTCTGATAATGAAGTAAGTATCCATATAGCCATCCGGCTGCTGTGCCTCTGCCAGAAGGTCTACCACACCGTCGGCCAATGCCTCAAGTTCCTGGTTTCTCCCGGAAGACAGGGAATACCCTACTGCTTCCATCCATTTTGCTATATCCGTGTCCTGAAAAACAGCTCCGTAGAATTCTCCCTGTATCCGGCCGGCCGCTATCTTAAAGTTCTCCAGACAGCGGCTGGACTCTGCCCCAGGCACCTTATCATTCATAATATCCCACTGATAGGGAAGAATAACGTCTTTTACTAAATGAATATGTTTTGTCCAGAACCGGTCTTCTATCTTTATATCTGAAAGATTAATTGTCTCCAGTCTCATTTTTGTTCTCCTAGCTGAAATGTTTATTTCGTATCTGTTCAAAGTCAGTAGTTCCGAAGCGATCCAGCAGAGCCCAGTAGGCCTTTACTCCCACAGCATTGATCCATGGGAAGCAAGTCTTATTGCCCTCTCCTTTCCACCTGTGGCCAAAGCCCTTGTCACCGCTGAACATAGGATCATCTACCGCCCACCAGCTCACCAGATACCCCTCCTCCTGAAGGCCATATTCTGCATAGCCCCAGTCGTTTTCCGGAAGAGCTACTGTCTGGCTGCACCCCAGCCAGTAGAGCCGTGCGGTCTCAAAAAGCTCCGGATCCTGGGCATAGACAGCAATCTGCGCAATCTCGGCAACACACATGAGCTGGAAGGGATGAACATATCCGCAGCCGCAGGTATCGCAGGCTCCCATTCCTATACTGTTAAACCCATATTTTCTGAGCGTACTGTCCTCCGGCAAAGGCACATCCCACAGGCATACCCAGGATGCAGTATAATGAGCTGCCCGCACTGCTCCTTCCAGATACACTTCTTTTTTTGTAGCCTCATACAGAGAAAGCATGCCGAACATAGGATATAAAATACTTTCATTGTCGATCAGCTGCCCCTTTGCATAGATACTGTCATGGACACCCCCGTTAAATCTCACCTTGTCTATGATATATTCTTTTACAAAAGCTCCCGCCTTTTCTGCCGCCGACAAATATTTTTCCTCACCTGTCATCTGGTACATCTCCACTAAGAATGAAATGGAGGTCCCGGTAGAAGACCGCTTTTCGTAAATGCTCTTTCCAAACCACAGTTCCGGTTGCGTGATGGGATTGCCCTGCAAATCATAGGCCCTGTACCAGCCGCCATCCTCCTCCTGTGCTGTAAGAAGAAATTCCCCGTAGTTTTGGATGGCCTCCAGCCAGTTTTCATGAAGAACGCCGTGCTCCTTTTCCAGGCGATACAGACGAAGAAGCGCTGTCACATCCTCATTCATACATCTGAGGTACGCGCCTTTCAGGTTTACCAGAGTATCTATGACCTCTCTGCGATAGTCATACAGAGGACCCATCAGCTCCTCCAGTTCTTCCCCCTGGGCATACGCAAGGGGGAGAAGTAAGCCGGTCCACCAGAAATTCACTTTTTTCATATCAATATTGTATAGATTGTAAAACAGTCCGGATTCCCTGATATGAATTTTATCGGCAAAAAAGTCTGCTACCTTCCTCGCTTTTCTGATATATTCCTGATTCTCCGTCTGGTATCCATAACGGAGTACATTGCAGGCATTTAATATATTTTGTCCGGTAAATCCATACTGAATAATGTTCTCCAGCTGCCGTCCCTCCTGGGGATGGCAGTTCAGCACATAACCTGCCGGCTCATTTTCATCCTCTGCGTATGTCTTTTCAACATAGTACTTATCCAGCGCCTCCAGACGGTATCGGACAATTTCCTCCGGAGACTCCAGCAATGCTTTTGGTTCCGGTTTTTCTCTGTCAATGACCGACTTTACGTTGTACCAGCATGCTTCATGAAAGTCCTTGTGACTGCAGCTGCTCAGACGGTAAGAGACGTGAAAGCTTTCTCCCTCCTCCAGCGGCCAGAAAGCACCGAAGGGAACTGTCTTAACAATGTAAAGGCCGATGGTGGCATCCCCCTCATAGAATGGGTAGCAGGCGGCAAGCTTCACATTTCCCTCTCCCTCCCCGTCTACTCCCATGCTTCCTATGTCTGTTTTCTGCAAAAATAATGCGTCCCTTCCCTGGCTGCCCCGGTCCGGATTAGAGTCATAGGCAGGAAGCGGCGCACGCTCCAGGCGGACGGCCTTCTTATGCTTCTCTGAAAATGCCATAAAAGCAGGATAGTTAAATCTGTCATCCCGGAATATAGTTTTCTGTGTATGAAAATAATCCTCATACCCGTCTTCATCCAGATCGTTCTTGTCAAAGATAGCCGGCGGTGCAAAGTACCTGAGTTCTCCGAATCCGGTCTCCTCCTCCGGAAACAGATCCATTTCCAGCAAAAGCCGGATCCCCTTTTTGCCGCCTGCTTTTAGGATCTTTACTGTCCGCTCTAGCAAAATGCCGCGATTGTCTTCGCTGTACTGATCCGTGAGCACAATTCTTCCTGCCGCCTCGTTCTCCAGGACTGCAGATGCCGTCACTCCATCTGTTCCATATACCACCTCCTGGTATGAGGTTTCCGTCCGAATCACAGAATTCTCCTGGGATCCGTCCCAGAGTTCAAAAATCACCGGATTGGTTATGGTTCCCACAACCATTTCTTCTGAATCTCTTATTTCTGTTCTCTTTTCATTTATTTTTATACGCATAGCTCTATCCTTTCACTGCTCCTGCAGTCAGACCTTTTACTAAATCCTTCTGGAAAATTATTGTCAGTATAAATGCCGGTATCATAAACAGGATTCCCGTTGCAGACATGGCTCCCCAGAATGTCTGGAAGGAAGTAACATATCCCGCAATCCCTATGGTTAATGTCTGAGCCCTGGCTGTTGATGTAAGAGACAGGGCAAACATGAATTCATTCCAGGAAAACAGAAACGCCATGAGTCCTGCCACCCCTATGGATGATTTGGACAGAGGCACCGCTACCTTAATCAGCGTTCCCCAGACGCCCAGCCCGTCCAGCTCTGCCGCCTCTTCTACCTCCTTAGGTATCTGTGCGAAAAAGTTTTTCAGCATCCAGATAATCAGGGTCAGCTCAAATGGAATATAGGTGAGGATAAGACCTGCTACAGTATCACTCAGCTTCAGATTCCTCATAATCATAAAAAATGGTATCACCATTGCTACCTGGGGGACCATACGCACGGCAGTCACAGCCCCGAAGACAGGTTTTATACTGCGGCTGGAGAACTTTGCGAATCCATAGGCAGCGGGTATCCCCACCACCATAGAAATACCGCAGCTTACCAGTGCAACCACGATACTATTAAAAAGATATCTGAGAAAATTCCCTTCCACAATAACCTCCTGGTAATGCTTCAGAGTGGCTGGCTTGGGGAGGAGATCCGGGGGAATGGCAAACATCTGCACATCCGTCTTCAGCGAGGTGATTAGAATCCACAGGATAGGAAATATAGTAATAATGGCACAGACTGACAGAAGAAGAATCACTGTCCCGTTTATGATTGTTCTCTTTTTCATCCCTACTCCTCCTTTTCGCTCATCAGCTTACTGCACAGCAGGCTGAGGAGGCAGATAATTACCATGACAATAAAAGAAGCCGCTGATCCCCTTCCAAAGTCCCAGTCTGTAAAAATCCGTTTATAGATATACGTGCTCAGCACCTCTGTCTTTCCCCCCGGACCTCCTCCGGTTAAAATGTAAATTAAGTCATAGATACGGAAGGCATCGGTGAGGCGTATGACCAAAATAATTAAAATAGTAGGCTTCAGCTGGGGCAGTATAATGCTCCGGAAGACCTGCCATTTATTGGCTCCGTCGATCTCCGCCGCCTCGTTCATTTCCTCAGACAGTCCGCCCAGGCCTGCCAGAAGCACAAGGATAACAAAAGGCGCCGCAAGCCACAGATTGGCCACAATAATAGTTACCCAGGAGGTCTGGGCCGAGGTAAACCATAAGGGTGCCTCAATACCTATTTTGGACAGCAGGTGGTTAATAATCCCATACTGGTCTGCAAACAGCCATCTCCACTGGAGTCCGGAAACAACAGGGGCAACCATCAGAGGAACTGCAAAAATCAATTTAAAAAACTTAGACCCGGCCGTCTCCCGGTACAGCAGCAGGGCCACAATAAACCCAATGATAAATTCCAGTACAATAGTAGTTATCACAAAAAAGCAGGTATGAAATAAAGCCGACTGGAATTTGGAGTTTTGAAGGACCGATATATAGTTTTTCAGCCCTACCAACTCAAACTTATTGGCAACAATAGCATTAGAATCCGAGATACTGATTATAAAAGAATAAAGCAAAGGTACTGCAAACGTAATGATTAATATAAGAACCGCGGGAGCAATCAGCGAGTACCCCGCTAACCTCCGCCGTTTTTCTCTGGCTGATACTGCCCTCATTCTACTCACCTCTTCTAAAAGTAATGCCCACACATAACGGTTATATGTGTGGGCATATAGTTTTACTCAACTGCTTCTTTGATGGTTTTCTCCGCCTCTTTCAGTCCCTCTTCCACACTGACCTGCTGAGACATAATATTGGAAAGTGTATAGGAAAGCTCATTCTGCACGGTTGGAAAATTAGGATTTTCCGTTGCATTGGACGCATAATTCAACGCCTCAGACATTACCTGTATACTTTCCTTGTCAAAGTCTGTCAAGGAAGTATCACCTTTCACTATCTCAAGAGAGGAGTTTCTGGGTACCGGATTGGTATTTGCTATTCCCAATGCTGCCAACTGTTCGGGAGATGTCGCCCACTGTATAAACTCCCACGCTGCCTCTTTGTTTTTAGAGCTGTTTGATATTCCGAATCCCCAGGTCCATGCCGCGGTTGCCTGCTCTTTTCCTGCGGGCTGAACTGCCACTGCAAATTTATCCGATACTGCTGACTGCTCCGGATCCTTTGCCATAGCATACATATAGGGCCAGTTCTTCACCATAGCAACTTTCCCCTGCATAAACATATTGTGCACATCTGCGTTATCATATCCCAGGGAACCCGGCATTACGCTCTTGTCCTCATACATCATTTTCAGAAGAAAATTAAAGGTTTCTATATTTTCCGGTGAATTTACAGTAACATTATTGTCTTTGTCAATAATAGAGCCCCCTCCCTGATAGAACCAGTCTACCAGATGGGTAACAGGCTCACCTGCCTGCTTTGCCTCGATGATGGTTCCATACACATCATCCTTTGTTAGCTTCTTCGCAGCCTCCGCATATTCCTCCCACGTCTTAGGGAATTCTGTTATGCCTGCTTCCTCAAATAAATCGGTTCTGTAATACACAATAGGCGTATGGACAAAAAATGGTATAGAATAAACCTCGCCCTCATAGGAGGATGCATCTAAAGCTGCCTGATAAAAGTCACTCTTATCTTCTTCGGTAAGCTTGTCTCCCAGAGGTTCCAGATAACCTTTGGATGCAAATTCTGATATCCAGGGCTGATCCGTATCATAGATGTCAATTGCCCCGCTGCCGGATATGGCTTCCTGAACAAAGCGCTCATGCATATTATCATGAGGTATCTCCACCCACTCTATCTCTATCCCCGTCTCTTCGGTGAATTCCTTTGAATGCTCCTGATAGAAAGCAATGTTTGGAGCCCCGGCTTCCGCACCTATAACAAGCTTGGTTCCTTTTTCACTTTTACTGTCCGTTCCCTCTTCCTTTGTCTGTTCCTTGGCTGTTCCCCCGTCAGATTCCTGCTTATCCCCACACCCGGAAAACAGCATGGACGCCATTGTCATTCCCATTACCAGACACATCAGTTTCCTTTTCATAAAATACCTCCTGCTTACATATGTTTATTATTTACCTTTTAGCTACAGACTTTTTCTCCACAAACCGGCAGTCCAGAACTACCTTTTTCTCCTTAACCTTCTCCTTATGGATCAGACTCAGAAGCAGCCGGCCAGCCTCATCTCCCATGGCTTCCAGAGGCAGATCCACAGTTGTCAGCCTGGGACGGGTAAACCTGCATACTTCCTGATTATCGAATCCAATGATAGATACATCTTCCGGAATTCTTACCCCGTCATCCAGAGCGGCGTCTATAAACCCTACTGCCATCAAATCGTTCATAGCAAAAATCGCGGTTGGTTTGCTCATCAGTTTTTTGTACCTCTCATAAGCCAACCTCCCGGATTCGAATTCCCAATCCCCGGGGAAAATGTAGTCATTGATGATGGTAAGATGATTCTCTTCCATGGCTTCCCGGAATCCCTCGTACCGCTGGTGCGCTGGTTTTGACGATTCCTCCCCGCAGATTAATCCGATGTCTGTATGATTGTTGGCGATTAAGTGCTGAACTGCTTTTTTTGTTATATTCTTATTGTCATAGGTCACGTAATAATTTTTTTTGCCGGTGTCATAACAATAGGCAAGGACAAAAGGAACCCCTACCGGTTTTAAAAGCTGTGACACGTCTCTGTCATGGAGGGCCACATAAATAATTCCGTCCACCTGGGCCCGTTCAAAAATCTGAAAGCCCTTTTCTATTATCTCCTTATACCGGCTGATTGACTCAAAATCTTTTCCCACACGCTTTAGCAGCCCCATGTCATTTAGAATAACAGTATATCCATGCCGCTCTGCATACTCATTAATTCCATTAATAATTCTGGGAGTCTGAAATGCTGTGATATCCTCCACCATGATGCCAATCGTATTACTCTTCTTTGTTCTCAGGCTTTTTGCTATTCTGTTGGGAACATACCCCTCCTCTCCGACGATCTGCATAATTTCTTCCCGCTTTTTCTGGCTCACATTACCTGTACCATTCAGAACATAGGATACCGTTGCCACGGATACACCCGCCTTCTCGGCAATCTCCTTCATATTCATAACAGCTTCCCTCCCTCTTGAGTTAATCGATTAACTTATAAAGTAAAAAAAAATAGATTTAATTGTGCAACTTTTATATATTATTCGTTCATATTTATTTTTTTAATACTAATTACTTAGTTAAACGATTAATCTATATGCTTAATATATCACGGTTATCTTCAGTTGTCAATAACACTTTTTATAATTTCAAAGACAAAAAGACACCCCCTAATGAGGGTATCTTTTTGTCTCCGACAGTTAAAACTCCAGCAAAACCTTAATCACCGGCTCAGGTCTTTTGTCAGCCATATCCATAGCCTCCTGCATCATTTCTATGGGATATCTCTGTGTGATAAACTGGCTGGTATCTATTAATCCCTTTGCCATGCAGTCTACCACTACCATGTAATCCTCATAGGTATACATATTTGACCCTATCAGGGAGATCTCTTTGCTCTGGATAAGTTCATAGGGCGCTCTCTCACTGTTTTGCATAAGTGCTATCTCTGAGATAACTCCGCCTCTTTTAGTGAGTTTCGCCGCCTCCTCCACCACCGGTCCGTTGCCAAAGGCAAGAAATGTTATGTCAACTCCTTTACCCTCTGTAATCTCCATTATTTTTTCTTCCAGGCTCTCTTTTGTGCTGTTGATAACATGGGTGCAGCCCATCTTGCCCGCTGCCTCCAGATTAAAATCCACCACATCTGTCATTATAATGCATCTGGGATTGCAGGCCCTCACACTTAACAGTATGCCCAGACCAATTGTCCCTGCCCCTATAATCAGCACGGTATCACTGATAGAGATACGATTCTGCCTTACCGCATGCATACCAACCGCTATAGGTTCGATCAATGCGCCCTGCTCAAAGCTGACCTCCTTTTTAAGCGGCACAATTGTCTTCTCGGGAACCACAACAAATTCTCCGAAAGAGCCGCTCCATCCATTAGATCCCAGTACTTTTTTATCCCTGCAAATATTGTATCTGCCTGCTCTGCAGGCTGGGCCCTCTCCGCAGCCATATTGAGGTTCTGCCGTCACCCGGTCTCCGGGCTTATATTTTGTGACGCCTTTTCCCACTTCCACAATGATGCCGGCAAACTCATGTCCGGACACTACCGGTGGGATACGAAAGGGATGTTTGCCATGAAATGCATGGACCTCTGAACCGCAGATTCCCGTTGCCTTCACCTGAATCTTAACATCTGTATCATTTACGATTTGAGGTTCCTCTACTTCTTTAAAATAAGCTGCTCCCGGTTTTTCTATGAATCCTGCCCTCATACCTAAAATTTCCTTTCTACCATTCTTCCATTGCCAGATCTGCGATATGTTCTGCCGTTATTCCATTCATTTCCAGAAGGCGTTCATAGGGGGCGGACATACCGAACCTATCCTGTACACCGACCCGTTTTACCCTGGCCCCTCCGGCTTCTGCAGCTGTCTCACAGACAGCGCTTCCAAGTCCATTTAATATGTTATGATCTTCTACCGTTATGATTCTGCCGATATCTTTTATGCAGCTCTTAACAGCATCCGTATCCAGAGGCTTGATTGTATGCATATCCAGCACTCTTGCAGACAGCCCCCTCTGTTCCAGAATATCCTTTGCCTTCAGTGCAATGCAAACCGTATCTCCATTGGCAATGATAGCAACGTCTTTTCCCTCGGAAAGACGCACAGCTTTCCCGATTTCGAATTTTGTCTCCCCGCTGTAGATTACAGGAACCGCATCTCTGGTAAACCGCAGATACATAGGTCCATAGGTATTGGCCGCTTCTCTGACCAATGCTTTGGCGGCATAGTAATCAGCCGGCATAATCACGGTCATATTGGGGATGGTACGGTAGACCCCCATGTCCTCGATACTCTGATGGCTGGCTCCGTCATTGGCCGGTGTCAGTCCCCCGTGTGAGCAGGCAATCTTCACATTCAGATTCGGGTAGCATATCTCCTGACGCACCTGCTCTCCCATACGCAGGCTTCCGAATACTGCATAGGTTACCACAAAGGGGATCTTTCCAGTGGTGGCAAGACCTGCAGCTACGCCCGCACCATTCTGCTCGGCTATTCCCACATTCACATGCTGCCTGGGGAACTTTTTTGCAAACTCTCCTGTCTTACAGGACTTTCCAATATCAATATCCACCACATAGATATCTTTGTTCTCTTTTCCCAGTTCTGCTATGGCCTCTCCAAATCCATCCCGGGTTGCAATTTTCTTTGTCTCCATATCTAAAATCCCCTTTCCAGCTCTTCCACCGCAATTTTATACTGCTCCTCATTAGGCGCCATCCCGTGCCATCCCAACTGATTCTCCATATAGGACACACCTTTTCCCTTGATGGTATGGGCATTTATACATTTGGGTCTTCCCGTTTTGGATTCCCTGATTTTATCTAGGGTATCCACTACTTCCTGCATATTGTTTCCGTCAATCTCGTAGGTCTCATACCCAAAGGCCTCAAACTTTTTCGTCAGATCCAGATGGGGAATCACCTGGTCACAGGTTCCGTCCAGCTGCAGGCTGTTATTGTCTATCATAACGGTTAAGTTGTCCAGGTTCCACGCATTGCCGGCCATAACCGCCTCCCAGATCTGGCCTTCGTCCAGTTCTCCGTCCCCAACCATTACAAATACCCGGTAGTCTTTCTTATCTCTCTTACCGGCCAGAGCCATACCCACACCGCAGGACAGCCCCTGTCCCAGAGAACCGGTTGAGATATCAATACCCGGACACTTTTTCATATCCGGATGCCCCTGCAGAATGGACCCTTCCTTCCGAAGTGTGTGGAAAATCTCTCTGTCAAAATATCCAAGACTTCCTAAGGCGGCATACTGGATGGGGCATGCATGCCCTTTGGACAGAATAAACCGATCTCTGTCAGACCATTTCGGGTTCCGGGGATCAAGATTCATTTCTCTGTAGTATAAAGCAGTTATAAGGTCTGCCGCAGAAAATGCACCCCCCGGATGGCCTGACTGAGCTTCATAGATCATAGCCAGTGCTGTCTTTCGCAATTCCTTTGCCTGCTCTTTCAATTCTTCTACGCTCATATTTTTCATACATTTCACCTCGTCATCTATTATTCAAACATCATAACATGGGATGTTTGAAATCAAAAAAATTTCTCTTACTCCAATGCAAGTCTTGGATATCCAGCTTACATTGGAGTTTTCAATATTCACCTGAACTAGCCAAGAAGTTTTGGCAAAAACATAGACAGTACAGGAATATATGTGGTCAAAAGCAGCGCTGCAATGGATGCCGCTACAAAAGGCAATACTGCTTTTGAAATCTCCTTGAGGGATACATTGGCAATACCGCAGCCCACATAAAGGTTTACCCCGACCGGAGGGGTTATCAGTCCTATGGCCATATTCATTACCATGATACACCCCAGATGTACACCGTCGATGCCAAGCGAAATAGCAACGGGATAAAGAATAGGCACTAAAATATACGATGCTGAGTTGGCGTCTATAAAGCACCCGGCTATTAACAGAATAACATTGATAATCAGCAGGAAGATATATTTGTTTCCTCCGCTTACCTGAATCAGCATGTTGCTGGCTGAAGCGGCAAGACCCGTAACCGTGAGAACCCATGCAAACAGGCTGGCAGTTCCTACAATAAACATGACAACTGCTGTCTGTGATACAGAGTCAGCCAAAAGTCTTTTAATATCTTTTAACGTAATAGACTTATAGATAAACAATCCCACGATTAATCCGTAGACAGCAGACACTGCTGCTGCTTCTGTGGGGGTAAAGATCCCTCCGTATATGCCTCCCAGAATAATAACCGGCATGAGAAGCCCCCAGAAAGCATCTTTAAATGCCGTCCACTTTTCTTTGCCTGTTGCCTTGGGCAATAGCTTCAGCTCTTCTTTCCGGCTCACCCACACCATAGCAATTACCAGCATAACCCCCATTAAGATGCCCGGTACAATGCCTGACGCAAAGAGTGAGCCTACGGAGTTTCCTGTAATGGATCCATAGATAACAAATGTAATTGACGGAGGGATAATAATCCCGATAGCCCCGGCAGTTGACATTAAGGCGGTTGAACTGGCTTTATTGTATCCCACCCTTGTCATTGCGGGAATAATAATCATCCCCAGCGCCGCAACAGTAGCCGGTCCGGAACCTGAAATAGCCGCAAAGAAGCATGCCACAATAACACAAACCATAGCCATTCCGCTTTTTTTGTGCCCTACCAGGGTTCTGCAGAAGTCAATCAGTCTCTGGGAGATCCCGCTTTTTTCCATAATATTTCCGCCTAATATAAAAAATGGTATGGCCAGTAATACAAATTTACTGGTTGAGGAATATAAATTGCTGGATACCATGGAAACCGGCAGATTCTCATACAGCAGCGTCAGAATGCTTGACACACCCAGGGAAAGTCCTATGGGAACATTTAGAAGAAGCAGTATAAAAAAGGATCCAAATAAGATCAAAGCTACCATTATTCTTTGTTCTCCTTTCTCTTATAAACCTGTATAAACAGCTGAATATAACGGATCAGCAAAACTACACCGCTGATGGGGATAAACATACCGAACAGCCACTCCGGCCACTGCATTCCTGCTGTTGTCTGCTTCAGGGTATACTCCTGGTAGGCCATAAGCACTCCGTAATAGAGCATTACGCCTCCAAATACAGCCCCAAGCAAATGCCCAAGCAAAGTGAACCACTTTTGTTTTTCTTTTGAGAGCAAATCTGTCAAAACCGTTAATCCCAGATGCGCCCCTCTTTTTGCAGCTACTGCGGCACCTGTTAAACTGATAATTACTAATCCTAATGAGGTCAGTTCCTCCACAAATGGCATAGAACTGTGAAATATGTATCTGGCAAATACATTAATACAAGTTAATAAAGTCATGATCAGCAAAATCGCCGAGCAAAAATTATCTTCAAGTTCTCCTATGAATTTTTTCATATCTACTACTCCTTTTCAGCCAGTGCAAGGCACGTCACACGTTGGTCAGCTTTTCCGCTCCTGTGCCCGCCGGTCTATTTCACACCGAAGGCAGTGCAGGCTTCTGAACCATATATCCCCTTATACTCATCAACCAGTGGCTGTACTACTGCCTTGAAAGCAGTAATATCGTCTTCTGTGAATGTATAAATCTCACATCCGTTTTCTTCCTCAAACTTTTTCTCCAGCTGAGCTTCTTCTTCTGCAATCTCCTTGTTCATCTCCTTTGTTGCCTCTTCTACACATTCCCGGATCAGGTCCTGCGTATCCTGGCTCAAAGTATCAAATTTCTTTGCATTAGCCATGAATGTAAATGCCTCATAGGTATGCTTTGAAATAGATATATATTTCTGAACCTCCTGAACGTTTGCTGAATTAATAGTACTTAGAGAATTGTCATGTCCGTCAATCGTGCCCTGCTGGAGCGCGGTAAATACCTCGGACCATGACATAGCCTGGGGAGATGCCCCAAAAGCTTCATAGAATGCACTGAAAAAATCTCCACCGGGAATACGGATTTTGAGCCCTTTCAAGTCCTCGGGTTTTTCTATTGGGTGCTTGCTGTTGGTTATAGCTTTAAACCCATTATGTACAGCGCCCAGATAATATACCCCTTTCTTCTGCAGCACGGAATCAATATACTCTCCCCCTGCACCGTAAAAGGCATCCTCTGCAGCCTGATAATCCCAAAACAGCCAGGGCAGTGTACTCACCATGAGACTATTGTCCAGATTGGAAATAATGCTGGTTGAGTGTACATCCAGATCTACGGTTCCGTCGCACAGCATCTCCAGTCCCTTTGACATATTCCCTCCCGCCAGCTGGTCGTTCGGATATACGGTTACCGTTATTTTCCCCCCGGATTTCTGATTCACTTTCTCAGCAAATAATTTTGCTGCTTTTGTGTCATTCGCAGTATCTGTTCCGTTGCAGCTCAATTTCAGACTGACAGTATCAAAATCACCTTCCACTGCTTCTGCACTGCTGCCCCCCGCTGAAGCATCGGTTTCCCCGGAATCTCCCGAACTGCTCCCACACCCAGATATCAAACCAATTGCCATGACTGCACATAAAATTGAACAAACTACTCTTTTCTTCATACGCTTCTCCTTTACATTTTTCTTTTTTGCATCCTTTCATCCTAACATGGGATGTTATGACGTAAATATAGCATCTGGGACCTGGAATGTCAATGTATTTATTCACATTTTACACTTTGCACTATTTTCTCTCTGTGTTTTTAGTTATTATTTTACTTTCTCCGCTTATTTTTCTGCTCTCCTTTCGTCATTTCATTCCTTCCCCGCCGGTTCTTCGCACAGACACCCCCTCATACTATGAAAGGGCCTGAAGCTCCTGCACTTACAGGCTGCTTCAGACCCTCTCCCGGTCCATGTATCAGCGGTATATATCTTTCCAGTAAAAATAGCTGTCATTTATAGCTGCATACAGGGCATTAATATCATCTCCCTGAAGTTTTTCCACCAGATTTTTATGGGTGTAAATCAGATACTGCTTATCTCCTTTGGCAATTACCCGCTCTATGGTATGGTACCTTGATTCTCTCGTCAGCTGCACAATAACATCATGCACCACTAAAACCAGAGAATTATTCGTAGCCTTTGCTATCTCCTCATGAAAATCAATATCCGCATCGGCAACTTTGGCAATATCGGGTGTCTCTTTTTCCAGTTCCTTCACCAGGAGAGCACATTTACAGCCAATTTTATTCCAGGTTTCCTGAGATACTTTCTTTTCCATTAACAGCTGCATAACGCCGTTTTCAATTATTTTCCGAAGATCGATCAGTTCGTCATAACTGTTTTCCTTCTGCAGAATAATCTGATAGATTGCCGGGTTTATAATCTGTGGAGAAAATCCGTCACATACGAAGGTTCCTTCCGCCCTGCGTATCTCCAGCACCCCATATGCCACTAAGATCCGAATGGCCTCTCTCACTGTATTTCTCCCTACATTAAACATGGCACTAAGCTCCGGCTCTGTTGGAATCTTATCCCCCGGCCTCAATTCTCCATCTATAATGGCACCTGATATCCGGTCTATTACAATCTGCACCATTGATTTTGTATTTATTGGAGATAAATATCTTTTTCCCATAGTTTCGCCTCTTTTCGCTTAATATCAAATTATTCTATATCGACCAGGCACTTTATCCCGGGTCAATTTCATCGCTCTTCACAGACAGATATTTCGTATTTTTAGTATATATCACACAAAACTAATTGTCCACAGCAAATGCTTTTCGTGACTTTTTATAATTTGTACCAATGGTAGCTAAATAAACTGGATCTACAGATCGTTAAATACATAACAAAATGGACCGCTGAAAAGCTTTCATTTTACAGCGATCCATAGATCTATTGATATACCAAACATTGCCTCTGTTCGTTCAGCTACTCCTGAAAATATGTCCCTTTTATAAGTTCATTAATATTGTTCTCGTCCCGGTTCAGCAGCATACGGTATATTTTCTCATGGGCTTCATACAATTCCATACCCCTTCCGGTTTTTACCATCCTTGTTACCGTATCCAGACGTACCCCGTGCGTCAGCACCCTTACTACCTTATTAATCTTATCGACCAGTGGATTGTATCCCATAGCCGATACGGCATCATGGAATTGATTATCTGCTTCAAAGATAGCATCTATATTTCCCAGACCCTTTTGAATTTCTTCCTTGAGAACAAATAAGTGGTTCTCAAGATCCTTCAGCTCTTTTTCCTGGTATTTCTGCATTGCCAGGTGGACCACCCCTACCTCGATTAATTCTCTTAGTTCCATAAGATTTTCGTAGTCATCTGTCTTATCCAGGATAATCCCATAAACCATAGGGTCAATCATGCTCTCGGAAAATCCCTCACAGACAAAGGTTCCCTCTGCTCTGCGTATCTCCAGCACCCCCAGATATACCAGAATTTTAATTGCCTCGCGTATGGAATTGCGTCCCACGCCCAATGATTCTGACAGCTCCATCTCTGTGGGGATCTTGTCTCCTGGCTTTAATTGTTTTGTCAGCATCGCATCGGTGAGACAGTTAATAACCCTCTGCACCACGGATTCGCTGTTCAGTCTTTTTAAATAACTTGCCCGTTCTACCATAATTAGAACTCTCCATTTCCGATTTATGTCGCTACATCCTATAATATACATATTACTTTAAAGCAATCCATTGAATTTGTCAATTATTTATCAGAAGGAATTGGGGCAGATCAAGAAGAGGGTATGTACCTTTGCTAAAAAGTACACACCCCGTTCTTCCTTTAGGAGAAATTAATCCATATGGGAACCGCCATTGATATCTATTTCTTCTCCTGTAATATAGGACGCTTCCTTAGATGCCAGGAAGACAATGGCATTGGCTACTTCCTGGGTTTCTCCTGGCCGTCCCATAGGGATATCACTGATAATCTTATCTGCCGCTTCCTGAGGAAGAGACTTCCAGATCTCTGTATTGATTAATCCGGGACACACACTGTTAATAGTAATCCCTTCTGACGATATTTCTCTGGACAGATTTTTAGAGAATGCGAGAACTGCTGCTTTAGACGCAGAATAATGGGCGCCGCCGAATACTCCTCCGCCTCTTTTTCCGGATACTGAAGAAAGGTTCACAATTCTGCCGTATTTTGCCGCCCGCATAGGCTTCATACATGCCTGGGTACACAAAAATAGTCCGAACATATTAACATTAAAGATTCGCTTCATATCCTCCAGCGTCATATCCTCTACTGTGACCTTTTGGGAGATGCCTGCATTATTTACTAATACATCGATCCTTCCGAACCTATCCATAACAGTATCTGCCATAGACTGTACCGATTCCGGAGATGTGATATCTACTGTGATTCCAAAAGCCTTTCCTCCGGCTGCCTCTATATCTGCAACCGATGCTTTCACTCCCTCGCTGTTCATATCGGCAACTACCACCGTTGCTCCCTGTCCGGCAAAGGTAAGAGCGATGGTCTTACCGATTCCTTTTGGTGAACCACTTCCTGTAACAATTACTACCTGTCCGTTAAAGTCTAACATTTCTTACGCTTCCTTTCTATCCTATATAATATGTAGGATGTTAAAACTTATTATTTAGTGAGTTTTTCTGCAATAGCAACTATATTCTCCACGGTAATTCCGTTCATCTCCAGCAGTCTTTCGTAAGGAGCAGACTGGCCGAACTGATCCTGAATGCCCACACGCTTGACTATGCCTTTCCCTGCCTCTGAAGCTACCTCACAGACCGCGCTTCCAAGCCCGTTCATAATATTGTGGTCTTCTACCGTGATAATTCTACCTATGTTTTCCACGCAGTCCATAACCGCTTCTGTATCCAGAGGCTTAATGGTATGCATATCCAATACCTTTGCCTTGATTCCCTTTGCCTCCAGCTCATTTGCTGCTTTTACAGCAATATTTACGGTATCTCCATTTGCAATTATCGCAACATCTGTTCCGTCTTTTACCAGATTGGCCTTTCCGATTTCAAATTCCGTATTCTCATCGTATATTACGGGGACCGCATCCCTGGTAAACCTCAGATAACATGGGCCGTCCATCTCTGCTGCCTTTTTTACCAGCTTCTTCGCAGCGTAATAGTCAGCCGGCATGATAACAGTCATGTTAGGAATAGTGCGCAGTACCCCCATATCCTCTATACTCTGGTGGCTGGCTCCGTCATTGGCAGGGGTCACTCCCCCGTGAGAGCACGCAATCTTTACATTGAGTTTTGGATAGCAGATCTCCTGACGAATCATCTCGCACATTCTCAGGGAGCCGAAGACTGCATAGGTAACCACAAAGGGAATTTTGCCGCAGGTTGCCATGCCCGCTGCCACTCCGGCGCCGTTCTGCTCCGCAATGCCTACATTGAAGTACTGTTTTGGAAGTTCCTCCCGGAATTTGCCTGTCTTACAGGATTTTCCTATATCGATGTCCACCACATAAATGTCTTTATTCTGTTTTCCCAGGGCAACGATCTCTTCTCCGAATCCATCTCTGGTTGCTTTCTTTACTTCGCTCATTTTAATCCCTCCATTAAATAGCACTCAGCTGTTCTTCTAATTCCTTCATAGCCTGCTCGTACTGCGCATCGTTAGGTGCCACTCCATGCCAGCCGCACTGATTTTCCATAAAGGAGATTCCATGGCCTTTTACAGTATTTGCAAAGATACATTTGGGTTTTCCGTTCTTAGCAGCCCGGACCTTATCCAGTGCAGCTACAATTTCTTCCATATTGTGACCGTCAATAGTTAATGTTTCAAAGCCGAAAGCCTCGAACTTTTTGCCGAGATTGATATTCGGCATAACCTCATCAGTAGTTCCGTCCAGCTGAAGGTTATTATTGTCCACAAATACCACCAGATTGTCCAGCTGATACTTATTTGCTGTCTGTGCAGCCTCCCAGATTTCGCCTTCCTGGCATTCTCCGTCTCCAACTACCACAAATACACGGTACTCTTTTTGATCCGCTTTGCCTGCCACTGCCATACCTACACCGCAGGCAAGCCCCTGTCCCAGAGATCCTGTGGAGATATCAATCCCTGGACATTTCTTCATATCCGGATGCCCCTGGAGAATAGATCCTTCTTTCCGAAGTGTATCCAATTCCTTCTCGTCAAAATAACCGAGTGTTGCCAGCGCCGCATACTGGATAGGGCACACATGTCCCTTGGACAGAACAAATCTGTCCCTGTCCTCCCATTTTGGGTTCCCGGGATTCAGGTTCATCTCCCGAAAGTACAGGGCTGTTACAAAATCAGCTGCTGACAGTGAGCCTCCCGGATGGCCAGACTGAGCTTTGTAAATCATGGTCAAAACCTTTTTTTTCAGCTCAATACACTGTTTTTCCAATTCTTTTACGCTTACATCTCTCATTGCAATCCTCCTCTTTCTATACCAATGCTAATGAAATTTGTGGTATGTAGGTAATTAATAGTAACACTATAATAGAAGTAATCAGGAGCGGAACCACCGCTTTTGATATCTGTTTCAGGTTCACATCGCCTACACCGCAGGCTACATATAAGTTAACACCTACCGGCGGAGTGAACAGTCCGATTGCCAGGTTTACAATCATAACCACGCCCAGATGTACCATGTCTACTCCCAGTGCCTGGGCAACCGGTACGAACAATGGTGTGAAGATATAAAGTGCTGAGGTAGAGTCCAGGAAACATCCCGCAATCAGCAGAAGAATGTTTACAATCAGGAAGAATACTATGACGTTGCCACCTGTTGCATTCTGGAGCGCTGTACTGATGGCAACATCCAGCCTTGCTCTCGTAAGGACATATGCAAATAAGCTTGCTGCCGCTGTTATGAACATTACGGTAGCTGTTGTTGACGTAGAGTCCACTAAAATCGCATATAATTCTTTTAGTTTTATGGTCTTATAAATGAAAATTCCTACAAACAGCCCGTATACCGCGGAGACTGCTGCAGCCTCTGTGGGAGTAAAGATTCCTCCGTAGATACCACCCAGGATGATGACCGGCATCAAAAGCCCCCAGAACGCATCCTTAAAGGCCTGCCAGCGTTCTTTCCCCGTGGCTTTCGGAAGTGTCTTCAGCTTTGTCTTTCTGCCTACCAGCAGCGCTGTGATTAACAGCCCGGCCCCCATCAGGATTCCCGGGAGCACACCGGCAATAAACAGTGTACCGATAGAGGTATCAGAGATAGAACCATACACTACAAAGGTAATAGACGGAGGGATAATAACACCGATGGCTCCCGCCGCCGCCATAAGTGCCGCCGCAAATGCCGGTTTATAACCAGCCTTGATCATTGCCGGAACAATGATGAGTCCCAGTGCCGCAACGGTTGCCGGACCAGATCCTGAAATGGCCGCAAAGAAACAGGCAACGATGACACACACCATAGCCATGCCTCCTCTGATATGGCCTACACAAACCTCAGCCAGGCGAATCAGTTTTTGGGAGATTCCTGCCTTTTCCATTATATTTCCGCCCAGAATAAAGAATGGTATTGCAAGCAGTACAAACTTGCTGGTGGAAGAGGATACCAGACGGGGAAGGCTGCTCATAATCGCCTCCAAAGGCCGGCCGGCTCCCTGAACAATCATAGAAATCACACTGGAGGCACCCAGGCATACTGCTATGGGGGCTCCGATTAATAAAAGTACCGCGAATGTTATAAATAATACTGCTGCTACCATTATTCTTTTACCTCCTTACCAGGTTTCCATTTTATGGATTCTATCAGGTTCTGTCCGAATCGGATCAAAACAAAGAAGGAACCAAATGGCACAAAGGAACCGAAAATCCATTCCGGCCACTGCATTGCCGCAGTCACCTGCCCTAACTCTATCTGGCTTTTTACCATCAAGATGCCATAATAAAAGATGGCAAAGGTAAAGGCCACTGCAAACCCATATCCAATAATCTCCATGATTTTACGTATTCTGGGGTTTACCAAATCCGTTATAATAGTCAGGCCCAGATGAGCCTTTCTTTTTGCCGCGATTGCTGTGCCCAGCAGGCTTAATAAAACAAATAAATATGTTGTAATTTCTTCCGAAAATGAGAAGGATGCGCTGAATACATATCTGGACACTACATTGGCAAAGGCCAGTACAGTCATGGTACCCAGGCATATTACAGACAATATTTCTTCTATTCTTTTCAAAATACCCATAAGATTACTCCCTTTCCCTTTCTCGTTTACTTAATCTGGAACGCGCTGCAGGCCTCTTCCCCATATTTCTTAATGAACTTTTGTCTGGAGGATTCTACTGCCGCCTTGAAGTCTGCCAACTCCTCATCCGTCAGTTCGGTTACCTTCATGCCTCCGTCGATAAAGCCCTGCACCATTTCCTTTTCTTCTTTTTCTACCGTATCACGTCCCCACTCACAGGCTTCTGTTGCCTTTTCCTGTAAGAGTTCTCTTGTCTTTGGTTCCAGCGCATTCCATATATCAGTATTTGCTACAAACAAATCATTTTCATAGCTGTAATTCCAAAGTGTCATATAGGGCTGAATCTCATCCATTTTGGCTGATTCCGTTATGCTCACACCGTTTTCCTGCCCGTCAATAGTGCCCTGCTGGATAGCGGTAAATACTTCGCTCCAGCTCATGGCCACGGGATCTACCTTCAGTGTGCGGAAGAAGTCCATATAGACCTCACTGCCCGGAACACGAATCTTTAACCCCTTAATATCCTCAGGCGTTTTTACTTCTCTTTTACTGTTTGTCAGCTGCCGAAAGCCATTATGGAAAGATCCTAAATATGTAATTCCCTTCTTTTCCAAAATCCCTGCATAATATTCTCCGCCTGTGGAATCAATAATTTCTCTCGCCTCCTGATAGCTGTCAAAGCTCCAGGGGATCGTTGCTATAGATAGCTGATTGTCAAGGGCTGCCATGGTGCAGGTGGCATAGGCTGCCAAATCCGCACCCCCTACTGCAATCATTTCCACTCCTTTTGTAGCATTTCCTCCGGCCAGCTGATCGTTGGGATACACAGCCACTGTAACTTTTCCGCCGGAAGCTTCTTCTACCAGTTCAGAAAATTTGTCTGCCACCCTGGTGTCAATCTGAATGTCTGTTCCATTGACTGCCATCACCAGTTCTATCTCCTGGTAATCATTGTCACCAGAATCTGACAGTACAGTCTCCGTGGAACTCTGGCAACCCGATAATGACACTGCCGCTGCCAAAGCTGCCATTATCATTCCCACCAATTTTGCCTTCATAAGATATAATTCTCCTTCCCACTCTCTTTTCATCCTTTGTAGGATGTTATACATACTATATATCATGGATTTCCAAAAAAGTCAATATACTTTATCCATTTTACCTGTTTTACACAATTTTGTCTCCTCCTATTTGTGCACTATGACGATTTCTCCTCTTCTCTTTTTTGTTGTACAATATATCTAGTGCAGTGTTTCATATCTCTGGTTATACGCAGCTGTATGCCATTTGGTCTGTTATACCGCATTGCTCTATGTATAAGGATACATAATACTTACTTATCAGGAGATTCTAACTATGAAAAGAATCGGAGGAACCCCATTATGAATATTTTATTACTCACAACCGGAGGGACGATCGCCTCACAAGAGGGCGGAGGAGGTCTCATTCCGGCGATCTCCTCTCAGAGTCTGCTTTCTCATGTTGCAGATTTGAATCATAAGCACAACATTCACCACGAGGAAATTCTGAATATGGACAGTTCTAACATTCAGCCCGAAGAATGGCAGCTTATAGCCGGGAGGATATACGAAGCACTTCCCTCCTATGACGGAATCATCGTTACCCATGGCACAGATACCATGGCTTACACCGCGGCCGCCGTCAGTTTTATGCTGCAGAACCTTAATAAAAGTATTGTATTTACCGGCTCCCAGGTACCTATCGACAATCCGCTGACAGATGCTAAAACCAATCTCTATACTGCTGTCGCTGCAATTGAAAATGGAATTCTGGGAGTTACCGTTGCCTTTAACCGTAAAATCATCAACGGAACCCGGGCCGTCAAAATCAGTACTCTTGGATTCAATGCTTTTGAAAGCGTAAACTCTGCCTGTATGGGAGAGGTCTTCGCCGACGGAATGCGGGTATACCGCACCAGCACTTCCTGTCTGGATAACGACCGTCCGGTGCAGTTTACTCCCGCTCTCTGCAAAGACGTTTTTCTCCTGAAACTTCTGCCGGGGACAAGGCCCGAAGTCTTTGACATGATTGTTCAGCTCGGCTACAAAGGCGTTGTTATGGAAGTATTCGGCGCCGGAGGACTGCACTACGCCCATCGAAACCTGCTGGACAAGCTGGAAATGCTTCATAAAAGAGGAGTCGCCGTGGCCGTATGCAGTCAATGCACTTACGAACGGTGTGATTTGTCCATCTACGATATTGGCCAGCGCCTCCTGGAGCGCAAAGTAATCCCCTGCCATGACACGACCACAGAAGCCGCTGCGGTAAAGCTTATGTGGGCACTGACCAAGACAAGGGATTTAGATAAACTGCAGGAAATGTTTGATACGAATTTTGTTGGGGAAGTATATTTGGGGACGTGTTCTTTCTAGAAAGAACACGTCCCCAAATATACTCAGCCTGTCCCCAATTAGAACTGGTCTGTCCCTTATTCAAATTTATTGTATACTACCCTCTCTTCCCAGCTTTTTTTCTCCCTGGGAACTCCAGTCTCCTTTGGAACCCCTATTGGCAATATCGCTCTTACGGTTTTCTCCTGTGGCACGCTCAGCAGCCTGTGGATTTTTTCTGCTTTTCCATCCAGTTTTAGCATTCCATCCAGCCAGACTGTGGCGTACCCCAGAGCAGTAACTGCAAGCAGGATATTCTCTACAGCAGCACCGTAATCTTCCAGTTCAAAGGTCTGCCCTGTGGGGGTAACGATTTCTTCTGTAAGGATTACTAGGATTACGGGTGCCGTTCTGGTCACCTTAGAAGGCAGTATTTCTGCAATTTTTTCTCTCAGACTGTCTTCTGTCACTATCACAAAGCTTGTGGATTGACAGTTGCACCCTGAAGGTGCCTTTAGACCCGCGGCAACTATCCTGCGGATGTTTTCATCCGGTATTTTCCCATTTGAAAATTCCTTTCTATAGCTGTATCTTGAAGACAAAGCCTCAAATATGTCCATATATACTTCCTCCTGTTCCATTTATAAAAGCATCTGATTCTAGTTTATAAGATTAAACAGCAGAGTAAAAAATAAGTCGAGCCCTGCCAGGACTACCAGAATACGAATAAAGATAATCTGTTTTCTGCTGTGTCTTTTTCTATATTGTATTTCTGCCTTCTCCTCCTCTTCTGCTTCTTCTTCAATCTCGTCCGGGACTTCTACATTCCTCATAACTTCCTGAATCAATTCCATCGCTCTCTCTGCGTCCTGTTCGTCTACATAAATGTCCTGTCCATAGATGGAAAACCCATATTCGATTTCCATAAACCCGCCGCTCCCAGGCCCCTGTTTGAAAGACGAAATGCCGTTTCCCTCCAAAAGATTCATCAGAATCCCCGCTTCAACTTTGTCAGCTGCTGAATAAATTTTTACCGGCCTCATTGCTTCCATATACTCCACCCTCCCTGTTATGTCCTAAAGAATGCTATGATAATTTTACCATAATTTTCTATCTATTTCTACATTATACCTATTTATATCTTCCATCTTAATCGTGTTGCTTATTTTATGTGTAAAATATTATTTTTTCATTAAATCCATTGACTTCTCGCACTTCACCGGTTCATACTAATTATATAAAAAAGAAAGGGAGGGATTGCCGATGGATATTACACTGTCGGAGGAGATTGACCCGGAGTTTCTGGAAACAGTGCAATGTATTCTGGATGATGCCGAATTCAAAAAATTGAACTACTATAAGCAGCATCTGAAAACTACACGTTTCATGCACAGCCTGAACGTTTCATACGTCTCCTGGCTGCTGGCAAAAAGGTTCGGCTGCGACGCCGCTGCAGCAGCCCGGGCAGGTCTGCTTCATGACTTTTTCTTATATAACTTTGGAGAGAAGCGGGATACAAAAGAACTCCAGGCCTTCTACCATCCAAAAGTTGCGGCCAAAAACAGTGCTGACCGCTTTGATATCTCAGAGAAAGAGCGCCTCGCAATTTTATCGCATATGTTTCCGCTGGGGCCATTACCCAGAAGCCGTGAGGCCTGGCTTATCAGCTGTGCGGATAAGCTTTGTGCTTCTTCTGAGTTATTCCGATTTCAGATTTTCCTTGCAAAAGGAAATCGTGTCGTGGTCAGCCCCACATAAACGGTGTGCAGCAAGTATGGCAGCTGCAAAGGGATCCATTTCCTTTTGCAGCTGCTTTCTATTACAAAGGTAAATGGCCCCAAGCGGCCCCTCCCCGGCGCAAGTCCGCCTTGCCGGACTCTTTTTTTATTTTTTTAAATCATTTTAGCTCCCCCATACGTTCTACTATATAAGGGGACGCCCTTAGGAGGATAAACTTGACGCGTGAAGATAAGATTTTAAAGGATCTAAAGTCTGGTACATCGGACGGACTGGAAGAGTTAATAGAAGGATACTACCCCGAAATACTTCGGTACTGTATATGGCACACCCCCGACAGGGCTGCCGCAGAAGATGCTGTGCAGGAAACCTTTCTGAAGGTCATCCGTTATATGGATCAGTATACCCATCAGGGCAAATTCCGTGCCTTTTTATATAAGGTGGCTTCCAACACCTGTAAGGATATATGGAGGAGCAGAAAACCCTCAGATCCCTTGAGTGAGGGTACTGCATATACAGAAGCTGCGTTTGAAACTGTGGAATCTGATGTGGATCTGAGACTGTTGACAGCACGTCTGCCGGATGGCCAGAGGGAAGTTCTGCTGCTTCGCTTTGCCCAGGAGCTGACGCTTAGAGAAATCGCCAAAGTACTGGACCTTCCCCTTCGGACCGTACAGTCAAGGCTCAGAGCTGCTCTGAAAGCTTTAGAAAAGCAGATAGGGAAAGGAGATTACTATCCATGAAAAAGCCGCTCAAACAAACACTCCGCAATTCTCTCCAGGACTGTAAGAGGTACACGGATAACAGGGACGCTCTTACCCGGATACTGCCCCTGGTCAGGCAGGAGTATAAAGTGCGTACACAACGCCAAAGTATCCCTTTTGGAGAATTTCTGCTCAGGCAGATTGCGTTTCTGGGAAAAAGGGTGTGGTTCTCCCAGGCCCTTCTTTTATTCCTGCTGTGCCTTTTGGTAAATACAGGTTATAACATACGTTCTGGTATTACAAGGCTGACCTTCGTTCCATTTCTCCTTGGGTGTTGTTCTGTCATCCTCCTTACAGCAGCAGTGCCCATGCTTTACCGGTCTGTCCGGTTTCAAATGCTGGAGACAGAGGCGGCCACACGCTTCTCTGTATCCAGGCTCCTGCTGGCAAGACTATGCATTATAGGATCCGGAGACTTAGTCATGCTGGGAGCACTTTTATTATTTGCAGTTCAAAAATCCGGACTGTCACCGGGTGGAATTCTTTTGTATCTTCTGGTCCCGTTTTTACTGACAGCTAGCGGATACCTGACAATCCTGGCCCATATGGCATACCGGTTCTTCCCTTATCTGGGAAGCGCTATGAGTGCCTGTCTGTTAGCGGGACTCTGCTATCTGAAAAAATGGCAGCCAGCATTTTACGGACACACCTTCACCCCCGGATGGGGAATGGTTTGTCTGATTCTGCTATTGTTCTGTATGTGGCAGATAAAAACCATCAGCCGAAGGGACCGTTTTATAGAAGGACGGTTTCGTCTCGGCTGATACAATATCTATTAGGAGTGTACTATTTATGAAATTATGTATAGAACATTTATCGAAGAATTTTCAGGACAAAAAAGCGGTAGATGACGTATCCCTCCGGATAACCCCCGGGGTCTGGGGGCTGCTGGGGGCCAACGGAGCCGGAAAAACCACCCTGATACGTATGATTGCGGGCATCCTGGTTCCCAGCTCCGGCAAGATTACCTATGACGGAATAGATATCCGGGATCTGGGAGAGAGCTACCGCAGTATATTTGGATATCTCCCCCAGGAATTTGGGTTCTATCCGGAGTTTACGGTAAAGGATTATCTGGAATATATGGCTGCATTAAAGGGTCTAAGCAGGCAGAAAACACGGGAGAAAATAGATCTGCTGCTGGATACTCTTTCTCTGAGTGATGTTCGGAAAAAACGAATCGTCAAACTTTCCGGAGGCATGAAGCGCCGGGTGGGAATTGCCCAGGCACTTCTGAATGATCCGGAGGTTCTGATTCTGGACGAGCCCACCAGCGGCCTGGATCCGGGCGAAAGGGTCAGATTCCGCAATCTTCTTTCAGAGTTTGCCCAGGATCGAATTGTGCTTATCTCCACACATATTGTATCCGATGTTGAGTACATTGCCACCTGCAATGCCATTATGAAGGATGGGGGTATTATCGCCGAAGGCACTACGGAGGAACTGGTACTGGAAATGGAGGGACGAGTGTGGAACGGGACAATCCCTGATACTGAGCTTCTGAAATATGAAAGAGAGAACAGAATTGTCAATCTGCGCAATGAAGCCGGACATAAAATCTCTGTTCGTTATATTTCCGATGATCCTGTTCTGCCCTACTCTGTGCCTGCTTCCCCCAGGCTGGAGGATCTTTACCTGTGGCTTTTCCCGCAGGATACTCACAGAGAGGAGGATATGAAGCATGAATTTATGGAAGGCTGAATTAAAACGTGTGCTGAAGACACGTTCCGTAAGAATCCTGCTGCCTGCTGCACTGCTCCTCTCTGTATTGATGGCATACTTCCCTGTATCCTTTGTAACATACACGTATCTTGATGATAAGAAGCAGGAGGTCACGATCACAGGGCTTGAAGCCATTCAGATGAAAAAGGAAAGCCGGAAAGATTTTTCCGGCGTGATCACACCGGAATTGCTCTCCCGTGCTCTTCTGCAATATCAGGAAACGGAAAATGCCTATGGAGACATTAATGATCCCGACTTTTCTCTGGACATCTACAACCAAAACATCTATCCTTTGGGTTCTCTGATTATGAGAATGCGGGAAGTCTATGTCGATCCAAAGACGGGCGTAGCCAAAGAAGCCTCCGCGCTGGGCAGTGAAGATGCACTGGGCTTTTACGAACAGTGTCCTGTTCATCTGAAGGAGCTTATGAAAATGGAGCAAACAGACTATCCCTCCGCACAAAAAATTGCCGATTCACTTTTTGAAAAGGTTACCTTTCCATACGAATACTATCCCGGATACGATTCCAATGCACTTGAATACGTAGGGCTTTGCATATTTCTGCTGATACTTATCTGCACATTTATCGCCTCAACTGTGTTCGCGGCAGACTATCAGACAGGGGCGGACGATATCATCCGGTGTACCAGATATGGAAAACTGCGCCTTGCGGTTGTTAAAATTTCCTCTGCCCTGCTGATTTTTACAGTAACTTTTGCTGTTTGTATCGGAATATTTTCATTAATCTCCAACACTGCCTTTGGGTGGGAATGCAGGAAAACGTCCCTGCAGATTATTGAGTCTTCCGTCTGTCTGACTGCCCTGAATCTGGGACAGGTACAGAACCTGGTGATCTTTGCAGGCTTTTTAACTCTTTTAGCTACCGTAAGTTTCACCCTTTTTCTGTCCTCCAAATGCCGCAGCAATACTACAGCCATCGGTTTGTCCATTGTATTTCTGGTAGCTCCCTCATTTTTGTACATGTTCTTCGGCGGGGAGGTTACCAAATGGATCCGCTGTCTGCTGCCTTCCGGGGGAACAGGCATGAGCAACAGCTTTTTTTATACATTAATCAGCTTTGAGTTCCTGCATCTAGGAGATGCCAGCTTCCTGCCAGGACAAATTATGCTCATTGCAGCAGCCATAGAAATCCCTTTGTTTCTCCTGCTCACTGTGGTCTCCTACTGCAGACATATCAGCAGATAAAAACCATTATAATACCCCCGGCTGTATCTTTGACAGCCGGGGGGACCTCATCTCTTTATATATTTCTGGGTGTATGGACAAACCTCTATACATTTCCCGCAGAGTGTTATATCCTCCCCAATATTCTCCCCAGAAATCTTCCTTGCAGCATCTCTGCATCTGGCAAAATCATACAGCCTCTCTCTGGCTATTCCCGGCTCCCAGACCTCACCTTTCACCGCCGTCCCGGGACAGGCATCCTGGCAGGCACGGCAGGACCCGCAGGCGGATGCAGTCACAGGAGAAGCACAGGTTACAGGTGCATCTGTCAGTATGGAAGTAAGACGAACAGCACTGCCGTATTCCTTAGTAATCAAAAGAGCGCACTTTCCGATCCACCCCAGCCCGCTCTGAACTGCCACTGTTTTATGAGGGAGCTTTGTACGGTACTGGCTGTCCTGCTTCACAACATCAGAGGTCTGACCAACAGCCTGATATCCGCAGCTTTTCAGATAGCCGGCCCCAAGACGTGCCAGAGCGTCCAGCCTTGCATTCCACTTATGATATGTATCAAAATATTCCCGGGTAGGTCCGTGGGTAATTCCCCTTACAATCTCTTTTGGAAGCTTCAGGGCAATCGATACGCCATATGGTATATCTCCCGTCCCAAAGCCGCTCATATCCCCAAATCCAACCAGGGATGCTCCCTGTTCCCTCAAAATCCTTACCAATTCCGATTCCATAAACTTCATAACATTTCCTCCGCAGTTATTCGTATTGTATGAACCCATTTCTAAGTAAAAGATAACACTGTGTAGGGGAAAACACAAGGGACAGGTCTGATCCATTTGGGGACACCCCTGTCTGATTTTGGGACGTGTTCTTTCTAAAAGGAACACGTCCCCTTTTTACATTCGCCTTGACTAACTCTTGTGCAATATGGTATGGTTCTTATAGTACCAATTGGTCACAATTGAATATTTCGTACAAAGAACTTATATATACCCATAATTGGATGGGCGTTTCTACCAACTACCGTAATAGTTGCCTATAAGTTTTCACTGGCTATGCCGTTGTGGAAATAAAGGAACTTACCGGTGGTTTTTTTATTGCTTTTTTATCCCCTAAAAAGGCTTCAGCGGCTTTTCCAGAGTGCGGAGTACACATTATGTAGCCTTTCAGGCGATGGAGGAATGGAGGAAAATTGAATATGAGTTCAGGAGAAAAAGGCAATGCTTTGGAAAGAATTTTTCACTTGAAAGAAAACCACACGACGGTGAAAACAGAGGTTGTTGCAGGTATCACTACATTTATGACGATGGCCTATATTCTGGCCGTGAACCCTAATATTCTGGGGGAGACGGGGATGGACAGCGGCGCGGTTTTTACCGCTACGGCGCTGGCGGCCCTGATTGCTACTTTGTTGATGGCTGCTTTTTCTAATTATCCCTTTGTACTGGCACCAGGTATGGGGCTGAATGCTTACTTTGCCTATACGGTTGTCATGCAGATGGGATATAGCTGGCAGATGGCTCTGGCGGCTGTATTTACAGAAGGTATTATTTTTATCATATTATCACTCACTAATGTCCGGGAGGCTATCTTTAATGCAATTCCTATGAATCTGAAGCACGCAGTTTCCGTAGGTATCGGGCTTTTTATCGCCTTTATCGGTCTGCAGAACGCGAAAATTGTTGTGGGGAGCGCCACTTTGGTCTCTGTCTATTCCTTTAAGGGTGCACTTGGGGACGGCACCTTCCGTTCCATAGGTATCACAGTTGTGCTGGCACTCATCGGCGTCCTGATCACAGCTATCCTGGTAGCTAAAAATATTAAAGGCAATATCCTGTGGGGTATACTTGCCACATGGGTCCTGGGAATTATCTGTGAGCTGACAGGGCTTTATGTACCTGACGCGGAACTGGGAATGTTCAGTGTAATCCCCAGCTTTGCAGGCGGTCTTTCTGTGCCCAGTCTTGCTCCTACCTTTATGCATATGGATTTTAAGGGAATTTTTTCAGTGAATTTCCTTGTAATTATATTTGCTTTCCTCTTTGTGGATCTCTTCGACACCCTTGGAACTCTGATTGGTGTTGCATCCAAAGCGGATATGCTGGACAAAGACGGAAAACTTCCCAAAATTAAGGGAGCTTTGATGGCAGACGCGGTTGGTACTTCCGTAGGCGCCGTGCTGGGTACCTCTACCACTACCACTTTTGTGGAGAGTGCAGCAGGTGTCTCAGAGGGTGGAAGAACCGGGCTTACTTCTGTAGTGGCCGCTATTCTCTTCGGACTATCCCTGTTTCTGTCACCTATCTTCCTGGCAATCCCGTCTTTTGCCACTGCGCCGGCACTTATTATTGTGGGATTCCTGATGATAACATCTATTACTAAGATTAATTTTGACGATTTCACTGAGGCAATTCCAGCCTATATCTGCATCATTGCCATGCCTTTTATGTACAGTATTTCTGAAGGCATTGCCATGGGCGTTATCTCTTATGTTGTAATCAATCTGGCTACAGGGAAAGTAAAAGAAAAGAAAATCAGTTTACTAATGTATATACTGGCCATTCTATTTGTGCTGAAGTATATCCTGATTTAATAAAGCAACACAGAAAGTTCTCCATACAGCAAAGGCTCCGGGAAATGCACACCCCCCGGAGCC
>OLQH01000513.1_pt1 | contig 41450 bp, 44 predicted proteins | sample 1672671 | NCBI WGS metagenome assembly OLQH01 (sample SAMEA3136712, study PRJEB25190) | human gut metagenome
GCTTAGCAGGCAGAACTTCTCATTTTAATTTGTACTAAATCTTGACATAGGACCATATATGAATTCTTTCAAGCTTTTCTTTGCCATCTTTTCATGTTTTTCATATATCTTTCTTCCGCATTCGAGATGTTTATTTAATTCTCTATTATAAAAACTATTACTTATCTCGATGTTATATTTTGAATACAAATGTTATGCTCCCTTCTACTTCATACAATAAGCCACACCAAATTTTTTCTAATCCTTCTTAGATTTTACATTAATAACAATCTTAGGATTTTCTTTTTCTTCAAATGTTCCTTTTTTCAATCCTAGCAAAGTTTCTATATCTTTAGGATACAATGTCAATCCATATTCTCGTGATAATTCTTCTAAGAACTCATTTGGAGTGAATACTTTTTGATCAAATAATATTTTTATAGCTTGTCGCAACAAAGAAGGTTCCGCTGTAACCAACTCATCATCTAACGGCTCTATTTTTCTAATTCCCTGCTTTTGCATATTTCTCATTAAGCGACTATAATCATCTGCCGTAATAATATCCAAATCTTTTGCTCTTCTAATCATTGCTGCTATTGATACTTTCCAAGTCTTTTTTAACTCAGTATAATATGCCAGATTTGTAGCATATGGACTTACATCTTTGCGAAATTCATCTTCTGGCAATAAAAACGCAGAAGCAAATGCATGTGCTTGCAATTCAATTTCCTTAAATTCTTCTTTGTCTATGCATTCCAAATCTTCACGCCAATTATGAAGTAAAATATGACCTATCTCATGCGCAACATCAAAATGTATTCTTGCTGCAGTTCTTTTATTTTTTGAATATCCTATCAAATATGTTTCCATATCATCCGATGTTATTTTGTGACTAAAGGCATCAACATCTCCCGTTGCTGTTTCAAAATCAGTTACTATCAACCCGTTGCTTTCGGCCAAGTAAACAATATTCTCTATTGGTCTATTTCCTAATCCCCAGTACTCTCTTAAAATATTTGCAGCTTCCTGCGGTGTCGCATTCGTTGGAATCTGTGGAAGATTGACTTTTTCAAATTCCAAATATTCGCTTAGCATGTTATATACAATCGCAATAAATTTGATTTTTTCTTCCTGCTCTACTCTATATTTTTTATTTGTTGTTAATAATGATCTAAAATAAGTTGTACTTTCATTAAGGTTTATTTTTGTTTCTTCCAAAAAGAAAGTAACAGGAAATTCCAATTTTTCACTAAGCTTTTGAACTGTAGTAAATTCTGGATTCATTAATTTCCCATTTTCCAGCATAGATATTGTTTGCCTACTAAATCCGGTTAAATCTGCCAGCTGAGTAGCTGACAAATTTCTCCACATTCTTGCTATCTTTAAGCGTTCACCGTTAAAATACTTTCCTCCCATCGTAGGATTAAATGAAACTATTTTTCCCATGATAATCGCTCCTTCTCATTTTATAGTATTTGTATATCTCCAATCGTCGTATCATCTCTCATCGCAACTGCATCTCTTTGTCCCATCCGTTTTCTCGCTTTATCTTTCAGTTTGATTTTCGGCATTTCTCTTTCTTCGGAATCTTTCTCTACTGTATCTACTACAACTGATTCGTTATAATGGATAAATTCATTCCAATTCTCTTCATCCACAATTTGTAACGAACTATCCAACACACAGCATCTTATTGAAACCAATTCAGAATTGTATTCTTCAAATAGAATAGTAGCATATCTATGAACTACAGAACTATCTATTTGAAAGTCTCTTAAAATTCCCTCTACAATTACTTTCACTTCATTTTCATCAAATTGCTCTTCTCCAAAAAGATTCATTTGCTTATTTTGATCCAGATCAATATTGAACGATTTAACCAATGCATCAATATAGTGTGCCTTTTTTCTCTTTTCTTGTTTTCTTTGCAGTTCAGTAAAGCGGTCCTCTCTCATTACAGTAAAAAGTGTTCCTGTTTTCTTGTTAAATAAAGGAACAAAATACCAAGCACCACGTTTTGCATATTCTGCAGTTAATACGTCACTTGAAAAATTTGTAATAAAATTACGATTTATCAAATCCCATTTTAAAAACTTTTTTGCATTCGATTTTCTATCATTTATATGCTCTCTTTGAAGACATGCCTTTACATCATCTCCAATTGCATCTGAAAGACATTTTACTACCGAATATTTCGCTGTATCTTTTAAATTACATTCTTGATACTTCACTTCAAACACCTCCTAGATATCTCAATAACAGAATAGGACTTTTTTTATTTTTTGTCAAGTATAAAACACCTATTTTGATAATTTGTATTTGTTTTGTTTTATTTATTTTATTTATTTCAATTTTACAAGTCGTATTGTGTTTTTCTATTTTCAGTGCTATACTTTTACCGGTGCTACCATTCACGGTAGGCGGTTAGTCCTTCTCCAGAGGGACTGTGGCCCTCTGTTTACATAGAAATCCCCAGACTATCTGCGGAAATCTTGCTAAAGGAGGGGATGCTAATGTTGACTCTCGAAGGTCTGATTGCTGTTATCAGCTTGTGTTTAACAGCCTTTGGACTTGGTTACGCAATAGGATGCAATCACGCAAAAAAATAACCGCCCCAGCCTGCAAACTGAACGGTTATTTTCTTAACTAATCATTATGTGGGCTAACCGTCTATCGGTAGCACCTTTTCTATGATTATATTATCATTAATTCCTCAATATGTCAAAACCAATTTCCATCCACCACAAAACACTCAAGAAGTATTTTCCTATACTTCTCTCAGATTTCTGGTTTCTCTCATTTTTACCCTGGGCTTTTCATCATGTTTGAAGCGTTCTTGCTATCCATCAATTATTCACGATATTGACCAGAAGTCTAGTATAACTCGACACAAAATATAGATCTCAGACTGTATCGTCTAAACGTCCTTGCTCTGATCATTATTCTGTCAGATTATAAATCAATCGTCATTTTTATATGTGGCATTTTGACTTTTACATGTCGCGGATAAACATTTTTGTACCTGTATATGCTTAATACGATACCAATCAGCCCGTATGAAACAACAATATAACTTCCACCTGCAGATAAGAATGGAAGAAATGTCGCTGTTGGCGGAAATGCCCCTAAATTTTCTAATACATTTATCAGAAAACTTACAAGGAAAATCATGCCACATCCACACCCCATCATCATACCTAATTGGTTCTTCTGTTTCAAAGCTGTTCCAAAAACAAAAAGTATTAAAACAGCTAAGACACAGCATACAAGTATCGCTACGATCATTCCGTATGTAGATGACAAATACGTTAGCAGATAGTCTGCATTAAACCCGGGCAATTTTTCCGAAACATCTGCTCCACTACTTCCTATCATTTTATTTGTGTTCAAAAACGAACGTATTGTTGCAGTCAAATAATTTGCATCTCCAGTGTTAGAAACAAATGCCTGTATACGTGCTTTCTGGTATGACGCCAGGACATTTCCAAAATACATCCCAAAGAAACTCACAACTGGCAGAACCATAAAAATCCCCCATAATCCGGCTATCGTTTTTTTCTTCGGAATGATAAACCAGTCTTTCAAAACAGCTATTGTCAACATCACAATCATCGATGTCAACATCAAACCTGCTGTCATTGTTGCAGGCATCCGAATGACAAGAAGAACCGGCAGCGCCATCCAAGCTACTGCTTTCATGACTCCCTTATACCCTAATCCATGATACTGGTAAATGACTCCCCCGTAAATCGGAACATAAAACAACATCAATGCCTGTATGGATATGACCCTTCCACCAATATTCATGTAATATGTCATACCATTTATGCTAACTCCAAAAAACAAGGTTAGTAAACATGTCGCCAATAATATAACAGCAATCAACTTAGAATATCTTGCTAATAATGTATAGTCCATAAAATATAAGACCATCATGACTACAATTCCCACCAATACATGAATCACATATCTACTGGAAGCAAATGCATCTGCCCCATCCATATGCGTTGCAATCATTATATGCGTCACAATTCCAGCTACACTAATTAAAGCGATCATAAAAAGCAACTTCCATGCAATCTGAGGCTTATGAATCCGGTCAAGTGAAATCCCCGCCTCGACCGGATCCCCCATATCCTTAACAGCCTCTTTTTCTGCACTCTCGTAGTTCATGCCAGCATGGATGTTTGCCTCAATCTGCTCTTCCATATGATTCTGCAATTCCTGTCGTATATATGGTCTAGCCTTCTTGCAGCGAATTTGTTCTAGCAATGTCTTCAAATATTCATCCATAAATCACACCTCCAATGCAAGAACATTCGATACTGCTGCCGAATACTCTCTCCATTCTTCGGTTTTCTTCTCCAGAAGTTTTCCTCCCTGTTTTGTCAGACTATAATACTTTCTGGTTTTTCCGCCAAATTCTTGTTCATATACCACCAATAAGCCCTTTTCTTCAAGGCTGTGCAACAATGGATATAATGTTCCGGCCTTTAATTCAAACACATTCTGAGATTTTTGGCGTAATGTATCTATCATCTCATAGCCATACATGTCCTTTTCAGATAACAGTTTCAAAATAAGCATTGTCATGCTTCCGGAAACTAATGATTTTTCAATAGCCATAAACTTCATCCTCCTTATGTAGGTAATCTATATATCGGTTATCTATATAATATGCAGATAAACATTATCTGTCAAGACTTTTTATCATATTATAAGCAATCTCTATTATGAATTTTTCGTTGCCTAACATAATCTACATTTTGCCCCTGTCGTTTCTTCTCCTCCAACCGTTCATGAATACTCCGTTTCTTCCCGGTACTATTCTGCATTTCCCGTTTCTCCACATTCGGAACATTCGCCGGAATCCTCAGATACATTTTCTCCGGTTCTGGTTCCGGTGCATCCCATGCTTTTTGAGCCATCTGAACTTTCTTTATTTCCTCTTTTGCAAGTTTCATTGCCTTTGTAACTTCCAGTGCATTTTGATATCCATGTTGAGCCGGAATCAGATCCAGCGTAGCTTTTGCCTTTTCCAGTTGAACTTTTTTCGCATCGATCTTTCCTTCCAGTTCCTTCTGTTCTTTTCGGTGGAACCATTTCTTTTTCACTTCCTTCAGATCTTTTTCCAGTTTCACGATTGCTTTTTCAATAGCATAGATCTTCTGTTCCTCCTTTTTCATCTTGTTCAGAATTTGATGTAACCGCATGACTTCTGCTTCCTGTTTTTCTGAAGAAGGTCTTTCTCCTTTCGTTTTTGCCGGAAGTGGTTCTGGGGTAATATCAATCCTTACATCATGAGCAAGCAATGGATTCCCTTCCGAATCTCTATCGCAGTATTTTGTCTCCCGCAGAAATTCTACAAATCCCCTCAGGTATCCGACTGCTTTCTGAAGAATAACGGTAAATAGTTTCGGATCCTGCCCATGTTCCCGGAGTGACTCCGCCACCGGTTCATCAATCTGTGATTGCTTTGCTGTCATTACATCTACTTCTGATGCGCCTGTAAGTAATGCCCGATCTACATTTCGGTTCCATTCCTGTCGGAGATAATTATCCGCCCTGATCTCCGCTTCTTTGGGATTGTTTTTCCCAATCTTTTTGGTAGCAAGATAGGGACCGCCTTTCTGAAATACCTGCAGCTTCTCATTTTCATCTTTCACAATCTCATTGATGACATCCGTCATGACCTGCTTCATATTTTCAAGAAATGCATTGGACTTAAATTCTTCCTTCTTGGGCTGAAAGAAATTCGTCTCATATACTTCCCCTTTTTTGATAATCTTACATCCGGATCGGAGATTTCCGTCCTCATCCAAAATCTCCTTTTTCGTCCTCACATGCTTTCCGGATTCATTATAAAACATATTTCTGCTGGCAATTTTCCGTTCCACTTCCTGCCGGATTTCCCGCTCGGAAAAGATCAGATGGATATGTAGATTAGTTTTGCTCTTATTGTGATGTAATGCCGCACAGCATCCCACATCATACTTTTCCAGAAATTTCGATGTCATATATTTCAGCAGAATCTCATGGTCATAATCGATCAGACTTGGCGGTAACATAATAATCAGCTCTCTGGCTTCAATGCAGGTTCCCTCTGTTCCGCTTTTTGCAAAATCTCGCTGATTCTGTTCCGCAAGCAGATCCCAGTAGCTGTCCTCCACATTGGAAAAGACCGCATACAGATTTTCCTGCCGCTTGGGGCTGCTGATATAATCCACTCTACCTTTTACATCATGCAGCTTGCTTTCCATCACAAAACTATGATTTCGCCTGTTCACACTTCCTCCTTTCCGGCGGATACGCTACTATCAGAAATCACCACATCTATTCGCTTTTATAGAATACTTTAGCAAGGCAAAACCCGCCCCTGCGAGGCCCTCCGGGAGGACGAAAGACACAGAGTATAAGCTTTAAGCTTGTGCGATGGGTGTATTTCGCTCTCAATCGCCGAGGGCTCTATTTGTCATACCCGGATGATTCTATCTCTTCTGATGACAGGTTATTTCTAATTGGCGTATCCGCCATTTTCATGTATGCCCGTATCCGGGCTGTATATTGTTTCTGCTTTATTTTCAAAATTTTTTCGCTCCTGTTCACACTTTCCTGTTCACATTTCACCCAGATATTTGTGAACAGAAACCTGTGAACAGAGCTCAAAACATTTTAAAAGTAATCATTAATCAAATGGGAGTTCCATGTTTTCATCCACTTTCATGAATCCTTCCTCATCTTTTTTTCGGCTGAATCCGTTTCCATGATCTCTGCGTACCGATAGCACCACCAAATCTATGATTGCCATGTTTCGTCCACCCAATAATCTCGTTGTCCATCAGATCTCCAATTTCTTTTGACTGCCATTTTGGAACGATACCTTCCTGATGAAATACCTGCTGATAGATAATCGTAGAACAGACATAATCTTCTTCATACGAATCAAGAAATGCCTGTATCATACCTGTCTGGGTATCTTCCGGCATGAATTCCCTCTGGAGAAGTTTGACGTGATCTTCCATCTCCGACGAAAAGGTCATCGGATAGTTTCCGCTTCGGTAGATTTCCATTGCCTCTGCCCATGCCTGGATAATGTATAATCTGGATTCTGCTTCATTCTCATAAATGGTGGTTTCCGCTTTTTCGGGAAATACCCTGACAGGGGCAAATCTCCGGTTCCCGGTACGGTCAAACGGGAGAAAATTCAGATCATTGGAAGTACCGCAAAAGACACACTGACGGTATCTGTCCTCTGCCCGCCTTTCATATGGGATACGATAAATATCCTTCTGCCGGCTCAGGAACGATTTTGTCTCTTCAATACTCTTTGCATTTGCCACTGCATTCATTTCTGACATTTCCACGATCCAGTGTCCCTGCAGATATTCATAAACCTTCTTATCATCGATCCGTTTCATATCGTCGGTAAACCACTCATCTTTGATTGACAGATAGCGAAAGAACGTGGATTTTCCGGTTCCCTGCCCTCCGACCAGACAGAGCATGATGTCATATTTGGCTCCCGGCTCATACAGCCTGCGTATGGCTCCCATCATGTGCATCTTCATCACTTCCCCGGTATATCCAATATCCTCTGCCCCGAAAAAATGTGTCAGCATATGCTGAATTCTTGGAGTCCCATCCCATTTCAGGCTCTCCAGATATTCCAGGATCGGATGGAAGCTGTTTTCATTTGCCACAATATCGATTGCCTTTGTGATTACACGGTCACTGGTCAATCCATAGTTCTTTTCCAGATATAAAGCCAGATTGTTCATGTCCGTATCGGTCATATGGACGCCACGTCTTTTCCATGGCATTTTCTTCATGATGTCAATCTGACACGTCATTTCATTTCTGCAGATGGCTCCTTTCAGACAGGGATCATGCTCCAACGCATATTTGCAGTTCTGAATGGACTGCCGGATTTTCCCCTTTTCTGTGACATCCAGACGATTTCTGATATCCTCCACTGTCAGAAGCTCCGTTTCCACAATCTCCTCTAAATTCTGCAAGGACTCCTCGCTCATATTCTGCAACTCTCTGTTCATACCGCTTCACCTCCTCCCGTCCGTTCTGGAAAAATCCAGAACCTCTTCATCCGTTCCAAACATCAGCATGTCCACCAGATAACTGATCTTGCTTTCATTCTGTAAGGCTTCAACAAATAACGGATTCCATTCCGCTTCCATAGATTCCGGCTTGTAAAATTTCTTCCAGAATTCCATCCATCGCAGATACCGCAGCAATACATTCGTAGCATCCTTTACCCATTTATCAATTTTCTTTCGAACAAATCGAATCCTTTCCTCTTTTGTTGGAACCTTCTCTTTTTTATTAACTCCTGAATTTTGTTTTCTTTTTGCCTCTGGCTTTCCGATTAAAATTCCCAGTGTAAAATCTTCATTGATCTTCTTCGCTGCTTCGAACTGGGATAAGCCAAACAGTATAGCCACATAATTGACTGCATCGCCTTTTGCTCCACAGGCGAAACAATAATAATTCCGGTCTATCTTCATACTTGGGTGTTTATCATTATGAAACGGACAGCACGCCATCCCGTTCTGTCTGACTTTTAACCCATATTTCTCTGCCACATGCCTTGCGGTGACACGCTCTTTCACTTCCTGAAAAATGTTCATATTCCATCCTCCTGTATCCTTTGTTATTAATTTCAGTAATTTTCCCTCTTTCCGTCACAGGAGAACTTTGCTATACTACACATAAAGCTATATGTGTATAGGCAGACTTCTCCCGTAAGGATTGAGTTTTTGTCTATGAGGCTTTACCAGAGCCTGCATAAGCTTTTGTTACCGTTAGAAATGTCCTTGTTACCAGCAGGGGCATTTTCTTTTTTAAGGATGGTCCGGGGATTCCACATACTGCGGTTCCTCCTTCATCCCATTCAATGTCACAGCAACCATCTGGATGGTCTGAAGCAGTTCTTCATTTTCTTCACTGCACACTTCCAACCGTTTCAGTTCTCCGTAAATCTGCTGCATCTGATTTTTCAGAGCTTTGTACACTCTCGGATTTCCCTGCACAGTCACTTCCCAGTCCATCAATTTTCTCAGGATATACTCCTGTTTGGTAAGCCCGGATAATGCCACCATACAGTCAATCATTTTTGCCTCTTCCTCGGATACCCGGAATCCTACCGTCCGGTTTCTCCATCGTCCTTTTGCGTCTAACGTTCTCTCCATCAGATTTCATCCTCCTTCTCCATCCGTTCCACATCCAGCTTATTCGCCATCTCTGTCTGTACCGTTGGGAACAAATGTGCATACCGGTACGTGATTTTTTCTGCTTCATGTCCCACTCTGTTTCCAATGGCAAGAGCAGTAAATCCCATATGGATCAGCAGGGAAACATGACTGTGGCGGAGATCATGGATTCGAATAACCGGAACTCCTGCTGCTTTGCATCCCCGTTCCATTTCATGTTTCAGATAAGATTTGGAAAACGGGAAAATCCGCTGATCCGGCGCCAGGGAATAATACATCTGAAAATAATCCTGCATTTCTTCACAGAGAAACTCCGGCATCACAACGACCCGGTTACTTTTCGCTGTCTTTGGCGAAGTAATAATGTCCTGCTTTTTCATCCGGTGGTACGTTTTATTAATCCGCACCGTCTGTTTCTCAAAATCAAAATCTGCCGGTGTGAGGGCAAGCAGCTCCCCTTCCCGGATTCCGGTCCAATAAAGCATCTCAAAGGCATAATAGGATCTGGGCTTGTCCATCATTGCCTCGGCAAATTTCAGATACTGTTCCTTTGTCCAAAATTTCATTTCCTTTGGAACCTCTTTTCCCATACTTCCTGCCTGTCTTGCCGGATTGCTGGGCAGATTATAATAGTTCACCGCATGATTGAAAATTGCTGTAAGCTGTGCCTGAATCGTTTTCAGATAATCCACGGAATAGGGCTTGCCCTTTTCATCCCGGTATGCCATCATCTCATTCTGCCAGGCGATCACATCCGCCACGGTAATCTCGTTGATCTTCCGTTTTCCAAAGTAAGGAAGGATTTTTGTCCGCACAATGTGGCTTTTCGTCTCAAATGTACTTTCCTTTACCCTCTGGCGTTTATACTCGGAATAAATCTCATAAAAGCTCTCAAACGTCATATCCAGCTTATTTCCTTTTCGGAGCATCATTTCATGTTCCCATGCAGTCGCTTCCCGTTTGGTCTTGAAGCCACGTTTCTGCGTCTGCTTTCTTTCCCCGGTAAAATCGGTATACCGGAACACCACTCTCCATGTACCTTTGTCTTTTTCCTGATATACAGCCATCTTAAGTACCTCCTATTTTTCTTCATAAAACAACTTTTTCTTGAAATAATTGGCATCCACACGCCCCGGCACTGTGATCAGTCCCATTCCGCTGAGTTCTTTATTCAGCTGGCGGATAATCTGGTATGCCTTTGACTGCTTGACCTGTAGAATATCCATTACCTCTTCTGCAGTCAGAAACCCATTCTTTAATTCAGACATTCCATTCACCTCCTCCCGCATCATCTTCGAGGAAAAACCCCTCTACTTATCCAAATTTTCAAGGCATCTTATACAACCTCGCTTTCAAATTTTCTTTAACTTAACTTTATTTGGTTAAGTTTTAACCGTATTATATTAACTATTTTCCGTTAAGTCAAGTGGTTTGATCATCAGTAATTAAATTTTTTTGTTTAAGTTTTTCTTGCGTCTTATTTTTCCATATGCTATACTGATTTAAACAAATATCGTTAACCACCAGTTTCTATTCATTGCACCACGGTAGGAACTTATATTCAAAAATGGATAAAAGATTTCAGGAAAAGGAGAGATCCCTATGGCATTTGGAAAACGTATAAAATATTTCAGAAACAGAAAAGGCATGAAGCAGAAGGAGCTTGGCGAACTGCTTGGATTCCTTGGGAAGACTTCGGATGTCCGTGTGGCACAGTATGAAACGGAAGCCAGAACCCCCAAAGCTGATCTTGTCAAAGAAATGGCTCAGATCTTCGATGTCAGCCCCAGAGCCATCAATGTTCCGAATATCGACTCCTATCTCGGTCTCATGCATACACTCTTTGCTCTGGAAGATATGTATGGAATTAAGATCGGAGAGATTGACGGAGAGCTCTGCCTCCGGCTTGACCGGGAACACAGCGAATATCAGCATCTGTTCACACCTTTTCATGCATGGCAGCAAATGGCTGCAAAACTGGAATCCGGAGAAATCAGCCAGGAAGAATACGATAATTGGCGATATCATTATCCGGAACTGGATACCTCAGAGATCCGGGCAAAGATTCCGTCTCAGAAACTCTCTGACGATCTCATAAAGGCTCTGAAAAGAGAATGACAATAAAGAAATGCAAAAAGAAAAACCTTACTGACTGCTCTTTCCAATTTTGGAAACAGTTCATCAGTAAGGTTTTATGTTATAGAAATATATTATTATTTAATGAATTCTGCAAGAACGTTGCCATTTCGTTGCCACAAACTAACAGAATCAGCTTGGAACCCGCATAAATACTGGGTATATTTTTGCAAAATCCTATTCAAACTCGCAAATGAGTTTTTGTCACTATACAATTTTGTATAGGCGTTATGGTTCTATCTGGTTTTATATGTGTTCCACTATCCTTAGTCCACGGACTGTACTGAACGGTGTTATCAATTTGTTATCATATTTCTGTTATCAATCAAAAATTCTTGTAATATCCTGATACCGATTGATGACACGATAAATTTCTACATACTCGTTGCTTACCTTGTAGATAATCACATAATCTTCCCATATCGCATATTTATAGTCTGTCCGAAAGCTGACTCGCTTTGAAAGGTCTGAACCCATTCCCGGAAACATCTGGAGATTCTCAAATTTACCATAAATTTCCTTTATAGTCTTTGCGGCATATTCTTCACTATCTTCAGCGATGTAATCCCGGATATTCTTCAGGTCCTTTGCAACAATCGGGTTAATCCGTAATTTTAACATCTTATTCCCCCACAAGTGCCTTCAGTTCATCTAACTCCAGCCATCCCTCGCCGTCTTTCACTGCTTCTTCGGCTTCCTGCAGCTTCATTAAAAGCTTCTTTTCCGCACGATCACGTTCATAATCTTCAAAATCCATAACCACAAAACGTCCTCTACCATTCTTGGTAAGATATACAGGCTCGCCTTTATGGCAGTTCTTCAGGACTTCGTTATAATTTCTCAAATCAGATACTGGTAAAATACTTGCCATATTCTTTCAGCTCCTTCCTTGATTTTATATTGTTTCTGCTACTTATATTATACACAAAAAGCTGTAAAATTCAACGTGAATTTTTACAGCTTTCTATTATAACTATTCCTATTTTTTAATTCGACAAACTTGAAGTTGTAGGGGACAATACCTGATCAGCCTGCCTTGGCTTGTTTATAAAGGAGACCACTTTTGATCAGTAATAGCAGAAAAGCAACTATTATTGCATATGGTTCTTTCATCATTGCCAAAAACAAAACATCGATAACACTGCATCCTATAGACAATGCAGTAATCACCTTTTTGCCTTTTTCAAATTTGAAATAGACCATCAATATTTTCACAATCCCGATAATCGTTAAAGTGATGAACATTATCCAATAAATGGTAATAATCCATTTATTATTATCTACATACTCAAAAAGATTTACCGAATAGATATAACTATTGACCGGCTTGGGATACAGCGGAAGAAAAATAAGCATCAAAGAAAGCAAGTCAACAAATCCCCATAATAAGTCACATACACTATTGAGATTTGATTTGTTTTCTTTTTCTGCAATCAAAATCAACTGTTCTCCAGATAACAGATCATCAATCGACACAGAAAAATATCGAGATATTTCCTTTAATGAATCTATGCTCGGATATCCTCTTCCGGATTCCCATTTTGAAATTGCAGTTCTAGATACAAATAATGCCGCAGCCAGTTCTTCTTGTGTCATTCCCCGGCTTTTTCTTAATTCCTGAAGTTTTTCATGAAATTCCAAAACCTCCACCCCTTGCTCGTTTTATTTATTCTTTATTGACAGTATAACCGCTCCCTGATAAATAGAAAATAATCCAATGCTTAACAATACGCCACCTACAATATCCGTGAGCCAATGTACTCCCGAAATCAATCTGCCAATAACCATGAATGCCGAAAAAGCGATTGTTACAATCGTTATCACTTTTTTGACTGCAATGCTTGACAGCCTGCGCTGAGTCTGTTCGATCAAAGTCGGCATCACACACAATACCAATAGTGTAGTTGATGATGGATAAGATGCCTCCATTACTCCGTTAATTAAAATAGGTCTGTAATTGATTGGAATCATCTCAAAAAATATATATGCCAGGATCACGACAATATAATAAATACCCAGAATAATGATATCCGGATCCACCTTGAAAAGACTTCTTTTCTTAATCAACTGAACTAGTCCCACACCTGCAAAGATCAGGCATACTACGACAGGCACCAGCCCCATCCAATCAGTAATCGAATAAATCATCATGTGTACGCCTGTGAAGCGGTGAAACCAGCAATTGAGTGTTGCAAATCCAATATTCGTTCCGTTTTGACCATGAGGCTGCACATCTACCATCTGGATCAAAACTGTCCATAATACAAAAGTTGCAATGAATATTCCTCCAAATAGTAAATTCTTCATTCCGTTCTTTTTCATCATTCTACGTCCTTTCTATATGGGTTTGTCTTTTCGACACATTCACCTTATCAAAAAACATAAAATGATGATAGAATCGCTCGGTCACATACGTGATACGATTCGTATCATACCCGTAAATGCTTGTTTTTTCAGTATTTCCTTCTGATTATCTATCCCTGCAAATCCGGATTTATCTTTTAGCATTCTATCATGTTCTATTCTGAAATTCCACTCTTACATTTACAAAGAGTCGCCTTTCGGCAGCCCTCTTAACTTATATATAAACGATCTCTTTCAGTACAATTTTTTCAGCACTTGTTCTGATATTATTCATCAACCCGACCCACTTCATCTGATCCCGTATCTTCAATGTTTCTGTCACACTCTGTTCTTCTGCCATCTGCTTCATTAACATTTCGACCTGCTCTCTTGCATCCCGATCAATCTGATTCAGATGTTCAGTCAGCTTTCCAGTCAATAACAGGCACTGATATCTTGCTGGTCTATACTCTTTCAGATATTGTTTCCGCAACATTCCATATTTCCCATATGTCGGTTCTTCCTCATTCAGCACCAGACCCGGCAAATAGTAATCTCCATGCAAGGTATAGCTTAATCCGTTCTTTTCATCATAAATGTGTTTTTTCATGCACTTATATCTCCATTCCTCTGTTCTTTGTTTTATTTTTCTTACGCTGCTGATTCTCCATCTCGCTCTTTTTCGCACCCCATGCTAATCTTTCGTAAATGCTTCCTTTTGGCATTTGTTCCATCCGTCGTTTTTCTTCCAGTGCTTTCTGATTATGAATATCCTGCAGTACCGCAGCCTCCACAGTGTCTATTCCCATGACACGCACAACACGATCATATCTATCAGAAACACTTTGCAACATATTCTTTTCTTCTAATAATTTCTGATTGTCTTTACGCATATCATCCAACTCTTTCTGAACACTGTTATATGCCTGTTTTGTCTTCTGGTATTTATTTTTCCATTTCTCCACTTCTTTCGTAAGTTCTTTTACCTGGGCAGCCATTGCAGCAATCTTATTCTTCATTTGAATAAATAATGGTTTAACTTTTTTATCCCGATAGGTTCCTGCACGTTCCAATGCTCCTGCTTCCGGTAGAAGCGTTTTAACCGTCCCATATTCTTTTATTTCCTTACTGACATTATCTATGATCGGCTGTAACTGCTCCCGACGTTCTTCTAGGCTTTTTAATTCTATTTCTGCTTTCTCTGCCCGCTTTTCTGCAGCTTCTTTATCCCTGACCGCCTGTTCCTTATCTTCTTTCAAAAGCTGAATATCTGCCTTGGATTCTGCAATCTGTGCAGTCAGTCCCTCATTCTCTGCTGTCAGATACTCTTTTTCCTGCTCCAGAGCCTGAACTTCCTTCTTTCGTTCTTTTTTCTTGAAATTATAAACATCCAGATGTTCCTCATGGGTACCTTTCTGTTCCCATTCAATCCCATACTGCTTTGCAATATCTGCCAGCACTTCTTTTTCGTGGTTTATCCACTGATTTAATTCTGTGTCATGTTTATTTCCACCTTGAAATCCCAAACTTTTTAATGCCTGCTTCAGTGAAACTCTGATATCCATCCCTTTTCCTTTCCAACCAGTCACATAGGGAACAAAATCAATATGCAGATGTGGTGTAGCTTCATCCTGATGAAGATAACAGCAAAATACCCGGAGAGTTGGATTCCTTTTCTGAAAATCCTGCATATATTCATTCAACACCTTCACTGCCAGTTCTCCTTCTACTGTCCCTACAGCCATGTCTTCACAATTTCCAATCTGGAAAATGACCTCATGGAATAGTTTTTCCTGTTTTCCCTGCCGGATTTTTTCATAATAATTTGTAATCTGACGGTCTTTTCTTTTCCCCACATTGTATCGCTCCACAGAATCATCAAACAACTCTTTATAAACATCTTTCAGATTTTCATTCTGGTAACAAATATTCAAGTGTACTCTGTCCGGATCTACATTTTCTGCTATGAAATCCCTTCTGTTATGAGCCAGAGAACCAGCTCCGATCATACCGCTAATTGTTCTTTTCATGGTCATGCTTCTCACCTCCCCTTCTGAAACCAGTGCCAGACATGGCACATAAATTTGTATCTTCGCCAGTTATGGCGATAAAAAGAACTCTTCGCCGGATACGGCGGTTTTGTTACTTTTGTCAAAAGTAACGCAAAAGCACTTTCGACAGCCGTACCGTCCATCAAAAGTCCCCTTGCGCCCTGCCGGGGGCAAGACGTCCGGGGACGTCTGTTATGCACCGACCGAATCGGAGCGAAGACCTATTCCTCCCGTTGGTCGGTTTACTCCTGCGTTACTTGTATGACTGACTTATCCCGTTATTCTCGCCCGGACATATTCCAAATCTCCGCAGTATGGTGTCCCCACCAGATACCATTCCCTTGCCGGATTCATTTCCATTCTGGTCTTGACCCACTGATCGTCAACCGCACTTCCAGCCCTTCTCCGCAGTGAAATCCTGTGTCAATCCATAAATCTGATGATAATAAACCGTATCTTCCGTTATTGCTGTTATAACCTAATCTTCCTTCTCTCATTGTGTCACTCTCCCTTCATTTATCGTTTTCCATAGGGAGCCCCGTTTCAGGGCATCCTTCACAGCCATCAAACCACCAACGCACTGTCGTTTTATCCACAACCTTCCGTCTTGCATCTTACCAGCTTTCTCCTTGTCTGCTATCTACAGGTGCGTGACACGCTCCTGTCATAGGACAGACAACAAGAACTGTTACCATCGAAAGCTTTCCGGTATTCCCCGCCTGTCCAGATATTCCTGACGGGACTTTTCCCGTTCTTCCTCTGTCGGAGCAGTTTTCGACTGTGTATATAACTGCCGGTTTGCCATACGCTCCACTTTCTCCATAAGCCCTTTGCAAATTTCCTCCGAACAGCTTTGATCTTCCATCAAATGATAGGAAACCAGCTGTCTAAACAAGGCAAATGGTATCTGTACATTTTTTATTTCCATGTTGTCTCCTTTCAAGGTGGCAAGATGCCCTGTTCTTAAGAAATAGTCATCTTGCCATCTTCCTTTTATTCTGGAAGCATCCAGAACCATTGATTTCCACGTTTCACCGAATCAATCTCCAGTTCCAGTTTTGCGTTCCGTAGGGTTTTCTTCTTAATTCCTCGTTTTTCCGCTTCTTCTTCAATCTTTTTCTGTGCCATGCCACCATCAGCCAATATTTCCAACAGAAACTCCTTTGCCTTCCGGCTTTTCTGACCTCTGCTGTCACCACTGAGCAGATCATCCGCACTAATGTCGTATTCCCCGATCCACTCGAATCCAGTATACTTATCTAATCGGAATGCAATTGATTTCCCTTCCGGTGCAAGGGAACTTTTCACATGGCATACCACACGGATTTCCGGTTCATCTTTAATCCGCCCAACAATCAGCACACTTCTGGCTGCCGCCTGAAAATCAATCGAACCCAATCCACGGTAAGAAGATTTTCCGTTACTGTTTTTGTTCATATGCCCGATCAGAATGATTGCACAGTGGTATTTCTCTGCAAGCACTGCCACACGCTTCATTAACGGACGGATTTCATTTGCCCGGTGCATATCCACCTCTGCTCCAAGAAATCCCTGTATTGGATCTAAAACTACCAGACGGGCTTTTGTCTGTATGATAGCTTCTTCCAATCTGGCATCCATCATGGTCAATGCCCGATCGTTATCATCAATTACCATCACTCTGGAACAATCTGCACCAGCTGCAAGAAGTCGAGGCTTGATAGTATCGCCCAATCCATCTTCTGCAGTCTGATAAATAACATTCACAGGTTCTATCGGGCTTTCCACTGGATTCGCATCAGAGTCAACGTTCTTTTCTGCTCTATCCTTCTCGTCTGTTGCCTGTTGTTGCTCTGGAAGAATTTTTTCGCCTTTGGTCAACTTCGCAATAATCTGAAGTACCATCGTAGTCTTTCCTTCTCCCGGATCTCCCTGAATAATCGTTACTTTTCCAAAAGGAATAAACGGATAGAACAGCCATTCAATCTGCTCTACTTCCACTGATTCCATATTTATCAGCTTCAGATCCGACTCCGTCCTTTTTATTTCTGTTTTCTTTGTCTCTACTCTGTTCGTTTCCATCGTTCCTCCTTATTTTCCCGTTGAAAGGAAGTGGAGATTTTGATAGAATACTCGTAGAAAGTTTTTGGTGAGTATTCTACCAAATCTCTGCCTTTAGGTGTTTGCCGACACTTAAAGGCATTTTCTATTCTTCCTTCATGCCATCCATCGTCACTGTGATCAGCCGGATTACTTCCAGTAAATCCTCCGGCACATCATCACCCTTTTTCAAACGTTTCAGTTCATTCAGAACCTTTGCCAGTTCATTTTTCAACGCCTTATACACTCTCGGATTTCCTGTCACTACAACCTCTTTTTCCTGCAATCTTCGGATAATATAATCCTGTTTAGTCAGACCGGACAATTTAACCGCTGTTTCCAGAAGTTCATCCTCCTCCGGTGATACCCGAAAAGCTACCGTTTTATTTCTCCAACGCCCCTGTCTATCCAAACATTTAGCTGACATACGCAAGTCCTCCTTCCCTATCATTTGGTTCTTCATTCATGTTTTCTGCATCCAACTGGTCTGCCATATCCTGCTGTACGGACGGGAACAGATGCGCATATCGGTAAGTGATCTTTTCTGCTGAATGACCAACCCTTTTTCCGATTGCCAGTGCTGTATAGCCCATGTTAATCAGCAAAGAGACATGGCTGTGTCTGAGATCATGCACCCGGATTTTTTTCACACCGCTTGCTTTGCATCCTCTTTCCATTTCATGGTTCAGATAATACTTAGTTACAGGGAAAATACGGTCATCCGGCTGCAGGCTGTAATATAACTTCAAACAATCCTGCATTTCGTCACATAAGAACTTTGGCATAGTTACAGTACGGACACTGTTCTTTGTTTTCGGAGTGCTGATCACATCTTCTCCCTTTAAACGCTGATAGGATTTGTTGATCCGCAACGTTCTCTTCTGGAAATCGAAATCCGCAGGAGTTAAAGCCAAAAGCTCCCCGGATCTGATTCCGCACCAGTACAATAACTGGAACGCATAGTAGGAAAGTGGTTTATCCATCATTTCTTCTGAAAACTGTTTATACTCTGCCTTTGTCCAGAAGAGCATTTCCTTGCTTTCTTCTGAGCCGATTGTGCCAGCTTTCCTTGCCGGATTCATGCTAAGATCATAAAACTTGATCGCATGGTTGAAAATCGTACTCAACTGTCCATGGATTGTTTTCAGATAAGTAGGGGATAAAGGTTTTCCTTTCCTGCTTGTCAATTTGCGAAGCTCATTATGCCAGTCCAAAACATCCTTTGCGGTGATTTCTGACACCTTTCTTTTTCCCAGATAGGGTAAAATCTTGGACTTGATAATATTTTCCTTTGTAAGCCAGGTACTCTTTTTCAGCCTTGGTCTCACATCTTCCTCATATAATTTGCAGAAGCTCTCCAGTTCCATATCCATACTGGCTTTCTTCTGGAGTATGAACTGCTGCTCCCACTGTGCAGCTTCTCTTTTTGTTGCAAATCCTCTTTTGCATTTCTGCTTACGTTCGCCGGTCCAGTCCTGATACCGTACCATAACGTACCATGTGTTATTGCTTTCAGTCTTGTAAATTGCCATTCTTAATTCCTCCCATCGTTTGATCTCGTTCCGTAGAACTGTTCGTAAAAATACTTCCGGTCAACTTTTCCTGCAATTGTCTGGCATCCCATCGCCTGTAATTCCCTGTTCAGCCTTTTCATCAGCTTATAAGCGTAGGATTCCGATACTTCCAGAACTTCCATGACCTCTTTTACATTCATAAACATTTTACTCATTGTAAAATCCCTCCTTCGTTTCTCACTATACATTTCTGTATAGTCCGTATGATACTATACTTTTTTGTATTGGTCAAGTGTTTCAAAACAAAAATTCTATACTTTTTTGTATGGTTTCTCCTTGTCTGTACTATACATATATGCTATACTCAATTTATCAAGTAAAAGACAGGAGATATGAGCATGGCAATAGGAGAAAGAATTCATCATTTTCGACTTCTGCGTGGATTCACGCAGAAATATTTAGGTCAACAGCTGGGATTCAGCGAATCACAGGCTGATGTCCGCATTGCACAGTACGAAAAAGGCTCTCGCAGTCCAAAGGAAAACTATCTGAATGCACTGGCTGACATTTTTGAGGTCTCCCCTCATGCACTCGCTGTACCGGACATTGACAGTTATGTTGGGCTGATGCACACCTTATTTACATTAGAAGACCTTTACGGACTTCATATTGGAGAAATTGACGGAGAACTCTGTCTCCGGCTGGATAAGTCCAAAGGAACCACCTACCTTTCTATGTTTGATATGTTCTACGCATGGCAGGAACAGGCAGAAAAACTAAAATCCGGGGAGATCACCAAAGAAGAATATGACCAGTGGCGGTACAATTACCCGAAAAAAACAACATAAAAACCAACGAAAAAAGGCCTTACCAAATTGATTTCACTCAATTCAGTAAGACCTTTTTTGTTGGTTTCACACATATTACCTGACAACCACCGGATTGCTGATAAATACTACCTAAATATCCGGTGTTATCATTTTGTTATCAAATAGAACTTCTTGTGCCCGGAAATGCCCTGTTTATAAGGGTTTCCAGAATTTTTTCATTATTCAAACTCGACTCAAGGAAGTTTAATCATGGTGTTTTTGTAGCTTGTTAGCCACTTTTTGTGTCCGTATTATTCAAATTTGCTACGTTTATTTTGACTGTCATCAAAAATGTACTCAAATTGAACTCACGCAAAACACCGAAAATTATTCTTCGATCAGTGGCATATTTACCAATTCCTGCAGTTTTTTCTGCAATACCGCTTTATCCGGCAATTGTAATTTATATTCCGCAACCATCATCGGAGATAATGTTCTGCTCATTGCATATTCTACCACTTCATCATCCTTAGAAGCACAAAGAATCATTCCCACGCTTGGGTTCTCATTCTCTTTCTTCTTCTGACGATCCAATGCCTCCAAGTAGAAATCCATTTTAGAAATGTATTCCGGTTTGAATTTTCCAATCTTCAATTCGAAGGCAACCAGACACTGGAGTCCTCTATGGAAAAACAACAAATCAATTCGGAAATCTTCACCACCGACCTGTACTCGATATTCTTCACCAATGAATGTAAAATCCTTGCCTACTTCCAGAATAAACTCTTTCATATTCTGGATAAGACCTTTTCGCAAATCAGATTCCTTAAAATTTTTAGGTAAATCCAAAAATTCGATAACATACGAATCTAAGAACGGATTTTCTTTCAAACCTTTTATCGGTTCCGGCAAGAGTTTTTCCTTAGAAAGCATATACCTCTCATAATATCCGCTGTTAATCTGTCTATCCAACTCTCTGGCTGAATAAGCTTCTTTTATACAAAGGGTTATATAGAAATGTCTTTCTTCCGCAGTTTTTGCTTTGGACATAATAGCAAGATGGTTACTCCAACTAATTTGTGTCAACAGTGTTGTCACAAATTCATCATCGCAGTAAGTCTCATAAAATTTTTTCATTCTGTATAGACCGCGTCTGTTGAATCCTTTGATGCCCGGAAAAGCCTCCTGAATCTCTTTAACAACAGAATCAATATAAGCATCCCCAAAAGTTGCACTTTCAGCTTCTTTGCTTAAATATTCACCAACCTTCCAATACATTTGGATAAGTTCTTCATTTACCCTTTTTAATGCATTGTTTCTTGAATCCTCTATAATTTTTATAAGATTCCCAGCAGAACTGATTTCATCTTTCATCAAACCACCTCTTTCAGTAACACAATCTACAGTGTTCCTTCTACTATTGCAATTTGTGTCAACAGTGTTATCACAAATTCATTAACTTACAAATTACTTCACATTTATAGAAACTTGAGAAAATTTCATAAATATAACTATCTGTAGCCAATATAAGCTCCTACAAACACATAGTCCGTCGTTTCTCCATACAAAGTTCCTTCGGTTACTAATGGAGCATATGGTGTAGACCAGTCCCACTCCCATCCATATCCACTACGATTCCTGCTATTTTGTGCTCGTAAAAGGTACGGTTTAGAAAACCGGAACATTTTTCCTGAATTTTTATATGCTACAAAATCACTTTTAGATATTTGATTATCTATAAATGTTTTTAACTTTAATGTATATCCTTGTTTGAATTTCGTAAACGTAATATCGCCTTCATAATCATGATTTTTACTACGCTCTACTACCAGGCTAATCACTTCTGATTGACTTCCTTTGTATATTCTCATCGCATTTTTAATAACTAATCTTTCGTATGGAGCATCCGTACCCAATCCTTCAAATTTATCTAATAAATTTACTGTACTGGTATTAGCTGATACATATACTTCTAATTCACGAACTGATTCTTTTTCTGCAGCATCTGTTTCCTGTTCTTCTGTCAATGAAGGCATAACAAATTTATCATTGCTTTCACCCGAGAAATAACTATTAAGCTCATTTTCGTATTTTTTATATGTAGCTTCTGGGATATATGCACATTGTTTGTCAACCAGGTAACATACCGGAATCTTCTTTTCTCCATTAGTAGAATTGATAGAAATATGCATTGTTGGTACATGCTTCATACCAGTTATTTTTTTCAGTTTTCCATTGTATGGTACTAATTTATACTGCTGAATATCCGCTGTATTTTCAAGAACTTCCAACGTACCTTCGCTTGAATCACTCATTTCCTGTTCATCTTTATTCTCTATAACGATCACGTTTTCAACTTTTTCATCACGTGTTTCCTTATAATCATCTGAATCATACATATCTTGATAATTATCTGATACTACATATAATTCACTGATTGCTCTGGTACATGCAACATAAAACTGATTTTTATCCATCCCACGCTGAACAACAATAACTTTTTCAAATTCCAACCCCTTTGTCATTGTCACCGGAATAACATTATATATTCCTCGCAAAATTTCCTTACTATCTGAATAGAAATTCAATTCCATTTTTTCTCTGATATCTGCTGAAATCATACTATCATCTTCTACAATAACCGCAACTCGATCATCATCGGCAACTGTAATTTCAGGTATTTCTTCAACTGTTTTTTGTATGCCCTCTAAACCGTAAGGTTTCATTGCAATGTTCAAATTGTCTTTCACATAAGTGGTAATCTCTCTTGCATTACGATAGTTCTCTTTTATTTCATACTTATCAGAATAGATTTCTTCCGGAATATCATCCAACTGCATAATACCTTTACAGTTAATACACTGGTTGACATCTCCAAAAACATTCAGAACTGCAGACGGGTACATTGTTCTAACCATTCTTAATTCAACCGGTGAAAAATCTTGAAATTCATCAATATACATATACTTTCTATTTCCATCACAAGTACCAAAAAGTTGATGCAAAATATATGTCATTTCAAATGCTTTTGTCAGTGGTACCTCTATTTCCTTATCTGTTACAAATGTCACGCCAAGCATTGATAAAATTCCATCGAACAAATACTGGTATTTTCCTTTTGCTCCTCTTTGTTCTGCCAAGCGTTTTCTCTTTCGCTCAATCTTCTCATATTCTTCAAAATATGAAAATGGCGTATATCCTACCTTCTCCAATAATTCTTCTGTTTTAGCAAACAGTTGTAACAATTTTTCAAATGAAGTATCGTATTGAAGATTTTTGTTTTCTATTGAACGTTCAATTACCATTTTATTATCCAGAAGATACTGTAAAACTTCTCTTTTATTTTCCAGACGTTCAATTCTGGCTAATTGCCAATCAATATATTTACAATATTCTTCCGCTTCTTCTTCAGAAATATTATTCCATTCTGTTAAGAGTTTATAAGCATCTTCTTTATCCATTGCTTCGTTTCTATATAGTTGCAATAACTGCAACATTGGAACTGCACCTTCCAGCGTAATAGATTTGAAATACCGGACTCTGGAAAATTCGTCATAATCCATTTCAGAACATGCTTTTCTCGTATAGTAAAAGCCTCTTGAAAGTTCTTCTTTTGATAACGTTCTATTAGATTTTTCTTTAGTAAAGCATTTTCTTTCTTGTAAAAAACAAACCAAATCTTTTGTCAGTTCATACAATTCTCTTTCACGAATTGCATTATCAATTTGCCTAATCAATCTTTCAATATCTTTTTTTCCACACTGACTAATCTCTTTTGCTGAACTTGTATACAATTTATACATTTCATTTGCAAAATCTTTTTTACCACCAAGCAACGCTATATGCTTATCCATCATATTCGTGATAGTATTTTGCTCCGTATTGAAAAATTGTTTTCCTTTTGTATTCGAGTTGAAATTATCGTTTACATCCTCCAATAAATCCCAAAGATACCCTTCGTCATAATAATCCTCAATGACTGTACCATCATCTATAACTGCAAATGGCTCATAGCTAATTCCCATTGCATCAAAATATTGCTTACAACACGCCTCATAAAAAGATGCTGTTGTAAACTGTTGTACTTTTTCTATTTGAAGTAACTTAGATAATTCCTTGCTTTCTCTTCCTAAAATATCCGTTGGAGAAATAACCATGATATCATCCATACGAATATCTGGATTGTTATATCTCATATAACGGATTTTGTGCATTAAAATCATCGTTTTTCCAGAACCAGCACAACCAAGAACTAAAATATTCCTATCTTTATCAGAAGTGATAATGTTATACTGATTTTGCTGAATAGATTCAACAATATCGTGTATTCTTTTATTCTGCTGATTTGCTGCGATAATTTTAGCAAGATGTGTATCTGTAAACTTTAAAATTTCTTTTTTCTGTCCGCCGCCTCGATTATATTTATCTTCGTATCCTTTATAAGCAGAATTAACAATATGTATATCTCTCACAAAGTTTAATCCTGTTTTCTTATCTCCGATATACATTTCATATTGATGATAAAGGGATGCCCTCTTATCAGCCCAGTCTGTTACCCAACCATGAATTGCTTGCCTTCCTATGTATAACTCACAATCATCTTTATAATCAATATGACAGAAATAGGGTTCTTTTAATACCTTTTTTACTTTTCTATCAACTTCATACTCAGCATTTCTTGTGTCAGGATAAACCCAATCTGTTTGCACAAATCCCCAACGGTCTATGTATGTTCTTGAAAATGGTTCGTAATCTTTCAAAACATCTTCTCTAAGTTTATCTTTATAATATCCTTTGATCTGAGCAACGCATTTTTTGAAATAAGCAGCTTCCATCATATCCTGTTTCGGATCCATTTCAGCTTTTTCTATAATTTGCTTTCTTGCTGGGTCAAGATTTCCTTCCTCATCATAACCACTGGCATCATAGCCCCTATAATCATAACCGGCTTTGTTGTAACCATCCTCATCATAGCCATTTTCATTATAACCATCTCGGTCATAGCCTTTGATATCATACCCATTTCGGTTATAACCATCTCGATCATAGCCTTCTGCATTATATCCCGCACGATTGTAACCTTCTCGATCATAACCTGAATGATTGTACCCAGTTACACTATGGTATCCCTCCCGATCATAACCATCTATATCAAAACCATTAATGTTAAAGCCGTCTTTGTCAAAGCCATGCAAATTAAATCCGGTATAAATATGAAAACCAGACTCATCAAACAGATCCTTAGTATATCCGTCTACGCTTACACCATCTCGATCAAAGCCATCAATACCATAACCAAGAATATTGTAACCATCTTCAGAAATACCATTCAAATTAAAACCATCTTTATCATAACCATTTCTATCAAATCCATATACATCAAATCCATCTCGTGTATATCCTTCAATATCAAATCCGTCTCGATCAAACCCATCTCGATCATAGCCTTCTTTACTATAGCCATCTCGACCGTAACCTTCTGCATCATATCCTGCACGATTGTAGCCATCTCGATTGTAACCTTCTATGTTAAAACCTTCTCGATCATAACCTTCCGCATCTATCCCTTCTCGGTTAAAACCTTCTTTGTCATAACCTTCTCGATTATAGCCATCTCGGCCATAGCCTTCTTCGTTAAAACCTTCTGCATCATAACCATCTTTATCTCTTCCCGATAATTTATTAATGCCATTTTTATTCACGCCCTGTTTATTATATCCTTGACGGTCATAGCCTTCTCTATTGTAACCCATTCGATCATACCCATCACGGTTATAGCCATCTCTATCAAATCCAAATTTATCATATACATTTTTTGCCATTTTTCTTTCCCCTTCGGTACAATAACTTTTCAACCAAAATTATAAAATTCTGTCTTTCTTCCATGATGGTAATACCACTACTCAATTCCATTTTCGATTACTTAATCAAAAACATTTTCCAGACAATATTAAAGATATTATACATCAAATTAGATTCTTTTACATCCTTCTTCATACGCTTATTCATATGTTTTTCCATCAATAGTCAATTTAAACTGGTCTGGATTATGCACAATATCATACCCTTTTCCGTATTCAATAGGTTCATATTTCACTATCATTACTGGCTCATGTCCTTCTATTTTGTCTTGAAAAAGATATACCCTCATATCGACACTGGTCGCATATCCTCTGTCTGTAGAAAATTTAATTGTATGAAATGAATTTTCCTTACACATCTCAATCAATAATTTTGCAAACTCTTCTTTATCTTCAATATTATCTCGATTAGCTACCACTGTAAGATATTGATCTCGATTCATACTTATACTGCTAACAACGTCTGGAGCCATTGGTACATCTTCCTCAGAATTCGGCTTTATAAAATACTCCATTGTAATAATCAATACCGCCATTACACATAATACCCATATACATTTTTTATTCATATCTCTATTCCTTATAATTGCAAGTTATACATTGCAATTATAAGAATTTTTTAAAGTAAAATCAATACAGGTACAGTGATATTGATGAAAGGTATAGATTTTATGGAGCAAAAGCTACGACAAATTAATGATATTTCTCTCGGAAACAATCTACGAAATTTAAGAAATGCAGCTAATCTTACTCAAGAACAGGTCGTTGCTCAATTACAATTACGCAACCTTCCAACCACACGCAGTATCTACTCTCAAATAGAGGCCGGCACCTACAATATTAAAATCAGCGAACTTATTGCATTGGCAGAAATTTTCCATACCGATTTCAATACAATATTTAATGGATTATCCAACAACAAATAACCCTGGATTAACAGTTTTATTCTGTCATCCAGGGTTTCGTTATTTCACAATTCTGTTATGCGTAGATCATTTCCTTCATAATAATTTCATCCACTCTGCTCCGTATCCCATTCATTCTCCGTACCCATTCGTACCTGTCCTTTTTCTTTAAATCCTCCGTCACACCTTCTTTTTCCATGAACTGTTTCATCATCACATTTCTGCGTTCCGTTGCCTGCTCATTCAGATCAGCCAGATACGTCCACAACTGTCCGGATAAAATCAGCTCATTAAACACTATTGGCTTTACTTGTCTCAGATACTCTCTGTGCAATCTGCCATAATGCCCGATACTTCTTTTTTCTTCTGGCATTTTTAATTCTGGAACATAGTAATCACCCACCAACACATAATCAATTCCGTTTTCATGAATTCTCTTTATTAATTCCTGCATATTTTTGTCCTCACTTTCTGTAATTATCATTCAACTTCCATGCCCTTTTTCGGTACGTTTTCCCTGCGTTTGCAGGAGCTTTTACTCCGTTTCGCTTCCTCATCATATTGATGAAGCTTATCAAGTACACTTTGCTTCTTCTGCTGTGTTTGCTGAGAGCTTTTATTGCCATTTTCGATACCGCCCTGAGTTTTCAAATATTCCTCAACCAACATCTGCGATTTATTAAACGCCCTCATAAAACTGTCAACGCTGCGATAACCAGCCTCGGTCACTGTTTCTTTCAATAATGAACTTTGCTTTGTTCTTTCTGAAATCAGATCTGTGATGGAATTCATCAACTCTTTTTTCTCTTTCAGACGAAATGTGCCGGATAGACCAGTCAATTCAACCAGACGTTTCTGCTTCTTCTGAATCTGATCATCAATCTCTCGAATTGATTTTCGGATTCCTAAAAGTTTCCTTCGCACTTTCTGCATCTGGTTAAATATTTCCATATCAACTTTTAATTCTGGTTTCTCAGGAGCTGCAGCCATCCTAATCTTTTCCAAAAGAACAGCAACCGCTTTTTGCAAAATTGCTCTCAGTAATCCAGGCTTTTGACCTTCTTTTTGAATAGATTCTTTTACCGGCAGACTGATATTTTTCTGTTTGACTTCTGCAATCTCATCAGAGGGAACGCCCACAACAAGAGCTTCATCTACTATTCGATTCCACTCCTTCCTTGCTTCATTATCAGCCTGAATTTCTTCCGCCTTTGGATTGTTCTTTCCAATCTTCTTCGTTGCCAGATATGGTCCATCTGGTTCAAAGACACTTAGTTTTTTTGCTTCATCTTTCACCAACTGATTCATCAAATCCGTATACATCTGCTTTACATCTTTTAAAAAAGATGAATGTTTAAAGATTTCTTCCTTGCTGTCAAAGAAAGTCATTTCATAAATTTCACCTTTCGGAACAATATAACAGCCGGGTCTAATATTTCCCCTTTCATCCAGAATTTCCTTCTTTGTTCGAACATGCTTCCCTTTTTCATCGTAAAACATATTCCGGCTGGCTCGCTTTATCTCTTTCTTCTCCAACACCTTTCGTTCACTGTAAATCAAATGAATATGGTAATTTGTTTTCTTTTTATTATGATGCAAAGCAGCCGTACACTGCACTCCATAAGTGCTTCGAAACTGTTCTGCAAACAACTGTAATAACAAGTTCCGATCATATTCTTGAAAACTTTCCGGCAGTGCAATGACCAGTTCTCTTGCTTCAATACAATTTCCTTTTGAACCGCTTCGCTTGAAATCATATTGGTTCTGCTCCGCAAGCTCTTTCCAGAATTCTGGCTCTACTGTGGAATACGTTGCGTATAAATGTTCCTGCCGGTCTGGATTACCAACATAATCACATCTTCCACAAACATCATCTAACTTATATTGTCTGATAAAGGAATGCCTCCTCGCTATATTCACCGCCTCCTTTGTGAGTGTATCTTAGGATACCGTCTACGAATTTTCTGTGCGTTTCCGCACGGATTTCCAAATGCGTCAGCATTTAAACTGATGAGATTTTCTTGGCAGTTACCCCCGGAGGGCGAAATACCTTTTGTCATAAATCTTCAGATTTGTGCAAAGGGTGTATTTCGCTCTCAAACGCCGAGGGCTTGTCTTCCGTAGCACAGTCTCATAAAATACATTATTTATGGTCGTATCCGACCTGTTTCTTTTTCATTTTTAGTCAACCGCCATCCGGCTATCAATCTTCATTATTTCGTTAATTGCTCATTACAGTGAGCGTGTCACGCTCCTGTTTTATCACCCAAGGAACAATCACCATCGGAAACTGTCCGGCACGCCTCGTCTGTCCAGATATTCTTTTCTGGCTTTTTCCTTTTCTTCCTCCGTAGGTGCTGTTTTATATTTTGAATATAATTCCCGCATGACCAATGCATCTATTTTATTGGTAAGCTCCTTCTTGATTTTTTCTGTATCTGCATCTGATTCCAGCAAGTGATATTTAATCAGTTCAAGAAATAACTCGTATGTTATCTGTACATTTTTCATTTCCACCCTCCATCAACACCGCAACAATGCAATCTCTATACCATTTGCAACCTTGCAAAAGAAAAGACTGCATTTTATAGATACTCTGCATTGTTGCGTTCTTCTCATATTAAAGACCTATTTTATCCAGTTCCCAGTACCAGGCATTATTGATTTTCTTCGCCTTGATTCCCAATTCTTTCTTTGCATTTTCCATTGTTCTTTTCGAAATTCCATGTTCTTCTGCCAGTTCAAACACCTCATTGCTCTGTACTGCATTTTGTGTTTCCGCCAATTCCCTTAGAATCTTCTTGGCCTGTTCCATTTTATTTGCCTTTGGAGCAATACCGCCGAGAACTTCATCTACTGTAATTTCATAATCCCCAAGCCACTGAAATCCGCTTTCAGATAACTCAAATGCCTTGGCATGTCCAAATGCTGCCAGATTATTTTTTATCTGAACAACTGCTCTTGTGTTGGCTTCTCCTTCTATTCTGCCGACCAACAGAACACTTCGTGCTACTGCAAAGAAATCAATGGAACCCATACCCCTGTAAGCTGCTTTGTTTCCAGCTGCTTTATTCATATGACCGATAAGGATAATTGCACACTTCGTTTTCTCTGCTAACGCTCCCAACTTTTTTGTCATATCTCTTGCTTCGTTTGCCCGATTCATATCCATTCCACCACCGAGATAAGCCTGTATCGGATCTAAAATCAGCAGTCTTGCTCCGGTCTTTACGATAGCCTCTTCCAGACGTTCATCTATCATGGATAAAGATTTATCACTTTCATCAATGACCATAATTTTTTCACAGTCTGCTCCGGCAAGCTCCAATCGTGGTTTTACTGTATCTGCCAATCCATCCTCAGCAGTCTGGTAAATAATGTTGATAGGTTCTGCTATCTGCATATTTTCATCCAAGCCTTCTCCTTTCGACAATTTGGCCGCTATATTCAGCACTAATGTTGTCTTTCCATCGCCGGGGTCTCCCTGAATGATTGTTAGTTTTCCATAAGGAATAAATGGGTACCATAACCACTCTATTTCCTGTAACTGCACATCTGACATTTTAATAATTTTCAATACGCACTTTTGTTCTTCCATTTTTTCTCCATTTTCTGTTGAAAGACCTTGGAGACTTTGGTAGAATATCTTTAGTAATTGATTTGGATTTTCTACCAAGTCTCCGCCTTTAAGTGTTTGCCGACATTTAAAGGCTTTTATTTTTCATCTTCCAATACCTCTGTTTTAAAATCGCTTGCTGTCCATTTGACCGAACAAGAATTATCTGTAATTTTTATGACCTGTTTCATCAGTTCCCGGCAGTCTGCCAATACCTCATATAACTCTTCCGTTTCCAAACTATCCAGCCGTTCCCACAATCGCCGTATCTCAAGACTTAATCGGTCACTCTGATACTTGCCAACCGCAATCTTGATTTCCTGATGAAGAAGCGACTGGATAAAATATTTTCCTTTTGGCAACCCACTCACCGTTATCCGAGCCTCCAATTCTCTACGTTCCTCCGGTGTCATGCGAAAACAAACCGTCTGGTTACGTTTTCTATTCTTATCTAATCCACTCATTACAAAGCCTCCTTATATTCACTGTCTAATCTGTCAGCAAGTTTTGTCTGCTTGTTCGGATAAAGATGTGCATAAGTGTTCAGCGTTGTTTCCACCTTTTCATGTCCGAGCCGATTTGCAATCTCCAGCGGTGAAAAGCCCAATTCAATCAGCATACTTGCATGGGAATGCCTCAAATCGTGTACTCTTATCCGTTTTACGCCACTTTCTTTAATTCCTCGCTGCATTTCATGCTCCAGATAATATTTTGTAATGGGAAACAGCCTGTCGTTCTCCTGCAAATCATATAAACTGTCCATATAATCTTTGATATCTGCAGCCAGAAACTCCGGAATGGTAATCACTCTCTTGCTCTTCGGTGTCTTTGGTGGAGTAATCACATCTTTCTTACCAAGACGCTGATAAGATTTTGTGATAGAAATTGTTCTCTTTTCCAAATCCACATCTTTCGGATTCAGAGCCAGAAGTTCTCCCAAACGCATTCCCGTCCAGTATAAGGTCATAAATGCCATATAAGAAAGCCTTTTATTCATAACACTGTCGATAAACTCCCTAAATTCCTCTCCTGTCCAGAAATCCATTTCTTCTGCCTTGCTCTTACCCATACTTCCTGCTTTTGCACAGGGATTACTTTTCAGATCGTAATATCGAACCGCATAATTAAAGATTGCACTCAACTGATTATTGATTGTTTTCAGATAAGTGGATGAATATCCCATTTTGATCAGTTCATTCTGCCATTTACGAATATCTGCCACTGTAATATCATTTACCCGCTTATTTCCGAAATACGGAAGAATCTTCAACTCCACAATATACGTTTTGGTTCTCATGGTGTGTTCTCTTAAACGAGTCCCCATATCTGAACAATACATTTTCCAAAATTCCTCAAACTTCATATCGAAGTCTGCATTTTGTGTAATAAGAAAATTTCTCAGCCATTCCTCCGCTTCTCTTTTTGTAGCAAAGCCTCTTTTCGTAGATTTTCGGCGTTTGCCCTGCCAATCTGTATAACGATACTGAATTAACCATTTTCCTGTTTTCTTGTCTTTTTCTGCTTTCATTTACATTCCTCCTATGCACTATAGCCATACCAACGTTTTTCAAAATATCTTCTGGGAACTCTTCCTGCAATCACCAGGAATCCGTCTTTTTCCAATTCCTGATTCAGCTTACGGATGAGCTTGTAAGCATGACCTACAGATACACCCAGCATATCTGCGAGTTCACTTGCAGTAATATAAATCTTGTTGTTCTCTGTCATCTGACATCCCTCCTTTTCTTATTGTAGCGTATTCGCTACTTTTTATATTCTCATTATATGTAGCGTCTTCGCTATTGTCAAGTATTTTAAAATGCCTGTAGAAAAAAATTTTTAAGCGTGATATAATGTAGCTATCTCGATACATGGAGGATGATCATAATGACCATTGGAGAAAAAATAAAATATTGCAGAAAACAGATTGGCATTACACAAGATCGGTTGGCTGAACTGACTGGCATCCATCCAGTTTCCATCCGAAAATACGAAACAAACAAAATGCAGCCACAGCCTCCTCAGTTAGAGAAGATTGCAGCCGCACTCGGAGTTAGTTATAACGCTCTCAATGGCAGTGATACTGCCGGACTTCGTCTGGAAACAGTCGGTGATCTGATGGGCGTGCTTATGGTTCTTTGCAATTCCGGCATCCTCCAGATCAGCGGAGAGAGAGGGGAAGACAAGCTGTTAAAGGATGATACCGTATCTATCCATCTGAATCCGGTGCTTTCCTCTTATCTCGAAATCAGATATACAGCCAGAGGGAAAGTACATACACTGTCCTTGCAGGACGCTTTGTTGAATATCAGAAGTTATAAGGTATTTAATGACCTATTGAAATGGGAAAAGATGAATTACCTCTACCAGAGTGCTTTGAAATCCGGTGGAGATAATCCAAATGAAGCTACACAAGCAGCTATAGATGAAATAGCAGAGACGAAAGAGAAGGTAGAATTGGAATTGCAAAGATCACAATTGTTACTTTTTTGTAGTATCGACTGATCTTTTACCAAAGAAAGGATATAAACTTTATGAATAACACAATTACTCCAGATACAGAATCAATAATTAATATAGTAGAAAAAATTGACGCCGGAACTGTGTCTTTGCCTGAATTTCAAAGAGATTTTGTATGGGATATTTCTCGCACGTTTGATTTATTTGATTCATTATCTAAAGATGTATTTATCGGTTCCATTATTTATGGCATACCCTCTTTTGGATTAACTGTTAGAGAATTAGATACTCGCCCAAGAAAAGGAACTGGTAGCCGAAAAAAGCTCAAAACAACATACATTACTGAAGAAGAAATAAAAGTCAAAACATCTACAGCAAATTATAAAATTATCTTAGATGGGCAACAACGTATTACATCTATTTATAGAGCTTTAAAAGGAATTGATGAAGTTTGGTTTATATTTAAAAATTCTGATGAACTCGATGATATATATGAGGATGAAAAAATACCCAATATACCATTAGAAGCTTTAGTATATGATATTACTGGTACAGAGGATACTGAGCATTTATCAATCCAGTTATCTACTGTATACAAAAGAATAAAAGACTCCTTAATGGAAGATGATCTAAAAGAATACTATAATGACTTAGAATATGTAACACATTTGAGTGAAGATGATCAAAAATTTTCTTTCAAATCTTATGTGCGTTTTATCCAAAAATTGGAAGATCTGCTCAAAAGTCCAAAACTTGTAGCATATTTTCTCCTTGATATGTCCGCTGAAAAATTTGCTCTTTTCTTTGAGCGAAGTAATAGTTTAGGTGTATCTTTGACTTTCGTAGATATTCTCGTTGCTAAATTAATAAGTGGATTTAATTTAAGACAAAAAATCGAAGATTTCGAAGAAGAAAACCCTAACATAACACTTAATCGAGAAATTATCGCAAGAAGCATAGCATACTTATCAAGCAATGGAAAAAAAGTCGACAAAAAATACATACTTAGTTCATTAACCGCTACAGATTTTAATAATTATTGGGATACCGCAATTAGTCTTTACAAATCGGCTTTTGATTATCTAATCAATAACCATTTTATTTTGAATACCAAGTGGATGCCTTACCCAAACACCATAATCCCTATTATGATGTTTTTAAACAATCTGCCAAATAAAAATTTTTCCGAAATGTCGGAAGATCAAAAGATTTTTTTTGAGTACTGGTATTGGAACTCAGTTTTATCACAAAGATATGTTTCTTCATCAAATGAAACTATCCTACTTGACTCCTATACACTTTCTTGTGTAGCTCGTAATGAAAAAATAACAAATAAATATTATTTTAAGAAACTTCATTCTCTTATAAATAGCTATGAAGACATCCTTTCATACAATAAAAAAGGAAGTGCTATATATATTGCTTTACTGAATTTTATAAACTACAATGCCGGTGGTTTGTTAAATTGGACTAATAGCAGTAAAATATCTTTCAGCGATAAGGTTGACGATCATCATATTTTCCCAAAAGAATATCTCAATTCTTTAGCTGATGAAAATATTGATGTTAATATGATTAATTGTGTTGCAAATAGAACCTTAATTCCCAAGATAACCAACATAAAAATTGGTAAGAAAGCCCCTCATGTATATATGAAAGAGCTTGCAGAAACAAATGAACATTTTGATTTAATTCTCAATAATCATATAATTCCAACCGATATAACCACAGGACTATATGAAGGTTTTTATAAAGATTTTCTTGAAGAACGAGCAAAGCTAATTTACAACGCTATTAATACCAAAATATTTGCCAAAGCAGAGACTATAGAAAAGAAATTCTTGGGAACTTCAAAAAATTCTCCTGATTATGGTGGTTCAATTAGTATTTGGGGAACCTATAAGAAAAAAACTGTTACTGCAAGTTTTAATATTGAATTACAAGAAGTACTTTATAATGGTTCCAGAACTTCACCTTCTGCGGCAGCAAACAATGCAAAAATAGATATGGGTGGCAACCCGACAGTTTCTACTAATGGTTGGAAATGGTGGAAATACAAAACTGCAGAAGGAACTGAATCATATATTGATGATTACCGTTTATAGAATTAATATTTATTTTTGTACTCAATCTGTACTCAAGCCACATAGCAAGAGCCCGGAAACCCGCATAAACGCTGGATTTCCGAGCTCCATTTTTTTATTCAAACTCGTCTTTTGCATTCGTACGAACGCTTATAAAGCGTATTATTAGTTCGTTTTATGTGCGTTTTGTGATTGATCATCCGCACAATCCGCTTCGTCCGTAATGTTTTTGTAGCCAAAATGTAGCCACTAATTTTATTCACCTCATTGTAATCTATTGAGTGACACCAGTTTTTATATAACACATAATACGTTTTTCCTACTATTTACCTAGGTAATCAAGAATAAAATAGGAAACATATATAAATATACGTTTATCATATATTTATGGTTGACAAACATATATCTTAGATGTATACTCATGGCATGATCAGAAAGGAGATATGTATTATGAACGAGAATACATTAAAAAAATCAACACATTTTATATCCATTATCTTCAATGTTGCCAGTATAATTGCAATTATTGTGGATATCGGAGCCATACTGCTTTTAGGGGGTACATTATTAAGCCAGATTATGCGTCCTGGATATTTAGCAAAACAAATGATAAATGCAGAAATGGAATTAGTGTTTAGCGAATGGGTTGTTTTATTAGTTTGCTTTATCATAAAATGCAGTTGTATATTTCTGGCTATTAGGTATTCAAAAAAATTATTTTACTGCATATCAAAGCAGGAGTCTCCATTTACTGCTAATACAACAAAATGTATCAACATAATTGCTGTTTTTACATTTATTTCAATGGTTTGTCCTTTGTATCCATACTACCATATTAGCTTTTTATCAATTATTGAGGGAATATTTGTAGTTTTAATTTTTAGAAGTATTACGTTGATATTCAAATATGGTTGCAATTTACAAAAAGAAATTGACGAAACATTGTAGGAGTAGAAGTTATGGCTATTATATTAAGATTGGATAGGGTAATGGCAGATAGGAAAATCAGCTTGAAAGATTTAGCTGAACAGGTTGGAATTGCAAATATCAATTTATCCAAAATAAAAACAGGAAAAGTGAGTGCAATACGCTTTTCCACGTTGAATGCAATTTGTGAAGCCTTAGATTGCCAGCCCGGAGATATTTTAGAGTATCAGAAAGATATAGAAAAATAATTATAATTAGATAAAAGGGAGATACACAGCCATTTTATGATATCTCCCTTAATTATTTTATGAGATTTCCGCATAGTGTTCTCTTCTATGCGGAAATCTTCTAATATCATGAAAGTTTCTCTGCACTATTCTCCCATCACCAGCAAACAGTTATCAAATATAAAGTACTTTCATCTATTAACACTTAACATATTTGTCTTCCTTCAACTTCTTATCGTTCTCTATCCATAGATTTCTCCTTAACTGACCGTTTGGGCTGCTGTCTGCCTTCCTGCTGATATTGATGCAGTTTTTCCAATACACTTGCCTTTTTTGGCTGTACCAACGGTTTCTTTTTCTTCTGTTCCGTCTGATCTTTCCATTCCTTTAACTCTTCATTATATTCCTGAACGAGCTTTTTCGACTTATAATACACTTTTGCAAAGGACTGAACATCTGGATACCCTGCCGCCTTTGCTATCTGTTCCATATTTGTGTGCATACGCTTTTCTGACTTCTCTGCCTGTTCAATTTTTCTTTCTAAGGATTTCCGTTCTTTCCCTTTGAAAACTCCTCTCGTTTCAGAAAGTTGTTTTTTCAGAGAATGAATCTCCTGTTGTATATGTTTTATCTCTTGTGACTTCTTCTGAAGTTTTTCCATAACCTTCTGCATATCTTTCCACTCCTGAAGGTCAATCTTTGGCACAGGCTTCGGCGGTAGTTTAAATTTGAAGATTACTTCCTGTAAAAAGTCTTTCGCACCTCGGATAATCTGACTGAACATATCCGGCAGCCAACCGTGCGTCTTGATGGATTGTAACGTTTTATCTGTGATTTTTTCCTGCTTGATTTTCAAAATATCTTCTTCTGGAACACCCTCGACTAATGCCACATCAACTGTTCGATTCCATTCCTGCCTTGCCGCATTGTCTGCCTTTATCTCTTCTGCTTTCGGATTGTTCTTTCCAATTTTCTTCGTTGCCAGATATACGCCACCCTGTTGGAATACGGATAATTTTTCTGATTCCTCTTTTACATATCGGTTGATCGTATCGGTAAACAGTTCCTTGACTTCCTTGGTAAATACTTTGTTCTTAAACCATTCATCCTTTTTCGTGAAGATATGGCTTTCATAAATTTCGCCTTTGGGGATAATACTGCACCCCGCCCGAAGATTGCCCTGCTCATCTAAAATCTCTTTCTTTGTGCGTCTATGCTTTCCCTGCTCATCATAAAACATATTTCGGGTAGCAATCTTTGCTTCGGGCTGTTCCAATATTTTACGTTCGCTGAATACCAGATGGATATGATAATTCGTCTTTGTCTTGTTGTGGTGAAGAGCGGCGGTGCACTCCACATCATATCTTTTATGAAAAATTTCTGTAAAAAGTCTTAACACATCATCTGCCCTGTACTGAACAAAACTTTCAGGAAGTGCAATGATAAACTCACGCCCTTCAATACATTTCCCTGCCGATCCACTCGCCTTAAAATCCAACTGATTTTCTCTTGCAAGATTTTTCCAAAACTCTGGTGTTGCTCCTTCTGTCTGGTAAGTCGCATAGAGATATTCCTGTCGTTTCGGATTGGAGATATAATCAATCCTTCCTGCCACATTGGACAGCTTACTTTGTCTAATAAATGAATGTCTGCCTATAAGCATCCTCCTTTCCCAGCTCTCGTCGATTTTATTGTGAGTAGGTGCATAGGCACCTGTTTACGAACTGATTGCCGTATCCGGCATAAGCCTCGCAGAGCGAAATACACAGAGTATAAACCGTAGGTTTGTGCGATGGGTGTATTTCGCTCTCAATCGCCGAGGGCTGTTTTTGTATTACATAATCTGATTATTACTTAGACTTGCGATTTCATTTATGGGCGTATCCGCCCTTTTGATTTGCCCATATCTGGGCTGCTTTAACTTCTGCAACACTCCCTTCTGCTAAAAAATAAAATAAATTCAAAAATTACATGTATAAGCGTATAAACGTATTTTCCACACTTTTCAGAAACCTGTAATCCCTTGATTTTCCTAAAGATATACGCATATACGCTTCTTTGGAAAATTCTTTTTTATCTGTATCTCATCTGCACCAACGATAGTTGTCTATGCGTATCTGCGTATGGATTCCCTGAAATCCTCTGGCATTTTTCCCATTGTCTGAGGGAATATTCGTCGAATAATGAATGTGATATTTCTTTTCATTTTCTTTTAAGTACCCCGAAAAACTTTTTGCACTCATAGGTTTTTCTGTATTGTCTTCACACCAGCGGCAGTATGCCTGATATAAATTTTTAGAAGTTGCTGTTGTATTTTCTTCTAAACGGATATACCCAGATGACTGCATAAAAGCGATAATATTATTTCCAGATTCCATAGCTTCGTGTAGATTTTTCTTTGCACGTTCGCTGATGGTAAATCGATAATTGTTTTTCAATAATCGTTTCAATCCCTCCAGACACCAGAGAAAAATATCATCCGTTTCTCTTTGTAGTTTCTCAATCAGATAAGGATCATCAACTCTGTCTGGCGGCACATCTTTGACTGTCAGTATCATCTGCCTTCGATAAAATCCATAGGAACGGTCATGTAAGGCACTGAGACTTCCGTTTCCAAAACAGAGAAACCTGACATATAAATTTCCCTGCACACTCTGCTTTGACTTCCGTTCCAAATCCATCTTATCCTCCAGAGTGACTATGGTTTTAATGTAATTGGTATCCTTCAAGGCTTCCAGTTTCATATCATCATCCACCATCAAAAGCCGATATTCCAAATCTGCCCTTGCAAAACGGTTATGCTCTACCTTTTGAATACTGCTTACATTCATATTCGTTCCGAGAATTTTTCTCATCACCAGACCAATACGTGATTTCCCCTCCCCGCCTTTTCCTAAGATAATCAATAACTTCTGTGCCTTGTTGGATGGGATTAAGCAATATCCCATATATTCCTGCAATGTAGGAATATCATCTTCCTCCAACAGTTCCGAAAGAAATTGTAACCACCGTTCTGGCTTTGTTTCTTTCATTTCATAATTTACAGGTAATCGGTTTAGGCAAAACTCTTTCTTCTCTGTGAAATCTCCATTCAGAAAATAAGTCCCGTTATTCACATGGATGCGATCCATCTGCACCGGAAGTTCTTCGGAATAGGCTTCCAGTTTAAGAACCTCCAAAAGCTGTTTTACTTTCTTGGAAATCCCTTTCGTAAGAACCGGTTTTACCATTCTGTAAATTTCTTTCTCCACCTCGCTATCTGGTAGCATTCCATCATAGCTGAAAAAGATACCGTTGATACATTTCAATGGCATTCTTTGCAAGAAATTTTCACAAAATGCCACCTCATCAATCCGCCCATCCTCAAACCATTCCTGAGAGTACTCTTTAAAGTTCATTTCTCTCTGATTCAATGCTTCTTCCAGTCTGTTCCTTGTTGTTTCGTCTATATTCTTCCATTCGTTCTTCAATTCTTTTCACATCCTTCCCACTATCTAGTAAAAATTCAATTCTGTCCTGTAACTCTCCAAACACCAGTAAATCCAGATTGTAATTTATCTTTTCTATCTGCCGACAGGCTTCTATAAATTCTGTTTTCCATTCTTCCTCTGGTGTTTTTGGTGCATATCTTATTTTCCATTCTTCCAATAAATGAAGATAATCCGATAAGATGCGGATACTTTCCTGTTCCCATTCTTCAAATTTCTTTTCGGTCTGGTACCATGTTCTTTTCGGTTTTTCTTTCTTCTTACTGGTATTCCTTTTCTTTGCGTTATCTGTAAAAATAGGTATCTGAAAATCTTCTGCCAGTTTCTTTGCTGCTTCCAATGGTGCAAGATGAAAGAAATCTGCCACAAACGTGATCACATCCCCTTTCGCACCACAGGCAAAACAGCAAAATCCTTTGTCTACTTTCATACTGGGATGCCTGTCATCATGAAATGGGCAACAGATCATCCCATTTCTATTTATTTTCAATCCGTACTGTTCGGCTGCTTGCCTTGCAGTTACGTTTTCCTTTACTGTCTGGAAGATGTTCATTCAATTTTCATCTCACAGCCATAATATTTTTTCTGGAAATATCTAACCGGAACTTTCCCCTTGATGATGTTATATCCGGCATTTTCCAGTTCTTCATTCATTACCCGCACAATTTCATAAGCTTTGCTTCTCCCAACCCCGAGAATCTCCATAATGTCATTTGCGGTAATATAAGATACATTAATCTGCATATAAAATCCTCCTTTTCTTTTTTCTATCTATCGAAAGTGCTATTACAGTACGCCTTTATTTCATATAAACTATTTTATGCTTTTTTAATATGCACTTTTAATTCGTATTCGTATCATACATCTATCTTTCGCATTTGTCAACAATTATTTTAAATAATACGCACTTGCAATTCGTTTTATTTCGTGTTATATTATCCATGAGGTGAATAAAACATGAATAAAATGGAAGTTTCAACAATAGGAGAACGAATTAAAACACTCCGAAAAAAAAGAGGATATAACCAGAAAGATTTAGCAAACCTTCTTGGAAAATCTCTCCGTACTATTCAAAAATATGAAAGCGGGGAAATTGAAGTATCAATCGCAATGGTCAATGAATTGGCTAAGGTGCTTGATACGACTTCTACCTATCTTCTCGGACATCAGACAGGAGATTTCAAATTTGACTCTCTCTCTGACGTTATGGAATGCCTGTTCCAATTGGAAAAAATAAGCGGGCTGCACTTTTCCATAGAAACAAAAAGACCGCCACATTATGACGGCTGGCAATGCTCCATAACTTTTGACGGAAAAGACAAATCTGCTGATCAGAATGCAGATATGTGCCTGTTCCTTGAGGAATGGGAAAATAACAGGGAATCTTTCCAGCAGTATTGCATGGATCAAGCTTCCTATGAAGATTGGAAAGACAAAACTCTTGCCTACTATGCTTCACAGGGTGTAGAGATAGAAGAACCGGAAAATCTCGATACTGAGGAACGATTAAAAAGAAAGAATGCTCTTTTTTCTGGCAAATAAATCCTGAATTAAACGAGCAAAAAGCTCTTATGAAAGGAATGATGTAATTGTCAGTAACAAAAGATACAACAGGAAAATGGATGTCACAGGTGCGTGTCAAAGACTACACAGGAAAGACTATCCACAAGAAAAAACGTGGTTTTACCACAAAAAAAGAAGCTCTGGAATGGGAAAGAGACTTTCTCAACAAAGCTAATGCAGATAT
>OLQH01000514.1_pt1 | contig 41435 bp, 37 predicted proteins | sample 1672671 | NCBI WGS metagenome assembly OLQH01 (sample SAMEA3136712, study PRJEB25190) | human gut metagenome
GGTGCCTGGAAAACCAAATTCCTGCGTCTACAATGGGATACTGGATGCGTAGATTACCTACTTACAATAAGAGTTATGTTTTTTAGAAAGAAACTTTAAATATCTATATTCCTTATCCTTATGCCAGATGCGGAAAGTACAGTAATCTGGAGACTTTAGGCAAATTCTATTATGTCTGAAGGAAACAGTATTTGTTTTATTAAAACAAATCAAAAGTTTTTGTTAAGTAAGCGATGTGCTTGTGTGGAATTAGAATGGAGCGATTATTATTGACATGTCGATGAAGATTATCCATAACTTCTATTGGAACGTGTTCGGTTAAATATATAAGGAATTTTGGTGATGTTATGTATTATCTTAGACAGTTATGGGAAAATGGTGATTATTATAAATGGAGATGATAATCGTTTTAGTATATACATTTTTTGAAAAGTTAAAAAAATATGTGCCAAAACAAGCAACTAATATGTTATGATAAATATCAAAGAACCGTTTGATCGAAGGATGATATATCGTTTTAAGTGTAATCTAGCATACACCATCTGATAGAAAGTAGGCTTGTGGTTCTATATCTATATGAAATATAAAATGATTAAAAATAAAGAGAGGAGGTAAGAAAGTATGGCTAGCATTAGAGATGTTGCTAAAAAAGCAAATGTTGGTTCAGCTACTGTTTCTAGGGTCTTAAATAATAGTGGATATGTATCTGAAGAAACAAGAGAAAAAATAGAAAATGCAATGGAGGAGTTAAATTATATCCCGAATGAGTTGGCTCGTAATTTATTTCATAAAAAAACAGGAATTATAGCAGTTCTTGTGCCGAGTGTTGCTAATCCATTTTTCGCAGAATTCGTAGAGTGTATTGAATCTGAGCTTTATACTTATGGATATAAAACAATGCTGTGTAATACTGTGAAAGAGGGTAATGCAGAATTGGAATATCTAGATATGTTAAACAGACATATAGTGGATGGGGTAATTACAGGAGTACATTCTTTGGATGTAGAGGTTTATAAGAAGATTCACAAACCGATTGTAGCATTAGATCGATTTTTAGGAGAAGATATTCCGGTAGTTGCTGTAAATCATAAAAAAGGTGGAAAATTAGCTGCAGAAGAGTTGTTAAATTGTGGATGTAAATCAGTTTTACAGTTCTGTGGATCAAAAGCAATTGAATCACCATATTTGGATCGTCATACTGAGTTTGCAAAGATGATGAAAAAAAGTGGTGTAGAAGTGCATAATTATGAATTAGAATGGAACCGTTTTGATGCAGATTATTATGAAAAGGTAATGAAAGATGTGTTTTCAAGTAAATTAGAGGTAGACGGAGTTTTTGGCGTTGATCAGATTGCAATCCGATTTTTAAATGAAGCCAGGAGAAGAAATATAGCAGTTCCAGATGAAATTAAAATAGTAGCTTATGATGGAACCTTTGTGACTGGTTTGACAGAACCTAGACTTACAGTAATTGCACAGCCTATTGATCAACTAGCAAAACAATCTGCAAGATTAATTTCAAGACTAGTTAATGGGAAAACATATAGGAACAAAAAAGTTCTCTTGGATGCAGAATTGAAAGTTGGAAATACAACAAGAAATTTGTGAAAAGTAAATAAATATTAAAATATATATTTGTAAAAATATACAAAAATGATAAAAAGATTGTATTTTCCGTTGACATTTTAAGTACAGGTGTTATTATTTAATTAAGTTAATCAGCAAGTGCACAGCTGGATTTACTTATTTTTTTGATGAAGTATGGAACGGGTTCCACTATTCGTCGGAAAAATAGTAATGATATTTTTTTTACAATATGTGGAACGGGTTCCATAAAAGGGAATGGAGGTTAAATTATGAATTCTAAGAGATTGAAAAAATGGTGTTCAGTTGCAATGGTGAGTATGGTGGTAGTTGGAACGTTGTCTGGTTGTGGATCTTCTGGGAAAGAGAGTAGTAAAGAGGGCGATGGGGGAGAAGTGGTAATTGATTTTGGAATTCATGTAGCGAATCCCAAAGAGCAGGAGTCAGTTACTTATAATATTGTTCAGGCATTTAATGAAAAAAATGCAGGAAAATATAAAGTGGAATTTCAGGCGGCTGATACAGAATCCCACTCTAAAAATATGAAGTTAGCTGCTTCAGATAATACATTGCCAGAAATTTTTTGGTTAGATGCAAGTGAGGCACCGGAATATAGCAACGCAGGAGTTCTTCTTGATTTAAATGATTTCTTAAATGAAAATACAGAAATTAAAGATGCATTGGGTGGTATGGAGAGTGCATTTACAGATGATAATGGTCAATATGGATTGCCATATCAGTGTAATGTACAAGGAATTTTTTATAACAAAGAGTTATTTGATAAGGTCGGAGTTGCATATCCAACCGGTGAAACAACGTATGAAGATATGCTTGGTATGCTTGCAAAATTTAAAGAAAACGGAATTACACCTCTTTCAATAGGAAGTAAAAACAGTGGATTTGCAATGTGGGAATTTAATGAAACACTGGCAAGATACGGATGGGAAGAAAATATTGATAGTATTTTAGCAGGTGATAAAAAATTCAATAATGAAGATTTAGTTACTTGTTTTGAAAAATTGAAAGGACTTGCTGAAGCAGGAGCTTTTCCAGAAAATATGGCAACAATCGAGTATTTTGATGCAAAACAGCTGTTTAATGAAGGAGAGGCTGCAATGTTTGGAACAGGACAGTGGGATTGCGCAGAATTCGATAAAAACATTGGAGAAAAAATTGGTTTCTGGTGGGGACCAACATTCACAGATTCAGATTATGATCAAGAAGTTGCAATGAAAGTCCCATCAGCACCGATTGTTGTAAATGCAGAAGTAGCAGAGGATGAAGAGGTTCAGGAAGCGGTATTTGAATTTTTAAAATTCTACTACAGCAAAGAAGCTGCAGAACTTTCATATGAGGGATCTATTTTCCCGGCAACCAATTACGAAGGAATGAGTGCAACAGATACACAGTATGCAATGAACGCAATGTTAGATACTCTGGCATCTGGTTGGGATAGTCCAAGCACAGCACCAGATTTAACCGTAACATCAGCAGTACAGGAAGCATTATATAATTCCTTGTTTGGTGTTATGCAAGAAACATATACACCAGAAGAAGCTTTGGATTTAATGGATGAGGCATTAGAAAATTCAAAATAGTAGATTTTAGATAGGGGTGTATGCTATGTATTGGTTAAGTAAAAAGAGATATAAAATAGGACTGTTGATTCCTACTTTACTTGTGTACAGTGTGTTTATCGTTCTACCAATTATCATAGCGGTGGGTTATAGCTTTGCACGATATTCAGGAATTGGAAAAGCAAAGTTTTTAGGAATTGCAAATTATGTTCGATTATTTAAAGATAAATTATTTTGGATATCTTTTAAAAATACAATGATTATTTTTGTTCTCGCATTTGTATTATTACTGACATTATCTTTTTTAATCGCATTATTATTGAATCATCATCTAAAAGCTGTTGATGTAAGTAAAGCCTTGATTTTCTCACCAGCTATCATAGCTCCAATTATTGTTGGAATTATCTGGGTATATATTTTGGATCCCAATATTGGTATTATCAATAATATTTTAGACGCATTGGGAGCATCTGGATTGAAACAAAAATGGATAGGTGGAGAATTTTGGTCACCATATAGTATCGCTATTATTTATTTTTGGCAGCAACTAGGATATCTTGTGACTATATTTATAGCGGGATTGAAAATGATACCAAATGACGTATTGGAAGCAGTGAAAATTGATGGGGCGACTGGTTTACAAGAAGTAAGATATGTCATTATTCCAATGATGAAATCAACCATTTCGACAGTTGCTGTGTTGATTATTACCGGAGTATTTAAAATTTTTGAAATTGTTCAGCAAACAACAGGCGGAGGTCCGAATCATTTATCTGAAACATTGGTGACTTATAGTTATTCAATGACTTTTACAAGTAGCGATTATGGATATGGTATGTCTCTTGCGACAGTTACGTTCTTACTATCATTGATTATTACAGGAGTATATTCTTTTTTGACAAGAGAGAAAGAGAGGTAAATGGGATATGGTCAATAACAAGAAAAAGACTACAATGTATATTGGGATGATTTTAATTACATTATTAGTTGTATTTCCGTTTATCTGGATGGTGATACTTTCATTAAAAACAAATTCAGAAATCATGTCCTCTCCATTATCATTGCCGAAAAGCCTGAATTTTGATAATTATAAGAATGCATTAGAAACATTAGACTATTTAAGATTGTACAGTAATACATTTTTTGTATGCATTATTTCTGTTGTTGTAGAAGTAATTATTACATTTTTGAGTTCTTTTGTATTGTCAAGAATGGTATTTCAGAATAAAAAAATTCCGAAGTTTATTTATGAATTTTTAATTATGGGGCTTTCAATTTCACCATTTATTTTACTGTTTCCGGTTTATAAAATAAATGTGGCGATGGGTCTTCGAGGGAAATTAGCATTGATTTTTCCATATATAGCAACATCGATCTCTTTTAATACGTTATTGCTTGTGGGTTATTTAAAATCTTTGCCGACGGAGATTGATGAAGCAGCTGTAATTGATGGATGTAATATTTGGAATTTGATGTTGAAAGTTATTTTACCTATGACTAAACCGGTTATTGCTACGATTGTAATCTTTAATGTTTTATATATTTGGAATGAATTTCCGTTTGCATCTGTTATGCTGCGAGATGTTTCTGATTATACACTTTCCATGGGAGCATCTTTCTTTAAGGGAAATTACACAGTAGATTATGGCGGAATAGTAGCATCTAGTATAATGATCATCATACCAGAATTGATTTTCTATGGAATATTCCAGAAAAACATTGTAGAAGGTATGACAGCGGGAGCTGTAAAAGGTTAATAAAAAATATAAAAATGAAAGGATGATAAGAATATGAGTAAAGTATCAGGATTATTTAAAGATTTAACAACAGTAAAAGAAGCTAGAAATGGGCGTCTCGCAAGTTGGGATCAAAGAGGGAAAAATCAGGATTATTGGGAAATTCCAGCAAAAGAGAGTATTACATTGGGTGAAATTGAGGGCCCTGGATGTATCACTCATATCTGGATGACATCATCTTGCAGAAAAGTAAAGGCGCCAAGTATTCTTGATCCTGTACAGAATGCATCGGCAGCACCGGTAATGGAAATCCATCCGGCTTTGGGAGTGATTTGGGATGACTATGATCCATTTTATTATAGAAAAGCATTGATCAAGATTACATGGGACGATCAGGAAACACCGAGTGTATTAGCTCCGTTTGGTGATTTCTTCTGTATTGGAAACTGCTATCCAGGTAACTTTAGTTCGTTGCCATTTAATGTATCTCTCAAACCGGAAGAAGCAGGAAGATATGGAGCTCCTTGCTCAGTTTCATGTTACTTCCCAATGCCATTTAATAAGAAGGCAAAAATTGAAATTATTAATGAAAATGAACTTCCATTTATTCTTTATTTTAATATTGATTATGAAATGTATAAAGAGCCATTGGATGAAAAGACAGCATATTTTCATGCTAGCTGGCATAGAGAAAATCCATGTGATGGATGGGGACCGGATATTCAGGTAAACTCTCCAGAAGTAAATAATGTAACCAATTTTAAAGGAGAAGGAAATTATACCGTATTAGATGTTGAAGGAACTGGACATTATGTAGGATGTAACTTGACAGTGAAACATTATCAAGGAAGCTGGTGGGGCGAAGGAAATGATATGTTTTTTATTGATGGAGAAGAGTATCCAAGTTTGAATGGTACAGGAACAGAGGATTATTTCAACCATGCGTGGGGAATGCAGCGAAACGCATTTCCGTTCTTTGGAACAATTGTTCATGAAGGCGATACCGATGGATTCCAAGTATCTTACCGTTTCCATATTACAGATCCGGTGAGATTTGAGAAGAGTTTGCGTGTAACAATCGAACATGGTCATGCAAATCATTTGTCTGATGACTGGAGTTCAACTGCATATTGGTATCAGACATTACCAACAGCAAAACCATTAGCAATTCTTCCGGTTGAAGAACGTTTGCCTAATGTACCGGTACTTCCGGAAAGAAATCTAAAGATGCCTGAGTTGTCTGAGGAAATGAAAGCAGCAAGAGAAAATTATGCGAAACGCTGGGATGTATACGAGCCAGCACGTCAGGAACAATTTAGAATCAAAGAAGAAAAAGCACGTAGAGAATCTAAATTAAATACGGAATTTGCAAAAAAATTACGTGATGAATATAAGTAGTAGAAGAGAGTAATCGGAGGCGCATTATGTCAAAAGAATTAATGCAAATAAATATTGAGAAAGCTCAGCAAGAAATAGAAAAAAATGCGGAGAATGTCAGTCATGGAAAAATGAGACAACATTTTCATTTTATGCCGCAAGTTGGATGGCTGAACGATCCCAATGGATTGATTTATTTTAAAGGAAAATACCATTTCTTTTATCAGTTTTATCCATATGAAGGTTTTTGGGGAATGATGCACTGGGGACATGCCATTAGTGACGATCTTGTCCATTGGGAATATCTGCCGGTAGCGCTTGCACCGAGTGAAGTTTATGACAATCATTTAAAGGGTGGATGTTTCTCAGGAAGTGCTGTTGTATATAACGATAAACTTTTTATTGCATATACAGGAACAACAAATAATGGAAATGGATTTGAACAGACACAGTGTATTGCCTATAGCGGGGATGGCATTCATTTTGAAAAGTATGAAGGGAATCCGGTACTGACTGCACCAGAGGGAGTACCTACCGACTTTTTCAGGGATCCCAAGGTCTGGAAACATGGGGATACGTATTATATGGTATGCGGAGCAAGCCGCAGCAATAGAGCACAGGCGCTTTTGTACCGCTCAAAGGATATGCTGCATTGGGAGTTCTTTAATGTTCTGGCTGAAAGCCGGGGCGAATGGGGCTATATGTGGGAGTGTCCGGATTTTTATCCTATTGGTGACAAATATGTACTTATGTTCTCACCAATGGGAGCAGGAGAGCGTACCGTTGTATATTTGGTGGGCGATTTTGACTATGAGACCGGTAAATTCGATTATCATGTGAATGGAGAAATTGACTGGGGGTTTGATTACTATGCACCGCAGTCATTTGAGGCCCCGGACGGACGCAGAATCATCGTCGGCTGGGCAAATGCGTGGGATTGGATGCCATTTTGGAAGGATTGGGGACCGACCTACCGGGAGGGATGGTGCGGCTCTTATAATATTCCAAGAGAGGTACGTCTTCTGGAAGATCATACGTTACAGTTTGTGCCGATCAGGGAAATTGAAACAATACGCACAGATGCATGGCAGCAGGAAGATATAGTAATAAAGCAAGAAAAAACTATAGTAAAAGCCGGAGACGGCGTATCCTTTGAGTGTAAGCTTAAGGTTAATCTTGAACAGACAGATGCGGAACAGTTGGAGATTGTGCTGCGCAGCGGAGAGGGAAAGCAGACAGTATGTACCTTTGATTTTATAAAAAGCAAAATGTCCGTGGACAGAAATAACTCAGATGGCTGGAGCAAGGGAGTGTCTGAGAGCACATTATATCTCCAGGATAAAAAAGAATTAGATATTCATATCTTATCAGACCAGAGCTCTGTTGAAGTTTTTGCCAATCAGTATCGGAATAATCATTCTTTAAATATTTATGCGGGCAGCACTCAAAATGAGACATATCTGTGCAGCTGCGGAGGAAAGACCGTTCTTAAGAAGATAGAAGCATATGGGTTAAAAGAGTGCAACCGATAGGAGAAGGTTATGCAGGAAAACCTGTATAGAGTCCTCAGCCGGAAGGTATGGAGTGGGCAGAGAATGCATTATGTGCATGCTCTGCCCATGCTCATTTCGCCGACTATATAACCTTGAGCTTCATATATGCAAAACTATAATTAGGCATTTTACAGCAACACCCTGCTAATCCAGACGAAAAAAGAGATTAAAATGTATAAAATGCAAAAAACCTCTTCCTTTTTCTACAGAAAGTATTATATTATACTATTAGTTGTTTATTCCTCAAAGGCTAAAAAGGACTGCAGGAATGCAGAAGTGAATATAACAAAAGAAAAAGTATAAGACAGAGGTATCCTATGAAGGTTGTTATACTGGCTGGCGGGTTCGGTACGAGAATCAGCGAAGAAAGCCATCTAAAACCAAAGCCCATGGTGGAGATCGGGGAAAAGCCCATCCTGTGGCATATTATGAAATTATATTCCCATTATGGATTTGACGAATTTGTGATCTGCTGCGGCTATAAGCAGCACATGATAAAAGAGTGGTTTGCACACTATTTCCTGTACAACAGTGACGTGACCTTTGACTTGACACAGGGAAACAGAAGAATCATACATAATAACATTTCTGAACCGTGGAAAGTGACGGTAGTTGATACCGGACTGCGGACTATGACCGGCGGACGTATCAAACGGATCCGCGAGTATCTGAATGAGGAGACCTTTATGCTCACCTACGGGGACGGAGTTGCCGATGTGGATATCAGGAAGCTTCTCGCATATCACCAGTCCCACGGGAAGATGGCGACTATAACGTCTGCCCAGCCCAGCGGACGTTTCGGTGTGCTGGACATCCAGGACGACGGAAGTATCTCCAATTTTAAAGAAAAGAAAAAAGAGGATGAGGGCTGGATCAATGCCGGCTTTATGGTGCTGGAACCGGAGATTCTCAATTTGATTCAGGATGACGACACCATCTTTGAGAGATATCCCCTGGAGGAGGCAGCCAGAAGAGGCCAGCTGAATGCCTATAAGCATACCGGTTTCTGGCAGTGTATGGACACTTTGAGTGAAAAGGAAAAGCTGGAGCAGATGTGGCAGTCAGGCAGAGCTCCCTGGAAGGTGTGGAACTAATGGCAGATATAGAATTTTATCGGGGAAAAAGAGTGTTCGTGACCGGACATACAGGGTTTAAGGGAACCTGGCTTAGTAAGATACTGCTTGATGCAGGGGCCATTGTCACCGGATATGCGCTGGATCCCCCTACAGACCCCAGCCTGTTTGCTGTCAGCAAGATCGGCAGACAAATGCAGTCAGTTACCGGAGATATCAGGGATCTTCCCCTTCTCATGAAAACCGTGGAGGAGGCACGCCCGGAGATTGTCTTCCATCTGGCCGCACAGCCTATTGTGAGGGAATCCTATGTGAATCCCGTATCCACATACGGGACAAATGTAATGGGAACTGTCCACATTCTGGAGTGCGTAAGGAAGACAGGGTGTGTAAAATCATTTTTGAATATAACCACCGATAAGGTATACCGCAACCGAGAGTGGGAGTGGGGATATCGGGAGACAGATGAGCTGGACGGCTACGATCCCTATTCCAACAGCAAATCCTGCTCAGAACTGGTAACCCACAGCTACCGGCAGTCCTTCCTTGAGGAAGCCGGGATTCCCGTATCTACAGCCCGGGCAGGCAATGTCATAGGGGGAGGGGATTTTGCGCCGGACCGCATCCTTCCTGACTGTATCCGGGCAGCCAAAGAGAAAGAACCTATACTGGTCCGGAATCCCCGCTCCACCAGGCCGTATCAGCATGTGCTGGAGCCTTTGTCTGCTTATCTTTTGATTGCACAGAGGCAATACGGGGATCCCGGTCTTGCAGGGTGCTATAACGTAGGGCCGGAGGAGGGAGACTGCATTACCACAGGGCAGCTGGCCGATATTTTCTGCCGGTCCTGGGGAGAAGGGCAGACTTGGATAAACCAGTCTCAGGATGGCCCCCATGAGGCGAACTTTTTGAAGCTGGACTGCTCCAGAATCAAAAGGGAACTGGGATGGAAACCGGTATGGCATGTGCAGGAGGCCGTTGAAAAAACCGTGGCGTGGGCCAAGGCATACCTGGCGGGAGAGGATGCTGCTGCAGTGATGGAACAGCAGATAAAAGAATATTGGAAAAAGCAGGTGAAAGAATCATGTTTGAACAGATGACAGAGCAGCAGGCCAGGGACCAGATCCTGGAGATGGTCAGTGCCTACTGTGATACGTACCATAATAAAAAGAAGGACTATGTCCCCGGAGACAGGATTTCCTATGCCGCCAGAGTTTACGACCATGAAGAAATGGTGAATCTGGTGGACAGCGCTCTGGAATTTTGGCTTACCTCCGGAAGATACACAGAACAGTTTGAGAAGGAATTTGCCGGCTATCTGGGACTGCGCTTCTGTTCTCTGGTGAATTCAGGATCTTCCGCTAATCTGCTGGCCTTTATGGCCCTGACATCCCCTCTTTTGGGAGAACGTCAGATTCGGCCGGAGGATGAGGTAATCACAGTGGCCGCAGGATTCCCCACAACAGTGGCCCCTGTGGTACAGTACGGGGCAGTACCGGTTTTTGTGGATGTCACCATTCCCCAGTACAACATAGACGTGACCGGGCTTGAGGAAGCTCTCTCCGGCAGGACAAAGGCAGTGATGCTGGCCCATACCCTTGGGAATCCCTTTGACCTGAAGGCTGTGAAGGCATTCTGTGAAACACATAACCTGTGGCTTATCGAGGACAACTGCGATGCCCTTGGTTCGGTATATACGTGGAACGGCGGGAAGAGATTCACGGGAACCATAGGAGATATCGGTACTTCCAGCTTCTATCCGCCTCACCATATGACTATGGGAGAGGGCGGGGCGGTCTATACGGACAATCCCCTGCTCCATAAAATAATCCGTTCTCTCAGGGACTGGGGCAGAGACTGCAGCTGTCCCTCCGGAAAGGACAATCTCTGCGGACACCGGTTTGACCGTCAGTACGGGGAGCTGCCTCTGGGATACGATCACAAATATGTGTATTCTCACTTTGGATATAATCTGAAAGCTACGGACATGCAGGCAGCCATCGGCTGTGCCCAGCTGAAAAAATTCCCGGGTTTTGTGAAAAAAAGAATCCGCAACTTTGAATATCTGAGAGCAGGGCTGGCAGATGCGGAGGATAAGCTGATTCTGCCCAGAGCCTGTGAGGGTTCCGAACCCAGCTGGTTTGGGTTCCTCATGACCTGCAGGGAAGGGGTGGACAGAAATCGGGTAGTACCATTCATAGAGAAAAAGGGCGTGCAGACCAGAATGCTTTTTGCGGGCAATCTTGTGAAGCATCCCTGCTTTGATCATATGAGGGGCGCAGGTGCCGGGTACCGGATTCCGGGAAGCCTTGAGAATACAGACCGGATTATGCGGGATTCCTTCTGGATCGGCGTGTATCCCGGAATGACAGATGAAATGCTGGATTATATGATACAGACAGTAAAAGAGGCAGTGAACCAGGAGGGGATATCCAATGCTCATTGATGAAAAGCTGAGATGGTATGGCTTCTGGCTGCTGGATGCCGTAAAGGGCGGCAAGGTCAGGAAATACTATAATCAGATTCACAGGGGGTTCCGTGACGGTACTTCGCTGGAGGAGACTCGGGAAAAGCTTCAGAAGCTGATTGCCCACGCGGTAAGAACTACCGGGTATTATAAAGAGTACCCGGAAGATACTCCTCTGGAGCAGCTTCCTGTGGTTAACAAGGATACCTTCCGGGAACAATATGAAAAATTTCAGTCCTCTGTGTTTAGAGAGGCTTCCGATAACCGGATAATGTGTACCAGTGGTTCCACAGGGACGCCTCTTCGGATGATACAGAATAAGGACAAGATTGACCATAACACAGCGGGGGGAATTTTCCTCGGCGCTGTGGGAGGCTATTATATAGGAATGAAAGAGGCTTTCCTTAGGGTCTGGGTGAATAATGTGAAAAAGAGCAGGCTTCGCCTGCTTCAGGAAAACCTTATTATGATGGACAGCTCTAATCTGGACGATACCGCCCTTTCAGAGATGACAGATATCATCCGGAAAAAGAAGGTAAAGTGTCTGGTGGGCTATTCCTCCGCGCTGGGTGAGCTGAGCCGCTATATCGATGGGCATCAGATCCCCACAGAGAACTTTCAGGTAAAGGCTGTGATCCCCATCTCGGAGGCCCTGCCCAAAGCAGACCGGGAGGCTTTGCAAAGGCAGTTTTCCTGCCCGGTGCGGGCCTGGTACTCCAATGAAGAAAATGGAATTATGGGGATACAGAATAAAAAGGATGAGGGATACCACATCGACACGGAAAGCTATTATTATGAAATCCTGAAAATGGATTCGGACGAGCCCGCAGAGCCCGGGGAGTTGGGGCGTATTGTAATAACGGATTTGTATAATTATGCATTTCCCATCATACGGTATGACAATGGGGATACTGCCATTGCAAGGAAACGGGTGAAGGACGGAAGATATCAACTATTTCTTACGGAGCTTTACGGCAGAAGAAGCGACCTCATCTATGACTGTGAGGGCAGGCCGGTGACGCCTTATATTATTACCAATAATATGTGGGACGTCCGTGGGGTCCGTCAATTCCGCTTTATACAGATGGAAGAGACCGAATACACTCTATGGCTGAACGGGAATAAGGATGAGATTGACGAGCTCCTGATACTGGGGAGAATCCAGCCCCATCTGGGGGAGAGAGCAAGAATCACTATAGAATATGTGGATGAGATTCCGGTGCTTCAGTCCGGCAAGAGAAAATATATCGAAAACCGCTGTGAAAAGTACCGGCGGCAATGAAGTACAGAAAGCAGGTAAATCACAAGTGAAAGTGGGGAGACAGAACAAAACAATTATAACCAATACCATGTATACCATGGGCGGAATGCTGCTGATGAACGGCGTTCTGCAGCTTGTGATCTATCCGTTGCTGAACCGTCAGATGGGGGCAGAGCAGCTGGGAAATCTCCTGTATATTATGGGGCTTGTCAGCATACTCTGCCCTTCTGTAGGCCAGTCACTGAATACCAGCCGTCTGGTGGTGAGAAGGGATTATCCGGTAACGAACGGAGATTATGACTGGACAATCCTGATCTTCGGTGTGGTGGGAAGTGCGGCGGCGCTGGGCTGCTCAGGGAAGGAACTGCACACTCCTTCTGCCTATCTAGCCACATTTCTATTGTTAATGATTACAATTTTTCGGTACTACGGGGATGTGGAATACCGCTTGAACCTGAACTACAAGAGGTACTTTATCTACTATCTGATGATTTCTCTGGGGTATCTGGGAGGTTTTTTTCTTTACCGCGCAAGCGGAAACTGGTTTTTGATTTTCCTTGTGGGGGAATCTCTGGCCCTTTTGTATGTGGGGATCTCAGGTACCGTTTTCAGAGGATTTTTTTCCAGAAGCGCCAGCTTTTCCGTGGTGATACACCGGGGACTGTTCCTTACGCTATCTTATCTTATCACCAATACTACCCTGAATATGGATCGCCTGGTGCTGAACCGGCTGATGGGAAATGTGGCGGTTACGGAATATTACGTAGTTTCTTTAATCGGAAAAACCATGGTGCTGTTAATTGCGCCGGTGAATACTATTGTGATATCCTATCTGACAAAGCGCAGAGAGACCCTCACCAAGAAACAGTTCTTAAAAGGGGTGGCCGCCGGACTGGGAGTCAGTGCTCTGTTTTTTCTGTTCTGCGAGATTGCCACACCCATTTTTATCCGGCTGTTCTACGGGAATCTGTATGAATCCGTAAAAGGACTGATTCTGGTTACCAATCTGACGCAGATTTTGGGATTGCTCTCGGCATTTTTATTTATACTTGTGCTGACCTTTACAGATGAGAGATGGCAGCTGTGGCTGCAGGCAGCACATTTTGTACTTCTGCTGGTACTGGCAGCTGCAGGGACGAAGGCATTTGGAATTCTTGGGTTTGCCTGGGCTTCTCTTGCGGCCAATTGCCTCAGGGTAGGGGCAGTAATACTACTGGGTGTGGCGAAAGCCAGGAAAGGATGAATATGCAGGTAGGTGAAGTATTGCGCCGGTGGGCGTTTAATGGTTTGGATGCCCTTCAGGGGGGGAAGCTGAACCGGCTAAAAGAAGTAAATAAACGGGAAATTGTCCAGGGGGTCACCCCGGAATATATTGACAGAAGAATAGAAAAGATTCTGGATTATGCCAAGGAGAATTCTCCTTATTACAGAAAGTATAAGGGGGCAAAATGCCTTCAGGATTTCCCGGTGCTGAACAAGGGGGATTACCTGGAACATTATGAGGAGATTCCCTGTGAGGGATACCGGGATAAAGGGAAAATATATTCCCTGAGCACCAGCGGCTCTACGGGAACTCCCTTCACGGTCATATGCGACGGCGATAAAATGAACCGTGTAAATATGAACTTTATCTCCTGCATGGAACTGAATGGGTTCCGGATGGGGATGAAAAGGGGGGAGTTCCGGGTATGGATCCCGGGAAAGAATACCATCAGCAGGTGGAAATCATTTAAAAATAATCTGCTGATGATTGACATCTCCAATATGGGGGATGATGCCCTGGCCCGTATCTGCAGGCGGATCCGGAGAGAAAAGATACAGGTACTGGTGAGCTACTCCAGTGCGCTGACCGCGCTCTCCAGCTACATATCCCGCAATCAGATCGAGGTAAAGGATTGGAGTGTGGAAATGATCTTTGCCATGGGGGAGGCCCTTCCCTGGGATACGTATCACCTTCTCACAGAGGAGTTCGGTTTCTCTCCTGTCCGCTCTTACGGTAATAATGAAAATGGATTTATTGCCATTCAGCTGGGTGAGGAGAAGGGATACACCATAGATCTCTATAATTTTTATGTAGAAATATTGAAGCTGGACACCGATGAGCCAGCCTCTCCGGGGGAGCTGGGCCGGATTGTTGTCACAGATTATTATAATAAATTGTTTCCCATGATTCGGTATGATACAGGAGACACCGGGATTATGGAGCTGAAAACAGATAAAAAAGGAAGAGTACACGGCACACTCACGGAAATCTACGGCAGAAGAGGGTCTCTGCTCTTCAACTGCAAAGGGGAGCCGCTGTCCATACACGTATTTATGAATGTACTGATCCATCTGGAAGGCATTGTCCATCAGGCAAAATGCATCCAGTGGGACAGAACCCGGTATGAGCTGCTTCTAAATGCAGATCGTGAAAAGATAAAAGAAGAAGAAGTGGTAGGGCTGTACCGCAGATATCTGGGGGAGGAAGCAGACATCCGTGTAACCTACGTAGATGAGATACCCATACAGGCCTCAGGGAAGCGTATGGTATGCGAGAACCGCTGGAAAGAGAAATAGGAAGGCAGCAGTATGAAAAAGAAAGTATCCAATTACATTGCAGATTATATCTCCCAATGGGGAGTAAAGCATGTGTTTACCGTCACCGGAGGGGGTGCCATGCATTTAAACGATGCCTTCGGCCATCACCAGGAGCTGAAGTGCATCTATAACCACCATGAACAGGCTTCGGCCATGGCGGCGGAGGCATATGCCAGAGTGAATAACCGGTTAGCGGCCGTGTGCGTTACCTCAGGGCCGGGGGCAGTCAATGCCCTTACAGGTGTGCTGTGCGGCTGGATGGATTCCATTCCCATGCTGGTTCTGTCCGGTCAGGTGCGGTATGACACTACGGTGAGAAGTACGGGGCTGGGGCTCCGCAGTATGGGGGTGCAGGAATATGACATCGTGCAGTCAGCAGGCCCTATGACCAAATATGCGGTGATGGTGACGGACCCTCTCAGCATACGCTATCATCTGGAACGGGCTTTGTATCTGGCCGTTCACGGGCGTCCGGGGCCTGTGTGGCTGGATGTGCCTCTGAACGTTCAGGGTGCGGTCATAGAGACAGAGGAGCTGCTTCCCTACCACCCGGAAGAAGACGCCGGAGAGCTGCCCTGCGCCGTGCCGGAGGATACGGTGAAACAGATTCTGGAGAAGATAAAGACAGCTTCCCGCCCCGTATTGTTTGTGGGAAATGGGGTAAGGCTGTCCGGGGCAATCCGCGAATTCCATGTTCTGGCGGAACACCTGGGGATACCTGTAGTTACAGGAATGAGCAGCGTGGATGCCATGGAGACGGACCATCCTCTGTATACGGGGCGAAACGGGGGGACCGGGGACCGGGCGGGAAACTTTGCAGTCCAGAACTGTGATGTACTCCTCTCTCTGGGCAGCCGCCAGAGCTTTGTGCAGACTGGTTTCCAATATAAAAGCTGGGCCCGGGGTGCTTATACTATCTTAAATGATATTGACGGGGAGGAATTGAAAAAGCCCAATCTCCATGTCAGCCTTCCTGTATGCGGGGATGCCGCGGACCTGATACATAAGCTTCTGACGGAGGTGAGAGAGCGGGGATGTTCTCCCGGACACCCGTGGTTTTCCGGGGAAGAATGGAGGAAACAGTGCCTTGGTTGGAAAAAGAAATATCCGGTTGTGAATGAGGAACATTACCAAGACCTGGAACCCGGATATACCAATATCTATGCCTTTTATCATGAGCTAACGGACCTGCTGGAGGAGGGAGCCCAGATGGTAGTGAGCGTGGGCACCGCCCGTGTGGCGGGAAGCCAGGCATCTGTCATCAAAAAGAACCAGAGGTTCATTACCAACCCCAATACGGCTTCTATGGGGTATGGCCTCCCTGCCGCTATCGGTGTCAGCGCTGCCGGGGGAAGGGAGACAATCTGTGTCACAGGGGAGGGAAGTCTGCAGATGAACCTTCAGGAGCTGCAGACCATTCTCCACAACCGGCTCCCTATACGGATCTTTGTCATTAATAACCAGGGGTATCACTCCATCCGGCAGACCCAGAGCAATTATTTTGGAGAGCCGCTGGTCGGAGTGGGAGAGGAAAGCGGGGATCTCAGTTTTCCGGAGCTGCGAAAACTGGCAGAGGCTTACGGATATCCCTACTGCAGCTGCAGATCCGGGAAGACTCTGAGAGAGGATTTGAAGGCCGCTCTGAGGGCAAAACCCCCCTGCATCTGCGAGGTATACGCAACAAAATATCAGAAGACAGAGCCAAAGACCGCTTCCCGGCAGCTTCCCGACGGCACCATGGTATCTGCGACGCTGGAGGACATGTATCCCTTCCTGGACCGGGAGGAGCTGAAAGATAATATGTACATCCCCCTGGAGGTGGAAGAATCGTGAAGAAAATTATAATAACCGGATCTACCAGTATGATAGGGGCAGCCCTTGTGCAGGAATGCCTGGCCCGGGGGCTGCTGGTCTACGCGGCGGTGCGGGAGGACTCCCCCAAGCTTTTTCGCCTTCCCCCTCATGAGCGGCTGAGGATCATCCACTGTCCCCTGGAAGAACTGGAGCGGCTGCCGGATCTCATCAAAGATTCCTGCGATACTTTTTATCATATTGCCTGGGGGAATACCGGTGCGTCCAGGGATAAAAGTGTACAGCTCCAAAGCAATAATATTCAGTACACCCTGGATGCGGTGCGGGCGGCAAAGACACTTGGGTGCCGCAGGTTTATCGGCGCGGGATCCCAGGCGGAATACGGAGTGCTGGATAGGGAACGGATCGGCCCCGGGGCCCCGGTCAGCCCCCAGACACCCTATGGAGTCAGCAAGCTGGCAGCGGGTAAGCTGGCATTTCTCCTTTGCCGGGAGCTGGGTATGGAATGTATCTGGCCCAGGATCTTCAGTGTATATGGAATCCATGACAAGGAAAGTTCTATGATCATGAGCAGTATAGAAAAATTCCTCGGAGGGCAGCCAGGAGAGTTTACCCCCGGAGAGCAGAGATGGGATTATCTGTACAGCAAGGACGCAGGCAGGGCGTATTATCTCATAGGAGAGAGGGGAAGAGACGGTGCCGTATACTGTGTGGGAAGCGGAAAAGCCCGTCTTTTAAAGGAATACATCTATGAGATGCGGGATGCAGCGGCACCCGGGGTACGTCCCGGCATAGGGAAACGTCCATATCCGCCGGGAGCTGTGATGAACCTCTGCGCAGATATCAGTACCCTTACAGAAGATGTGGGGTTTGTTCCGGAATATACCTTTGAGCGGGGGATTAAGGAAACAGTAGAGTGGTTTAAGGAGAAAAATGTAAAATGAAGAAGAAAATATCCGTGATTATTCCAACGTACAATGAAGAGAAGAATGTAAAGCCTCTGGCAGCGGCTATAACAGAAGTCTTTACCCGGAAGCTCTCCCGATACGACTATGAAATTATATTCATAGATAATCACTCTCAGGATCAGACCCAAAACTATCTTCGGGATCTGTGCAGAGAAAATAAAAAAATAAAGGCGATCTTCAACACAAAAAACTTCGGACAGATGCGCTCGCCTGTATATGGTCTGAAACAGACCACCGGGGACTGTGCCATCCGAATGTGTGCGGATTTCCAGGACCCCGTGGAAATGATTGAAAAGTTTGTGCAGGAATGGGAAAACGGGCATAAGATTGTAATAGGCATTAAGAAATCCAGCAAGGAGAGGCGCATTATGTATGCTATCCGGGCCTGCTACTATAAACTGGTAAAACGGATCACAGATATTGATCATATTGAACAGTTTACCGGCTTTGGCCTCTATGATAAATCCTTTGTGGACGTGGTGAGGCAGCTCCACGATCCCATGCCGTATCTGAGAGGGATTATCGCGGAACTGGGGTATGACTATAAAGCCATTCCCTATGAGCAGCAGAAGAGAAAGGCAGGAAAAAGTAAAAACAATTTTTACAGCCTGTATGACTACGCCATGGTGGGGATTACTTCCTACTCCAAAGTTGTGATGCGTATGGCTACTTTTCTGGGCTTTTTGGTGGCCGGACTGAGTTTTCTGGCCGGTCTCTTCTACTTTATTATGAAATTAATCTACTGGGACAGGTTTTCCGCAGGAGTTGCCCCTATGCTTATTGGAGTATTCTTTCTGGGTGCCCTTCAGTTATTTTTTATAGGTTTTCTTGGGGAATATGTACTCAGCATTAATACCAGGGTGCTGGACAGGCCGCTGGTAGTAGAGGAGGAAAGAATTAATTTTGAGGACGGAACTTCCGGTTCCGAAGAAGAAGCGTTAGTTGAGGAGAAGAATTGTGAAGAAGAAAGACAGAGAGACGCTGTTTAGCAGGTGGAAGGGACTTCCCCTGCTGAAAAGCGAAGAAATAAGCAAATTAGATATTATAGTCACTATTGCGGTGCTGGCTTTTTTGTACATTGCCTTTGTGCACGGGGATATCAGAGTGACAGGAAACCGTTCCTTCCTGCTCTATAAGCATCCATTTGACTTTTATAAGGCAAGCTTTGAGCAATCCGGAAATTTTTATGCCAATTACATGCCCAGTACGTTTATTGCGTTTGCTGTGTGGAACCTGCCTCTCTATTTACTGAAGGGGGCCCCTGCGGACAATACCGTGAATTCCTTTGTGAGCAACATGTGGTATAAGCTCCTTCCGGTGCTTCTGTATTTTATTACAGCGCATGTAATCTATAAAATCGCACTGCTCCTGGGATTTGGGGAGAAAAAAGCAAGACTCTGTAAGTATGCGTTTATCATTTTCCCCATTGGGGTGTACAGCCAGTTTATCTTCAGCCAGTACGACATCTTTACTGTATTTTTTGTGGTAGTGGGCTTATACTTTTACTTTAAGGGTGAAAAGTGGGATATGCTGAAGTTTGCCCTTGCCTTCGGAATGGCTGCCACCTTCAAGTATCAGGCCCTCGCCTATTTTCTGATTCTGCTGGTTCTGAAAGAGAAGAAAATCCGGAATATCATAAAGTATGCCGTTCCTGCCCTGGCTCCACTGGCTGCGGAAGTACTGCCAAACTGGAGTTCCCCTTACTTCCACAGGAGTGTTCTGGGATTTGGGGCTCTTGACTTCGTAGACAATGGTTTTGATGTTGGGTTCATCTCAGGGATTAACCTGATGATGGCGATGGCGGCCTTCCTTCTGGTCTGGGCGTATCAGAGAAAAACCACAGCTCCCGGAGAACTTCAGTCCTGGGCGCTTTTTCTCACCACAGGGATGAGTTTTACCCTGTTCGGACTGGCAAACTGGAACCCTCAGTGGCTTCTGCTGATTGTTCCCTTCCTGCTGCTCAGTATCTTCCGGAATAAAAACGGCAATCTTTTTGTTATGATTACTAATATTCTTATGGCAGCCATGTATATATTCATGAGTCATTCCCTGGTAGGCGCCGGTGTGCTGACAGGGGGAATCTTTAAATATCTGATAAAAGGGCGGCAATTTGCCACAAGTATGTGGGATATCTATGGATTTCATGATGAGACGCTTCTGGCCACTGCCATCTGGGTTGTCCTGCTGGCATATTTTGTCTTTAACCATCCCAGATTTCACACCAATCAGAGAACTGAGGTATCCAGAGGACTTCTGAACCAGCTCCGCGCCGCATTTGCGGTGGGTGTTCTGGCTTTCGCGGTACCGGCCTTCCTCTGCCTGGCCAGTGTGGTGAGAGGGGAAGTGATCTTCAAGGATAACTCTTCCTCCGAACTGGCGGAGTGTGTGGAGGTGGATGTGAGTGAAGACTCCAGCGTCCGGCAGCTGTTCTATGCCGACGGCAATACACTGACAGATATCCAGATGAAAATGTGCCTGCATTACCGGATAAACGATTCGTACATGAACGTAGTGGTGCGCAGCCATGAAAATGGAACGGTAGTATATGAAGGACAGGTAGATACGCTTCCCTTTACCAGTGAGGATGCTCTGTATTCTGTGATTGAGGGGCCAGTGGAGGTGGAAAAAGGGCAGCTGTATGAGCTGGAGCTTACCAGTCCCGCAGTGGAGATCGGGTGTATCTCAGGCTACTATAAGGAGGCAGGGGAGGATGAGACCGAAGTGGCCCTGGATGAAAACGGAAACCCCACGGATCAGCAGCTGATTATGAAAATACGGGGGATTGACAAATAGGAAAGGATTGGGGGAAAAAGCTATGACATATCGTATGGAAGAAATGACCTGGCCGGAATTTGCGGCGAAAAAGGACAGGGTAGTCATCCTGCCGGTTGGGGCTGTGGAACAGCATGCCCTGCATCTGCCTATCTGCACAGACTCAGTGATTGCAGAGCAGTTTGCCCTGCGGCTGGCAGAAAAAATAGACGGTGTGGTGATGCCGCCCTTGTCTTATGGGTATAAGTCAAAACCGCTGAGCGGGGGAGGACCCTTATTTCCGGGGACTATTGACTTAAATGGAGAAACCGTAATTCGCCTGGTTTATGATGTGCTGATGGAGCTGGTCAGAGACGGATTTACAAAAATTTTTATTATGAACGCCCATTTCGAAAATGAGGCTTTTCTTGTAGAGGCAATGGATCTTGTCAACAGAGATACCAAGGGAGCTGCCTTTCTTGTGGAATCTAACTGGTGGGATCCTCTTTCCGAGGAAGTGATCGAAAAGATATTTGACCAGGTACCGTTTCCTGGCTGGGCATTTGAACATGCGGCGGTGACAGAGACTTCCCTGATGATGTATTTTGCGCCTCAGCTCTGCCATTTGGAGCGGATGGCGGAGGCGGAGCCGGCAGAGGCACTGCCCTATTTCAGGTACCCTCTGAAAAAGGGGGATGTCCCGGAGACAGGTGCTCTGGCCAGTGCCTATTCCTCATCATCGGAAAAAGGAGAGCAGATCGTAGCGGCTGTGATACCGGAACTGGTAAATATCTGCCTTAAAGAAATGCCCGGGGATTGAGGGGGACAAATGGAAAAGAGAGAACTAATAAAACGTTATTTATTTTTCCTGGCAGGTCTGTTCATCGCTTCACTGGGCGTAAGCTGTATTACAAAGGCGGATCTGGGAACCTCTCCTATCTCCAGCATTCCATACGTTTTAAGCCTGGGGTTCACCCCTACCATCGGTCAGTTTACCATTGTCCTGAGTATCCTGCTCATATTGGGACAAATGCTGATTCTTAAGAGGGATTTTAAAAAATATCAGCTTCTGCAGATACCGGTTTCTGTTTTATTCGGGTATTTCATTGATATAACTATGATCTTTCTGAGATGGGTCCACCCTGAGGTGTATTACATGAAGCTGCTGTTTCTTCTGTGCGGCTGTGTGATACTGGGGTTCGGCGTATTTATGGAGGTGCTGGCAGATGTGGTAATGCTGCCGGGGGAAGCTTTTGTAAATGCGGTCTCCACAGTGTATCACAGAGAATTCGGCAGTACTAAGGTGGCCTTTGACGCCTCCATGACTGTCATCGCCGGAGGGATCTCGGCTGTGATGTTTCATGGTATTCAAGGAGTCAGAGAGGGCACCATAGCAGCGGCGGTAGTCGTGGGGATGATCGCCAGATTTTTTCTTAGAAAGCTTGGCTTCATGGAAAATATGCTGAGGACGGTGAAGAAAGAGGCGGATAAGAAAGAGAAAATTACAGTAGGATAGCTGCAGCAGCGGTACAGTTTGATATGAAACTGTGCCGCTGCTTTTTTGTGCTTTTTATTTTTGCATCGTTAGACTCCAGGTGTTAAGATTCTGTGAGGATCCAGTAAATCCCAACACAACAGCAAAAATATCATTTATAATAGTAAAACCAAAGACGTTAAACGTTGGATGTATTTGCCTATGATTAACCATAAAAACATAGGCACCAATTAAAATCCAAAAAAAGAGAAGGAGAGAGCGCATGAAAAAACGAGTGATTGCAGCATTAGTAGCAGTAACATTGGCAGGCACATTGACGGCCTGCGGCGGGGGAGGCGCAGGTGCCTCCAATGAAACAGGAACTGCAAAGACCACGGCAGCCGGCAGCGGGTCAGAGGATACCATGCTGGGCTCTGAGAGTGCAGCAGTGCACCTGAAGGCAGGTACGACCACAGCCCCTGAGGGACACTACGTAAAGGGCCTGCAGGAGATGCAGAAATTACTGGAGGAGTACAGCCACGGGGAGATGACTATTGATATTTATCCCAACTCTCAGCTGGGAAATGAACGTGACATGATGGAAAATGTAGGCATGGGAGTACAGGAGATGTGTCTGATATCTACAGGCCCCATTCCGAACTTTGTCCCTGATTTTGCTGTACTGGACCTGCCGTATCTGTTTGAGGATGCCCGGCAGGCATATAAAGTACTGGACGGTGAAGTGGGCGCCTCCCTTTTGGAAGAACTGGAGGGTCAGGGAATCAAGGGAGTGGGCTTTTGGGAAAACGGGTTCCGTGAAGTAACAAACGACAAAAAAGAAATTGTTGCACCGGAAGACTTGAAGGGTATGAAAATCCGGACCATGGAGAACAACGTACATATGGCCACCTATAAGGAGCTTGGGGCTACGGCAACTCCTATGGCGTGGAGTGAAATCTTCACCGCTCTTCAGCAGGGGACGGTGGACGGACAGGAGAACCCCATTGCCATTATTGAGTCTGCAAAAGTGTATGAGGTCCAGAAATACGTCTCTATGATTGACCTATTCTATTCTCCATGTGTACTGATGATTGCTCAAAGCACCTATGACAGCTTTACCGATGCACAGAAGGAGGCATTTGATAAGGCAGCCGAGGAGGCCAAAACGTATCAGAGGGAATACAGTGCAGGCTATACAGACGAGGCTGTCCAGAAGATGAAGGATGCCGGCGTTACAGTGACAGATGTAGATAAAGCCCAATGGAAGGAAGCGGCAGCCGGTGTCTACGATGAGCTTGACAGCTTAGGGCTGAATAAGGAACTGGTAGAGAAAATTCAAGCATGCAAATAATGAGGTGAGCGTTATGAAAAAATTTTTTGATGGCCTGAAGAGGGCGGAAGAAGTATTGCTGGTTATCTTAATGGTAATTATGTGTGTGGTTATTTTTGTGGCAACCGTAGCCCGTTTCAGCGGATTATTTATTATACCCTGGGCAGAAGAGCTTGCCAGGTACTGTATGATATGGGTTATCTTTTTAGGGATCGGTGTGGCTGCGTGCAATGGGGAACACTTCTGCGTGGAAGCTTTGGAACTGTTTTGCAGCAAAAGGATACTGAATATTATTTATGTGGTGAATTCTGTCCTGGTTCTGGGATTCTGCGTGTTCGCCTCCTGCTATGGGTTCCGGATACTGGAGTCACAGATGGCAAGCGGGCAGATCACCCCCAGTCTCAGATGGCCCATGTGGATGATGTATCTGGCAATTCCCCTGGGACTGCTCCTTATGGCAGTATGCTATGGATACCACACGTATGAAAGAGTAACCGGTAAATTAGAACTTAAAGAAGAAGAAAAGAAGGAGACGGAATAATGATTATAGGAATGTTGTTCGGAATTTTATTTGTTGTGCTGTTTCTGGGAGTTCCCATTGCTGTCTGCCTTGGAATCTCAGTGTGCGTGGCAATCGTAGCCAGCGGGAATATGAATCTTCTGCCGGCAGTTCCCCAGAGAATGTTTACACAGGCTGATAACTTTACCCTCATGGCGGTTCCTTTCTTTATCCTTGCCGGCAATATCATGGAAAAGGGCGGAATCTCTAAAAGGCTCATTGACTTTATTGAAATTTTAATGAGAAGGGTGCCGGGGCGCCTGTCCTGCATTACGGTTGCTGCCTCTGCGTTTTTCGGGGCTATCTCAGGCTCCAACCCGGCAACGGTTGCTGCCATCGGGGGGATTACGATTCCCCGTATGAAGGAAAAAGGATATCCGGATGATGTGGCGGCAGGTGTAGCTGCTTCGGCCGGTACACTTGGTGTAGTCATTCCTCCCAGTATCCCTATGGTAACCTATGCAGTAACTGCTTCGGTATCTGTCGGTACTATGTTTATCGCAGGTATTATTCCGGGACTGCTGCTGGCAGTGGTACTGATTGCCACTAATATTTTTCTTTGCCGCAGGTATGATGCTGCAGAGACGGGAAAGGTTACACTGAAAGTATTCCTCTACTCTTTTAAAGAAGCATTACTGGCGATTTTTATGCCTGTAATCATCCTGGGAGGAATCTACGGGGGATTATTTACCCCGACAGAGGCTGCCGCAGTTGCCTGTGTGTACGCATTTCTTATCAGTGTATTTGTATATAAGGAATTAAATATAAAAGATATCTATGCAATCTTTAAAAAATCAACAGTAAGCTCCGCAGTGGTACTGTTTGTGGTCAGTATGTCTGCGCCTTTCGGGTGGTTTATGACAAACCAGAATATCCCTACGTTTATTGCGTCCAGTGTACTGGGCCTGTTCACCAATAAAGTGGCTCTGCTGCTGATGATTAACGTGATTCTGCTGTTTTTGGGATGCTTCCTGGAAACCCAGGCCATTATCCTGCTGGTAACGCCCATTCTTCTGCCGATTGCAGCATCTCTGGGATTATCACCAATTGCGCTGGGTATCATCATTATTATTAATACATCTATCGGTATGATAACCCCGCCTATGGCAGTCAATCTGTTTGTTGCTTCCGGGATTGCTGACACCAGTATTGGCAAGATCAGCAAACGGATTGTTCCGTATCTCTGTGCTGAAGTAGCTGCCTTACTGGTCATGACCTTTATTCCGGGGATTATTACCTGGCTGCCCGGGGTATTTGGGGTATAAAATATAAGCATGTTTGTGCTATCCAGTTCCGGTGTACACTTCACAGGAGTATGGCCGGGACATAATCCTTTTTATAGACATCTGAAGCAATAACGGGGGAAGTATTTCCCCCGTTATTGTACTGTACGGACAGTGCTATGACCTGCGGCCAGACTTCTTTTTCAGACTATTTGCATAACGTGTGGAACCGCCGATGGGATATCCCACGGTACAGACAACTCCCAGGACAAGAGTACAGTCTCCAATAAACTCATTGACATTGGAAGGCTTTGCAATTTGTTTATATTCTGAAAAAAGCAGGACCATCTGGTCATTCCTACCGCCTCCTTTTCTTTATTCATCCCTTGCATATGACTCCGGATGAGTCTGCCCCGGTGAGAGGAGGCAGACTCATCTGACTGCTTATAATGCTTCGATTTTATCCAGCAGCGCAGGGTCCACGCCTCTTGCAAGGAGGACTGCTCTCATTTTTTCCAGTACTGCAGGATCATTATCCGGCATTTTATATTTTTCAAGAGATGCGGCAATTGCTTTATCAATGTTTATACCAAACTGATTCTTGGGATCCGAACAGGGACCGCTGACGCTGAGGAATGGATCCAGGGGTTCTTCCCTGCAGTAATCCAGAGTGTGCTCTTCGGTCAGATACTGCCCGCTCTGCCCCTGAGAGATCATAAGTTCAAGAGGGATTCTGTCTCCGTCGGATTCAATGTCTTTCAAATACCTTTTGACATAGTCAATAACCTGGAAATCAAGCATCAGTTTCTCAAAGGAGATGCAGTTGTATCCGTCCAGAATACCTGCCGCGTGTACGATAAGATTCATCTCGCTCTGGCTGCACACCATAAAGGTCAGCATGGATTCGTAACCGGCCTGGGCGTCCACAACCTTTGCATCGCTGACACTGCCGCCGCCTCTGCAGGGCAGACCGTAGTATTTGGCCAGCTTGGCGGCATATTTATAGGCAATGGCGCCTTCGGGGGAGCCGCTTGTAATCGCGCCGTTTCTGAGGTTGGAGCCTGTTGACTGGGAACCGTAGATAACCGGAGTGCCCGGACGAATCATTTCAGCCAGGGCAATGGTACATAAAACTTCTGCGTTTGTCAGCGTCATCATACCCGCCAGAGTAATCGGTGCCGTTGTTCCGGCCATATCACAGGCAGCGACAATAATGGGCTGCCCGTATTTTACAAACGTCATCAAGGTTTCTGTCATACCTTCTGCAAACTGCAGAGGGGTGTTGACATTTACTATGGTAGTAAACCTTGGGTAGGCAATCAGGTCTTCCTCAGAACCATATGCTGCCTTCGCCATCTCAAACATTGCCTCCAGCTGCTCCCGCTTGCCGGAACCGGCAAACATACACTTATCGGAATGGGTGAAGGCGGCATAGAACATCAGCAAGGTAGCATTGTCAACAGGGACATCGTCCGGCATACAGATAATGCCCCCATTCATATCAAAGTTCTGATTCATATGAAACAGTTTTGTAAACTTGACGTAATCTTCAATGGTAGCGTCGCGGGTTTTTCCGTCCTGATCAGAGATAAAAGGTGAGCCATATGCAGGAGCACAGTTCACGCGATCACCTCCGATTACCATATCGTACTTGGGGTTACGGGCATAAATCTTAAAGGTGGCAGGAGCTTTCCTCACCCAGTACATCAGCTGCTCTTCGGTAAAATGAGCTACATTCCCCTCCATACGAATACCGTGTGCTTTCAAAATTTCTACAGCTTCAGGATGATGAAATTTCATGCCCGCTTTTTCTACCAGTTCCATAGTTGCCTCATGAATTCTTTGAATGTTAATTCTTTCTTTTGTCATAGCAGATCCTCCTATCATTCCTATTTGACCGATACGGAAATCACGATTCGAATTTATATGTAATCGCGATTATTAATTGTTATTTGGAACATACCATATGGCTCAGTAGATGTCAATATTAAAATTGAAAAAATGAATATTAATTGAAAATATTAGTGTAAACTATGAATAATCATTTAAATTTACTGTGGAAACATATACAATAGAATAATCATGATTTATTCTTCATGCAGGTTTAGGGAACTCAAGATGTCTTGACTATTAATTTCCTGGATCATATAATAAAGAAATGGTTTATAAAATACGTCTTACCAGAAAATAGAAAGGGATTCTATGATTTTAAAGCTTATTGGTTTCATTAGAATCATGAATGCATGAATGAGAAATGAAGCAAGATGTAAAGAAACAATATATTGAGTGTGTATATAAACTTCTGCAGACCGAAGGAGTGTCCGGGGTGAGCATACGCAGAGTGGCAAATGAAGTTGGCTGCAACAGCGCAACGCTGTATCGGTACTTTAATGATTTGGAACACCTGATTTGTATTGCGTCCGTGAAATACCTGGAGCCGTATATAGAGGATATCAAAAATTATTCCAGCACTATTATCAATCCGGTGGAACTGAATCTGAAATTGTGGGAGCGTTTTTCCTTCTATGCATTTCATAATGCAGACATTTTTGAGACAATATTTTTCGGTTCATACAGTACAAACCTTATGGAACTCATGTATGAATATTATGAAATATACGCATCTAATTTTTCCGGATTAGACGGTTTTGCGGTTAGTTTTATCTTTAACAGTGATATCTTTGAGAGAGACTATATGTTCTACCGCCGTGCTGCAAATATGGGGTACTTGTCCCCGGACGCTTCCCGTCTGCTTGCGCAGACCGGTGTCTATATGTTTCACGGGCTGCTGATTGAGTGCAGAAAGAACGATTACTCTATGGAGGAGCTGGACTGCAAAGCCTCTGAGTTTATATCCAATCTGACTACGATTGTTAATAAATTTTTGCTGAAGTAATCCCTGGGGGCCTCTGCAGGAGGATTGGGAATGTTAAAAAGATTTGATTATCAAAAATTTCGCATTCCTTCCCCTTTTTTCTTGAGTAATATACATCCTTCGTGTATAATGAAAGAAAAAAGGAGTGATAATGTGGAGAGTTACAGCACACTAAATGAACTTTTCGTGAATATGTTCCATGAGATTATGGATATTGAAGAAAAAGCACTTATTACTTCTGAGTTCGGTAATATTTCCAATAATGATATGCATATTATAGAAGCAATCGGCGTCGGGGAACCAAGAAATATGTCGTCAGTGGCCAAGACGCTGTCTGTTACTGTGGGGACACTGACTATTGCCATAAACAGCCTGGTGAAAAAGGGATATGTAAACAGAGTGCGCAGCGAGGAAGACCGCAGGGTGGTTCTGATTTCCCTGTCAGACATTGGGAGGAAGGCGTATGAACATCACAGGAGATTTCATGAGGATATGATCCGTGCAACCCTGGAAGGACTCTCAGAAGAGGAAGCAAAGATTCTGACAGGTGCGCTGAAGAATTTGATGAAGTTTTTTCAGAGGTATCAATAGAGAAGGAAAAGACAGCGCTGCGATGCGGGCCATTGGCCGGCGAAGCAGCGCTGATTTTTTTATAACATTTCAGCCTTCAGATACTTTTTAAGAACCGGAAATTGTGAAGGTCCAAGCTTCAGAATTTCCTCATGGAATTCTTTCAGGTTAAAACTGTCCCCCAGAGAAGTCTGCATCTCAGTTTTCAGATCCAAAAAGTTCAGGTACCCTACGTAGTATTTCAGATAGTTTGCCGGGTTTTCTACGATATACTGGAAGATCTCAGAGGCTATCTCTTCGCTGGCTATGCCGAACTCCTGAAGGTACTCTTTTACCGTGTCAACGGTCCATCCCCGATAGTGAATCCCCATATCCATAATAGAATACAGACACAGGTTGACGGAACGGTTCAGCCATAGGAGACGGGTAACAGCCGGATCTGCGTCTGCATAGCCGTAGGCGTAGGACTCTACGTAAGTGGCCCATCCTTCCACATAACCGGAGTTACTCAGCAGGTAACGGATATTGGAGGGATCCTGCTGGACGAAGTAGAGGGTCTGATACAGATGGCCGGGGAACCCCTCGTGAGCCAGCGTGGTGAAGAGCTCCAGGGATGAGGATGGCGTACCGTTATTAATATAGATAACATTGGGGGACTGCGTATCCACCGGTGGTGTAAGGTAGAAGGCTGGACTCAGAAATTCCTCCAGAGAAGGATGGACGTATTTAATCTCATAGGAAGTATCGGCGGCCTTGGGGAAGTCTGTCTGGATCTTCTTTTCCAGGGACTCCAGCATTTCTTTGGGGACATCCGTTGTGGGGACATCTGCGGCAACGTTAGAGGAAGATGCCTCCAGCTCAGTGGCCTGGGTAATGAGATCCGGGTGGGCTGTGATAAGCTGCTGCATCTCCTGGTAGTCTGCGAGAAGCTGTTTGTAAAGGCGCTGTTCTATCTCTTCCAGGGAGGAGAAATCCCCTACATCCTTCCGGATGAGATAGGTATAATACTCCACACCATTGGGATAACCTGCCAGCCCATTGGGGTTCTTTCCCGTACCCTTCAGGGCGGTCAGTCCCTTCACCAGATTTTGGTAGGCAGGGAATACCTGAGTATCCATCACCTTTTGATGGGCTTCTATGTACCGGTCAATGTCCTGCGGGGAGGGTTGGTATGACGCTTCCGCAGAAGCACCTGAGGCCATATTCTCCAACTTTTCCCGGAACATGGCTGTGAGATAATTGGAGGAGGCAGATTCCACAAAGGCATTGCATTGTTCCGCAATCCGGTCCACCGTGGTATCACTCATAAAAAGGCCTTGTTCAGATTTTTCCTGCTCAAATACCACGATTTCTTCGAAGTATTTGGGAATGGATGTCAGGAGGTTCAGATAATCCGCAATATCCTGTTCGGTGCGGAAGGTATATTCCGCCAGAAGTACGGGGAGCTGTGCCTGAATACCCAGGCTGGGACTTAAGACTTCTGTGAGCATATAATTATCCCCCAGGGACAGCTGAGTAGAAAAATCCTGCTCCAGAATATCGTAGGTCATCTGATTCTCTTCTGAGAGTTTTTCATAGTCATAGGAATGCAGTTTTGTCTGATAGTTTTCAATCGCCGTATAGCTGGCGGGTATGGCCTCTGAACGCAGGCTCCCCAGTGAAATGGGATAGTCAGTGATGCCGTAGGAAGAAGGGTTTGCCAGGGTATAGTGGAGGTTCAGAGTATTAGAGCTGACCTCTTCCTGGAAAAGCTGATCGGTGAATTTTTGAAACTTTTTATTTTCTGTAGGAAATACGTCTTTTTTGATTCCGGCGGCAGTCAGACACCCGGCAGACAGCAGCAGGACAGTAAGGATAGGAAGAAGACGTTTGCGAAGTAAGGATTTGTCCATAGAAAGGCTCCTTAAAAGAGGAAAAGGATTCTTTATCATTTTATGAGCGGATAGTCAAGGTATGAATATTTTCCAGATCTGGTGGAAAGAATTATTTGGAAAAGATGAGGGAGTGTGTTACAATCTCCATAGGATGAGACTGCTAAAGGAGGTTGCCTATGAAAAAACGGGCATGGCTCTGTCTGCTGGCGGTTACAGTGTTGCTGGCAGGCTGTAACGACAAAGCAAAGGATAAAACTGAGGAGGAAAGCACATCTTCGAGTCAGATAGAGGAAGAACCCCTGGAGGAGAAAGACCCTAACGGGGAGATAGAATTGCCCGGGAAGCTGTCGGATTTTGCGTTTGCCATAGACGGAGAGGCGTATTCCCTCCCTATGTCTGTAGAGGCTTTGAATTCCATGGGATGGATTTACGACGGAGATGATACCAAGAGCATGGATTCAGAATCCTTTTTGGAGGGAAGCACCATTAAGAGGGGAAAAGTAACCCTGACGGCAGATATTGTGAATCTGGAGGGCGAAGCCCTTCCCATAGCCAGCTGTCAAATGGGAGGAATTACCCTTGATCTCAGGGAGAATAAGGACATGCAGGTAACCCTTCCCGGAGAGATTGTTATGGGGAAATCTTCTCTGGATGATGTTCTGGAAGCTTACGGGGAGGCTGCGGATCAGTACGAAGAAAAGGATACCATTTTTTTAACCTATGAATATGGTATTTATAAGAAAGCAGATTTGCTGTTTGATGCGCAGGAAGAGATTCTGTATAAGATAGAAATGAAGAATTTCCGAAATCCCTCCAGTGAAAAGGGATCCGGGCAGGTGAGCCGGGAACCCCCAAAAGAGGTTTTAGGTTATACAAGGCCGGAAGGGCTTCAGGAGGATATCTCTGCATTTGCGCTGGAATACGGGGGATTTTACTACAGAATTCCTGCCCCTGTGGCTGAGTTTCTGAAAAACGGCTGGAGTCTTCTGGAGGAGGGATCTGATAAAAGTGTGGAGGCAGGAAAGCACGGGTACGTGGCCCTGGAAAAAGACGGGCAGAGACTTTACGGAGTAGTAACTAATTACAGTGATGTTCCTGTTATTATAGAGAATAGTTTTGTTACGTCTGTCCATGGAGACTTTGAAGTGACCAAGGTGCCTATTAAGGTTTATAAGGGTATCACCCTGGGAATGGATGAGGAGAATGTCAAAGCTTTGCTGGACGGCGTGGAATATGTAACAAAAGAAGAGGACGGAGTCCTGAATTATTATTACTATGCGGATGAGGAGCAGCTGGATTATCTGAAGATCAGCATAGACCAAAGCCTGGGGCTTGTGCGGGAGATAGAGGTTAACAACAATCCCGATGTGCTGCCTCAGAATGAAGGGGAGCAGGATGAAGGGGAGGATTCGGTGGATGCCACGGCAATGTATACACCCGAGGAGCCGCCCCTGGAAGATAATGTGCCTGCCAGTACCCTGCCCGATGACAGTGATGAGAAAGGAGAATCAGAATGAGTAAAATCTATGATATGGTAATTATCGGTTCCGGCCCGGCCGGACTGAGTGCGGCGATCTACGCTGCAAGGGCCAAGCTGAATGCTATTATACTGGAACAGAACTTTGTGAGCGGAGGCCAGGTTGTGAACACGTATGAGGTAGATAACTATCCCGGACTTCCTGGGATGAACGGCTTTGATATGGGGGCCAGCTTCCGGGAACACGCCGAAAAGCTGGGCGCGCAGTTTATTACGGAGAAGGTTCAGGAGGTAGTGCCGGAGACGGAGGATGAGTCGGAGATGCATGTTGCAGAGGACGGCCCTGCTGTTGAGCTTAAAAAGGTTATCACAGACAAAAATGAATATAAGACAAGGACCATTGTGATTGCCACAGGCGCCCGCCACAGTAAGCTGGGAATCCCCGGGGAAGAAGAATTTTCCGGTATGGGAGTATCCTACTGCGCCACCTGCGACGGAGCCTTTTTCAAGGACAAAACAACCGCGGTAATAGGCGGCGGGGATGTGGCTGTGGAAGATGCAATATTTTTGGCCAGGATCTGCAAAAAGGTTTATCTTATACACCGCAGACATGAGCTGAGAGCTGCAAAGATCCTTCAGGAGAGACTCTTTTCTTTGGATAACGTGGAGATTGTGTGGGATCATGTGGCTAAGGAAATCAAAGGGGAAGGCCAGGTAAATACGCTGGCGGTGGAAAATGTGAAGGACAATTCCAGAACGGATCTGGCTGTGGACGGCGTGTTTATTGCTGTGGGTATAAAACCAAATTCAGAACTGTTCCAGGGGATAGTGGATACAGATGAAAAGGGATATATCATTGCGGGCGAAGACTGCAAAACTAGTGTGGATGGTATCTTCGCGGCAGGGGATATCCGAACGAAGATGCTGCGGCAGATTATTACGGCGGCTGCTGACGGGGCGAATTCCGTGACAGCTTCTCAGAACTACCTTTTGGGAATGTAATACTGATAGGCGGCAGTGACCGCGGGGGTATACGGTATCCTGCAATGGATACCGTATACCCCCGCGTTTTTTTCTGCCGGCACAGAGCAGGAATTTGTCTGATAAGCAAATATTAAGTAAAAATAAACAGATATTAAATATTTGACATAAAAACCTCCGCGTGATAGAATAAAAATGTAATAAGTCGTAACAAGTTTGTAACATATTCAAGAGACACCAGGGAAAGACTTATACATAAAAATTTAGAAGGTTATATTTGGAGGGTAATATGAGGAACAAAATTGCAAAAGTAACAGTGTGTGCGCTCACTGGACTGACAGTACTCGCAGGTTCTCAGGTGAATGCATATGCACTGCCTACGGAGTCTGCACTTGCGGGAATCAGTCTACCTTTAGAAAAAACCTATGAAGCAGTAGGGAGTATGGCAGCTGCCAATGTGGAGGATTATGTTAACATCAGAAGCGGGGCATCTGAGGAGAGCGAAGTGGTGGGGAAACTCTACCGCGGGGCAGTGGCAGCGATTACAGGACTGGAAGGGGAGTGGTATCAGGTATCATCCGGTTCTGTAGAGGGATACATAAAGCGGGAGTATTTGATATATGGAGAAGAGGCAGAGCCTGCCATCCGGGAAGCCTGGACAAGCACAGCTACAGTGAATACAGAGGTTCTCCATGTCCGGGCGGACAATACTATGGATGCGGAAATTCTCGGTGCTTTGCAGGAAGGGGAGCAGATTCCGGTAATAGAATCCTTGCAGGGATGGGAAAAGATTTCCTATGGGGAGCAGGAGGGATATATTTCACAGGAATATGTAAGCCTGGAAAGCGGCTATGAGACGGCGGAGTCCATAGAAGAGGAGCAGGCCCGGCTGGCAGAAGAGGCAGCCAGGCAGGAGGCCAAGATCCGCCAGGAGATGGTAACGTACTCTAAACAGTTTTTGGGCAATCCGTATGTCTGGGGCGGGACAAGCCTTACCAACGGCACGGACTGTTCAGGATTTGTGCAGTCCCTGTATGCACATTTCGGATATGCCATTCCTCGGGACTCCAGGTCGCAGGCCGCAGGCGCCGCAGGGATTACCCAGGAGGAAATGCAGCCAGGGGATTTGCTGTTTTACAGCAGGGGAGGTTCTATTAACCATGTGGCTATGTATATTGGGGACGGACAGATCATCCATGCAAGCAACCCCAAAACAGGGATTAAGATTTCTCCCTATGATTACAGGCAGCCTGTAAAAGTAGTGAGTTATATCTGAGAAGCCGAACAACATTACGGTACGGCGGGCAGCAAAAAAGGAATAAGGCGGAGTATATGATATAAAAGGAGGCAGCCATCTGCGAGGGAGTGCAGATGGCTGCTTTTACATTGAAGACAAATATTAGATAAATACGCAGTGCGTATTAAGGGCTTAAACAGGCGGCGTGAAAGAGCCGCCGTCCAGGACGGTCACAGTTATAGATACTGCCTTGCCGCCATTCATTTCCACGGTAAGAATGGAACCTACAGAGATGTCATCCAGGGAACCCTCAGAGGTTTCTCCTCTGGTGTCCAGAACAATAGACACGGAATCATCTGCAGCAATGGTGGTTTCCTCACCCGTAAGTTCCAGCCCGCCCGGCAGACCGTTCCCGCTGTCCGGGGGAGTGCCGCCGTCCTCACCGCCCGGAGGGGTACCGCCATTCTCCGCATCCGGGGGAGTGCCGCCGTCCTCACCGCCCGGAGGGGTACCGCCATTCTCTGTATCCGGGGGAGTGCCGCCGTCCTCACCATCCGGAGGAGCTTCCCAGGTTCCGCCGTCATCTTCCTTGTTGGCAGGAGGCTGCATCTTTTCATTCTCCGAACGCTCTCCGAGGGCCAGCGTGATGGTGCCATCTTCAATTGCCGTTACCTGTCCCAGGATACTTTCACTCTCCTGAGATGTATCTTTGGCTGAATCACCGGAACTATCCGACTGACAGCCCACAACAAGAAAAGCTGCTGCAGTAAGACATAAGATTCCGGTAAGTATACGCTTCTTCATAAATCATATCATCCCTTTCCGCCGGAGCTTCTTTGTCAGTCCGGCTAACATGGTTATCATAAGTGCTGTTCCTTAAATTACTCTGAAAAAGACCAGAAGATCCACAAGTGAATACCTGAAAATCCGACGCATAATTTTCAGAAAATTCACGTTTGTAAAAAATGCACAAAGTTTGTCGAACTATGTAAAAACCCCACCTTTTCATCAACATTTTATCCATAAAGTTATCCACATGGTAAAAAGTTGGTAATGGCTATAAAATGGAGTTGTACACAAAGTTATCCACATCGTCCACAAAAATGAGGTTAAAGTAGAGTGTTTTACATAAAAAAATAAAGAACAAAGGTTTTGTGAAGTTCTTATAAATCGCATTAATTCGAAAAAAAACCACCCAAATCCCTTGACTTTTCCAATGTCAAATATCAGTCAAAGGCCGTCGAAACTGAGCGACACAACCAAACAACTTAACAAATTGTGTAAAAATTTAGGTTTACCATAACCTAAACATTATGGTAAACCTAATATAAAACCATCGGTCTCCTCCCTACTAAACAACTAAACACTAAGGTTAGGAAAGTCTTTCAGTCGATCAGTTCCAGCCAACAAAGTTTATCCCAAGAAAAAATGGGGGCAGGGACGCCCGCTGCTGCCACCCCTGCCCCCATTTTTTCTTGAACAAAACAAAAGAGACCTGATCTCAAAGACCAGGTCCCCTGACTCATCCTTTCCCCTGCATCCTCTTTATCACCTTCAGCCGGGTAAATTCCTCACGTTCCTTTTCCTCCAAAGCATTCTGAATATCCTTGCTCAGCGCTTCAAATTTAGGAATCGTAATATTTTTCAACGCGTTAGCGCGCTTCTGTGTTTTTTTGATATTGACAGCCAGCCGGTAAGCGGCGTTCTCGACCATAGAGAGCCGGATGGTCAGCTCCTTCACCCTCTCAAAGGCAGCCTTGGCCTCGTCCAGCACAGACTTTGTGCCATAGTAGGCATAGGTGGGAACGGAAGAGCCTTTATCGTACTCTACAAGAGGTATCTCCGTACCCATAACACTTCTGGTTTTAATCCGGATGGAGGTCTCCACCGGGACGGAGAAGGATATCTGCGCCACCATATTAATGCCCAGCACCATATTGGCGCTCTGAAGGGCAGCATAGGCGGTACGGAACGTCACATCAATCTGCGACTGAATATCTTTTGCCTGGTCAATCAGGCCCATCAGTTCACGGATGAGAATGTTCCGTTTTTTATCCATGAGTTCAAAGCCCTGTCTGGAGAGAGCAAGGGAGTTTTTTGCCAATATAAGGTTTCCTTTGGTAGGAAATGTATTCGGATCCATAAAATCCCTCCCTTAATTATACTTCCGCCTTAACTTCCGTGGGTTTATAGTACTTATCAAGAATCTTAGTATCAATACGGTCCAGCTCTTCTTTTGGCAGCATGCCAAGAAGCTCCCACCCTTTTTCCAGAGTATCAATAATTGTGCGGTTCTCCAGAGGTCCCTGCCCTACAAACTCATGCTCAAAAGCATTGCCGAACAGAAGGTATTTTTTATCCAGCGGAGACAATTCGTCTTCACCGATAACCGATGCCAGGGCTCTTGCGTCTCCCACCTTTGCATAACAGGAAAACAGCTGGTTGGCAACATCCTGGTGATCCGCCCGGGTGTATCCTTCACCGATTCCATCCTTCATCAGACGGGACAGGGAGGGAAGTACATTGATGGGGGGATAGATGGCCTGGCCGTGCAGCTGCCGGTCAAGTACAATCTGACCTTCCGTAATATAACCTGTAAGGTCAGGGATAGGGTGGGTAATGTCATCGTTAGGCATGGTCAGAATAGGGATCTGCGTAACAGACCCTTTCCCTCCCTTCACAATGCCTGCCCTTTCATATAAGGTTGCCAGCTCACTGTACAAATAGCCGGGGTAGCCCTTTCTGGAAGGGATCTCGCCCTTCGAGGAGGAAACCTCACGCATAGCCTCTGCAAAGGATGTAATATCAGTGAGAATAACCAGGATATGCATTCCTCTCTCAAAGGCCAAATACTCGGCAGCTGTCAAAGCAACCTTAGGTGTAATTAACCGCTCCACTACAGGATCATTGGCCAGATTCAGATACATAACAACGTGATCAGATACACCGCTTTCCTCAAAGGTCCGGCGGAAAAATTCTGCCACATCGTACTTAACCCCCATAGCGGCAAATACAATAGCGAACTGTTCGTCAGTGTCATCCCCCAGGGAGGCCTGCTGCACGATCTGAGCCGCCAGCTGATCGTGGGGAAGTCCGTTTCCTGAAAATATGGGGAGCTTCTGCCCGCGGATTAAAGTAGTGAGTCCGTCTATGGCCGAGATACCTGTGCGGATATAGTTTCTGGGATACTCTCTGGTCACCGGGTTTAACGGAAGCCCGTTTACATTAACCTTAGTATCAGAGATGATAGGTCCCAGCCCGTCGATGGGCTGGCCGATCCCGTTAAAGGTACGCCCCAGGATATCAGAAGAAAGATTGATTTCCATAGGGTGGCCGGTCAATTTTGTATGGGTATTGATGAGGGACATACTCTCCGTTCCCTCAAACACCTGAATTACTGCTTTATCTTCGTATATTTCAACAATACGCCCCAGCTTTCTGGTGCCGTCATCCATGCGAAACTCTACCATTTCATCAAAGAATGCGCCTTTTACATCTTCCAGAACAACAAGGGGGCCGTTTACTTCGCTTAGTCCTAAATATTCAATTGCCATATTCATTACCCTCCTTTACGCATTCTTTTGCAAAACTTTATCGTAGAACTCGTCGATAGCCTTTTTATAGTCCTCAAACATTTCAGGCTTATCATTGGGAACATCATATTTGATTGCGATTATTCTTTCAAAGATATTATCCTCTTTCAGGATGGACATAGGCATTCCCATAGCAATGAGTACTTTTGATTTCTTATAGAGATATAAAATAACTTCCATCATAAGAAACTGCTTGCTCATTGGAACACAGGTATCTTCCGGGTGAAAAGCATTCTGCTGCAGGAATCCCAGGCGTACCACCCTTGCAATCTCCAGCGTCAGCTTCTGATCATCCGGCAGTACGTCGCTTCCGATTAACTTTACGATCTCCATAAGACTGCTCTCCTGATTCAGGATAGCCAGTAACTGGTTTCTGTAGTCTACAAACCTGGGTGAGACCTCATCCTTGTACCAGGGTGCCAGATCATTGAGATATTCGCTGTAGCTGGTTAACCAATGAATGGCCGGGAAATGTCTTGCATAAGCCAGGGACTTATCCAGGCCCCAGAAGCAGCGGACAAACCGTTTGGTATTTTGGGTGACAGGCTCTGAAAAGTCGCCTCCCTGGGGAGATACCGCACCGATGATAGACACTGAACCCTCGGTGCCGTTCAGGTTCTGCATCATACCTGCTCTTTCGTAGAAGGCGGAGAGGCGTGATGCCAGATAGGCAGGGAACCCTTCCTCTGCGGGCATCTCCTCAAGACGCCCGGATAATTCACGGAGCGCCTCTGCCCAGCGGGAAGTGGAGTCAGCCATGATGGCCACATCATATCCCATATCCCGGTAATACTCAGCCAGGGTAAGCCCTGTGTAAATGGATGCCTCACGGGCGGCTACCGGCATATTGGAGGTATTGGCGATAAGTGTGGTTCGATCCATCAGAAGATTGCCTGTTTTGGGATCCTGAAGTTCACCGAATTCTTCGAGCACCTGGGTCATCTCATTTCCGCGCTCTCCGCATCCGATGTATACGATAATATCTGCATCTGACCATTTGGCGATCTGATGCTGGGTCATGGTTTTTCCGGTTCCGAAACCACCCGGCACGGCTGCGGTTCCCCCTTTGGCAATGGGAAATAAAGTATCCAGGATACGCTGGCCGGTGATCAGTGGCTTGCTGGCCGGGTAACGCTTATCTGTGGGTCTGGCAATTCGGATGGGCCACTTTTGTGCCAGTCTGACCTCCACCTCGGATCCGTCATGCCTCTGTACGGTTACAATAGGATCATTAATGGTATACTGTCCGTCTTCTGCTGTCTTTATAATTCTTCCTCTCAGATAGGGAGGAATCATAGATTTGTGTACAATGGATTTAGTTTCCGGTACCTCGGCAATTATGGTGCCTCCGCTTACCTCGTCTCCCACGGAGACTGTAATGTGCACATCCCATTTTTTATGGGGATCCAGAGAGTCTACCTGCATTCCCCGGGAAATATATTTGCCCGATTCTTTTGCAATTTCACTTAAAGGTCTCTGGATACCGTCAAAAATATTATTTAAGATGCCAGGTCCCAGAAGGACGGACACTGCGTCCCCGGTTGCGGTTACCGTTTCTCCGGGCCGCAGACCGGAGGTTTCCTCATAGACCTGTACGGTTGTTGTGTCTTTGGTCAGGCCGATAACCTCGCCTACCAGATGCTCTTCTCCGACATAAACCATCTCTGACATTTTAAAACCGGTGTTGCCTTTCAGGTAAATGACAGGGCCGTTGATGCCGTAGATAATTCCTGTTTTATTCATAAGAAAGCCCTCCGTCAAATGTAAATTCCGCCTTTTCCGCCTCTACCAGGGCAGAGAAGGTATTGTCAATGATGATATTTTTGGATGGGATCACAGCCTTGAGACCTCCGAAAAAAGTCTCGGAGGAGATCTCAACCTGCTGGTTCGTCTGGGCAACCAGAGTAGGCATCAGAGAAGCATCATTGGAGGAGATATAGATTGTCATCTCATCCCCGTCTGCAAACTCCAGGGCCTCGTTGATTTTCTTGCATAAGTATCTGGGGTAATCAGGAGTACTCATAAATTCTTCCAGTCGGTTTTTAACCTCAGAGATTATGGAGTCTCTCAGTTCCAGCTGTTTTTTAGCCAGACGGCGTTTGATATTCAGCTGCTCTACGGAGAGAGCTTTGTTAATCTGCCGTTTTGCATTATCTGTTTCAGCCTTTAGCTCCATCTGGGACTGGCGGATTTTGTCCTGTTTATGTTCCTCTAACAGCTTCATTAAAGCTTTTTTATAATTTTCAATTTCCTGTGCGGCTTCGGCCTTGGCACTTTCTACGGAAACATCATAGAAATGTTGTAATTTTTCGTCCGTTGTCAATTCTTTCACCTTCTTTTCTGAGAACGCACAGCGTTCATAGATTTACTTATAACTTCAGGCCTATTGCCTCATTGACATATGATGTGATAAAGTCCGGAGCACGGCCTGTACCGTGACGGTCCGGTATTTCAATGATAAGTGGAAGCTTGTGATTGAGCTTTACATCATCGATAATTTCAGGAAATTCCCTTCCGAATCTTTCTGTCAGAAGAATGATCCCGATTTCTTTATCGGCGAGGGTCGTCTCCAGAGCCTTCCGCAGTTCTTCTTTTTCGTGAACTACGGTGCCTTCCACTCCAGCTAGTCGCATACCGGTGTAAGTATCTACATTATCACTGATAAGATACATCTTCATAATTGAATTACAGCCTTCCTAAGATCATGAAAGATATAATCAGACCGTAGAGGCAGACACCTTCTGCCAGTCCTACGAAGATAAGTGATTTACCAAGTACACTCTGATCTTCGCTGATTGCACCGAGAGCAGCACTTGCAGCACTAGCAACTGCAATACCGCCGCCGATACAGGATAATCCGGTAACTAAAGCAGCAGCCATATAACCAAGACCTGTGGAGAGGCCTGCACCGGAGTCACCGGCAGCAGCAAGTGCCGGGCTGGTTCCTGTGAACATGGTCACTACGGCAATTAGCAGGGTTCCGAAGAAGAAAAATACATTGATGCCGAGAGAGGTTTTATAACGCCCTCTGTTCTTTTCACCGATCAGGTATGCTCCGAATGGAACGATGATGCTGAGTACTAATGCTGTTACTAATAAGATTTGAATTACTGTTGTCATAATGTGACCTCCTATTTTTAAAGTTAATATTTATTTATTTCGCAGCTTTTGTTTTTTTGCTGCGATATAAAAACGGGATGAATTCCTTGCCTGTGCCCTTATAGAAACGGCTGAATAATTCATAATATTCAAGACGAAGTACCTGAATACCAACAATCAGACCTTCCATACCGCAGACAATGATATTGCCTATTACTACAACAATCCAGTTAGGACTGCCGGCTTCGGCACCTGCCAGCATGAGGACAACTTCCATCATAGCGGCGTGGCTTACTGCAAATGCTCCGATACGCACAAAGGAAAGGGTATTGGAGAAGTAGCTGAGAAGAACCTCAAAAAGCTCGAAGAAGGACTGAGCGATAAACATACCCTTTTCCTCCGGA
>OLQH01000520.1_pt1 | contig 41209 bp, 32 predicted proteins | sample 1672671 | NCBI WGS metagenome assembly OLQH01 (sample SAMEA3136712, study PRJEB25190) | human gut metagenome
TTCCCACAAAGAATTGTATTTACTCATTGTTTTGTTCTCCTTTTCAAATTCAAATTTAACAGTCTTCCAATTTCATGATTGCTCTTCTGATTTTGATCCTTAGTATTAAACCAAACCCCCATACAAAACATCCACATATCATTGTTATAATCATTTGGATTGTAGTAACTGCTAATATTTTTGTTAGTGATATTGTAATAATGATTCCAATAAAAATTAGAATTTCAGTTAAAACTCCAAATGTTTCAAGTTGAGATTTAGTTTTTAAAATATTCAATGCAGATTTTTCACCTTTAATGGTTTTTTCATAATCTTTCATCTTCTTTGCATATAGTAACTCTGATATCTGAATATCAAGAGCCTTACATAAAGGTTCATATAACGATAGATCTGGCATTGTTTTGCCATTCTCCCATCTGGAAATAGATTTATCACTAACTCCTAATATTTCTGCAAGTTGTGACTGAGTGAGCCCCTTCTCCTTTCTACAAGTAAATATAAATTCTCCTATTTTCTGTTGATTCATATTCTACATGCCCCTTTCTTTTATGTCTAATCCTATCCATTTTCATCATAAAAGAACAGGACAGAAAGTGAGAGTCGGTGATAAACACTAATTTTCCAGTTTTTCATATATTTTAATTTCATTGAAAAGGAGCTTGCCGCTTCTTCGTGGGTGCGCGGATAAGCATAGTTACATTATAACATGTAACGGAGAGAAAGATGGTTGTCGTTAGCCATCTTTTTTTCTTTTTATGATAAAAATTTGGGGAGGGTGTGACTTGGTATGAGTCACACCCTCCCTCTCTTAGAACTGTCTATTTCCCGACAGCCCCTTTGATCCGAAAAGCATTTCATAATAAAATATCAGCTTTCAAGTGATGCAACAGTATACGGTACAATTTTAACTGTTCCGGTAAGGCCATAATCCCGAATTGTGGGGTCATCAACTTTCCATTTAGAAGACAGATTGATATAGCCTCTTTCGATCATTCGGTTTGTCAAAGTACTAGCCACCTCAATGGTCACTGTATTTTCTCCCTCTTTAAGTAAATGGCTAATATCAACCTTTAATGTACGAAGGTCTACGACAGGAGCCTTTTCTCCATTTACATAAACTTTAACAGAACCGCCACCGGCATTATCCATGCAAAGATATGCACCGTTATTTTCATTCCATTCTTCAGGAAGTGTGAAAGTTGTTGTGTAGGTACCTACACCTGATACATTGCTCATACTAGGAGCATTTCCGGATAACTGGGACAGTTGTTCATCAGTAGCCGGCAAATCTTTCCACGGAAGCAGCGGGCTATTTTCAAATACTAAATCTGTCTTCTTGGTTTCATAATATACTTCCGTCGTAGTATGACCAAATTTTTCTTCAGTGTTGATTACCTTTTTACCTTCATCCCAGTCCTGTACAGTAATATTCCAGGTTTCGAGACTAATAGGTTCTGGAACAATGACTTCTGTTGTTGTCTCGGTTCCATCATTAAGAACAGTCTGGTAAGAACCACTTTGTTCTGCCTGGATACCTAAACCATCTGAAACAGTTACTACGTTATCTGCCGTTGTGGAAATAGCATGAAGACCTTCTGTAGTATCATCGAGCTGCAGTATAATCATGGTCTGGTCACCAGGTGCTAATGATACACTGACATTCAGTCTGCCATCTTTTACCTCATAGGTATTAATTTCGCTGACCTTCCCTGTCCATATATCAAGAGCATAGGGCTTTCCGATTTTATCAAAGGAAAGAACATAATTTTCAGCAGGTTCTCCCTCATTGATTATTGCCTTGTAAGAATATACAAAAGTATTCTCTACGTTATTTTCACGATCCAGGCGAGAAATTGTCAGGATATCATTATTAGATTCTTCAAAAGCAACTCTCGGATAGATTTCCAGACTCTGCAGTGCTCCCATAGCATCTGCTTCACTGTCTACAGTTTTTACATTATTGAGTTCTTTTATCTGGTTAATAACTTCCTGAATTTCTTCATCTGTATCATTTAAAAATTTACTGGTTGATGCAGCCTTGCCATAAACCTCGTCAGGAAGCCCTGTCATGATTGTTTCTACGGCATTATTTACAAATAATACAGGAACTCCTCCCTGAGCAATTTCCAAAAGCTTCTTGGCTCCAGACAGTTCAATGCTGTCCTGATATACAATGATCGCCTGATATCCTACTCCATCCGGCTGAAGCAAACCATCTCTCCAGGTAACATTTTCTTCATCCTCTAAAAGCTGCGGTGAAAAATAATCGTAAGTATACCCTGCTTGCTGTAAGCCCTGGTCTTTCCAATAATATGCCATATCATGCATCTGCATATTATTCTGGAAATCTCCTTTCGAATATCCTCTTATAGTAGAATCATAGCTGGTAGGAGTATAATCTGTACGCAGAATGGCAATATCTCGCTGCGCTGTTCCCGCCTGAAGTGCTTTCTGTGCACGGGTAATCATCTCTGTCCAGTCATCGTAATGCACAGATGCCGGCTGGCGTTCATTAAATCGTTCTGAGTACATAGCATACATTCCCTCATGACCCGGCCATAAAGTAGCTTCTTCTGCGCCTTCAATAGCGGAATATCCATGAAAGACTGTACGGTTTACACCATTTACAAACTGAAGATATACCAGCTGAGTCCAATCATACATATCGTAATAATAATTTCTGCCTGGAACAGCTCCGGTTTCACTGGAAAATCTCCTATTATACATATTAGCCGATCCCAGTTCATTTCGATACAGATCAATATTAGCAGACATTGCGAAAGATTCGGTCTCAATTCCATCAATATATCGAGCCGGTGTTGAAATTTCATAATTATAGCCATAAGAAGGTTCTGCTCGTAATGTCATACCAATGGTATGCAGCCACTCCTGAAGATACTTCAGCACATTTTCTTCGTAAAGTTCAGTTTGTGTCTGGTAAAAGTCATTCTGTACTTTTTTAACGATTCCTTTATCTGTCTCGGTAGTAGCAGTATAATCAAACACAATGTCACCGTTGGATATTCTTCCAGATGCACGGGTTATAAATGGCAGATACGGAGTGATGTCATAGCCTCTGCGCGCTTTGAATTCTTCCTTAAAATCAAATCCCCAAAGCAACGCGCCTGCACCAAATGTTTTGAGTTCAAGAGAATCCATGTAGATTTCTCCTCGCCCATTTTCTTTCATAAGCTCTTTTAATTCGTCGGTAAATACTACTTCATCCCAGTAATCAATCAAGGCTTCCGTACCATATTTATCGACATAATTTATAGCGTAATTGGTACTAACTGAAGGGCTTGCTGTCTGGCTGGTGCCATGCATCCAATAAACCAGCAGTATGTAATCCCCATCATCAGGAGCTGTCCAGTCGATAGAATACGTTCCATCTTCATTCAGGATAGCCATGTCAGTTATATCTACCACACTGGAAAAATCCAGCTGCCCTGTTCCGGTGCCTTCTGAATACTCATTGTCTCCTGCACCTTCTCGTGCAGTAACCACTTTGGCTGCTACAACACCCTCCAGAGTATGTTTGCTATAGCAGGATGAGGAACCATGCATGTCGCCTCCAACTGCTTCAGGAATCTTGGAATAAGGCAGAACACCGGCAAACTGCTCTCCGGCCGTCAGGCTGATAGTAGCATAGTCTAATTCCTGAGAGGCAGCTTTATTATCCGGATTATAATCTGCACCATCCCAGGTATAGGTATCCGGAAGATTTGCGTTCGCCCAGTGAGCTCCACTTGTCAGACTAATTCCCAATCCATTTTCTGTTGCTTTTTTAATGACTGTCTGCGTATCCGCAGTCCATTCATCCGATCCCCAGCCATATATGGAAGAATCCGCCCCATTTTCAGGCATAGCCAAAATTTCTGCGCCTCCAAAGCCGAGATCATAAATCTGCTGTACATTTCGTTCCAGAGTAGCGTCCGTATTTAATCCTTCAGCCAACCACCAACGTACGTCTGGTCTGAATTGCGTTTCAAGATTCTCAGCATCATACAATCCCGTAATCTTGTTAAGAAAATCATTTTCTTCTGCCATAACTCCAGCCGGAGTCATAAGATTAGCGGAAATGCCAGAAATCAACAACAGTGCCAAAACCTTTTTTCTTTTCATTTCATACCTCCTAATATAATAATTTTGATGACTATAGTATAGTGCTTAATTTTCTACTAGAACATAAACAATATGCTCATTTAGATGTAGAAAATGCTCATGCCACATTAAACAGACAAAACTTATTCAGCTACAGTTGCAACAATTTTTGAAGAAAGACACTTGAACAATAAATAAAATTCTATTGAAAAAAATGATTATTTCTTTTAGAATATAGTTTGAGTATTTGAAAATATTAATTGTCATTAGAAATTTATAAGTATTCTCGAGGAGGCAGTATGAACTTTCAGAAAAAAATAGTTGTCTGTTACTCTACCTTAGCGCTCTTTTTTTCCAGTATTTTAGGAATCGGACTATATTACTATATGCATAGAACATATAACGAAAGGATGGAAAATAGCCTTCGCTTTACTTCTCAGCAAATGGTATCACAATTCAATTCCCTATATAAATCCATGGAACAGGTTACCTCAATCCTACTCGCTGATACTGAAGTGAGAAATAATATATATCTTCTCCGCAATCCAGACCAATATCATATAAGCGAAATTAATCAATATAAAATGATTATTAACAATAAAATGAATGCCGACTTTTTATTAAAAAATTACTATCGGGTGCTTTTTTTTAATTCTGAGGGGGTTCTGATATATAGTAATTTGAATCCACAGCAAGGGGGTATTTCTGATATTGGTTTGATTATCCATAGACCAATTCTAAAATCAGCGGATGAAGCACTGGGTAAGCCGGTTCTTACCGGAACTTATCAGGACATCTGGAGCGGATCTGAGGGTAATGAATCTGTGTTTTCCATGATTAGAGCCATTCAGGGAGATCATTTGGGATATATTGAAGTTCAGCAGAAAGAAGATTCTTTGCGTCAGATATTTACACCACCAGACCAGGGAATCAACGCTTATGTCATGTTGTCTGACGGAAAACTGCTTTTTACATCCAGTGATTCCGTTCCAGAATACCTCGTAGATCTTAATGACTATCACGATTCTAAAATTTATCGTGACGAAAAAAATAAGCAATTGATTTATTCTGCTTACGCTGAAGGAGATATCCATTTCTTTCTGACCGTCTCCTTTGCTAATATTTTTTCACAAATGCATAAATTGACTTTTTTAATTGTAATAAGTTCCATATTAATTTGTGGATTTTCATTAGGTTTCATCCACTTGGTTGCCAAACGCTTGACACAGCCGATTCGTACTATACGTCATCAAATTGAGCAAACGGAAATTACGAATCTGAATAAAGAATTACATATTAACCATTCGGAAGACGAGATACAAGCTTGGGGGCAAGCTTATAACAATCTTCTCATTCGTCTCTCTAATTCCATTGAACGTGAAAAAAAGCTTTCTGTTCTACAGATTCAAGCACAATTTAATGCCCTTCAGGCACAGGTGAATCCACATTTTCTTTATAACATTCTAAACATACTGGCCAGCAAAGGAATGGAAAACAATGATGAAGTTACTATGGAAATTTGCAAAAAACTCGCTCTCATGCTCGAATATTCTACGAATACTTCGGAAAAATGTGCCACTCTCAAGGAGGAAATTGATTATCTTAAAAAATATGTATACTTGATGAAGCTTCGCTATGAAAACAAACTAGAAGTATCAATGAATGTTATACCCGAAGTAGAAAAGTGTGTTTTGCCTAAAATAACTATTCAACAGCTCGTAGAAAACTCTATCGGGCATGGTTATATACAAAAAGATGTCATTATGAAAATTGATGTAACTGCAAAAAGAGATCATGAAAATCTGGTTTTAATTATTCAGGATAATGGACAAGGATTCTCGGAGGAAAGTCTTCAGATGATTCGAAGTTCTATGGAAGAAGCACATAGCAAAATTACTTCTATGAAAAATAATATTGAGATAGGTATAGGGAAATTAGGAATTATCTCCTTATATTCAAGACTATTTTTGATCTATCAGGATAATGTGACTTTTCAGTGCAGTAACAAAAAAAATGGAGGAGCCATAGTATCAATAAGTATAAATTTGACATCTCCCAAACTGTAATTTAAAATAAAAATAGAATAATTTGAAATATATAAAAGAACGAGGTACGGATATGTATACTGTATTAATTGCTGATGATGAGCCGGCGGCACTTAAATATTTATATTCTATTGTTAACAATAATTTTCCAGATGAATTTAAAATTACATTTTGTGCCTCTAATGGCATTGAAGCATTGGAATGGGTGAAGCTTCATCATGTAGATATTATAATATCTGATATACGTATGCCGTTAAAAGACGGGATTGCACTGGCTGAGGATGTTTTAAAATTAAGACCTCACATAAAATTTATTATAGTAAGTGGATATTCAGATTTCCAATATGCAAGATCGGCATTACGATTGGGTGTAAAAGATTATATCTTAAAACCAGTAGTCCCTTTTGATATCAAAGAGATTTTCAAGAGAATCTGCCCGGAAATAGATAAACGAATTTATGAAGAGAAAAAGAATTTACTACATAGGTTATGTACAAATGCAAAAGTTTCAACAAATGAAATAAACGAATTGTTCCCAGAGGATGGGTATCATCTTGCTCTTCTTAGGAAAAATGGGTTGCCGCTCAATGAATTTTATAAAGATACAAAAGAAGTTTTTTCGGATACCTCTGAAAAAATATTTATTTATGGCCGAGACGAATTCGAAGCTCTTTATATTTGTCCCTGCACTTTGATAAATCAGAAGGAATTTCGCGCATATATGCAAAAAGAGATGTTGAGAAACAAAGACGAAAATGCTTACTGTACCCTGGTTTTTCTCAATAAAATAATTGATGGGAATGATTTTCCGATTTCAGTGAGAAATATGCAGCTTAAGCTGGATAGTAATATTGTTCTGGGAAAAAATAAAATTATTATATTAAAAAATTTTTCAGACAATACCCATCAGGAAGACGAATGCCTGGCTTTGATTACTTTTGAATCATTATGTAAACAGCAGCAGAAAGAAGCGGCAAAGGAAGAACTTACCAGACTTCTTTTTTTATGGAATGAACAAGAGCGCCCTCTTTCATGGATAAAAAGCATGCTTCAGCGTGCCAGCTATTTGCTCCAAAGATTCCATCTCTGTAATCCAATAACCCTTGAAAACGAAAGAGCAAATCTGGCAGAAATATTTTTTTATGCCGAAAACATACAACAGCTTGTCAGAGATGTTAATGAATTATACTTTTCTATTTCAGAAATACAGCAAAAGTATCTAAAGATGGATAGTGAACATTATCATAAAATAATTGTGAATTATATAGAGAGTAACTTTAACATTCCACTTACTCTACAATCAACTTGCAAAGCATTGGGGATTTCAAAATCTTATATTAATAAATTAATCAGAAAATACGACGACGAAACCTTTTGTACCTATTTAACACGAATTAGAATAGAAAATGCAAAAAAAATCATAAAAGAAGAACGAAGCACTCTCATAATCAAGGATATAGCAGAACGAACCGGATTTCACGATCAATTTTACTTCAGCAGAATTTTTAGGACATATACCGGAATGAGTCCATCAGAGTATATTCTTTCCCTTGATGCTAAAAAAACAAACACATCACCAGAGGATATTCTGTAAAAATGCCTGTCGCTCACAGTCACGTTCATAGGAATCCGCTGCTTCTTTTGCATTCATCTCCCCAAGAGCCACTGCTGTGGTTAAATCTTCACAACTGGATGGCTTGATTGTGGAATAATATTCCAAAGCACTGCAATAATGCCCATTTTTTATATAGGAATTCATATCCAGTACAACCGGTAATAACTGTTCATCATGAAAATTTTCCTGAACGGCTGGCAGACCAAACAAAGGAGCTTTATTAAAAAATAAGTCCATGCATTCTTTAGACATATAATATTCAAGAAATTCATAAACAAGTTCTATATTTGGTGTGTTTTTATTTATATACCATCCTGATGCAGGCCAAATGGTAATGCCACAATCATCCGCATCCTTTCCTGGGATACCAAACATTCCAATTTCATCCAGAAGATCTTTATTGTCAGAGTAAATATAAGACAATGCCCTTTTGGATGCTGAAATATAATGAGCCCCTCTTCCATTCGCAAGCAAATCACACGCCTCGCTATCGGATACAGCCACCGCATTTTCTTGATAATAAGGAACGAGATCTTGACATTTTTCCCAGCTTTCTAAAAAATTGTTTTTTTCAAAAGGGCTTAGAAGGCCATGGGTATATTTTTCTGCAAAATCTGGAACCTGTGTCTGTACATTATAATAGTCTGCTAAAAAAGGATACTGACTGCTCCATTTATCTGCAAAGCTTCCAATTACAGCGATTTCCCCATTTTCTTTTAATATTTCACAATTTGCAATAAATTCATCCCAAGTATGAGGAATCTCCAGTTCATATTTTTCATATACTGTTTTATTATATAAAATACCTCCAAAACTGTTCACATAGCCATAAGGAACACCATATATTTTATCATTCACAGTTACAGCTTTTCTAAAATTATCCTCCAGCTCCAGTTCAAATTCCATATTCGAAAGATCTACGAAATAGTCTTCTGGCTTCAAATCACTTAACAAGGCGCCGGAATTATAAACACATAGGTCAGCCATCTCTCCGGTTGCAAGTTTAGTTTGAATCATACTGGCACTGGCGCTTCCAATAGGCCGGTATTCATATTGCAGGGTTATATCAAGCTTTTCCTTTACCAGTTGGGCAAGCATTTCATCATCACTATTGCTGGAATATCCAGCAAACACAGTAATGATTCTTTCATGTTCCTGTTTATTTTCGGTTCCCGTTTTCTGTTTTTGAGCTGTACAGCCAGATATTAGAAGGCAAAAACCTGTTATATATATCTGGATTCTAATGTATTTTCCTTTAATCATAATTTCCTTCTAAATCATCAAGTATTTGTATTGCGTAAATGATATCATGGAATGATTTCCTTTTCAACGATGTATTTTATGATTTTAGAATCCGGATGATGGTTCTGCTTTCTGTTGACTTCTGTACGTTCAGCACCGCTTTCTGCGGTGGTTACTCTTTTCAGAGCATACCGCACAGACCTCCCCTTGATATCTATCTCAATTTATTAAATGCGTTTGCAAGATCAGCAAATTCTGCTAAAGTAAGCGCTTCTCCTCTCACATTTACCGGAATTCCGGTCTCTGCCATAGCTTTCTCAATTTCCTCTTTTGAAAAATCAAGCTCCTGGGAGTTCTTCAGTCCATTTACCAATGTTTTTCTTCTCTGATTAAAAGATGCCCGGATCAGCCTGAACATCAGCTTCTCATTGTCCACCTGCACTGGCGGCTCTTCATATCTCACAAGCTGGATAACAGCACTTCCCACCTTCGGTCTTGGCATAAAACAGTTTGGCGGAACATTCGCAATGATCTGCGGTCTGGCATAATACTGAACAGCCAGAGACAAAGCACCGTAATCCTTTGTTCCAGGACCAACCTGCATTCTGTCTGCCACTTCCTTCTGTACCATAATGGTGATGGAAGAAATGGGAACATGGTTTTCAAAAAGTCCCATGATGATTGGTGTGGTAATATAATAAGGCAGATTGGCAACCACCTTGATAGGCTTGCCCCCATTTTTCTCCTGTGCCAGCGCCGCAATATCAACTTTCAGGATATCCTCGTTGATCACAGTCACATTATCCCAGTCTTTCAAAGTATCATTTTCCAGAATCGGGATCAATGTCTTATCAATCTCTACAGCCACCACTTCTCTGGCTGCCTCAGCCAGATACTGGGTCATGGTTCCAATACCCGGTCCGATTTCCAGAACAAAATCATCCTTGGTGATCTTGGAAGCCTCGATTATTTTTTCCAGAACATGGGTATCGATAAGAAAATTCTGACCAAACCTTTTCTGGAAAGCAAAATTATACTTTTGAAGAACTTCAATGGTATATTTCGGATTTCCTAAATAAGGTCTGATCATATTAATTTCCTCTTTCTTTTAAATTATTTAATCATTATCTGCAAATCACACAATCTGGGCAGCTGTCTGCAATTCCCCTATTACTTATTTTGCAAAATCTTTCTCATAAAGAACCGTAAATCCATCACGGTCTACTCTCTTTTTCTTATTAAACTTCAGAAGTCCGCCCTGGGATTTCGCCATTGCTGCGTCAAGCATTTCCTTAACTGCGCCAATGTTCATAGGCTGGTCTTCTTTCTGGTTCACACCGATCAGATTATACAATGCAAGCATTCCCATCTGGTCGATCTTGTAACCATTTTCCTTGGTGTAAACTCTTGCAAAGTTTACAAGTTCATCATTGGTAAATACCGGAATGTTGATCATGGATGTAAACTTCTTGGCGAATTTCGGGAATCTTGCAATCAGCTTACGCATTCCGATCTTCTCATCCTCAATGATCACAGTAAGTCCGTCTGTGCGGAACTCCATAGCCTTATCCAGAATATCTACTGTTTCCTGTGTCAGCTGGTTAGCATTCTCAATGACAAGGAAACCACCGCTAAGCTTGCCGATCACTTTCGTAATATCCATCTCGTTCAGCTGGTCGGCAAATACATAAGCCACCTTGGAAGCCGGCAGATTCAGCTCTTTACAGATTGCCGGAATCAAGCTTGCGATCAGTCTTGTCTTACCAGTTTCTTTCCCACCCATGACGATCACGTTTCCAGTCTTGGAGGTCTTATCAGCAGCCGCCATCTGCACATCGCAAAGTGCACTGATCAGCTGTTCCCGCATTCCCGGAACCTTTACAAAATATGTAAACAGCTTCTTCTCATCATCGGTGAGTGATTTCTCTCTTGGCACAATGTCAGATGGATTTCTCTTATCCTTTGGCTGAATAGAATCGATAAACTGTTCCAGTTCCTCTTCCTCGGAAAGAGATTCAGAAGACTCTTCTTCCTCTTCATCCTCATCAAAATCAAAGTTTTCGTCCTCAGAATCTTCCGGTTCTTCCTCTGCATCTTCCGTTTCAACCACATCATCTGCAGCTGGAGGCATATCCTCATCCTCTTCTTCGCCAATGCTCTCTCTGAGAAGTTTGGCAATAAATTCATCCTCAGACATGGAATCATCAGAAGGCTCTTCTTTCTCCTTATGACCTGCCGGGCCATTCATAAACTCATCCTCAGCAGCCTGAAGATCCTCTTCGGAAAGGAATTCCTCTTCCTCAAGCTCTACAACCGGCTTTTTCTGCTCTGGTTCTGGCTCGATTTCTTCCTCGTCCTCAGTGATAACTTCCTCTTCTTCTGGAATATCCTCTGCCTTTTCTTCTTTTACAGCATTCTGAGATTTCGTAGATATTTCTTGGGCAGCTTCTACAATTTCTTTATTTTCTTCCTGAACTTTCTCTTCATCTACCTTCTCATCCGGAATTTCAATTCCCTGTGCAGAAGCAGCAGCAAGAATCGTATCCTCCAGATTGAAATTTGAAAAATCAAATGCAGGTTTCTCGTCTTTCATTTTCTCCGCAGCATCAGCCTCATCACTGAAAAGGTTATTCTGTACAGGTGCCTTGGGAACCTCAATCTCTTCCGGTACCATATTCTTCATAGAATCCGGAATATTCAGTGTAGGCATTTTCAGGTTCTCAACAGGTGTTTCTGTTTCTGTGGAAAATGTCTTCTTCTCTTCTGCAGACTCTGAACGATCTGCATTCTCTAAACCTTCTGTATTTTCTTCTGAAACTGCTTCCGCTGATTTCTCTGCAGTCTCATCTGCTGTATTCACAGATTCTTCAGCAACAGTCTCCTTGGTATTCTCCACTTTCACCTTGCCAGTTTCAGGCTCCAACTCCGGTACACTTTCATATTCTTTCTCGGAAGCCGGATCACGAAGCATTTCTTCCTGAACCTCTTTCGTCTGCTCAGTGGAAACAATGCTGTCTTCCATTTCATCCATCTTACGGCTTCCAAAGATGTCACGAAGTCCTTTGGAAATTTTATCCTGAAGACTCTCTACGCCATCCAGATCCTCGCTCTTGATCTGAATACTTTCAATAGATTCGCTTCCCTGGTTCTCAGCTTTCGGTGCTTTCTCTTCTTCCTTGATGGTATCTGCTTCCTCAGGTTTCAGAAGCTTCGGTACAAACTGCTGTTCATACCGCTCTTTCTCCGCGCCAGTAAGAGCACCCATACGCTGTTTCAGGTCCATAGCCTTCATCACGTAGTTACCCTCGTTGAACCAGAGAATGATCTCGTTGCAAAGCTCCAGACATTTCTCTTTGTCACCATCCTGATAGTACAGTTTGGCAAGCTCGTAAGACCATTTTTCGGTAAATTCTTTCTCCTTATAATCCTCCAGAACCTTGATCTGCTCTGCAAGAGGAGCCTTTTTTACTTTCAGGATCTTGTATTTCAGGATGTACTGCGTATTATCATTTGGCGCAACTTCCCTGTACTCCTGATAAAATTCCACTGCCTCGGAAACCTGTCCCAGCTTCAGGGAAACTTCTACAAGACGATAAAGAATGTTCTTACCAATGGAGGCTCTGTGATAAGCCAGCAGGAAAATTTCCTTGCTGTCCTCATAGCGTTTATTGGCAGCATAGATTTCACCAACCACACAAAGGGTACGAACATTTTTCACACGGCGCCAGTCAATGCTGTCTACAACATTCATGGCTCCCTTATAGTCCTTCTGTTCTACTAAATGGTTAATCTCTTCAAGTTTAACCCGAAATTCCTCTTTGTCCAAATTTTTCACCAACTTTCCATAGTTAATGCCAGTTTAGCATATCGCATACTACTTCGCAAGCTTATTTATCTGCAGGACATCCCATCGGCTGATACACATGCCCCGCCACAACGTGAAACACTTTATTGATTGTAAACTGATGACTGACAAAATCATCCAGACCAGTACAGGTGATCATGGTCTGAATATCATGAATACTCTCAAGAAGATAATTCTGACGGCTGCTATCCAGCTCCGAAAGGACATCGTCCAGAAGCAGAACCGGTTTATCATGAATGATCTTCTCCACCAGATAAATCTCCGAAAGTTTCAGGGAAAGAGCTGCTGTTCTCTGCTGCCCCTGCGAACCATATTTGCGGATGTCAATTCCGTTCACAGCCACCATTAGGTCATCCCTGTGAGGTCCGGACGAAGTCATTTTCATCCGAAGATCCCGGTCTCTGTTGCGGAAAAGGCTCTCTTCCAAAGCCTCACTCTCCACGCTTGGTTCATATATCACTTCTATATTCTCAATACCACCGGTAAGATTTCTGTGAATTTCCTTAATGATCTCATTAAGGGACTCCACAAATTCTCTTCTTTTGCCAATGATCTTACGGCCATAATTTACCAGCTGCATATCCCATACATCCAGAGTCGCCCCAAGATCCGGCTGCTTATACATATCCTTCAGCAGCTTATTTCTCTGGTTCAGAACATGATTGTATCCGGCAAGATCTGTGAGGTATAGTTTATCCAGCTGACAAAGCTCCGCGTCCATGAATCTTCGTCGCTCTCCCGGACCGTTTTTGATAATATTCAGATCCTCCGGGGAAAAGAAAACCAGATTCACCACACCGAGAAGCTCTCTCGCCTTCTTTATGGGAAGCCCGTTGATTGCCACGCCCTTGGCCTTATTTTTCCGAAGATGCATGTCGATCTTGTAAGACATGGAATCTTTTCCAACCATCATGCGGATATGGGCTTCATCCTGTTCAAAGCGGATAATCTCCCGGTCTTTGCTTCCTTTATGGGATTTGCTGGTTCCGCACAGATACACAGACTCCAGGATATTTGTTTTTCCCTGGGCATTATCCCCATAAAAAATATTGGTTCCTTTGTCAAAAGAAAGTTCCAGCGATTCGTAATTTCTGAAATTGCTTAATTTTATGGATTCAATATAAGCCATTTTACTCGTTTCCGGACAGAACCTTCACATCCTGGCCATTATAGGAAATAACGTCACCGCCATAAACCTTGCGGCCTCTTCTGGTATCTACTTCACCGTTTACTTTTACAAGTCCGTCGTTGATCACATATTTTGCCTCAACGCCGTCTGATACAAGGTCAGCAAGTTTCAGTGCCTGGCCAAGTTTGATAAATTCATCTCTGATTCTGATTTCCAATTTTCTGCCTCCACTCTTCTGGCATCACGACTGCAATTCGTTTTCCCGACTGTCTCCAGCCATTATTTGCAGCCCGTGTTCACTTCCATTCCTCTTCCAATTGTCTGTTACGTTTCTCTCTGTGGCAAGTGTCATTATCTTGCCTGGTTCTGATTTATGTTAACCGGAAGAATCAGATACGTGTAAGTTTCTTCCTCATCTCTGATAAAGCAAGGTGCTTTCGGGTTTACCAGGTAAATGTCGATGGTCTCATCATCAATAACCTTCAGTGCATCGATCAGGAACTTGGGATTAAATCCGATCAGAATATCTTTTCCCTCTTTCTCAATATCAATGTCCTCGTTCATGGAACCCATTGCAGAATCAATCTTCAGCTCCATGCTGCCATCTGTAATGTGGATAATGATCGGTTTCTTATCTCCTTCTCTTACAAGAAGTGTGGCACGGTCGATACAATCCAGGAATTCTTTTTTGTTAATGGAAAGTTTGGTCTCATAATCGCTGGAAAGCATCTGGTCAATACGGAAATATTCCCCCTCGATCAGACGTGAAACTACCATAGTCTGGTCAAATTCAAATAAAATATGATTGTTTGTGAAGAAAATGCTGACTACATCATCCATTTCTCCGGATAAGATCTTACTGATCTCATTCAGAGTCTTGCCTGGAACTACAACCTTGCGGTCTGAATAGTCTTTCTTCAGAGGCATTTTGCGGATCGCAATACGGTGTCCATCCAGAGAGACAATTTTCAGACAATTATCCTTAATTTCAAACAGCTCACCAGTCATTAATTTGTTGTTATCGTTGACTGCAATTGAGAATATTGTCTGATAAATCATATTCTTTAATGTATATTGAGAGATAGTTAATGGTTCATCTCTTTCAATCATAGGAAGATATGCGAAATCTTCTCCTGATTTTCCAGGAATATTGAATTTCGCTTTCTCACAGGTGATAGTTGCAGCGAATTTTTCATCAGTTTTAATGGTAACATCGTTGTCTGGGAGTCTTCGAATGATCTCATAAAAGATTTTCGCATTCAGAGCAACTTTTCCTTTTTCTTCTATAGTACCCTCGACAATGGTTTCGATTCCAAGTTCCATGTCATTAGTAGTAAATTTGATCTGATTTGTTGTTGCATCGATCAGAATACATTCCAGAATTGGCATAGTTGTTTTGGATGGTACAGCTTTTAAAGAAATGTTGACGCTCTTCAACAAGTTACTTTTGGAGCAAATGATTTTCATAATGTGTATAACTTCCTTTCTGGAGAAAATGGGTTTTTCATTAAATATATTTAAGAAGATATCCGCCGTATCCGCCGTAGGGGGTGTGAATATGTGAAAAACTCACTTCCGCCTAGTGAATAAAAGGGTTTCGGGTATGGATAACTTCGTGTAAAAGCATTGGTTTAGAGTGTGAATAACCTGTGTATAACCACATCAACGATTTTGACGTCAAAAGTTATTCACATTAATACACATAATGTCAACATCTTATACACATGAAATGTGGAAAAAATGTGTTAAGTTTGTGGATTAATTTTTTTCTTTAATGTATCGATGGTGCTCTGCAGCTGTTCGTTGGTCTGGAGCTCCTTTTCGATCTTTTCTACGCCGTGCATAACGGTAGTGTGGTCGCGATTTCCAAGATACTGACCTACATTTTTCAGCGGGATCGCCAGAATTTCACGGCAAAGATACATTGCCACCTGTCTTGGCATCACGATCTTGGAACTTCGTTTATTTCCGCAAAGATCAGCAGTACTTACATTAAAATGTTCTGCTACCATAGAAATAATGTAGTCTGCAGTAATCTGTTTATTTTCATTCGGTGCGACGATATCCTTCAGAGCCTGCTCAGCAAGTTCAAGGGTAACCTCTTTTTTCTCCAGTTTTGCATAAGCAACTACCTTATTGAAGGCACCTTCCAGTTCACGGATGTTGGATTTGATATTATTTGCAATATATTTGATAACATCTTCGCTTACATTGTAGCCGTCCATGTCTTCTTTTTTATGAAGAATGGCCATTCTGGTCTCGTAATCCGGCAGGGTAATATCCACGATCAGTCCCCATTCGAATCTGGAACGGAAACGCTCATCCAGAATTTCCATATCCTTCGGCGGTTTATCGGAAGATATGATGATCTGTTTGTTTGCACTGTAAAGGCTGTTGAAGGTGTGGAAAAATTCCTCCTGCGTGGATTCCTTTCCTATAATAAACTGAATATCATCAATGAGAAGGACATCAATGTTACGGTATTTCTCGCGGAATTTGCTCATGGCAGTGTTATTTCCATTACGGATAGTCTCAATCAGCTCATTGGTAAATTCCTCACTGGTAACATAGAGAACCTTGCTGTTATCATCATTTTCAATAATATAGTGGGCGATGGAATGCATAAGATGGGTCTTGCCAAGTCCTGCACCACCATAGATAAACAGCGGATTGTAGGTATTTCCCGGAGATTCCGCTACTGCCAGGGCTGCTGCCTGGGCCAGTTTGTTGTTGCTGCCCACGATAAAAGTATTGAATGTATATTTGGGGTTCAGATTTGCTTCTTCACATCTGTCCCTAAAACGGCTGTTCTGATCAGGTGCAGCGTCGGAAGTGGATTTCTTTGCCGGAACATCTTCTGGAAGGATAAATTTCACTTCGCAGTCGGTCATTCCGGTAACTTCGCTTATGGTAACCTGCAGAGGCAGTTTGTAATTCTTATTAATGTAGCTTAAACGCACCTGGTCGGAAGCGACGATGGTAACTACATTTCCACTGACATCATAAACCTTCAGGGGTTTCAGCCATGTGTCGAAACGAACATCGGAAAGATCGTGTTCCTTTTTCACAATTCCCAGGATTTCATCCCATTTTTCTATTACTGTGCTCATTTTTTCCTCCCGTACACATCTGATTGTTTCTTATATTAAATGATGCCGTCCGTCGACGACATGTCCGTTTATCAAAATATCAGCTGGAAACAGGAAATTAGGGTGTGCCAGGCTAAATATACTGGAATTTTACTGGTATTTTGATAAACGGACATAAATATCCTTATATATATTATAATAAATCCTGTCTTTTCGCAACGACAAAATCTTATTTATATAGGAAATTTATGTGGAAAATTATGCACATCCGAAGAAAAAATTAAGATTGCTGTGGATTACATAAAAGAATGAGGAGGCAAGGAGGAAAATGTTGTTTTGAAGCTAAAAATAGGAAAAATAACTGGGGAAAAGTATAGAATTGTCCACAAAACATCCACAATTTAAAAAAATTGCAGTGGATAATAAAAAAATTCCAAGAAAAAGATGGGGGATATCTTGTGAATAAACTGGAAAGTTATCAACATTTTGTGTGTGGATAAATGTGGATAAAAAGGTTGATAACTATTCTGGTTACCATAACATGGTTTTACGGGTTTCAATAATGAAAATTTATGTGTATAACTCTATCCACTGTCGAATCCCCTCGAAATATACCGTTTTTTGTGACATATGCGTTAAAATCAACAGTCAAAAGTGGATATTTTTGCTGATAATCCCCAGGTTATCCACAAGTTATCCACAAAATGTGGATAATGTTACGTAAACCTTTTCAAAATGACAGGTTATGCACAGTGTGGAAAACTTTGTGGATATAAAAAATTCTGGGAAAGCAAGAATTTTTACTTGACGAGAAAGGCATTTATGAATATAATTGAAATGATGTTCTGATTAGGTTAATAATTTTAAATTCCATATAGATAAAGGAGGTGCTTTACCTATGAAAATGACATTTCAGCCGAAAAAAAGATCTAGAGCGAAAGTCCATGGCTTCAGAGCTCGTATGAGCACAAAAGGCGGACGTAAAGTATTAGCTGCCAGAAGATTAAAAGGAAGAAAGCAGTTATCTGCTTAAGACCGTTAAGACCGCAGTTACTGTGGTCTTTTCTTCTATACAGAAATAATTATTTCAATATCATATAAAGGAGAATCAGATGGAATACTCAGACTCCTTAAAGAAAAACAATGAATTTCAAAGGGTATACCGAAAAGGAACATCACAGGCAAATCGGTATCTGGTGATGTATGTGCTTGAGAACCATGACAGGCACATGGAGAATCGTCTGGGAATATCTGTAAGTAAAAAAGTAGGGAATAGTGTGGTACGCCACAGAGTCACCAGACTGATACGAGAGAGCTACCGCCTGAATGAGAGATCCTTCCGTCAGGGACTGGACATTGTAGTGGTCGCAAGACCAAATGCAAAGGACAAGTCCTATCAGGAGATTGAGAGTGCGCTTATGCATCTTGCAGGCAGAATGAAGATCCGCCGTGAGGCTGAGCTTTATGTGGAAGAATCAAAGAAAGCAGAAGAGTGACCCCAAAAACAGTAAGATACCTGGTATTCTATGAACTGTAACATAGCAATCCAATGTTAAACGGTATTTGGGCAGTATTGTTGTTTCGGTAAAGGAGCGGCAATATTGAAACAGTTTTGCAGGAGAAATTATCATGAGCAGATTTAGTCCAAGGAATATCATGATTCATATGATTCGTCTCTATCAGAAATATATATCGCCGATGAAGAGAACAAAATGTCCTTATATTCCCACATGTTCTCAATATGGTTTAGAAGCAATTCAAAAATATGGTGCGTTAAAGGGCGGGCTTCTTGCAGTGTGGAGGATTTTGCGCTGCAATCCTTTTTCACATGGAGGATACGATCCTGTGCCATAAACCGTACTGAAACAGACAGTGTACAATAAATGACACTTTAAACTGATTTTCAGCACAAAAACTCAAACTTTGACAATTGAATAGTTACACCGAAAAAGCCTAGGAGGAAACAAACTTGGATATGATTTTATTAACGAAGAGCAGTGTCCCGATTATTGGACAGGTTGCTTCTATTATGGGCTGGATCATGGATGGGATTTACAGAGTTCTTGATCTGGTGGGTATTCAGAACCTGGGTCTTTGTATCATTATCTTCAGTATTATTATTTATGCACTGATGACACCATTGCAGGTTAAACAGCAGAAGTTTTCTAAGTTAAGCTCTGTTATGCAGCCTGAGCTTCAGAAGATACAGAAGAAATACAAAGATAAAAAAGACCAGGCGTCCGTGCAGAAAATGCAGGAAGAAACTCAGCTTGTATACCAGAAATACGGTGTTTCACCTACCGGCAGCTGTGTGCAGCTGTTGATCCAGTTTCCTGTCCTGATGGCATTATGGCAGGTTATTTACAAAATTCCTGGTTATGTTGGCAGTGTAAAGAATGTTTTCACAGGCCTTGTTGATCAGATCACAAGCGTAAGTGGCTATACAGACCTGATCCAGAATTTTATCACAGACAATAAGATGACTCGTGTACAGCTGGCGCTGGATAACGGAAAAGCGACCAGTAATTCCGTCATCGATTTCCTTTATGCATTATCTCCATCTCAGTGGAAAGATCTTGCATCAATGGATCAGTTTAAGGGATTTGCAGATACCATTAACACCACATCTGCAGAAATTTCCAAAATGCAGAATTTCTGTGGATTAAACATTGCAGATCAGCCTTTGAACTACATTAAGGCTGCTTTTGAGGGAGCATCTATTGCACTGGCAATCGCTGCACTTCTGATTCCTATTCTTGCATGGGCGACTCAGGTACTGAACTATAAGCTTATGCCACAGGCTACTTCATCTGCTGAAGGAGCTGTTGATACGATGCAGGCTTCCATGAAGACTATGAATACGGTTATGCCGCTTATGTCAGCAGTATTCTGTTTCACATTTCCGGTAGGTCTTGGTATTTACTGGATCGCAAGTGCGGTTGTAAGAAGTGCTCAGCAGTGGTTTATCAATCGTCATCTTGATAAGATGGATATCAATGATCTGGTAAACGAGAACATGAAGAAGATGGAGAAACAGCGTACGAAGGAAGGACTTCCGCCGCAGAAGATCACCAATCAGGCAAACCAGTCTACTAAGAATATCAATACCAAGATTGATAAAGGTTCCAGTAACACAAACGCAGAAGAGAGAACCAGAAAAGTAGAGGAATCCTACCAGAATGCAAGAAATGCAAAACCTGGAAGTATTACAGCAAAAGCAAATATGGTCAGGGATTTTGACGAGAAAAACAAGAAGAAGTAATTGTTGTCGGGAACGGAGGGTTTCATAGATGGAGGAGTTTATCCAGTTTTCAGCAAAAACGAAAAATGAAGCAATCACCAAGGCGTGCATCAAATTAGGTGTTTCCAGTGATCAGCTGGAAATTGAAGTGGTTTCTGAAGGTAGTTCCGGATTTTTTGGCATCGGAAGCAAACCGGCAATCATAAAAGCACGCAAGATCAATACAGTTTCTGAAGAGGATGAGATACAGGAAATCGTTGATACTGTGAAAGTTGATGCGATCAAAGAAGAGCAGACCAGAAAGCCTGCCAAAACTTTTGTAAAAGCTGAAAAACCGGCTCCAAAGAGTGAACCGGAGAAAGCAGCTGTAAAAGAAGCAAAAGAGCCGAAGCCTTTTAAGGAAACAAAAGAAAAACAGCCGCGTCAGCCGAAGGAAAAAACCTTCAAGGAGCGTCCTGTAAAAGAAAAACCGGCAAAAGAAAAAATGCCGAAAGAGCCAAGAGAAGAGAAGCCGAAACAGTCCAAACCTGTTGAGATCATCACAGATCCGGCAGAGATCAAAGAAGTGGAAGAGAGAGCAATTGTTTTCCTTCGCGACGTATTTGCATCTATGAATCTTGGTGAAGTGGAGATCACTTCCAAATACAACACAAATGACGGTTGTCTGGAAGTTGCTTTTGAAGGAGAGGATATGGGAATTCTCATCGGTAAGAGAGGACAGACCCTTGATTCCCTTCAGTATCTTACAAGCCTTGTTGTAAACAAGGGAAAAGCAAACTATATCAGAGTAAAGCTCGATACAGAAGATTACCGCAGACGTCGTAAAGAGACTCTGGAGAATCTTGCAAGAGGAATTGCCTACAAGGTTAAGAAGACCAGAAAGCCAGTTGTACTTGAGCCGATGAACCCATATGAGAGAAGAATCATTCACTCAGCGCTTCAGGGCAATAAGTATGTAGAGACTGTTAGCGAGGGCGAAGAGCCGTATCGTCATGTGGTTGTAAAATTAAAAAGATGGTAAATCTTGCATAAAATATCTGAATGTGTTATAAAAGATTTGCAGAATGAATAAGAGGTTATTCCAGGTGAAAGATGGAAGAACTGAAGCGTTATGCTTTTGTTTTAATATCTTTCCCTGGAGTAACTTTTTTTGTATAATAAAACAAGATAATATGAGTGTCAAAAGATGTGTTAAGTTTATAATTTGGATTGTAATTTACATGGAGGAAAACACATGAATACAACAATTGCAGCGATATCTACTGCTGTGAGTGCTTCGGGAATCGGAATCATCCGAATCAGCGGCCCGGAAGCCATGGACGTTATATCCCGCATTTACCGTTCTAAGGGCGGGAAAAAGAAAATTAAAGAAGTGCCCACCCACACCATTCATTATGGTTATATTTATGACGGGGAAGAAATCGTGGATGAAGTTCTGGTCATGGTCATGCGCGCACCCAAAACATTCACAGGAGAAGATACCGTGGAGATTGACTGTCACGGCGGTGTCTATGCCATGAACCGGGTTCTGGAAACGGTTTTGAAAAACGGCGCCAAGATTGCCGGCCCCGGAGAGTTTACCAAGAGAGCCTTCTTAAATGGCAGGCTGGATCTTTCCCAGGCAGAGGCTGTTATGGATGTGATCCAGGCGAAGAATGAATATGCGTTGAAAAGCTCCATGAGTCAGCTGAAAGGTTCTGTACAAAAGACCATCAAGGAGATTCGAAGCGACCTGATTTACGAGATTGCCTTTATCGAGTCGGCTTTGGACGATCCGGAGCATATCAGCCTTGAGGGATATCCACAGAAATTACATGGGATTGTGGAAAAAGAGCAGAAATCCATCGAAGAGCTGTTGAAAACTTCCGCAGATGGCAAGATCATCCGGGAAGGAATTGAGACGGTTATCGTGGGTAAGCCAAATGCAGGTAAGTCCTCCCTGTTAAACCTTCTTGTAGGGGAAAATAAGGCCATTGTAACGGATATTGAGGGTACTACAAGAGATATTCTGGAGGAGTATATTACTCTTCATGGAATTACGCTGAAAATTGTGGATACGGCAGGTATCCGCGAGACAGAGGATGTGGTGGAGAAAATCGGTGTTTCCAGGGCACGGGAGGTTGCAAAGGGTGCAGATCTGGTGTTATACGTAGTAGACAGCTCTACACCGCTTGATGAAAATGATGAAGAAATCATTGAAATGCTGAAAGACAGAAAAGCAATTGTACTGTACAATAAAACAGATCTTGCTTCGGCTGTGAGTATGGAGGCATTAAAGGAGAAAATCAACCATCCTCTCATTCCGATTTCTGCGAAAGAGGAGACTGGAATTGCCCAGCTGGCGGATACCATTAAGAGTATGTTTTTCAGTGGGAAAATTTCTTTTAACGATGAGGTTTATATTACAAATGCCCGTCACAAAGAGGCACTGGAAGAGGCAGAAGAGAGTCTTGCAATGGTAAAACAGAGCATCGAGGATGGCATGCCGGAAGACTTCTTTTCCATTGATCTGATGGCTGCTTATGGAAGCCTTGGAAAGATCACAGGAGAGGAAGTTGGGGAAGATCTGGTGAATGAGATATTTAGTAAGTTTTGTATGGGCAAGTAGTGACAGAGGGTAATATATGAATGAGTGTGTTATAGAGGAGATAAAAATGAAAAATTTAGAGGAGAATTATGACATAGTAGTGGTCGGTGCTGGTCATGCTGGCTGTGAGGCTGCGCTGGCAGGGGCGAGACTGGGATTGAATACGATCATGTTTACGGTAAGCGCAGAGAGTATTGCGCTGATGCCTTGTAACCCTAATGTAGGTGGAAGTTCTAAGGGACATCTGGTTCGTGAACTGGATGCTCTTGGCGGTGAGATGGGAAAAAATATTGATAAGACTTTTATTCAGTCCAAAATGCTGAACTGTTCCAAAGGCCCGGCAGTGCATTCCCTTCGTGCTCAGGCTGATAAGCAGGCTTACAGTAATGAAATGAGAAAGACGTTGGAGAATCAGGAGAACCTGACCATCCGCCAGGGAGAGGTTACTAAGCTTCTGGTAGAGGATGGCAAGATCACAGGTGTGAAGACGTATTCCGGCGCTGTTTACCATTGTAAGGCGGTAGTTTTGTGTACTGGAACTTATCTGAAAGCACGCTGTATTTACGGTGATGTAAGCAATTATACAGGTCCAAATGGACTGCAGGCAGCCAATTATCTGACTGATTCTCTGAAGGAATTGGGAATTGAAACGGAACCTGTTCGGATGGATCCTTTCACAGAAAAAAGGATGACCTTCTTCAAAGATCCGGACGGGCTGCCGCTCGAACTGCATGAGTGAGGTACAAAACATGGATATAGCAGTTATGGCCGATATTCACGGAAACAGCCATGCTCATTGCGCGCAGCGACTGTCCTCTGATCCTTTTCGGCCATACCCATTTGCAGGGAAAGCTTCAATAATGGCGGAAAGTCCGCATTAAATCCGGGTTCCGTAGGGCTCTCCCTGCGGGATGGCAGACAGGCGGAATACATGATCCTGCATGTGCGCGGCGGCTCCTTTGAAGAAGAATTCAGGTGTCTGAAATATGACACCAATCAGGTGATCCGCCAGTTGGAAGAATCCGGGCTTTCCGAATACGCCCCCATCTGGAGCGCGGTCACCCGGCAGCTTTTGATGGGCGGCGCCGTCGCTCATGGAACCGTGCTGGAGCGCGCGATGGAACTGTGCCGCCTGGCCACAGGAGACTGCCGCTGGCCGGACGTGCCGGAAGAATACATGGTGCAGGCCTTTGAGGAACTCATCGGGCATTAGAAAAAATTCCAGGCAGAAGTTCCTGTATACGGCAAAATCCATCTCCTGGGGCGGTCATTCCTGCCCTTCCTCAGCGTCAATTATTACCGTTCCCATCATCTGGCCAACCAGTTCCGCGCCGGATACAGCCTGGCCCAGTTCGTACAGGGACGCGTTCTCACTGTAATCCCCATAGAACATCACCACATCCCCCCACGGCGCATAATACGCCAGGGTTCCGGCGCCGCTTGCCGCCAGAGGGGAATCCGCGGTGTCCAGTTCCTGCGGGGGATAAAATATCTTTTCATTGGTACTGTAATCCTCAACCTCGATGGTAAGAGGAAGCTGTGCATAGAGAGAATCCGCAGCGGTCCCGTCGTTCAGTTCATAAATTACCGTATTATCCCCAAACTGCACGGATATCCGCCGAGGCTGTTCTCCTTCCTCCTGCATTTGTTCCTCCTGTGTCTGTTCTTCTTGTTCCTGCTCCTCCTGCGCTACGGCCTGCTGCCCGGCATTCTCTTGCCCGTCTGTCCCTTCTTTCTTCGACAGTCCGAGGCCCTCTACCCAGCTGCGGATTTCCTCTTCAGAACCAGCTGCATCCTCTTCATAGCAGTCAAAAATCTGATCGGAGAGTATCGCTCCCGGAGCGGCCTGAGTGATGATCTCCACGCTGTTGGCAAGCCCGCCGGTACCGTGGGAACAAAACAGGTACACCTGCTTACCGGAAAGATCATTCTGTTCCAGGAACGACAGAAGCGCCATGGGTACGCCGTACCACCAGTTCGGGTATCCAAGAAAAACCGTATCATACTGTTCCAGATTCGTCACATTTTCCTCCAGTTCCGGACGGGCATCGTCTCCCCGCTCTTCGTTTGCCCGGGACAGGCATGCATCCCAGTCGCTCGGATACGGATCCGTCACCCGGATGGAAAACAGATCGCCTCCCGTCTCTTCCTGCACCCAGCCCGCAAGCTGCTGCACATTTCCGGGAGCGATGACGCTGGGGGATGCCACTGTATCCACATCATCAGCCAGAATGGCATTATCCGCCCAGGAAAAATACGCCACCAGGATATTACTGCCCAACCTACTCCTATCCGAAGCTTCTGTGCCCGCATCTTCCGATTCCGCCATGCCGCCTGATGCCTCCTGCCCGGATGCCGCTGCGCTTTCCTGTGCAGATTCAGGCAGCCCTTCCGTCCGCTCTCCGTCTCCGGCACAGGCCGTGAGTGAAACAAACATGATAGCGGCCACTATGGCCGAAACAGTTTTTCTCAGTTTCATTTGATTGCCTCCTGTTCTTTTGATATTGTCTCTGGCACCCCTTTGGACGAAACAGGACTGGTGCCGCACCATTCAAATATAAAAGAGCCTGTTGATCCAGTTTATACACATCGGAACCCACATCCGCACGTTGGGATTGGCTTCATTGAGACGCCTGCCTTCCTCATTATAGGAGCTTAAACTGTTGCAGACGGACATTCCATGCTCCCCTCCCTGAAAAATATGCAGTTCAAAAGGCAGATCCAGTTCCAGCATCTTCGCCGCAATCATGAGCGGATTGACCGCCGGCACATACCTGTCGTATCTGTTGTGCCACAAAAACAGAGGCGGCATATGCGGGCCTGCATAGTTGATAAAATCCGGCTGCGGCGTACAGTCCTTCGCGATTTTGGCGCAGTCCGGATTATAATACTTCGGATCCTGCTGGATGGTGTTGGTATTGTCCCAGGGCGCATATGCGATGACTGCCGCATCAGGCCGGATCCCCTCCTGCGGGACGCCCAGGCGTTCGGCCAGACCGGGCGTATTCCATTGCGTTGCCGACATCGCTGCCAGGCATAATGATCACGCCGGGCCGCTTGGCGATCTGAAAATTTCCCTGTTCAGACTGGTCATGAATATAGGTTGTCAGAGTCACATTTTCTTTTCCCAACTGGATTACTTTATGAATCATCCTTCCGCTCCTTTCACGATTTTCTTTGCTGTCCGTATTTCTATATCGGATGAATCCCGATCATATATATAACAATCCGCCAGCACTTTTCGCTTCGCACGTTTCCACAGGGCAAGCCCCAAAGGCAGTGCCAGCAGCTCCGCCAGCAGAAACGCAAGCCATATCAGATTGAGCCTCCGAAAAGGAATGAATAAGAATACCAATCCCACCGGAAAGATCACCTGGCGGGCCATGGTCAGATACATGCTGTAGGTTCCAAGGCCCAGTCCCTGGAATACCGCGGCCAATACCATTCCCACCGTGGATGCCAGATAGCTGAGCGCAAAGATCCGCAAAGCCGGGACTCCGATGGACATCATATCTTCGGAGGCATCGAACAGCCGCAGGACCAATGCAGGAGCTCCTTCCAGCAGGATCAGGAACAGGCCGTATATCAGAAACGCATATATCAGGGTCCAGCGGATCGCCTCTATAATCCGTTTTTCCCTGCCCGCTCCATAATTGTATGCCACGATCGGGATTAAACCGTTGTCGAGCCCATGGACGCCCACAGTAACCACGCTCTGTATTTTGGTACAGATCCCGTACACCACAACCGCCGTGGTTGAAAATCTGATAATCAGGGAGTTCATGCAGATACCCACCACTGAAACAACTCCCTGCACCACCGTTGTGGGAATTCCCACCCGCAGAATCGACCGAAGGCTCTCAATATCCGGACGAAATGTAAACGCAATCGGTATCTCACGGTTATATCTGCAGTTGATGAAATAACCTGCCACACATCCCGCAGATTGGCCGATCACCGTCGCAATGGCTGCCCCTGCTGTTCCCATAGCCGGAATGCCAAAGAACCCGAATATAAAGATCGGATCCAAAATCAGATTGGTAACGGATGCTGCGGACAGGGTGAACAGAAACAGGGACGACCGTCCACTGGCGATCACCAGCCTGTCGAACACCCACTGCCCCATCTGGCCGAGGGAAAACAGCATGCAGATGCGCAGGTAATCCGCTCCGTACTCCGCGATCCTCTCATTTCCGCCCGCCTGCCATGTAAAATAGGGCTCTATAAACAGCAGCCCGCAGACAGCGATCAGAAGCCATGCACAGATGGCAAGAAAAATCGCGGCGGATGCCGCCTTCTTCGCTTTTTCTTCATCTTTTTCACCAAGCGCTCTGGATACCACCGCATTCAGTCCCACGGCGATCCCGCTGCCAAGAGCCGCCATCAGCGTCTGTACCGGCGCCGCCAGCGAAACCGCAGTCAGCGCTTCTTCCGAAACATAGGAAACGTACACACTGTCCACCACGTTATATAAAGAGCTGATCAATAGCGAAAGCATCAGCGGAATCCCGATCCGAATGATCAGGCGGGAAAGCGGCATTGTTTCCATCGGGTTTTCTTTGGTTTTCGGCATATTCTTTTCCCTCTTGCAATTATGCAAAACGCCGGCCCGACAGGATTCCTCCTACTGGCCGGCGTTTATCTTCCGGTATGAATCCTTCTGCCGTTACAGTAGCAGAAACGGGATTATATGTCTAATACTTGTATACTATCTCTTATTATACGTTCCAGGCATAAAAATGTGTTTCGCCGCATCACTGGGGTTAGTTGAAATTCTAAATGCAACATTGAAATTGTAAATGCACATTGAAAATTTTATGAAGTTGTAAATGCACCCCGTTTGGATAAGGTTTTTTCGGTTTTCTTTGTCCTGCCTTCCTATCTGTATTTTCGGCTTACTTCTTAAATAAAGCCGGTGTCAAATGAATGGAATCGGACGGGATTTTCTCAAGGCCAAGCCGCTCCGCGGCTTCCTGGCCATAGATCTTCACAAACTCATGGGGTCGCAGTAAAATATCCGGCACTGAATCTCTCCGGTTTCCGGGTCCTCTTCGACCTTCATCGAGTCGGTAAACTCGCTCCCACGGTCCGTCACAATCACCTGAAACAGCATGGAGAAGCAGGTTCCCCCAAGCCTTTGGCGCAGCTCCCTGAAGATCTCCGTCACGCTTGCCGCTGTATTTCTCTCCCGCAGGAACATCAGTTGCAGGTCGCAGGTAGCGAGGAGAATCGTCAGGATTACCTGCCCTCCTGCTTCTTTTCATTTTCCAGAATGAGCCGTGTGCCTATGGTACACCCATTATATCCCAGATCATTCTGAAGCATCTTTTGGGCTGTGGCAAAAAATCTCTGCTGAAATCGTCCGGCAGAAAGCTGCAGAGCCATGTCCACAAGATTGCGGACGCCTCGCTCCGGATCGTCTTTCATGCCTTTCAGCGCCTTTTTCACAACCATTTCAACCAACACCCGGGACATACTGTTTTCCATCTATCATTTACTCCTTTGCGCAGGATGTTCTTTTGTTATTCTATAAGAATAATACTAAGATGGAGCCATTCTCTCAATGGACAAATCGATCTCTATGTTACAAAAAGTAACAAACTTCCTTTCCCGCCATATTGGAAAATCCTGTTTCTTTCCTGGGGACGGCCTAAAAAGCAAGATGGACAAGCGGCAGAATTACCGCTTGCCCAAATTTCTTTTCTATTTTTCTTATACTGTTTTTCTTTTTATCCTTCTTTCTCCACAATCAGCAGATCCCACGCTCCTATTGTCAATGTCTCGCCCGGCTCCACCTGCCTTCCGCTGAACAATTCCGTTCCTCCGTCCGGGCAGATACAGGATACCGGTTCTTTGGAATAGTTCAGGAAATAGGTGACCTTCGCTCCCTTTTCATTGAGCCCTTCCTTGATGACCAGCGGGAATGCGTATTCCTGTTTCCAGCCCCACAGCCCCTTTTCCTTCCATACGGAAGCGATCAGCGCCTTCAGGTACTCAGGAGAAGTCATGCAGCCAAGATAGATGCCCTCCCCCTTTCCGTATGCATGTCTGGTTACCGCCGCATACTTTTTCCATGCATAGTGACCGTAGGAAGAGATCACTTCCGCTCCTTCCGGCTCCAGCAGCTCCATGAACAGCCTGGCCTGTCTTTCCTTGCCGGAAAGCGGGAAATCATCTCCGGTAAGTCCCGCATCTGCGGGCACCGTGAATTCATGGTAGGCTATCCCAAAGCAGTCCTTAAGCACATGTGGCTGAACATCCGGCCATACCTTTACGTTCTCATCCGTAAAGCCGGTCTTGAAGGTGGCGATCAGGCAGCCGCCCGCTTCCGCATAGGCCCTGAGCCGTTCCAGACAGTCTTCACTGGCGCTGTACATGGCGGGGACAAAGAGCACGTCATAGCCGGACAGCTGCTCCTCTTCGTCGCTTACCAGATCGCATTCAATATTCAACTCATAGAGCGCGTCAAAGATCCAGCGGACCACATCATTATATCCCAATCCGCCTTCCGCCCCGGCCGGGAACGGGAACCAATTCAGCGCCGTCAGGGAGGGGTTGCTTACCATGATCGCTGTCCTGCAGTCTTTTTTCAGGCGAAGCAGATGGTCTCCCAGTTCCCGGAACTGCCGTCCGATCACGCAGGCTTCGCGGTAAACCGCATTTTCCGCAAAGTCATGGCTCAAGATTCCCTTCCAGTACGTCTCACATGCGTTATGGATGGAATGCCAGTGCCAGTACATCACGCCGTTCGCCCCGTTCGCCAGATGGCTGAACGCCTGCAGGCGCAGCTGGCCTTCATAAGGCGTCCACTCCGGAAATCCCTGTGCTTCCGTTTCGATCACCAGATAGTTGTCCTTCTTTAAGGAGCGGGTCAGGCTTCCGCAGAAGGCGATCTCTTTGCCCGTCAGCTTATCCTGGCTGGGATGATAGATGTCACAGCCTGCCACATCCAGCACCTGGGCTGCTGCAAAGTGATCCACATCCGGCTGCACGCCGAAGGAATGTCCCTTCCACCCAAAGTCAAAATTGTGGGTGATGAACTGATCGGGACGGCAGTATTCCCGGACGATCTCGGACTGGCGGCGCAGAAACTCTGTCACCTGACGGCGCTGGAACGCTTCAAACGCACAGCCAAGGCTTCCGTTGATGGTGCCCACCACGCTGGGGAATTCTTCCCAGGAGTTGATCCGGTTGCTCCAGTAGTTCAGGCCGAAGTCCCGGTTCAGGCGCTCCAGATCCCCGCCATAGCGTTTTCTCATGGCTCTGACGAACATCTGCTGCACATTCTCGCTGCAGGTTCCGAAATGTTTTGTCTCGTTGTCCAGCTGAAAGCCGATCACGCAGGAATAGCCCTGCACGGCCTCCATCAGCTTCCGGATAATCCGCTCCGCATAGAAGCGATAGGCGGGATGGGTGATGTCCATGATCTGCCTGGCTCCGTAAGGGCGCTTTCCGCTCTTATCCGTGACCATGATCTCCGGATAGGCCTTGGCCATCCATGCCGGAATCGCGTAGGTAGGTGTGCCCACGATTACATGGAGTCCCTCCCGCTCACAGGCGTCCAGCACCCGGGTCACATGGGAGAAATCAAATACCCCGTCCTCCGGCTCCTCGCTGCTCCAGGTGGATTCCGCGATGCGGATCACGTTCAGCCCCGCCTTCTTCATCATGCGAATGTCTTCGTCCAGCCTTTCATAGGGCATATATTCATCATAATATGCCGCTCCGTATAAGAGTTCTTTCATTCTTTTCTTTCTCCTTCCTCCAAATGCCATTCAATACGGCTTCCTTTTTCGTCCTTTTTCACCACCAGCTGGCGCTCGATCTGTTCCTTCAGTTCCGGCACATGGGAAATGATCCCCACCAGCCGCTTTCCTCCCGCCAGCTTCTGCAGGATCCGGATGGCGCGCATCCTGCTTTCTTCATCCAGCATGCCGAAGCCTTCATCAATGAACATGGCGTCTATCCGCACGTTCCCCGCCGCGTTCTGGATCACATCCGCCATCCCCAGGGCCATGGCCAGGGCGGTGAGAAAGGATTCTCCACCGGAGAGGGTCTTCACATCGCGCACCTTATCCGTGACCAGACTGTAGACATCCAGATCCAGCCCTACCTCTCCCTGTTTGCCCAGAGCGTCCAGTTCCCGGCACTGCAGCAGAAACTGTCCGTCCGTCATCACCCGAAGCCTTTGGTTCGCCGCATGGATCATGCGGTTGAAATACTGCCGCTGCACATAGGTCTGAAAGTCCAGTCCGGCAGAACCCGTCAGCTTCCCATTGGCCGTCTGATAAAGACGTCTAACGGATGCATAGGCTTCTTCCAGCCGCTCCCGTTCCTTCCACAGTCCATCCAGGTTCCGTCTGGCCTGCGCGTTCCTTCCATACACGGCGGCCAGGCGGTTTTCCTTCTCTTCCAGCGCCTCCTGCCGGACAGCGATCCGCGCTGCCTCCTGTTCCCACTCCTGTGTATCCGTCCGCATTCTGCCCTTCGTCTGCTCCTCATACTGCGCGTTCACAGCGCGGCAGCGGATCAGGCGTTCTTCGTAAGCGCGCGTCTCCTGCTCCCAGCGTTCCATCTCTTCCAGGGGCCGTCTGGCACACAGGTATTCTTCCTCCGTTTGAAATCCCTGCTCCCTCAGGCTATCCCTGTAGGCTGTCTGCGCTGCTGCAAGGGAGGCGGTCAGCCTGTCCGCGTTCTCCAAAGCGGCCGTAAGCCTTCCGCTTTTCTCCTGTTCCTGCCGCTGGAGGGCCGTTTTCTGCTCTTCCCTGACAAGACGTTCTTTTTCCAGCGCCTCCTTTTCCTGCTCCAGGCTGGCAAGGCCTGCCCGCACGGCTTCTTCCTCCTGCTCGGGCAGACGCTTCTTCAGCTGCCCCGCCTCAGCCAGGCTGCGGGCCAGTTCTTCCTTCTTCTCCTGCCTGCGCCTCTGGGCTTTAGCAAGCTGCGCCTGCGCCTCTTCCTGCTGGCTGTGCCCACGCTCCTGTTCCTTCTGGTTGTCCGCGAGCTTCCTTCCGGCCTCTTCGGCGCTCTTAAGCCGGCTCCTTACAGCATCCAGTTCCTTCTTGCAGGCCAGGGACGCCTGCCGGATGGGCTCATACAGGGAAGCCGCCTGTCCGGCTTCCCGCTCATTTTCTTCCCGTTCGTTTTCTTCCCCTCTGTTTTCTTCCCACGCATCCCCCAGAAGGGCGCCGCTCTCCTCCAGCACCCGCTTCTTCTGCTGCCTCATCCGCTCTGCGGCGCGCACCGCCTCCTGGGAACTGGCGGAGCGGTTCTGTTCCGCCGCATCCCGCAGCTTTTTCTTTTCTTCCACCTCTTTCTGCGTTACGGCCTCTTCCGGCAGCTTGGCACGGTTCGGATGATGGAGCGAGCCGCAGACCGGACAGGGGCTTCCTTCCTCCAGCTCTTCCGCCATAATGCCGGCCTGGGCCTTCAGGAAGAGCTGGTATGCCCTCTCATACTCCGCTTCGGTCAGGCGGTATCTGCCATCGTCTGCCGCTGCGCGCACTTTGCAGCGTTTCCATTCCTGTTCCTGTTCTTCCCATCTTCGGGCACCTTCCTGCAGGGCTGCTAAGCGCCGTTCTCTCTCTTCCAGTTCCGCAGCCCTTCGCTGATGCTCCGGCTGCATGGCCGCCTCCCGTTCCAGCTGCGTCCTTTGCTCCGCCAGCTCTTCCAGCTGCCTTTTTCGTTCTTCCAGACGCTTTTCCCAGGAAAGCTGCTCCTCTTCGGCCTCTTTTACTGCTTCCTCCGTTTCCCTACAGGCCCGCGCTGCCTTCTTCCATTCCTCAAACACAGGAAGCACATCTTCCATCCGGGTAATCTGCGCCTGGAGAACGGATATGCGCACGCTGCAGATCTCGTTTTGCTCCGCACTCCGCCTCTCCGCCGCTTCTCTGCGGGGCGCCAATCCTTCCAATTCCTTTTTAAGCGCCGCGATCCCATCCAAGGAAGCCTTTCGCTCCTTCTGCCTCTCCAGGTAGAGCGCCTCATGGGCCGCCGTCTTCTCCGCCCTTCTGGCAGCCTGCAGCCGTTCTTTCTTTTCCGCCTGTTCCGGCTCCTGGGAGAGCAGTTCCTCCAATTCCTGCTTATGCGCTTCCCACTGGTCAAACAGCCGGTTTCCCTCTTCCGCCTGACGGATGCGCGCTTCCAGGGCCGACCGCGCTTCGGCCCCCTCCTTTTTTTCCTGCCTGCAGGCCGTAAGTTCTCTCTCTTCTTTCTGAAGCAGCGCTTCCAGCGCCTCCTGAAGCTGTCCGGTTCCTGTTTCTTTTCTGGAAAGCAGCTCTTCCCAGGACGGTTCCTCCCATCCCAACGCTTCCACGTTGGCAAGTTCGTGCTCAATCAGCTTCCGGTTGTCCTCCAGCTGGCCGAACAGCCGGTTATTTTCCTCCTTCAGCTTACCCTGGATACGGCTGTAGATGCCGGTATTGAAGATCCGGGAAAAAATCTCCTTTCTCTCCCTGGAAGATGCGCACAGCAGTTTCAGATAATCTCCCTGGGCGATCATTGCGATCTGAGAGAACTGGTTGAAATCCACGCCCAGAATTTCCTGTATTTTCTGGTTCACTTCCCGCACATTTCCGGGATACTCCCGTTTATCCGGCAATGTGAGGGATGCCTTCGCCGCCACCTGAATGATGCCATACTGGCCGTTTTTATTCTTCCTTCTGCTCATCCGGCTGTAGGAGGGGCAGCGGGTAACCTCATAGACATCCCCCCTCTGTTGGAAGCGCAGCGTCACCCAGGTCTCCTGTCCGTCGTCGGCATACTGACTGCGCAGCATGCCCCCTTCCCTCTTCTGGCCGCTGCTCTCACCGAACAGGGCAAAGGAAATCGCATCAAAAATCGTCGTCTTTCCCGCGCCGGTATCCCCGGTAATCAGAAAGATCCCGTGATCCAGCCTTTCAAAATCCACCGTCACCTGGCCCGCATAGGAACCGAAGGCGCTCATTGTCACGCATAAAGGTTTCACTGGCCTTCTTCCTCCTTTGCTTCCTGTATCAAACGCTCCATCAGCCGCACTTCCCCGGACGTAAGCGGGACATGGTGCACAGCTTCAAAGAACTGGCGGAACGCCTCCATGGGTGAAAGTACGGGAAGCGCCTCTCCCTCCCCTTCTTCCTTCATCCGCCTTCTCGTCCGTTCGTTGTCCAGCCGCAGTTCCAGCAAATGGTCGAACCGTTCCTCCAGCTTCTCACGAATGCGGTAGGCCTCTTCCTCATCCGTAATGGTAACGCTGACAAAATCGCGGCAGACTTTTCCCTCCGGCGCCAAGTCCAGCACCTCCTGCAGCGTTCCCACAAGCCGCCTCACATCCTGCGTTCCGCTAAGGGGCAGGAAATCGATCTTAGGCTCTTCCCCCTTAGGCCCCAGCGTCACAACCGTAACCGCCTTATGATGGCGCTCCTCGCTGACCGAATACTTATAAGGGCTCCCACAGTAACGCACCGCGTTCCGGCCCGCCTGCTGTGCCCCGTGCAGATGTCCCAGGGCCGCATAATCAAAATCGTCCAAAACGCCGGCATCTATCCGATCCAGCCCTCCGGCCATGATCACCGCAGTCTCCGATTCGCAGGTCTCGGGTTCCTTCGACCGGCCCGCATAGAATTGGTGGGAAAGGAGCACGTTGCGGATCCTGCGGTCGATTTCCTCCCGGCTCAGAATGGAGCGAACCGCGCTCTCATAATCCGTAACCTCCCCTTCCGGGAACAGATGGCGCACATAACCAGGTTTCAAAAAGGGCAGCAAATAAAAAGCCACAGGGCCGTATTCGTCCTCCAGCACGATTTTCTTCAGATGTTCCTCCGCCTTCACCGGCGGAAACACGGATAAGTGGATCTGATGTTTTTCCAGAAATGAGGACGCATAGGAAAGCCGCTCCGGAGAATCATGGTTGCCCGCAATGATCAGAACGGGGATCCCTGGTTCTATCCCGGAAAGTTCCTCCAGAAAATGGTCAAACACCTGATAGGCTTCTCCGGAAGGAGCCGCCTTATCATAGATATCCCCGCAGATCAGGATCACATCCGGCCGCTCGCTCGCGGCATAGAATACGATCTGCGCTAAAACATGCTCCTGATTCTCCCGCAGGCTATAACCGTTCAACAGCTTTCCGATATGCAGATCCGATATGTGAAACAGCTTCATGGTTTTCTCACTTCTCCCCGCGCTGTGCGGAGACAATCAGCATCATGGGCCTTCTTAATTCATCCCGCATGGCAGGGTTCCCGCGCATCGCCTCTTCAGTAGGGCCGGGCTCCACGCAGTGGCGGATCGTATATCCCCGCTTCAGAAGCCCTTCCAGATAGGTGGTCAGGGTGCGGTGATATTTCACCACGTTTTCTCCCAGGAAAACCGCATCCCTTTTGCCTTCCAGGAAGTAATGATCCACGGGGAAATGCAGGATCCGGCCGTTCTCATCATAATACCAGTCCTGCTTTCCCTCTGCCGTGAATACCGGATGTTCCACATTATACAAAAGCATTCCGCCGGGGCGCAGCCATCTGGTTACCTTGTCCAGAAACGCATCATAGGAAGCGAGATAATGCAGCATCAGGGAACAGAGCACCACGTCAAAGCTGGCTTCCTCAAAGGAGACGTCTTCAAATGCTGCCCTGCGGTATTCGATTCCATCCATGGCATTGATCTGCCTGGCCTTCTCAAGCATCCGTTCGGATATATCGACTCCGATCACCTTCCTGGCCCCGCTTTTTCTGGCATAGGCCGCATGCCATCCAAGGCCGCAGCCCAGATCCAGCACCGTCTTGTCCGTAAAATCCGGAAGAAGCGGCCGCAGCGTCTCCCATTCCCCAGCGCCTGCCAGCCCTTCGGTGCTTCTGGACATGCTGTTGTATTTTTCAAAAAAGACAGGATCGTCGTATTTGTTTTCTTTCATCTTTATAAAATCCTTTTCAAGCTTAGACGCACAAAATCTTTTCCCTGGACGCCTGATTCAGCACTTCCGTCTCTCCCTTATCATTGATCAGGATGATGTTCTCAATCCGGACGCCGCCCTTCCCCGGAAGGTAGATGCCCGGCTCCACAGAGAAGGCCATTCCCGCATCCAGCTGCATGGGATTATTGCCATGGATATAAGGGCCTTCATGAACAGAATAGCCGATCCCGTGTCCCAGACGGTACGGGAAGTATGCCCCATATCCCGCTTCTTCGATCACCTGGCGCGCGGCCCGGTCAACCTCCGGCACAAATGCCCCCTTCTTCGCGGCAGCCTGCCCCGCAAGCTGGGAACGGTTAACGATATCATAAATTTCCCCGATCTTCTCGTCAATGCTCCCCACGAACACGGTACGGCTCATATCGGAATTCATGCCATGAACCTGGCAGCCATAATCCAGGATCATATGATCCTGCTCCTGGATGATGCGCTTATCGCCGCAGTAATGGGGAAAACCGGCATTCGGGCCGGAGGCCACCAATCCACCTCCCCCTTCTCCGCCGAATTCCTGCATCTTCTCCGCCAGGTAATCCCTGATCTGTCCTTCGCTGACGCCTGGACGGATGAAATTGCAGGCCTCTTCAAATGCCCGATCCGCAATGCGCGCAGCGACGCGCAGATTTTCCATTTCTTCCGGCGTCTTGCGGATCCGCACTTCCTCCAGAAAACGCTTGCCGCTGCTGAAGGATACCTCCATCTCGTCTTCGATATCAAGAAGCTGAAACGCCTGCACGGACTGGTTCACCAGAATCCTGCCGCCTAGCAGGCCATATTTCGAGAGCACTTTCCGCAGCTCGGCCGTCATGGAATCCCCATCAAACCAGCTGTATACCGGGATATCCTCCCCGTAAGCCTCCCGCATTTCCTCCGCATACAGCAGATTGCAGAAATAGAACCGCTCCCGCTTGCGCGTCAGGAAGAATCCCTGAAACCGCTCGCACATCATCGGGGAAAAGCCGGTGAAAAACCGCAGTTCTTCAGACGGAGCGATCAGAACCGCGTCATAATCCGACGCGAGAAGCGCCTGCTCCAGTTTATTCAAATAAAAAGTGCTCACCGAATGATCCATTGCCAAGTCCTCCTTTTCTCTTATCCAACCCATCCGGCCTATCGCGAAGCGATTGGAATGGCCGGATGCCGTTACAATTTGGCTGAAGGCTGAATTGTAACGATATTTCTTATCTTTTCAGCCCCGTTTCTTCCATAAAAACTTCTATTGTCCCCGACTGTGCAGCAGCCCGCAGCCAGCTTTCCAAGAGAGATGCATCCGTCTGCATAAGAATCTGCGCTTTTAACTTTTCCGGCACGGTTCCTTTCAGCCCAAGCAGTAAAACAACCGCCTCTGCTTTTCCTTCCGTTCTCCCCTTCTTTATTCCTTCCTGTATTCCTTCCTCTTTCCCAATCTGGAATTCTGCCTGTCTCAGCTTCTTCAGTTCCTCTTCCTCGTTATACTCAAAGATTGACATAGCGATCACCTCCGCTCTCTGGCTGCGCAGGAAATCTGCAAGGATCCCTTCCTCGATGCATTCCGCCACAGCCCTCTCCACCGCTTCCTCTATCGCTGCACTGCCTCCTGCATAGCTTCTGATGCGCGCTACGAATTCGCTGTATTCCCGTAGCGTCCGGCACCGCTCCATCAGTTCCTGGTTATACCCCTTATTGATATTCAGAAACCTTACCTTCAATTCCAATTCCGGTTCTTCCCCGTCCGTCTGTCCCGGACTTGCAGCAAAGGCATCCGACAGTTTCAGCAGTTCCTTTTTATCATGGAACAGCATCCGAAAAACCGAATCCTTATACTTCCTGTTAGCGTGTACCTTTCCGTTCATGGTTTGCTCCTTTCCAGCACAGGCATTCAGGAAGGAATTTGCAGCCTCATCGTCTTCCTTCCCCTTGCCCCGCGCACAATGGGCGGCAGGAGCGGCATTCCTTTTCGTCCGCTCCTGCTGATGTCAAATGTTGCAAAATCAGGGAATTGATCGTCAGCATAGAGTTTCCGAAATGAATGTCAGAATGAACAGACGGCGGATATTCCGCCAAAAGCCGAACGGCTCCACAGAAAATTTATGCCTGGGTGTATTGTATCACCTTACGCAGTCTCGTACAAGCAAAGCTGCAAATAATTTTTACAGCTTTTTAGCTGTACTTTCTGAAGAAATGCGGTATACTAAAGATGGGAGGGATGCTTATGTTTGCTTGGTTGATGTGGATTTTTCAATTTCTGAAAGACAAAGCAAAATCGTAACTGCTGTAAAGGAACAATGCAACGGGCTGTTCATATGGTTCTTTTCAAAATGATCCAGTTATAAACGGCCCACAGTAAGCAAAAAGCTTCCGGGATATCCGTTGGGCCTTTGTTGGCTTCGGATATTCCGGAAGTTTTTGCTGCATTACCTTTCCGCTCCTGCATCCTGCAGCAGCAGCTTCACAATTCCCCCCTGTGCCCGTTTTGTATAATAGAACACCTCGTACTCGTTTCCCTTTGCGCTGAGGCGCGTCTGGGCCTCAATGCCGAACTGCGTTCCTTTTTCTGAAATCCTTCGCACCGGCATCCGATTGACAAAGGCCAGTTCAAAATATCCCTCCCGCAGGAGTTTTTCTTCCACAGATTTAATCGTAAGGCGCTTCATCACCTTATCGTCCCGCAAATCGTTCATCTGGCCCACCAGTTCGCTCAAGGTGACTGTGCCGTCCAGGGACAGCTTCTTTGCGATTTCCGGCGTCATGGAAAACTCCGCTTTTGGCTTTCTCTCCCTTCTGCCGCCCGCATCCTGCACGTCAAAATCGCTGGTCTCATAATCCTGCGGCGCATCATAGTCCAGGCTTGAGAAATCCACCGCGCCCAAGCTCTCCGGCCCGTCCGTCTTGGCGTGCGTTCTGGCAAAATCCGCCACACATTTTAAAAAGGCTTCCCCGTATTTATCATACTTGAATTCCCCTACGCCGGATACGGAAAGCATCTCATTTCTGTTTTCCGGCCGGATCAGGCACATGTGCGCCAGGGATTTATCGGAAAAAACGATGTAGGGCGGAACGCCTTCCTTTTTTGCGATTTCCGCGCGCAGCCGGCGCAGTTCGCCAAACAGCGCTTCGTCTTCCTCATCCAGGTCGAACCCGGCTCCTTTTCTTCCCTTTTTCTCCTTCTCCGGCTTAGGAACGCGTTCCTGCTGCTTCGCCATCTTCATGGTGAGCGTTTCTTCCCCTTCAGATACCTTCCCGGAATTCCCGGTCAGCTTCACCACCGCATATTCATCATTGGTGGTGGTCAGATAGCCGTTCAGCATCAGGTAATTCATCACCTGGCGCAGCTTATAGGTGGGAACGGACGCCAATTTCCCATACCAGGGATTGCGCTCCATCCGATACTGCCGGATCTTCGCCGTATTCGCCCCATGTACCGTATCGATGATGACATTGGTTCCATATCTCTGATAACAGGCTTCCACACAGCCGATCAGCGCTTTGGCGATATCCGTCACATCCACTTCCTCAAACTGGCTCAGACAGTTGGCGCAATTCCCACAGTAATTGGAACCATACTCGCCAAAGTACCGCAGAATATAGTCCCGCAGGCATTCGTTCGTAAAGCAGTAGAACGTCATCTTTTTCAGCCGTTCCCTGTCGCGTTCCTGCACGATCTGGCGGGTGATCGGATCCAATTCCTGGTTATCCACATTGTTATCGATAAAAAACTGGTTCGTGATCACATCCTGGCCGCCGTAAAGCAGAATGCATTCTGCAGGCTCGCCGTCTCTTCCCGCACGTCCGGCTTCCTGATAATAGCTTTCCATGTTTTTCGGCATGTTATAATGAATCACATAACGCACATTCGATTTGTCAATTCCCATTCCGAAGGCATTGGTTGCCACCATGATGGGCGCTTTATCGTAGATGAAATCATCCTGGTTCTCCCTGCGTTCCCGATCGCTAAGGCCTGCATGGTAGCGCGTCACAGGAAATCCATCTGCCCGCAGCCGTTCGCAGACCTCTTCCACCACCTTACGGGTCAGGCAATAAATGATGCCGCTCTCTCCCCTGTGCAGTTCCAGATAATTCTTCATGGCCGCATACTTGTCCTTGGGCGTCTGCACGGCAAAATACAGGTTCGGCCGGTCAAATCCGGTGGTGGATACCACCGGATCCTGCAGCTGCAGAATATCGATGATGTCGTCCCGCACTTCCTTTGTGGCAGTGGCGGTAAACGCGCTGATCACCGGCCGGCTAGGAAGCCGGTCTATGAATTCCACAATCTTCAGATAGCTCGGCCGGAAGTCCTGTCCCCATTGAGAGACGCAGTGCGCCTCATCCACGGCCACCATGGATATCTTCGCGTGCAGGGCAAAATCCAGAAATTCTTCCGTCATCAGCCGTTCCGGAGCCACATAGATGATGGGATATCTTCCCTGGGCCGCATAGGAAAGGGCTTTATAATACTGGTTTGCCGTCAGCGAGCTGTTCAGGTAAGCGGCATGGACGCCCGCCTGATTCAGCGCCGCTACCTGGTCCTTCATCAGCGAAATCAGCGGGGAAATCACCAGCGTAATCCCGTCCATCAGCAGCGCAGGCACCTGAAAACAGATAGATTTACCCGCTCCCGTGGGCATGATGCCGAGCGTATCCCTGCCTTCCAAAATGCTGTCGATCAGGCGCTCCTGCCCTTCACGGAAGCCGTCATATCCGAAATATTGCTTTAATACTGTATATTTATCCATTCATGTACTCCTGCTTAAGCTTTCTGTTCTGATCCTTTCTTCTGATTCGTCTCCCCCCAATCCGGCTGCTCAAAACGCATTCTTTCCGTCCCTCAGCCTGCGTCTGTCAGATAATTGCTCACCGCATAGACCGTCTGGCCGTTATAGATCAGTTTGGTCCATCCCCTATCCACATCCTGTGCCACGCGCTGAGCCGTCGCATCCCCGATCAACTGCCCCACCACCTGAGAAGGTTCATTCGTGGTGGGAAGCGTGCGCAGATTGGTCTGTCCGTCCTTCGCTTTCACCATACCTGAAGCCGCAGTAAAGTGCATGCCCGCTTCCGGATTCTCCGGACTCGGCTTCTCCTGTTCCTTATAATCCATGCTGGTGGCAAGCAGCCGGGAAGAGGCGTAGACCACCTGGCCGTTTACCTTCAGTCTCGACCATCCGGTATCGCTAATGCCGGTACGCACGACGGCCTCCCCATAGCTGAGGCTGCCCACTATATTTCCAGTCACCGTGCTGGGATAATCCCTCAGGTTTACCCGGTCTCTGGCCGTCACCGCCTCGCTGACCGCCTGGAAGACCGGCCCCTCTTCACCGCCCGAAGAGGCGGATCCATCCGCGCCGGAAGTGCCCGTACTCGTATCCGAAG
>OLQH01000521.1_pt1 | contig 41202 bp, 38 predicted proteins | sample 1672671 | NCBI WGS metagenome assembly OLQH01 (sample SAMEA3136712, study PRJEB25190) | human gut metagenome
GCTTTCCGTCAGATGTGCGTCACACTTTGTGGGAGATTTGGTTCCAATGAGGGAGACGTAGTGGGCTACGTTGACCGAATTGGAACCAAATATACCTCAAAGTGAGGCGTACAGATGGCGGGAATGAATTTTTAAACACACTCTGGTACTGCTGCGTTTTTGGCAGAGTGAGAACGTGCCCGGCAGGGAACTCTGTCCGGCCCGGGAACGGCGCCCGAAAAGGACACCGGGAGGAGCCGTCCCATAGAGCCCGCAGGAACCAGGACTGCCGGGGCTGACCCGACGCCCGGGCGAAGGGAAAACGAACGCCTCACAACAAAGCAATGACGGCCGGTACCATTGCACTCACCCACTCGGCACAGAGCAGAAACCAGCCTGCCAGATCCCCTGTGATACCGCCGAATTCCTTTTTCGAATCATACCTGTACCACCCGAAAACCGCAAAATTCCCGATCACAGTCAGACTCCCTGCAAAAGGAGAAACCAGAACCATTCCCACAATACATAATCCTAAAAAAAGAAACAGCACAAGCCTTACAGTCTTCTTGTGTGCAGTGGAAGAAAAAGCGTATAAAAGCCCTTCCTTTTTAGCTCCCGGCAGGTACACAATACTCAGCCCGCTCAAAATACGGGAAAGCAGAAAACCCAGGCAGAAACACAAAACAGCCCGCTCACTTCGCAGTTCGGAAATCCAGCCCAGATAGGTCAGATAATAACCCAGCAGGCAGATGACGGAAAAAGCGCCGATATGGGAATCCTTCAGTATCCGCAGCTTTTCCTCCCTGGGAAGATAGGAATGCATGGCATCCATGGTATCCATAAACCCGTCCACATGGATTCCCCCTGTCAGAAACAGCGGAATGGCCGCCATCCCCGCCGAAAACAAAAGTGTCCCCGCCTGCAGATGCCCGCAGATCAGAAACCACACATAGCACAGCCCCCCTGTCACCAGGCCGACCAGCGGGAAAAAGCATATGGCATATTTTCTGTTTTCCTCCGTCCATTCCACCCTTGGCATGGGTATTTTGGAATACATGGAAAAGGCAATGACCAAAGAAGAAAATACTGTTTTCATAAGCTTTCCTTTCCGACAGCCGGTTCTTCCGGCTTTTTCTTAAGGCAGACAGGAATGGTATACACCACCTCATAGGCTTCTTCCGCCTTTTGGCACAAGCTGCAGTTCACCCGCTGGAGCAGACGGATATAGCTTTCCGTACTCTCATCATAGGAAATACCGTCTGAAGCCACCTCCCCTGTAACGATTACCAGATTCCGGCACTTGGCATACAGACGCTCCACATCCTCCAGTATCCGGCTGCCGATCACGGTTTCCGCCTCTCCCGGCCCCTGTTCTCTTCCTCCCGCCTCGTCTTCCGGTCCTTCCCCGGAAAACATTTCATTGGCCGCCAGATTGGTCATGCATTCCAGAAGGACTGTCGCACCGGCCTCCGGTTCCGCCAAATCCACCCGGGTCGTGCGTTCTATTGTGGCAAAGCCTTTCCCTTTCCGCAGCTGCCGGTGGCGCTCCACCTTCCGTCTGCCCTCTTCCCCATACACCTGCATGGTAGCCAGATAGTACAAGGGGCCGCCTTTTGCCAGCCTTACCGCCTGTTTCTCAGCGAATTCTGATTTTCCGCTGCCGCTTCCTCCTGTGATCACCATCAGCATTCCGACACCTCTTTCGCGTTGTAATCATAACCGTACAGACAAATCTGAACGGTTACCTGTAATCCTCATAAGCATCCATTTCCAAATCCCCGAAGGTAGCGTTTTCCCGGTAAACCTGGCACGCCATGTCCAGAAGCGGGAAAAGAGCCACGGCGCCGGTTCCTTCCCCAAGCGCCAGGCGGGCATGAATCACAGGGCAAAACTTAAGTTCCTCATAAATGGCCTCCATGGCCGGTTCCTTTCCCAGATGGGAAGGCAGGAGGAAATCCCGGACTCCCGGAAGAAGCCTGCATGCCGTCAGAGCGGCCACGGCAGTAATCAGCCCGTCCAGAATAATGGGTACCCGGTATATGGCCCCGCCGATACATGCGCCTGTAAGGGCGCACAGATCCAGGCCTCCTACCGTACGCAGCGTACGCAGCGTTTCCTGTCTAATGAGCTGCGCATCCTTTTCTCCGTCTCCGGAAAGCGGCCCATGGATTCCCAGCTTCCAGGCTGCCGCTGCCTGATTAATAACCGCAATCTTCCTCTGAACGCCTTCCCTGTCCAGTCCTGCTCCCGGCCCCGTCACCTCTTCGGCAGGGACTCCCAGCAATACGGAAGCCACGGCGCTGCTGGTGGTGGTATTTCCGATCCCCATTTCGCCCAGGGCCAGGATATGATAACCGCCGTCGGAAAGCATTTCCACCATTTCCACGCCGGCCCGTATTGCCGCAAGCATATCCTCATCCTCCATGGCGGGTTCCTTCAGGAAATTGCGGGTGCCGTTCCTGGTTTTTTCCACCAGCAGCCCTTTCAGCTTCAGATCGTCCTTCATCCCCACATCCACCGGGAATACATCCGCTCCGGCACAGGAAGCCATCCGGTTGACACTTGCCAGGCCCTTAGCGATATTTCCCGTCACCACCGTAGTGACCTCATGACCGCTTTGGGATACTCCCTCTTCGATGATCCCATTGTCCGCACACATGACCACCACCGCCTTTTTTTCCAGAGTAATGTCCTCCGTCCCCTGAATGGCCGCGATCTGTATCAGGGCATCCTCCAGCAGGCCCAGCCCGTGCAGAGGCTTCGCGATGGAATTCCAGTGCCTTTCACCGGCTTTTCCCGCCAGCCTGTCAGGCTCCTGGATCCTTTCCCCGCACTGTCTCAGATATTGTAATGTTTTTTCTTCGTTTTCCATACTTTTCTGCCGCCTCCACAAATGCGTATGCCGCTTTTTTATTCCCGTAAAAATATAGATGGGGAAACCCCGCATACATTGTTTTATCCGCCACACCTGCCATCCATCCGGCCCGGCCTCCGCCCTTTTTGGCCGCAAAGGCATCTCCCGGGCAGGTGCTGTCATAATAGTGAAATTCATGGGCTTTTAAGGTTTCACCGGCCCTGCAGAGCAGGTTATCCTTTTCCGCTTTCATTGTTATGTACCCGAAACGGGAAAGCTTCGGCGTACGGTAACAGTCTCCCGGAAGGACTCCGGCCATTTCATGATATTCTCCCTTTTCATCCTGAAGCCTCCGGTGCAGATACATAAATCCCCCGCATTCCGCGATTACCGGCATTCCGTTTTCCACCGCCTTTTTTACTGCCCGGCGCATGGAACCATTTTTTTCCAGTCGTTCCGCATACAGCTCCGGATATCCTCCGTTCAATATCAGGGCATCCGCCCCTTCCGGAAGTCCGCTGTCATGAAGAGGGCTGAAACAGGCGATTTCACAGCCGAGACGTCTCAGGAATTCCATATTGTCCTGGTACAAAAAGCAGAAAGCTTCATCCTTTGCCACTGCAATTTTTATCCCATTAAATACTTTCTCTTCTCCTGCTGCAAATCCGGTAAGATCAGGCGCGCTTTCCGCCAGTTCCCATATGCCATCCCAATCCAGGGAATCTTTCAGGCTGTCGTAAAGGAGAGCGAGCTTATCCCGGAACCCTTCGATTTCTCCCGGAGTCACCAGTCCCAGCTTCCGGCTTTCAAACGCCGCTCCCGGAAGGCGCGGCACATAACCGAGCACACGTACTCCCAGCTTCTGTGCTTCCCTGCGGATATCCGGATAGAGCACAGAGGAAAGCTGGTTAAAAATCACCCCTTTGATCCCGGGCCAGCTCTGGCTTTCCAGGAATCCCCGGAGCACAGCCAGCACAGAACGGCTCATCCCTCTTGCATTTATGGTGAGTATGACCGGCGTTTTCGTCAGGGCCGCGATTTCACTCGCACTGCCGTTTTCGGTAAACCCCATGCCGTCATAATATCCCATTACCCCTTCGATAACATGGATGTCTGCCTGCCGTCCGGCAAGCAGAGCCCGGAGCGTCTGGTCATCGGTAAAAAAACTGTCCAGGTTACCGGTTTCTATCCCAAGCACCCGGCTGTGGAACATGGAATCAATATAATCCGGCCCGCATTTATAGGCGGCAGGACTGTATCCCTGTCTGACAAGGCCGTATAAAATGCCGCAGGTCAGGGTTGTCTTCCCGCAGCCGCTCCCGGTGCCTGCTATCAGGAGCCTGGGGGCGCCAGGCCTCCTTTTTTTCTTTTCTTCCGCTGTTTCACTCATACCGTCATATCCCCCCACAGAAGGAAAATCGGATTCTGCGCCTGAAGCATATGCAGCCCGCCCACCGGCCGCAGCCTGGTGACTCCAATCTGACAGGCATCCATATTCCGCATGTTCTTTTTTTCCATACACTGGATAGCCTGCGATACGGTTTCCATGGTGACCGCGCTGATGCAGATGCGGACGGATCTGTTTTTTCCGGGGATCGCATCCAGGATTGGGTCAAGCCTGCCCTTCGTTCCTCCGATAAAAACAGCATCCGGCGCAGGCAGCCCCGTCAGAGCCTCCGGGGCCATCCCTTCCACCGCCGTCAGATTATGGCATCCGAACTTTTCTCCGTTCTGCCGGATCAGGCTGATGCCCTCCGGATCACATTCCACTGCAAAAACCTGCCCTCTTCCCGCTGCAAGCGCCAGTTCCACAGACACAGATCCGGTTCCCGCTCCGATGTCATATATCACATCATCCTCCCTTACCGCAAGCTTGCTCATGATAACGGCCCTCACCTCGCTCTTGGTCATGGGTACCTGTCCGCGTACAAAGCATTCCTCCGGTATTCCTGTCATAAGAAAGCGTTCCGGCTTTTCATTCAGGAGAAAGAGAACCGTCAGGCTATCCTCCTGTCCGGAAGGGATACCGGCCGCCTGCCAGTCCTTCGCCGGACATTTTACGATATGTTCGTCCGGATAGGAAAGGCGGCTGCCCGCGCAGACCATGACGTCACCCAGCCCTCCCTCCGTCAGTTCCCTGCAGATCTCAGAGGTCTGCCCTCCGGTGAGCAGAAAGGTTTTCCGGCTGCGTTTCACCGCGGACAGCAGGTTATCCTTCCTGCCGTGAAGGCTTATGACCGCCGCGTCGTCCCAGGGAATCTGAAGCCTGGAGGCGAAATAGGAAAGGGAGGAAATTCCCGGCTCCACATAAACGGATACCTCGCGCCATTCCTTCACTTCTTCCCGGTAATTTTCCAGAGCCTCCAGCAGCTTTTTCGTCCCGCTGTAAAATCCGCTGTCCCCGGACATGAGCACCGCCGCTTCTTTTTTCTGACTGTTTTTTAAGGCCCGGCAGATTTTTTCAGGCTCGTAGGCTCTGATGACATCCCGTTCCTCCGTGCTGCCTTCCTGCAGGCCGCAGGCTTCCAGCATCCGGCCTGCCCCTGTCACCAGACCGGCGCCAGAGAGCAGAGCTTTCCCCGTGCCGGTCATATTTCCGGAATCCCCCATACCGATTCCAATAATTGTTATCCTCTGTTTATCCATAACTTTTTTCATCCTTTGCAAGCAGGATTTTTTTCACCTGTTCCACGGAATATCCTTCTTCCTGTCCGGGCCGTTTTATGATTACCACCGCCGCGCCCGCGCGCTGTGCTGCCGCCAGCTTCTCCGGGAACCCGCCCGCGGCTCCCGATTCCTTGGTGAGCAGAAATGCCGCATCCACTTCCTTCAGCATGGCATAATTCATTTCTTCCGAAAAAGGACCCTGCATGCAGATGATATGTCTGCCGTCAAGTCCCAGCTCCATGCATTTTTCCAGCATAGCGGGAATTGGCAGGATTCTGGCATATACCCGATCCTTAAAACCGGTGAGCGTACGCAGCTCCTTCAATTCCTTACTGCCCGTGGTCACCAGGATGTTTCCCTCGGTGTGTTCCAGCCAGGCGGCGGCAGAACCGATATCTTCCGCCTCCGTCAGCTTTTCCGTTTCCCGGTTCTTATCCCCTGCCGGGCAGGAAGCGCGCAGGACGCGGATATAAGGAATATGTACACGGCTGCTGGCCTCCCGTATATTTTCCGTCGCCGCAGACGCATAGGGATGCGTGGCGTCAATCACCAGCGCCGGCGCATATGCCTTCATCTGTTCTTCCATTTCTTCCCGGTCCAGGCATCCTGTGTGAATCCGGGCTGTGCCGCCTGTTTCCTCTTTCCCATGGGAAAGGAGCTGTTCCCCATAGGCTGTCGTCACGAAAACCATGGCTTTAAAACCCTCTGCTTCCAGGAATTCGTATAAAAGCCTGCCTTCTGTTGTTCCGGCAAACAGCATTACCTTCTGTTTCATACCTCTTTTACGCCCGCTCCTTTTCCGTTTCCAACCGGTATCCTCTGGGAGTCACCATTTTACCGTGGATATTCCTGGTATGGCTGTTTCCGATAAATACGGTAGTAAACATATCCACCTGTGTATCCCGCAGTTCTTCCAACGTGATCACCACCGCTTTTTCCCCTTCTCTGCCTATATTCTGCACATAGCCGCAGACCGTCTGCCCGGAACGCTTCTCCAGGACGATATCGCAGGCCATCCGCAGATAGTCCCCCCGCTTCCTGCTGGAAGGGTTGTATATGCACAAAACCGTATCGCTTTCGGCGCCGCTGCGGATTCTGTTCTGGATAACCTCCATGGGCGTAAGCAGGTCGCTCAGGCTCACGGTGAGAAAATCATGGGAAAGAGGCGCTCCCAGCAGGGCTCCGCCGCTGGCGGCAGCCGTCACGCCCGCGATGACATGGATCCGTTCCGCAAACCCTTCTTCCTGTTCCGCCAGCTCATACACAAGGCTCGCCATTCCATAAATCCCGCTGTCTCCGCTGCATACCAGTGATACCTTTTTCCCCCTCTTCTCTTCCTCAATGGCAATGCGGCACCGCTCTTTCTCCTGCTTCATGGGAGTCACGAGGAACTCCTTGCCGGGGAACCAGGGACGGATGATATCCACATAGGTCGTATATCCGATAATCAAATCACTTTCCTGAAGGGCTCTGTCCGCTTCCACGGTCATCTGCTCATAGCTTCCGGGGCCAAAACCTACTATATATAACATGCCTTTATCCTTCCTTTATCGTAACTGTTCCTTCACAGCTGCCCATTTTCTTTCTCTGTGTCTGCAAAGTGAAGTGTCGGAACCTCCTGACGGGCGATGGCTACGGTCACACCGCTGCCTGCTCTTTTTCCCACCAGCAGTTCCCCGCCGCCGCTTCCCAAAACGGCCGCGCGCTCACATACATTGTCCACTCCCACCGTTTTCTCCACGAAGGAGGAACCATGGAAAGTGCCCGGTACCCGCTCCAGTTCTTCGGGCGTATAAGTGAGGAAAGGCACCCGCCTTGCCAGCGCTTCTTCCTGAATTCCCGGTTCTTCTCTCTTCAGGCTCGCCGATGCCAGACGTGCAATCCTGCCTTCCCAAAGGCCGTTTTCTTCCAGGACACGAGTGAGGCAGCGGGTAATTTCCTCTCTGGCTATTCCCTTCCTGCTGCCGATTCCCACTGTCAGATCCCTGGGGGCAAGAAAACAGGTGATGGGAAATATCTGCTTATCCGCGTCCGCCGAAATTACAATCCCGCATTCCGGCTTCCGGGCATCCTCCTTTTCTTTTTCCGAAAAAAGAATCAGCGAAGAAGGCAGTTCTCCTTCCCAGGGAATTTCGCTGTAAAATCCTGCTTTTTCCCCGTGAAGCAGCCTTCCGGACACCTCCCGGATAGCTTCCGTATTCCTTACCGCCAGGCAATTTTCCCGGGCGAACAGATCTACCGCAAAGATCCCGTGTAAATCCGTTGCTGTTGTGATGACAGGCTCCGCCCTCGTAAGAAGCGCTATACGCCTGCACCACTCATTCGCTCCGCCCAGATGGCCGGACAACAGGGAAATCACATGATGGGCGCATTCATCCATCACAAGAACGGCCGGATCCTGCGCTTTTCCCCGGATAAAGGGGGCAACGGCCCTCACGGCGATTCCTGCGGCTCCGATAAAAAGAAGCAGATCACAGGAGGAAAAGAGGGATTCCATAAGTTCCCTGACATGAGAAAAGGGCTCCAGCCCTTCCTCCCCATATTTATAAAAGCCATACCCGGTACAGCAAATATCCTCCGACCGGAGCCGGTCCGTAATTACCCGGTTCCATCTGCCGCCTTTCCCGGTAAAAGAAATCACCGCCGCTTTCATTTCTGGCCTTCATCCTTTCTTCCCTGTCGGAATTCGGTGGTAAATTCAGCCGCATACAGTCTGGAAAGTTCATATTCACTCTCCAGTACCTTCCCTACCACAATCAGCGCCGTTTTCCGGATACCGGCCCGTTCCGCCAGCTCCGGCAGCTCGTCCAGGACACCCCGCACGATTTTTTCATCCTCCCAGGTCGCCTTATAGCAGATGGCACAGGGCGTATCCGGCGCCAGGCCTCCTGCCAGCAGTTCTTCACGCACCTGAACCAGGAGGCCTGTGCTCAGGAAAAGAACCATGGTGCTTTGATGGGCCGCCAGGCTTCTCAGCTTTTCCCTCTCGGGTACCGGCGTCCTGCCCTCCATTCTCGTAATGATTACCGTCTGGGAAATACCCGGCAGGGTATATTCCGCCTGCAGGGACGCCGCCGCTCCGCAGAAGCTGCTGACTCCGGGGCATACCTCATAGGAAATCCCTTCTTCCTCCAGGCGGTCCATCTGCTCCCGGATCGCGCCGTACAGACAGGGATCGCCCGTATGGAGACGGACTATTTTCTTTTCTTCCTTTTCTCCCTGTATCATCACATCCACCACTTCCTCCAGCGTCATCAGGGCGCTGTTGTAGATCCGGCAATGAGACGGCGCCGCCTCAAGCAGCTCCTTATTTACCAGGGAACCTGCATAAATAATAATATCCGCTTCCTTCAGAAGCGCCTGTCCTCTGACTGTTATCAGGTCCGGCGCTCCCGGCCCTGCCCCTACAAAATGAACCATTTTCCGTTCTCCTATTCCTGTTGTAATTCCGCCAAAAGGATATCCGCTCCCTTTGTTTTTCCTAAAATTCCATAAATATTGGAAAATACCACCGCCTCAGCCTGCAGCTTTCCGCCGGTCCGGTGTTCCAGATGATATGTAATTTTTTCCATGAGGGTTTCCATGGTTTTCTTAAGCCAGCCGCAGCCATGCAGGATATCCAGCGCCTCCTCCGTGGTATTGGCTCCCAGCAGCGCCGCTGCCGTCCCTGCCTCGCCGCCTGCCAGAATCAGACTGGCAGCCAGCGTTTCCAGACGGGCGTCCGCCCAGCGGGAATGGGTGTTCATCACACCCGCCCCCAGCTTTACCAGCTTTCCGATATGCCCGACCAGAAGAAGCCCTTCAAAGCCTATCGTAATTGCCTTATCCAGGGATTCTCCTATATAATTGCTGCACTTCACGCTTTTCTGCGGATCGATACCCAGCTCATCCCGAAGGAAATCCATGCCGTAATTGCCGGGCGTGAGAAGAATCCGCTTTCTTCCTACTGCCGCAGCCTGTTTCATTTCCACTTCTATGGTATCAAGCAGGGCGGCTTCACTCATAGGCTCCACAATTCCCGTGGTGCCCAGGATCGAAATCCCCCCTTCAATCCCCAGACGGGGATTAAAAGTCCTTCCCGCAAGAGCTTCGCCTTCCGGTATGGAAATAACCACCCGGATTCCGCCCTCATAGCCCTGTCCGGCGCAGACCTCCTGAACCGCCGCAGTTATCATCCTCCGGGGAACCGTATTGATGGCGGCTTCTCCTACCGGCTGATCCAGCCCCGGGCGGGTAACTCTTCCCACGCCGGTACCGCCGTCTATCCGGATCCCTTCCTTTGTTTTTTCCACGGAAGCATAAACCAATATACCGTTGGTTACATCCGGATCATCCCCGCTGTCTTTGCGGATCGCGCAGGACACCCTTCCCTCTTCCTCCCGGATATCCTCCACCTCCAAAAACAGCTTCTGTCCGGATGGCGTTTCCAGCTCCACGGTTTCCGGCCTTATGCCGCCGATGAGAAGCAGGGCTGCGGCCTTGGCGGCAGCCGCCGCACAGGAGCCTGTGGTATAGCCGCAGCGAAGGCGTTTCTGATTCTTATATACATATTTTTCAAACAAGCCGCTCTCTCCTTTTCCGGTTCTGCCGTAATCGTTCAGACAAATCTGAGGCGCTGCGTTATTTCACCACTACCGTAGTAAAATAGCTGCTTCCTTCCGGTATCTCGCCGGAGGCCGGCAGGAAATGTTCTCCGGGCAGGCCGCAGTTGCCTGCGATAACCGCCCGATCCTCCAGCCCCTTTTCTTCCAGATACCGCCGCAGGTTTTCCAGCTTTCCCCCGCTTTTCATCAATACCTTCGTTCCCTCCAGCTCCATATACGGATCCAGCGCTTCTTTTCCCGCAGGAATCACCATCAGGACCTGCGAACCGGAAACAAGAGGCTTTCCCGTCTTAGCTGCAATATCACAGAAACAGGGCACACCGGCACATACCCTTACCGGGAATCCGGTCCGTGCCACCCGTTCTCCCACATAAGAAAAGGTGGAATAAATGGAAATATCCCCGATGTTAAGCATAGCTACATTCTGCCCCTTTTCCAGATATTCCGCAAGCAATCCTGCGATTCTGTCATAATTTTTATTGAGAACCTCCTTGTCCCGGGTCATCGAAAAATCCGTATAAACGATTTCCTTACCCCGGATGTCGGCGGCCTGCTTTACAATAGAAAGCGCGAGGGTATTTTCCCCTTTTGTACGGGGTACCGCCAGAACCGGGCATTCCTTTATCAGCCGCACGGCCTTGAGCGTAATCAGCTCCGGATCACCCGGGCCAACGCTGACACCGTACAGCACCCCCGTATTTTTTTCTTCCAGCTTCTGTAAATGCCGGATATAAAGGCCGCGTATTTCCGGGTACTCACCCATTCCCCTGACCACGCACCGCACCTGGAAGCCCTGTTCCTCCAGCCTGCTTTTCCAGCTTTCCGGCCCGTCTCCTGCCATATCCGTATGGGCATGATCCCCGGCCACCAGCATGAGCGGTGTCAATACCACCTTCCGGTACCCGCTCTCCCGCAGCTGTTTTATCACCTCTTCCAAATCCGGGCTTGCTTCCACCGTCCCCAGGAATACATCCTTACAGCCCATGCGGTTCCAGATATCCTGAAGCCGCGCATAAACCGCATTGTTTTCATGACGGGAGCCGTGTCCCATCAGAACCAGCGCTTCCCCCTCTTCCCTGGAAAAACGAGAGGCATAGAAGGACGCCACACGTTCCAGATCCTCCTCCTCATGCAGCAGGGGCACCCCGATTTCCATCCTGCGGAAACGCTCCCGGAACCCTTCCGCCTGGGCACAGAGCTTTTCATACTCTTCCCCTGCCAGCAAATGCGTCGGCTGGATGAGAACCTCCTCTATCCCCTCCTCCGCCATCCCGGCAAGCGCCCCCATCGTATCGGGGATCTCCACTCCCCTTTCCTTCCATATACGCATAATAATCGCGCTGGTAAAAGCCCTTTTTACCGGCATATAAGGAAATACTCCCGCAAAATCCTCTTCCAGCGCGCCTATCGTCCGCCTGCACGATTCCTCATAACTAGTCCCAAAACTGACCGCCAATATCCCTCTTTTTCTCCTCTGTTCCACGCTTACTCCTTTTACGGCACAAAATTGCCCTCTTCCTTATTTATTAATGATAACATTCCTTCCCTCTCTGTCCGTTGAGCCTGTGCCTGCGTCCCTGGCCCGTGTGCCTAATCCCTCCGCGGAAGCGGCCGGACGTGCAGAGGATCCTGTAAGGGGCGTTATAAACTCGCCGGTCCTTAGGCTGCGTCCTTTGCTGCCTTAGTACCGCTGCGTGTTTATCCGAGCGAAAGCGTCCCCTCAAAGGACCTCTGCACGTCCGGCCGCTTCCGCGGAGGGATTAGGCCCACAGGCCAGGGACGCAGGCACAGGCTCAACGGACAGAGAGGGAAGGAATGTTTACCTCCAGTCAAAAAAATACCGCTTTCCGCAGCATAAATGCATACGAAAACCGGTATGAAATGCAGATCTGTATTCTCCGCCCGGAGAAGGCCCGCTTTTCGCACCCGGTCATCGCTCGTAACCGATGCAGGGAACATGCGCAGCATGCTCCCCTTATGAAGGGCAGGTCTTCTGGCTCCGGTATCATCATCGTATCACGCCTTCCCGGTTTTCCAGTGGCTTATTTGATACGACTCCTCCGTTACAGCGGCGGGACCGCAAGGGCTTTGCACCCTTTTCCCTATTATCCTGCGCGGCTCGGCCGGCAGGCACCTCTTCATATTATTCTTTTGTCTTTCTCGTATTATATTACGGAAATAAGGCGGAAGCAATCGTTTCTTTTACCTTTTGCATTTTCATTGGCAGCTGCGGTTACGGTTTCCAGCCCTGGTGCTGACACATCAAACGGCAAAAATTATTTTTTATCGGCAAACACATCATCCAGCCAATCCAGAATTGTATTCATAGCCAACATATGATTGCCGATCTGGCAATGCTGTTCCCCACCTTCCGCTTCCGTAAACAGACGGCTCGTTACGGATTTATCACTGTGCACCTTTTCTTTCAGCCGCCAGAACTGACTGAGGGGAATATAATGGTCTTTTTCCCCTGCCAATAATAAGATATCCTGTGTATAATGTCCGGTTATTCCATCCAAATTATGTTCGGCAAGCTTTTGATAAAACTCATAGGCTGTTTTTGTCCCTGTAATGTAAGTTCCCTGTGAAAGCCCCCAGTCGGCCAGAATACTTTTTTTACAGAGCAGGCCTGTAACGGCATTTATGATACCGGCCCATTGCTTCCGATAAGCGAGTCTGATCAAAGAAGAAACCGGGGCCGGGAAAATATTGGTCATTACCTCAAAGCCATTATCCATCACATCATAAGCCACAGCCGCAGCAATCCTTTTTTCAAAGGCGGCGCTTCGGAGTGCAAAATACCCTCCCCAGGATATCCCGATCATGGCACACCGGTTTAAGCCGTAAAAATCTATCACCGCTGAGACCGGTTTTTCGAAATCATGCCGAAAACACATGTTTTGATGCAGGCAAATTCCCTGTCCGGGGCCTTCAAACAAAATTACCGTATATCCTCTTTCCGCCCATGTGCCGACCTGCAGAACAAACTCTTCCATAAAAGAATCATATCCGCCGCAGACAAGAACCGTTCCTTTCGAATCGGAAGCAGGTATTACAATACTGTTCAGCATTCCCTCTTCAAACGGAATCTCATCTTTCCTGTATGAGAGATGAAGCTCCGAATCGAAGCCCTTATAAAAATATTCAATGCATTTTCGATAAGTCTGCATTTTCTGCGGATTATCCGCTTTCATGAAAAACTCTGTCATACGGTAGTAATAGGCGGCATGAAGCCAGCGCTTCTCTCTTTCCGCCTTTTCTGCAAGGGTAAGCCATGCCTGATTCCACTGCGCAAACGTACGGACACAGGATAAGCTTTCCGTCACCTCCTGCCGGCTGCAGGCGGCATCCCCGTATGTCAATACCCGGTTTATCTGGAAGTTGAACTGCTTAATCGGATTAACGTATTCATATGCCATAGTAAAATTCCTTCCTTTCTTAATGTTAAGTTACTTAACAGACAGGGTAAAAAAACAGACTTTGCCGGCGCCGTCTATAATAAGGATTTCCACAGCTGCTGCATATCCCCAAAAAGCCGCACTAAAGTATCCATGGTATCCGGAGGGTATTTTTCAAAAATAGCAGACAGCTGTTCCTGTAGCCATTGATGCTGTTTTTCATGTTCGGCACGGACGTCCTCTCCTTTTTGGGTGAGTTCCAGAACGACTTCATTTTCCGTTTCCGGAGAGGGCTTCTTTATGATGTATCCCTTTTTTACCAGCTTGCTTACCATCTGCGAAACAGCGCTTTTGGAGATTCCCTGCTTTTTGGCAAGGGCCGTTATGTTTATTCCTTCCTGCGCCCCGACTGCGGCAACCGTATGAATCTCAGACAGACACAATTCCTGATCCGCCGTATGTAAATGCTTCTCCAACTGCCCATATTGGTTAACAGTCTGCAGAAATACATTACAAATCAGGTCCATATCGATAGGTTCGTTCATCTGCCGTCCTCCTTGTGTTAAGTTACTTAACAGTATAGGGTGCTTTTCATGCAAAGTCAACCAAAAGTTATTGACACCTTAAGCATAACCTTTTAAAGCAGTGAAATTTTCTCCATGACCTGTTTTCTCATTTCTTCCGTAACCTTTACAATTTCCTCAATGTCCTCCCTGGTCACCCCATCATAATGAATCCCCGCAGTTACCGCGACAGGCATACCGGTCTGCCTGTTCAGGGAAGCCGCCCAGCTCTCACTGAGCACGGCTTCCCTGTGTCCCGGAAAAAGGATGGTCTCCAGCCTCTTATCGCAGGATACAGCGCTGACGGCGCCGATATGAGGAAGGTCGCCTCCGTAGAGATCCACGCGGATCCCCTGGTCCAGCACAAGAACAGAGGCAGTTATTTTTCTGCCTCTCCATTCTCCGTTACATGCAAAAGTCTTCATCCATTCCCTCCCATCTGTGATAGCCCTCTCCCTCCATTCCGAACAAATCCAGAATTTTCCCCGTGATATGCTTCACACAGCAGTCCAGGGAATCCGGATGGTTATAGAAGCTTAATACCGGGGGCAGGATCACCGCTCCCATCCGGCTGAGCTCGTACATATTCCTCAGGTGGATAGAGCTCAGAGGACATTCCCTCGTCACAAGAACCAGCCTTCTGCGCTCCTTCAGCGTCACATCCGCTGCCCGCAGCAGCAGGTTATCACTGTAGCCGGATGCGATCCCCGCTACGGTTTTCATGCTGCAGGGAACCACAATCATGCCATCCGTTCGGAAGCTTCCGCTGGCGGGGGCCGCACCTATATTATGGTTGTCATGGACATAATCCGCCATTTTTTCCAGCTGCTCAGGCTTCTGTCCGGTCTCCCTGCGCAGGGTCTGCACGGCTCCGTCCGTATAGAGCAGATGTGTTTCTATCTTCTCCCGACGCCCTTGCAGCTGCCGGAGCAGTTCCAGCGCCAGGGGCATGCCGGAAGCCCCGCTGATTCCCACGATTATCCTTTTTTTATCCACTTTTCCGGATCCACCTCCATAAATTTCGCACGTCTGAACCGTTCCTTCATCCGGAACGGAACCGTACAGTCAAAGATCGTTTTACAGGAAATCCCCACGTCCGGGATGGAGGGGCTGTAATCAGGCCGCTGGCTGGGATCCAGGGGATGGCACCTTACGCCCGGAATAAAAATCGTGTCCACATCCCCCTGATACCGGGTGTTCAGCGCCCACAGCACATCATCCGTATCAAAAATATCCACATCCTCGTCCACGAGAATGACATGCTTTAATTCGGAAAACGCACTGAAGGCCAGCAGCGCAGCCTGACGCTGCCTGCCCTCATCGCTGGGCTGCTTCTTGGCAATCTGAAGAATCACCATATATTTGCCGCCTCCTGAAGGGTGGGCATATACGTTCCTCAGCCGCCCCGGCATGGCTCTTTCTATCATGGAATAAATACTGGCCTCCGTACAGATTCCTGCCATATTCACATGCTCCATCCCCGGGCCGATACAGGTCTGCAGAATCGGATTTCTGCGATGGGTCACCGCCCTGACACGGATCAGCCTGCACTCTTCGCTTGCCGGTCCTGTGTAGCCCGGGAATTCCGGCATGGCATAACCGGTATTGCTGCCCTGATCTTCACGGATTCTCTTTCCGGGAAGGATTTCCCCTTCGATGACATATTCCGCATTGGCAATGGCATTTTCCTGTATGGTCAGGCAGGGACACAGCCTGACCGGCTGCCTGCGCAGCGCCCCTGCTATGGACAGTTCATTAAATCCCAGAGGGGTGGTAGGCGGTTCAAAACAGGAAGTGAGGGAGATAGCCGGATCCACGCCGATGCTGATGGATATCGGCAGAGACTGCCCCAGCTCCTCGGCCCGTTCCGCCATAGCCCCGATATGCCTGGCGCCCGGAGTGAAAAAAATGGACAGCTCCTCTTTTCCCTGAAGGCACATGCGGTGTATGGTCACATCGCTTACCCCCGTATCCGGGTGGCTGGCATAGCACATGCCCATAGTGATATAAGGGCCGGCATCCACAGGTGTATTGGTCGGTGCGGGAAGCAGTCTGCGCAGGTCAAAGCCTTTTTCATAAGCGTAATGCACCACTTCCTGACAGGATGCTTTTTCCCGTGATACCACAGGAGGGATCGGGTTCTGTGCACACTCGCACAATAACTGTCCCAGAGACTCCGGCGGGCATCCCAGCAAAAGGCCTGTTCTCTTCCTGCTCCCCAGGATTCCAATCACCGCCGACGCCTCCGGGAAGCCCTTCAGGTTATGAAATACCATAGCCGGGCCGTTTACCCCTGTCGGCCGCTTCACCGTTCCGCCTGCTCCCACATACCGGTAAACACCGGACAATTCCGCCATGGTATCCACCGGCACATCCGTTTCTATAAGCTGGCCTTCCTCCCCACGCAGTACCTGAAGCGCTGTCCGAAGATCCAAAATTTCCGTTCTGTTATCCATAGCCGCTCCTTTCAGTCCCTGCAGATGCCGTCAATCCAGGCAAAGAGTTCCGGCAGGTCATAATCTCCCGCATGAGGCAGTCCCCAGGGAAGATGATAATCCACCTGAATGCCCTGTTCCCGGAGCGCCGCTGCCAGCAGTGCGGAGACTGCCAGAGAGGTGTCTCTGTCGGAAGCTCCATGACGGATGCGGAAATAAGGCGCGGTATCACATGTTTTATCACCGATGTAATTCATCGGGTTCATCCTGCGGATCTGCCCTTCCTCCGCCATGGTTCCGCCCGCTTTGCTATGCTCCAGGCTGAACCTTGTAAAATGGCGGGATGCCGTCGTCTTATTCCCAAACAGTTCATTTTCCGGTGTCGTCAAAGCTACTTCATCAAAGGCCGGCGTAGTCTTCATCCTTGTGCGGTACGCCACATACTGTTCAAAATCCACATCCACAGCTTTCCTTTTCCGGACAGTAATCCATGGGAACCCGGAAAAATCCGTTCCTTCCTCCATCGCCCTCTGTATGGATTCCATAACCCGGGCTTTCACATATTCTTTAAAGCTTCCGTTTCCATCCTCTTCTAATTTTAAGCAGTTTCCCTTTTCATCTTTCAAATGTAAACCGTTAACATATGCAGGAAATAAAATCTTAAGCTCATCCGACATTTTTCTTTGCTCCGCCGACTGTATTCCCGTCAGGGGAACCATCTTTTTTTCCCCTGTCTTCTCATCCCGGATCCCATGCATTCTCTGATAGTTATCGTAACCGTTAAATTCCCATTCGTAGGCCATATCCCCATGCTCCAGGTTTGTAATAGGGCAATAGCAGGATGCCGCAAAAATATCATCCTCCGCACAGGCAGCGCCGGCTTCTTCAAGGAAGCTTTCATAATCCGGATGGTTCCCCGTCACTCCCAGCAGCGCGGAAAGCGCGCCTCCCGCGCTCGTTCCATTGGAAATAATATGGGACATGCTGCCGCAGATCCGATCCCTGTTATATTTAAGATACCTCACAGCGGCTTTCAAATCCACAATACAGGCCGGCGCACAGCCGATAAAGCTGCCGTCCTCACCCGTAAGCCCTCTTCCCCTCGCTCCCACAGATACGGCCACATAACCATGCAGCAATGCCCGGAACAGCGTGTTTGTCCTTCCCAAATAATTGTTTCCCGGTTTCTCCGGTTTTCCCGGCATATAACCGCCCACTGTGTTGGCAAAGAAAACAGGCGCCGTATTTTTGTCATATGCTCCGATGGATCCTCCTTCCCAATAGGCTTCAGGAACATATATGTTCATTTTCTGGTATTCCGGGGCCGACGGTCTTTTCACATAAACCAAATCCTCATATGCCCTGTATACCAGCCTCTTTCCTTCCGCCTCTGCGGTTTCCACCCGGTACCTGTCCGGATTAAATTCCAGATCGTATTCCATTTCTTATCCTCTCTTCCCTTTCTGTCCTTTGCCGCCGTCCGGCCTGCCCGCTGCACCGGAATTCTCTTTCCGGCACAGTGTAGGGACTGAACGGTTATTGTTTCTTATTATAAAAGAAATACGGATTGCCAGGCAATTCGAAAAAGGATATAATATATTCCAAATAAGAATAAATAGGAGTTCTCATGAATATAGACTATCTGAAGGAATTTGTGGTACTTGCCGATAACGGCAGCTTCTCCGGGGCTGCGGAGGTTCTTTTCCTCTCGCAGTCCAGCCTGTCCAAGCATATAAAGGCGCTGGAACAGGAACTTGACGTCCTCCTTTTCAGGCGGACCACACGCTGCCTTGAGCTTACGGAGGAGGGGGAGGTATTTCTGACCTATGCCCGACGGATATCCCGTCTGCAATATGAATACCAGACCGCTCTTTACCATTCCCGTCAGAAAAAAAGCTCCACTCTCACCATAGGCTCCATTCCGGTAATGGCCCAGTATGGCATAACGGATACCATCCTGCTTTTTCATCAGAGCAATTCCTCTTTTCATGTAAATGTGCTGGAAGAAGAATCCACGGTTCTGAAGCAGATGCTGCGAAACGGCCAGTGTGAGCTGGCATTTATCCGGGAAGGGCAGGAAACGGAACCGGATTTTGTTCATATTCCTTTCGCTGCGGACCGCCTCGCCGCCGTATGCAGCAGTGCTTCTCGCTTCGGAGAGGAAAAACAGCTTCTTCTCTCCGTACTAAAAAAAGAAAAGCTCCTTCTTTTGAATGAAGGAACTCTTCTTTATTCACTCTGTATCAGCGCCTGTGAAGAGGCCGGCTTTACGCCGAATGTTTCTTATACCAGCCATCGGATCGAAAATATCATTGATCTGGTTTCCAAAAATATGGGAACCGCCCTTCTGATGCAGAAACAGGCTTCTTACTATGCCAGGAACTCAGATATCAGGATAATCCCCATCCATCCGGAGATTGAAACCCACATAGATCTATGTTATTTAAAGGGGCATACCCTGTCTCCTATTGCCAGACACTTCGTTTCCTGTGTTTACCTCAGCGGGGAGCAGGGAAACCATGACATACCTGCGCCCGCCCGGAATTATACCACAAAGGTATGAAGGGAATGGGCCCCTATGACTGCGGAAAAACTCCGCTCCTTATGGCAGAAGCTGAAGGCACGGTCGTGATGCATGCTGTTCATCACCGTTATCACCAGCTGTCCGTCAGGGTTCTCAAATACCATGGCATTTGAAGTCCAGTGTCCTTTTGTATCCAGCAGCCTTGCCCCTGGTTTAATAAAATGGGAAAAATGCTTCATCAGGTAAAATTCCGGCTGCAGTATCAGTTCCCCTGTTTCTTCCTTTATCGTTGCCAGAGAATTCTGAGACCATCCCCAGCTGGAAACACCGCCTTCCGAAAGTGCCATATTCCAATAAGTATACCTCTCCGCACCATGACGGAAAAAGTACCACATGAGGAAATAAATATATTCCGCCTGCTCCCATTCATTCCTGCCGTCTCCGCATTCGCTCTCCGTCTGCATGATATGCATTTCCGGGAAACTGGCTTCAATCTGCTCCAGCTGGTGCTTTCCGCCCCACTGCACTCCCACGCCGGTCAGATATTTCCGTGCGTCCTTGTCGCTTAATATGGTATTGGCGAACTGATCATAAAACTCTTCATAAGGAGCGCCAAAGCCCGAGCGGAAATCTGAAAAAGGCCCATTGATCGTCCCAAGCCAGATCTGAGTGTCCAGTCCGCTTTTTTCAAAAGCGGGCCCCAGATATCCTTTGATAAAATCACGCATATCACTGCCATGCCAGAGACAGGAAGGGAATTTCTGATCCGCCATGGGCTCGTTCTGCACATGCACCATGGTTACCGGGATTCCCAGTTCTTTATAAGCTTCCACGAATTTCACGAAATACCGGGCATAGGCATCCAGCACCGGCTCTTCCATGCGTATTCTTCCAAAGTTATATACCTTCTTTGTTTTCATCCACGCCGGAGGGCTCCATGGGGAGGCAAACAAAGTCAAATCCGGGCAGTATTTCTGCGCCGCACGGATAAAAGGCACCGTGTATTTCTTATCCCGCTCCACGTTAAAATCCTTCAGCTCATAATCGCCGTCCGTATCATCACAGCTGTACCATTCCAGGCTGAAGTCATTGGCCCCGATGGGGACACGTCCCATATTGAAGGCACAGCCTTCGGCTCCGTATAGCTCTTTCAAAAAACCTTCCCTTACTTCATCCTTCGTTTTCTGAAGGGCATCCCAGCCCAGTTCATTAAAACAGCCCCCGAAGCCAAGAATTTCCTGGCGCTTTTCTCCGGTCAGCTCCAGGGTGTCCTCATACATCCGGTCCCTTTCCACTTCTTCCTTTTTCCAATAGTCCTTTTCCTTACTGACAATGTGAATCACTTCGTTCATATATTCCTTCCCCTTTCCCGATAATGAACAGCTTGTATCTTTATTTTAATCTTTTTCAGGAGGGGGAAATAGGTGTTTTTTTTACGGAATAACCTGTCGATTTCTACTTTCCGGAACATACGCATAAGCAGCAACGCTTTCCGCTTTTTTCATTCATGTATCAATCCGAAATGCGCAGCCAGCACTTCCATCGTTTCCAAACGGGTATCCGTCTGTTCATCCTCTCTGATAATTGTAAAAAAGCCGCTGTTAAGCCATTCATCATATATTTCTCTGCTGTTCACTGCGGCAATACATTCCCGAAAGTTCCCCATGGTTTTCTCAGGATCCGGGGACTGCCTGATCTGAGATAAAAGGAACTGTTTCTCTTCATCTTCCCTGTCAAAAAACCTGTCGACTGACATCGACTGAGGGGAAAGCATGACCGCAACCTGATGATAATCAGCTATCTGCCTGAGGATATCCAAAGGTATATTCGTATCGACTATCGTTTTTCTATCGCCGGACAGACGTATCAATTCCGTGATTTCAAAGTCCGCTGCTTCATACCCGTTGCCTCTAATCCAGGCCAGATATTTATCCGGAGTTCTATTGACAAATTCCTGCCAGTCCTTCATCGTATTGAAATAACTCAAATTGGGCTGTTCCTCCGGTGTGATGATCTGCAGCATTCTGTCCAATCCGTAATTTTCACCGCATAACAGCAGGTGATACTTTTCCGCAAGCATCCTGCACATGGTTGATTTTCCTGCATATGCAGTGCCATTTATAAAAAAACAGTTTTTCAAATAAGCCTTCAGTATATTATTTTTAATATTCATTATAATCTCCTTTTGTACAACAACAAAGCCTGCAGATTACAGGCGCTTAAGTATATTCCATTTTCCTTGCTTATCTGATTCTGTTGTTGTTATACAAAAAGTGACACCACATTATACTTTCCTCCCAAAATATTAAATTTACATGGTTCCGAAGCTTCCGCACCCGTTGTCTCTAACTCTTCTTTCCGCCTCGTACCTTACCGGGCGTACAGCCGTAAACCTGCCGGAACATACGCATAAACAGCTTATAATTATAAAAACCATGTCTTTCCTGCAGTTCGCCGACAGGCAAATCCGTATACAGCAGATCTGTATAAATATGTTCCAGGCGGATCCTGTTCACATATTCCAGATAGGGGATTCCCATCTGCTCCCTGAAAAACCGGGAAAAATAAGCGGGATTCAGCCCGATTTCACCGGCTATGCGGCTAAGAGGCAGCTCTTCCCGGTAATGGTTTCGGATATATTCCATAATTCTGCGTATCCGTTCCAGGTTCTTTTCCGACTTCATTCGATCCTGCCTTGATATCTTCCGGGAAAAATAACGTACGAGAAGATGCATAATTGAAAAGATAAGGCTGTAGCACTGAAAAATATATCCTTCCTCCGCCTGCAGATATACGACGCCCAGTTCTTTTATTCTGTCGCGAAGCCCGCCGTACACTTCATAAATCTGCGGATCTCCTGTTTCATATACCTTTTCTTCTTCTACCCGGAACATAAGGCAATGGATGTCCGGCATGAATTTTTCCAGCCATGCCATGGGTATCTGGAGCAAGATAGCCGTATTTCCTTCCCTGCACCTGGTGGAATGGATGCACATCGGGTCCAGCACCACAAAATCATTTTCCTTCAGAAGACGCCGTTCATTATTCTCTTCCACCTCCAGCGTACCCTTCAGCAGATATACAATTTCCAGCCAGTCATGATAATGCTTATTGACCACGCTGCCGCTGTCAACAGAGAAATCCAGCTTAAAATCCATGGCATCATTGGGACTGATGATTTCATGCATGCACTTTTCCACTCTGCCGCGCCCCTTCTTTCCTTCTTAATCTTAATTCCTGCAGTAATTGAACAGACCAAATATATTCATTCCTTCTGCTAATTATATTTTGTTTTTTCGTATTCCACAAGTCCTATCTTTTTTCTTGTCTTTTCTCATAATCCTTTCGTTTAAGAGGTTACAGCTCCCGCCATCTATGGCATGCCGTCCGTTTTCTCACTCAAAGCAGTCTGTGCAGGACGCAGCAAACAGGCGGTACTCTGTCCTAAACCCAAGTACCGCCTGTCCTATGCCTATTTTTTATTTCGTAGTAAAGCTTATGGAATCCGTCTTAAACAAACTCTGGTAAGTATCGTTGTCCATTACGGAAAACTTCAATTCCACTTCATCCACACTGGTAATATTATTCTCTTCCAAATCACTGGAGAAAATGGTTAGTTCATCCACAGCCATCTTCCCGTCATACAGGGTTGAAGCGAAGATGGGATTAATCATAAACCCATTAATCGATACATCACTGCAGGTAACGCTGATTGTTTTTCCGGTATTATTCTCCAGATACAAAAGAATGCCTGCTCCCCAGAAGCTGTCCTCATCCACATATTTGCCCACGATACGTAGGCCATCCTGATTTACCAGTTCCTTGCCTTCGTCTGCGGGGCTGGTATCCATATTGGGAAAATCCGAAGTCTGAATGACCACTTTATCAAATTTAGTTATTGTTTCATAGCTGCTGCTGTCATAACTTTTAAAATAAATTTCAATCTGGCCGATATTATCGATTCCCGCCGCTTTCAGGGCGGAAGCGGACAGGTTCATGGTTTCGTTAGAGCTTTTCCCGGCCGCAACCTGAGCGGAAAATAAATCGGATATCATGTAATTATTCACAATCAGGGCATCGCATCCGATTCCCAGATCCTTATCCGTACTGTTCTCTATCAGCAATTTCAGCCCGGTTCCGAAAATCGTATCTTCTTCCAACCCCATGGCTGTAATTTTCACACCATCCTGATCAATGAGCACCTGTTCCTCGATGGTCGGGAGGCCGCTTTTTTCCGCTGTTTCCTCTTTGTTTTCCTCAGAAGCCGCTTCCACAGCCTTACTGTCCGAATCCTCAGCTATTGTCTTTTGAGAACCGGAATCCGAATTTCCGCTTCCTGCCGCCATCATAAGAAATACTGCCAGTACCGCCGTAACCGCTATCCCTTTTATTGTTTTCCTTTTCATATTGTCCTCCTCGTTTTTCTTTGTGTCTTTTTATCAAAAAGGCTGCCGGTATCATGGCCAGCCATTCCAATACTATGTCCCATATATCAAAAGTTCCGGTAAGGATACCTGCCAGCTGCAGGAATTCCGACAATCCGGCAAACACCATACACCCGGCGGTTATCCTTCCCAGGCTTCCCTCCTCTCTCCATATCAGGCACACAGAAAATACCAATGCATAAGCCCAGGCCATATCACATAAGTGATTCCTGGCGAAGCTTTGTATTATTCCGTTTCCTGCTTCCGGCAGGTATTCCAGAGGAAGCCACTGCTCCGCCAGCTTCAGTATGCGGATGTCTCTTCCGCAGAATACATAAACCAGCAGCCCCAACAGCAATGCCGTTCCGATATGAACTCCATAAAAAATAGAAGCTCTCCATTTATCTCCCATGTCTTTCCTGCCCTTCTGAAAAAAAGAAGAAGAATCCCTACATCAAAGATATAGGAATTCTTCTTCTTTTTGGTATGCCCGCAGCATACAACAGCCCGTCTCCGCCTCTGTTATCCAGGCAGCGAAGTTTCCAGGCCCATCCCCGCATAAGCCAGGGCTACTGTTAAAATAATCCTTATCACCAGCACCACATCTTTATTCCACCTGGAAAAGGGGAAAATTTTCCTGTCCCACTCGCAAAAGTTTGTGATAACCAATAAAGGGATCCACATCATCATAAGGCAGGAAAGACCTTCCAGCAAAAATCCCGACACCCCTGCTTTCTCAGCGCCATTGCCCAAAAGCACCGCCGTAAACAGGGTCATAAAAATATACACCGCTATTGCAATCGCTTTTTTCCAGATCTTTCCTGTACGGAACCCCGGAATAATGGCTTTCTTACCCGGATCCTTTTCCTCCTCCGGCGCTTTCTCAGGCTCCGTACCATTCATCTTCCCCGGCATCAGGGCCTGGGTTAATTCATGGACGTTCTGATACCGGTCATTGGGATCAATCTGAATACATTTACGGATGATTCCTCCTGTCCGTCCGCCGGGAATGACCACTGTAGGGATTTTTCCTGTAATCATCACATTCAGCAGCACACCGATACTGTAAATGTCCGTTCTGGGATCCGTCTGCGCAAAACCGAACTGTTCCGGCGCCGCAAAGCCAACGGTTCCCAGGATCGTTGTATCCGCAGTCTGATTCCTTTTCACATTGCGTGCTATGCCCATATCCAGAATCTTAACCACTTTATCGGAGGATATCAGCACATTCCCCGGATGGATATCCCGATGTACCATGCCCAGGCTATGGATAAACTCCAGTCCTTTGAGCAGCTGCAGAATAATGGGAACCGCTTCCTGCTCAGGGAGCATCCCCCTCTGATTCAGCAGTTCCTGAAGCGTGATTCCGCTGATGTATTCCGTAATAACCACACATTGATCCTTCATGGTTATCACATCCCATACCGGCACCACATTGGGATGGGGCTTATTCTTCAGCTTCTCATATATCATCCCCTGTGCCCGGGGCATAATCTTCTTAATCACAAGTCTGCCGTCCGACACCCGTCTGGCCAGCACCGTCCTGTCTTCCTCCCCCGACGCCAGTTCGAGTATATCCTCATAATTTTCCTTCATATATTCAGAACGGATTTCTTCAGACATATGTGCTGCATTATCCATATTGCTTGTTCCTTTCTGCATTTTCCTTTGTAACGGATTCTTAATTACTTGACTCCGGTTTTGGCACCGGCTACAATGTATTTGCATCTATAACTATAAAGAAGGATTGGGAATTGATCAATGAAAAAATCAACACAGGAATTATTTGACCTGATGAAAAAGACACAGGCTTTCGATACATATATGGAAATCACCAAAGAAGAAAGAGTGGAAACGACCGTTTCCGCTGCCCTGGAAAAATTGCTGGAGGAAAAAAACATCAATAAAAGCAAATGTATTGAGGCCTCCGGCCTGGACAGGACCTATGCCTACCAGATTTTTTCTGGAATCAAGACACCATCCCGCGATAAACTGCTGGCACTCTGCCTGGGTATGGGACTCACGCTGGAGGAAACCCAGACGCTGCTGAAGCAGACCGGATATCCTCCGCTCTATCCACGGACGGAAAGAGACTGCGCCATTATACATGCCCTGTACCAAAATCTTACCATCGTAAATCTGAATGAACTTCTGTATGAAATGGGTCTGGAAATCATCAGCTAGGCTTTTGCGATGGATACTTCCTTCCCGGACAGGATTGGAATATCCGGGATATCCATTATTTTTTCCACTTCAAAATCTGCCAGGGAACGATCGAAGCCAAAACGGTCGTCAATCACGGCTGCCACCTGCATTCCCGCCAGATGGGCGGCAGTTATTCCGGCGGTGGAATCCTCCGCCACCAGGCAATCCTTCGTATCGATTCCAAGCACCGCAGCCGTATGGATATAAATTTCCGGATCCGGCTTGCTTTTCCGAAAGCTTTCTCCGCTGACCACTACTTCAAAAAAATCCCTTATCCCATTATCTCTGAGAATTTTTTCCACAATAGCCAAACCGTTGGAAGAAGCCAGGGCCAGCCGAAGGCCCTTTTCCTGCAGCTTCCGAAGGACATCCGGCGCCTCCTTCCGGAAGACTTCCGTAAAATCCATAGACGGATAGGTGACAACCACTTTCTCTTTGTATTCTGCCAGAAGCTCCTGCCATGTCATTCCATTGTCCACGGCTTTCGCCACAATCCCCCAGCTTCCCTCGGAGGAACGCCCCACAGTTGGGTATAGTTCCTCCAGGGTCACCTCCGGATTTTTTCCTTTAGCAAACTGATACCGCAGGTTCAGATAGAGCATTTCACTGTCTACCAGCACCCCGTCCATATCAAAAATCACTGCCCGAATCATAACCTGTTTCCTCTTTCCGCTTCTTCTGCCGTAATATTTCAAAACCCTGAGCCGTTAGCTTCTGCCCATATCCCGGTCAGAATTCTTCCTTAAGTATCATTCGGATCTCTCCTAATTCAAGGCCTGACTGTCCAAAATAGAACTTCATATATTGATGAGGGAACCTGAATTCTCCCAAATCCGCGCTGCGCGTTACCCATTCACCATCCGTCCCATTCATGGTAAAGGTAATCACGACTCCATGGTTCATAAAAACAGACATGGGAACCTGAGCCAGTTCTCCTGCACTGCATCTGGCAGTAACCTGCATCGCATAAACACCCTTATGCAGCAGCTTCACCCCTAATACAGCGGATGCTCCTTTTTCCGTGGAGAGAGAGGAAATGTCCAGTGCCGTATCCCGGCCGACTTCCTGGTATACCAGATCCAGAAACCGGGCGTCTTCCCCGGCTCCTTCCCTCTGCTCTCTCAATTCCTCTTCCGATATGCGATCCAGGAAACGGTCCATCACCGGCAGCCGCATCAATACCCTGCAGATGTTCCGGGCGCTGCGAAGCAGTTCACCCCTGGTAATCCTGCCGTCCGCAAGCCCTTCCATCGTGTTGTCCTCTCCGGTATTGGCCTGCGCATCGGAAACTACCATATACAGGTCATTCTGTGCCCTGATCATCGCCGCTGTATTCCGTGTGTCCCCTTCCTCTCCTTCCTCATTCATCTTCGCCCACCAGTCCGTCATAACCAGACCGTCAAAGCCCCATTCCTTCCGAAGGATTGTGGTGAGCAGATCATAGCTTCCGGCAGTCCACAGACCGTTCACCGGCCCGTAGGTACTCATGACAGAAAGAGCCTTTCCTTCCTTCACTGCGATCTCAAAGCCCTTCAGGTATATCTCCCGCAGCGCCCTCTCTGAAATGACCGCATTTGCCAGATTCCGCGAATATTCCTGGTTATTACCTGCAAAATGCTTAATCGTTCCGCTGGTTCCCGCTTTTCCCATACCCTTCAGCTGGGCCGCCGCCATTTTGCCGGTAAGATAGGGATCCTCGCTGAAATATTCGAAATTCCTTCCGTTCAGAGGATTTCTGTGGATATTCATACCGGGTCCCAGGAGCAGCTCCACCCGGTTGCGTCTCAGTTCCAGGCCTTCCTTCTCAAACAGCTTCTCCACCAGTTCCTCATGAAAGGTACAGGCTAGGGAGGTACCGTTAGGCAGGCTGAAGGCATGTGTGCCGCAGTCCATACGGATACCGGAAGGGCCGTCCGCACAGCAGCCAGCCGGGATGCCGAAATGCTGCAGACGATCCGTGACGCCGCCGAATGCGCCTGCCGTTCCGGGCGTCACCTTCGGGGAACACATCCCTTCTCCCCGAACGATACAAGCCAGATCCTCATCCGTCAGCTGGGCGAGAAAATCCTCCATATCGGCTCTTCCGTCATAGACATCTCCGAGAAGGATGCCCCTGTCACCGGTGCAGACAGGTGATGCAGGCCTGTTTTCCAGAATCCGCTGCGCCAAATCCACACTTCTTAAGGGCGCTGCTTCCTCCTGCATACAGAAGGAGTCTCCCTCTCCCACAGGCTTCATCCTGCAAAAAGGAGTAACAGGAGCCAGCGCTTCCTCCAGGCGTTCGGTCACGGTAAGTGTCTCCTGAACAAAGGCTCCTGCAAAAGAAGCGCTCCGCACATCCGTTCCCACATAGAAACCATAGCTTCCTTCCTCCAGCACATAGCAGGATTTATGTCCGGTAACACCGCTGTCATCATAGGAAGCCAGCTCTTTTTTAGAAATACGGAAGGAAAGAATCTCTTCCCTGTCCGGCTGAAGCACTTCCGTTTTCCGGAAGGCCGCCAGGCTGCGGAGAGGTTTTCCCAGCCGCCCCTGCGGAGGATTCGCATAAACCTGCACGACTTCTTTTCCTGCCGAGTCTCCTGTATTTTTCACACGGACCTGCAGCAGAATATCCTCTCCTTCTTCCCGGAAACTTTCCGTTATTACCGCAAACTTCGTATAGGACAGTCCAAAACCGAAAGGATAGAGTACCTTATCCCTGGCTGCTGTTTCAAAGTAACGGTAACCCACGTAAATATCTTCCGCATATATATTTTCATATGGATCGCCGAAGCCGGCTGTTGAAGGATAGTCCTCTATAGAAGCCGCAATGGTATCGCTCAGCTTTCCGCAGGGACTGACTCTTCCGGTAAGAACATCCGCCGCGCCGTTCCCGCCTTCCATACCGCCCTGCCATACATAGAGGACAGCGGAAGGCGCACAGTCCTCCACCCATTTCATATCGATAATGTTCCCCACATTCAGCAGGACAGCCGTCCTTGCAAAATGTCTGCTGACCGTCCGGATCATGGCTTTTTCTTTGTCCGTAAGCAGATAACTGCCCGGTTCCGCCTTTGTATCCTGATCCTCTCCCGCCGTACGTCCGATAATCACCAGCGCGGCATCACTCACCTGTGCCGCACGTGCCGCTGTTTTATCGTCCAGAGGCATTTCCTCCTGGGACCAGGGTTCCTGCCCCCATCCCTTCCCTTTGTCAAAAGGATGTTCCGCACACCACGCTTCGTATACACCGGCCAGTTCTTCATTTACCCGAATGGATCCTTCAGCACGGAGCGCATCCAGAATTCCGGTCGCATAACGGGTATTCACCAGACCGCCCGAACCGGTGCCGCTTTTATAATATGTAAACTGTATTCTTCCGAATACCGATACGGTTTCCCCTTCTCTTACCGGCAGCGTATTGTTTTCATTCTTCAGCAATACACAGCCCTCCGCTGCCGCCTGTCTCGCCAGCCTCTTATATTCTTCCATATCCAGATAATATTTCCCCATGGTTCCCTCCTGTTCTTTTCATACTCTTCCATTATACATAAAAAAAGCGTCCGGTAAATATGATTTTTACCGGATCGCTTTTCTTACCGCAGTCTTTGTGCTATTCTCATCCATCAGAGAAATATGGCTAATTAATAACCTGCAGCCCTGCTTTTTCCATTCTTTCCTTTAAATAAGCCACACTCTGCAGATACTCTGAATCCGAATGCAGATGCTCTATAATCATAGGCATCTCAGGATTCACTTTTTCCGCCAGACGGGCATATTTTTCCAGGTTCAGGATTCCTTCTCCGCAGGCCACCTCCTTCAGCTGGAAGGTAAATTCCTCCTGAAGGCATACATCCTTAATATGGCAGCTCTTTATATAACTGCCCAGCCTGTCAAAACAGGTTTCCATAAACGCCTCGTTCCCGAAGTATTTTTCCGGACTGGTGATCCAATTGGCCAAATCCATATGTACGCCGAAATGTTTTCTGTCCACCTCGGCTAACAGGGCGGCATACTCTTCCGGATTGGCCGGAGCCATCCAGGGCATGGGCTCCACCGTATAGAAGGTATTCTCCGGTTCGGCCCTGTCAATAATTTCCTGAATGGAACGCACGGTTTTCTTCCAGTGTTCCTGCGTGAAATTGCCCGGATAAGCCCCGTCCCACCGGCTTCCGCAGCTTCCCGTTATGTTCACGCAGCATGCAGCGCCGATTCTGTCCGCAAGCTTCAGCTGGCCGACACAGCGCTCCATTGCAGCCTGCCGCTCCTGCTCATCCGCAGCAAGAGGATTACACCAGGCACCAACCTCGGCAATGACAAGGCCTTCCTCACCGGCCGCCTGTACATAAGCGTTAACCAGTTCCTCAGAAGCCGTATAATCCACAGGAAATACCACGGCGCCGCAGCCCAGCTCCTTCATCCTGCGCGCCCATTGTCCGGGATCGTCATGTTCCAATGATGAAGATAATCCAATACGCATAATTACTCCTTATTTCTTATCGCTCTCCAGCAGTTCAATCAGCACCTTCAAATCCTTCGTCGCAGACAGATAGGCATATCTTCCGTCCCCGCTTCCGTATTCCCCTTTCTGCTCCAGAGTCATTCCGAAATCCTTACAGTTGTCAACAGCCTGCTGCATATTCATTCCCGCCACATTAAAAGCGAGATGATGTACGCCCTCTCCGTGCTCGTCCAGGAATTCTCTCCAGGTGGAGGGTTCCTCATTGGGCTGAATCAGTTCCAGCTGCAGGCCCGGTCCCACATCAAAAAAGGCCAGAAGGCTCTGCGCCCCGGGAGCAGGCTTTCCCTTATACTCCGTCTGTGTCACCGCATAATCTCCCGCTTCCACAGCAGGCGGCTCCTCCACACCGAGAAACTCTGCCCATTTCTTCTTTGTTTCATAAATATCCTTAACAATAAATCCCACCTGCGCTACCAGGTTTGTTCCAACAACTCCGCTCATATTTTCTCCTTTCATTTTGGCCTTTATTTATTTGCCGGGCCGTTTTTACGCTATTTTCCCCGGCTGTAAGCCCTTCTTTAATGGTGCAGGACGGCTGCACTCCGTACGCATATGATAAATTTCCCCGCTGCGGGCCGCCTGCATAATACCGTTGATGGCTTCCGTCACATGGACTGCCAGCTTTGCACCTGCGCGATTTTCTTCCCGGGATACAATGGCATATGCCAGATCCAGCACACCGGCTCCCCTTGTATATTCGTCTGTTGAAGGATAGTATTCCTTCAGCATTTCTTCTGTCGGCATGCTGACAGAGGGCATTGTGTGTTCGGGCGGCAATACTTTATTCAGGATATCTTCTTTTCGGTTCCATACGGGCATTCCCTCAGACATATTAGGGTCGGGCACACAGAGAGTCCCCTCCTGCCCGTAGATTTCCATAAACGGAAGACCGGACTTCCAGATATCGAAGCTCACGGTAAGATTTACCAGCACCCCGTTTTTCATGCGCAGCAGCGCCGCATAATAGGTGGGTGTTTCCACCGGGAAAGCCTTCCCCTCAGAGCCGCCGCAGTAAGCCATCCGCTCACTGAACCCGGTACCGCTCACCGCCTGAATGCTTTCCACCGGCCCCAGCATCACCGCCAGCGCGGTCAGATAATAAGGTCCCATGTCATACAGCGGTCCCGCGCTGCTGCTGTAAAACTGGGCGGGCGACGGATGCCAGGTTTCCACGCCATAGGACATCATATTCGCCGTAACATATAAGGGTTTCCCAATCACGCCCATATCCAGCAGATACCGGCTGCGGGACAAGCCGGCGCCTAAAAAGGTATCGGGGGCGCTTCCTATTTTCAGATTCTTTTTTTCAGCAAGTTCTTTCAGTTCCGCAGCCTGCTCTGTCGTCAGGGCAAAGGGCTTTTCACAGAAAAGATGTTTCCCTGCTTCCAGTATCTGTTTGTTCAGATCAAAATGGAATCTGGGAGGAGTAAGGTTAATGAGGATCTGAAGATCTTCCTTTTTAAGAAGAGCTTCCGGCAGGCCATATTCCGGAATATGGTATTTTTCCGCACATTCCCGGGCCTTCTCCATATCCACGTCACCGCAGGTTGCAAGCTCCAGCCTGACTCCGCCGCTCTCCTGATACAATTCCCTGATATCTCTGATATATGTCTGGCTGATAACCCCGCATCCAATGATTCCCACTTTTATAACGTCCATTATATTCCTCCTCCCTTCTTTTCACAATCACCTTTTCAATACGGCATCGGCTCCCCTTTATAATTCAGAAAAGGGACCGCCATGGGTTCCGTACCCTCCATCAGGATCCTATAAATTCCTTCGGCCGATTCTGCCGCCGTTATCTGGGCATTTTCCGCCCCCATCAGCGTATCCATCCTGCCCGGATGAATCATATATATTCTGAAATGGTTTTCCGGACGTATTTCTTCCAGATAATTCTTCACTTTCTGTGTGAGCATATTCTGTGCATATTTAGAAACCGAATAAGCCAGATAATGATAGCCTCCTCCGTTCAGGTTTCCTGCCTCAGAGGTAATGCTTATGATGCAGGGCGTCTGTGAAGCATACAAAAAAGGAATAAAATATTTCAGGACGACGGCTTCTCCTGTCACGTTCACATCCAGGGTTTTCCGGAACAGGGAAATATCCATTTCACTGACAGGATCCCCTGTATCATATTTGCTCTCGAATAAAACCCCCGCACAATGAATCAGGAAATCAATCTGCCCTTTTGCAGCCGAAAGCTCTTCGGCTGCTTTCTTTACCTGCTCTTCCTGTGTTACGTCCATAAACAAAAGCTGCAGCTTATCCCCAAATTCCGCTTTCAGCTCCTGCAGGGCGCCATTCCTCTTCCTGCAGGTTCCTATTATTTCACAGCCCAGTTCAAGCCCTTTTTTGGCCAGCTCATATCCCAGCCCGCGGCCGGCTCCTGTAATCAATCCTATCATAATTTTTCCCCTTTGTATATCCGTGATTCTGTAAATCAGATCAAATAAAATCAATAATCCGATTCCCCAAACTTGAATACCTTGAATAAAACGATAATAATCGCAAGCGCAATTACCAGAAGTATCCAGGCCTGGGCCGATGCATATCCCATCTTAAAATAGGTAAAGGCATTCTGGTACAGATAAAGCGCATAAAACATTGTGGAATTATCCGGGCCTCCCAGGGTGATGATATAAGGCTCCGCAAACCACTGGAATACGCCGATAATCAAGGTCACCACATTATACAGTATCGTGGAACGAAGCAATGGTATGGTGATGGAAATTGTCTGTCTCAGGAAAGAGGCGCCGTCAATAGACGCCGATTCATACAGGGATTCCGGAATATCCTGAAGTCCTGCAAGATAGATGATGATTGCATTCCCGCAGGTCCATATCATCATCAGTATAAACGCCGGTTTCGACCATCTGGGGCTGGAAAGCCAGCCAGGCCCGGTAATACCGATATATCCAAGCAGACGGTTGATAATACCGGTTTCCGGCTGCATCACCCAGATCCAGAGAAGGCAGGCCACTACCGTGGGAACCAGTGTGGGAATAAAAAACAATACCCTGAAAATTCCCGTATGCTTCAGGCTTTTATTATTCATCATTACAGATACACCCACCGCTATAAATGTTGTGATGGGAACGCCGAAGCACACCATATATGCGGTGTTTTTCAATGCTTTGACAAATACAGTATCTCCGAAAAGCGCCGCATAGTTCTCCATACCTATAAACTGCGGAGCGCTGATTACCTTATAGTCACAGAGAGAATAATAAAGCGAGGAAATGATCGGATACAACGTAAAAATAAGGAAGCCTATCAGCCATGGCGAAATAAACAAAAGTCCATATACCATTTCCCTCTTTTTCATAGATAATTTTTTCATACGCATTCCCCCCTTATCCCTTTATCCCGGACATGGTGATACCCTGGATAAAATATTTCTGCAGTATAAAGAACAGAACCAGAACCGGGCATACCATAACCACTCCCAGCGTCAGCAGCATGCTCCAGTTGGGATCCAGCTTCGATTTGAGCATGGATGCCGCCAGTGACAATGTATAAAGCTTGTCATTTCCCAAAAATACCAACGGCCCCAGGAAATCATTCCAGCTTCTTGTAAAGGCAAAAATCGCAACTGTAGTCAGGGCCGGTTTTGCCATAGGCAGAATAAGCTGCCAGTAAATCCGGAATTCTCCCGCCCCGTCTATCTTTGCAGCTTCTGTCATTTCCTTCGGGATTCCCACAAAAAACTGCCGCAGCAGAAAAATAAAAAAGGGATTTCCAAAAAAGCAGGTAATTGTCAGCGGCAAAAAGGTTCCCACCCATTTCAGCTTGGTAAACAGCAGGAATAACGGGACTAAGGTAACCTGATACGGCAGAATCATAGTTACCATAACTATCATAAACACCTTATCTCTCCCGGGCCAGTTCAGCCTGGCGAATCCATATGCCACAACCGAACAGGACAGAAGGGAACCGATTATATTACAGACAACAATGATCATTGTATTTCTGAAATATGTAAAAAAGGGGATCGAGGTAAATAATTCCCTGTAATTTTTCAGTGAGAAACGGTCCGGAAACCATTGGAACGGAACCCGGAAAAGCTCGCTTTGTTCCTTAAAGGAACCCATCAGCAGAAAAAAGAAAGGCACCAGAAACAACATTGCAAATAATATCAAAACAGCATACATTACCACTTTTTTCAGAATACCCTTCCATAGGTACTTTCCCATTTTTTTATCCATATGCCTTACACTCCTTACGCCGTGCAGGCCCCGGCCGGCAGCTGCCGACCGGTATCCCCTGCATCGTTACCTGTTTATTCCGCCTTATCAATTTCAGCCTGATATTTATCCTGAAGTTCCTGAAGGGCCTGTCTGATATCCGGTACCTTTCCGTAAATTACCGACTGCCTTAACGTACGGAATGCTTCTGAAAGCTCTGCGGATACGGAACAAAGTGCCGGTATCCCATTTTCAGACGAATTAGCGATTTTTCTCTCATACAGATACATTTCATCGCCTTCTTTTATCAGGGTTGTATTATCAAACTCAGCATCACTTGTGGGAATGGAACGCCACTGGGAAAAATTATCATCATTGACCTGCCCCTGAAGACAGAACTTAATGAAAAGCGCTGCCAGCTCCGGGTTCTTTGCCCCCTGAGGGATGGCAAAAACATTCACGCCGAAGGTGGTGCTTTCCGCACGTCCGCCTTCCGGCACCGGTACGGCACACACACGGTAAGGCACATCCGGTGCATAAATCTTAAGCGCATTGCTGAACCAGTTACCGGTGATCGTCATCCCTACCTTTCCTGTCATATAAGGGTGATCGGGAGAGAACATTCCTCCCAGTCCTGAGGTAAAGGTTGCAATTCTTTCCGGATCATATTTCTTTGCATATTCACTGATCCATTCCATGTACGTAACCATATGATCATCCGTAAGATTCAGCTTGCCTGTGGTCTGATCATAAGGCGTATTTCCAAATATGTAGGGAACGACAAAAGCGTCGTCTCCGCTGTCAAGCCAGGGCACAAGACCGAATCTCGCATAGCTTCCGTCATCATTCTGAACCGTCATGGCTTCCGACCACTGATTCAGCTCCTCCAGGGTTTTCGGCGGATTGTCCGGATCCAGCCCGCACTCTTCAGCGATATCAGGGTTATAATACAACAGGATAACATTGGCATCCTGAGGGATCAGATAAGCGCTGTCTTTATAATAAATAATATCCTTGCAGCCCTCAAAGAAGCTGTCCACACTGATGCCGACCTCCTTCAGGTATTCATCCATGGCCATAAAGCTGCCGTTTGCCGCGTACTGGTAAGAGGAGGTGGCATTGTCACATATAATTAAATCCGGCGCCGTGCCTCCCGCAATTGCAGAAAGAAGCTTCCCGTTATTAATACCTGCCCCGTCCGGCACAAACTGCACATTGCAGTGAATTCCCTTATCCGCATACAGTTCATTAAACAAATCCACCCTGCTTTGATCCCATGTGGCAGAATCTCCGGTAAACGCCGACCAATAAGTGAATTCTCCCGTGAGATCCGTATCCTCCGCCACGAGCCCTTCCGCATCGATATCCGCCCTGGCATGCTCCACTTCACCGCCGCCCTGTTTGGATTCTTCCTGTGCCTGTTCCGGTGCATTGGAAGCCGCACCGCTGCTGTCCGCAACAGTTTGCCCGCATCCTGCGGCTCCTGCCGCAAGCATACAGAAAGTCAACAGCAGCGCCAATCCTTTTCGTTTCATAGAACTCTCCTCCTTATTCTTCTGTTCATCCTTCCGGTTCATATTTTACCTGGATATAAACTCCTGTTTTCTCCGCACTGTCAAACACCGTATAGTTTCCCCCTTCGTATTCGCCATAATGACGAACAGGCATTCCGTTTTCTTCAAAATATTTTACTGCCCGGTCCCTGTCATCCGTCATAAAAGCAATATGATGCACTCCCGGCCCTTTTTTATCCAGAAAATCTTTCCAGGAGCTTGGCTTGTCGTCCGGTTCCGTAATCTCAAGCACCACCTGCCCCAAATCAAATACCGCCAGCCTTGCCCTTGTGGCAGTCGGTTTCCCCTGGAACATGGTATGAGCCTGTGATTCCTCCGGTACGGAAAAAATATCGGGTACAGGCACTCCAAACAGCTTTGCGTATTCCTGAATCGTTTCTTCCAGATTATCAACTACCAGAGCAACCTGACAGATTGATTTTCCATCTAATACTTTCATAAATAGTTTCCTCCCTAAAATGTTTGTTTAACTGGCCAGTTCTTTTTGGTAAATTCATCATAGCAACAGTTATGCTGCCCTGCTAATCACAATTCGTTTTTTGACTGCTTACTTTTTGTCATCTTAACAGCAACATGTTGATCCGAAGAGCCGATTATGCTTCAATGATAGGGCCATATTGGCATTATCCACTGTCTCTCTCTTGTTTTTTCCGTCTTTTTTTATATTTATCTGCTGTCAGTTTCGGAATTAACACCATAACCATTCATATGCGATATCAACTTTTACCCACTCTGGATTTACGCATGCCGGATAAGATTATTTCCATTATAAATTCACCAGAAAGGAGTATGACTCATGTCATCCAATACAAAAGGAAACTTTGAAAATTTAGCCTTCGATCATGGTTTTTCCATAAATATATCTTATAATAACTGCCCCTCCTCCTTTCCCGTTCATTGGCATAATTATGCAGAAATGGTATTTCTAATCGGAAAGGAAATCACGTATACCGTAAATGGGAAAGAACATCAGCTGCACCAGGGAGATTTCCTTTTTATCTGGCCCGGAGAGCTTCATGCCGTCCTTCCCAATCAACAGCCTGATATTCTGATCTGCCAGTTTAACTCCCTGCTGCTGGATACCATAAAAATGCTGCTGAAAAGCAATTATATGCTTCTTCGGAATCTCCGCCTCATCTCCCACCTTGAATGCCCCAAAATATGCGAAACCATGGCCTCCCATCTTTACATAATAAAAAAAATATGCCGTAAAAAGGGAAAGCATAATTCACTCAGCGATATGCACATGTGCATTGAACTTTTTAAATTATTCACCACACTCTGCTCTTTTTTGATAGAAGAATCAGATAAAAAAGTATTCAATGGTTCCGTACAGGCAAACGAAGCCACACAAAAAATAATCGCGGCATGCAATTATATCAGCAATAATTGCAGCCGCGATATCAGTCTGGAGGACGCCGCCTCCTATGTTGGTTTCAGTAAATACTATTTTTCAAGGCTGTTCCGGGAATACACCGGCGTTTCCTTTGTTGATTATGTTGCCGAGCAAAGGCTTCATTATGCGGAGGTTCTCCTGGGCAATCCCCAGCTTAATATTACCGATGCCGCCATGCAGGCAGGCTTTGGAAGCATTTCCACCTTCAACCGGATATTTAAACAAAAAAAGGGATGTACCCCTTCCGAATTCAGGGCCCTTTTCCAGGGGAAATGAACAGCCGGTGTTATGCTTCATCAAACACCGGCTGCTTATTCTCCTGATTAAATTAAGGATATGGGGACAATGAGGTTATCTTTATCAAAGGCTCCCAATTTTTCAGACAGGCAGAGTACAGCGCCAATACCTCTCTGCATGGAAGACTTCTCTATTACTGAAAAATTACTGATCATTTTCTTTTCCGGAGTTGCCGTTTTCTTTATTTCAATGGGATGCAGTTGGCCGTCACCTTCCATCAAAAGATCAATTTCCTTTGCATCTTTATCACGATAATAGTAAAGATAAGGTTCCTTGCCCACATTTTGATAGCTTTTTTGGATTTCACTCACCGTATAGTTTTCGAGTAAAGCACCGTTCATCGCACCGCTCATTGCCGTTTCAGAACTGCTCCATTTAGTCAGGTAACAAACAAGGCCTGTATCATAAAAATATATTTTGGGCGTCTTCACAGTACGTTTTAACACATTATTCGAGTATGGATGCAGATAGAAAATAATCCCCAATGTTTCCAGAATACGCAGCCAGCTTTTTACTGTTGTCTGATCCATATCACAGTCGTCAGCAATCCCTTTGTAATTAACCATTTGGGAGGTTCTGGCCGCAACAGCTGTTAAAAAAAACAAAAACTTCAGCGAATCAATGCTGCCTGACAAATCCTTTACATCCCTTTCCAGATAAGTATTGATATAACTGGAATAAAAGATGCTGCGCTCCTGATATTTTTTACTCACCAAGGCAGGCATTCCGCCTAAAAAGATACGGTCAAAAATTTGCGGAGCCAAAGCAGGCCGGACGACTTGCTGACGCTTTGAAAGTACATCTATATCCAGGGAAAAGGCCCCAGCCTGTCCGCTGTATATTTCTTGTTGGGAAAGAGGAGAAAGATGGAGGAGCGCAACCCGTCCGGCCAAGGACTCCTGAACACCATCCATCAGTTTAAATAACTGAGAGCCCGTCATCCAAAAATCCCCTGCACGCTGATCTCTGTCTGCATAAATTTTAATATAAGTAAACAATTCCGGAGCATACTGTATTTCGTCAATTAAAATAGGAGGCTGATGAATCTGGAAAAACATCGCGGGATCCGTTTTGGCCAATGCACGATCATTCAGATCATCTAATGACACATAATTTCTGCTTCGCCCTGTCGGGGACCTGTTACCAAAATCGCAGGATATTGCTTATTTAATTCAAGAATGATTCCCTCCATATTGCGTTTAATATATTCCACTTAAATACTCCTTTCGGCTATTATAGACACCAATCTAATTTTAGCCGAAAATTATAAAATTAGCAAGCAAAACATATACGTACAAACGTACAAAAGCATATGTTTTGCTTATTGCCCGCTATCATCCTCCATACTACCCTTCATCAAACACCGGCACAACAACCTCCGCCCCATCCTGCATAGCTGACAAATGGGCACAGATCCCGGCAGCTGTGATATTCGCCCCCAGGACTTCATCAATTGCCGCCTTCCGATTCTCCAGTATACTGGAGACAAATTCATGCACCAGATGCGGATGGGAACCATGATGCCCGCCCGCCGCACCGGAAATCAGTGATTCCTGCGGATTCAGCGGATCATAATTACCTCCCACCGTATGTTTCCGGATTTCCTCCGGCAGCATACTATAATAATTAGGCATTACCGTCTCCCTCAACACAGTGGTTCCCCCGCGTTTCCCGTCCGCCGCCTTCACAGCCGTTGTAATGATCGGATTATCCCCATCAGAAAAACCCCACTCAAAGCTGGCGTCACTTCCATAAACAAACATCCCCTCCTGATAAACCCTGGCCGTTTCAAACAGAGTCCGCGTAGCTTCCCCCTTCAGCCCGTTTTCAAAGGAAAAAATAGCGCTCTCCACCGGATAAGGATTCCCATATTGTTCCTCCATCCCTTCCTCCATCGTACCCGAACCAAAACAATGCACCTTACATATCCGCGCTCCCGCCATAGCCCTCATAGGCGCTATGGCATGAGTTCCATACCACATGGGCGGCAGCCCCAGCCAATAAGAAGGCCAGTTCGCCATATCCTGATAATGAGACCCCCGCAGGAACTGTATTTTACCAAATTCCCCCTTCATAAGCATTTCCCTTGCATAAAAAAACTGCCTCGTATAAAGCGTAGTCTCCATCATCATATAATTTTTCCCGCTTCTCTTCACCGCCTCCGTAATCTCCCTGATTTCCTCCAGAGAAACCGCCATGGGTACCGTACACGCGCAATGCTTTCCCGCATTCAAAACCGCTGCTGTCTGTTTTGCATGAAGAGGAATCGGAGTCACCAGATGAACCGCATCCACTTCCTCATCCTCCAGGATTTCCTCAAAACTATGATACAGCCTTTCTATCCCGTGCGCTCTGGCAAACTCCTCCATAACGCTGCTGTCCGTATCAAAAATCCCGATACTCCCCACTCCCGGATGATCCTTATAAATCGGGACAAAAGCCCCTCCGAACCCCAGACCCACAAGAACAATATTCAGCTTTTTCATTGCAATCTCCTTTCCGAGCATCCGGCCCATAACCCATCCGCTCCCATCCATTCCATAAAAGATATCTTTCACCTTCCCAGTATAAAGATCCTCCTGCCTTACGTCCATTGACAAAAGGGAAATAAAATGTATATTATGGAATTACGAAAACCGGAGGTAACTGCCATGCCCACCTACACCCTTGGCTGTCAAAGACAGATCAGCGCCGCAAATTACATATACTACGCCGATGGCTGCCCCCATCCCGACAGAATTATGCAGGAGCACGATTTTGTATATATGATAAATGGAGAATGGGAAATCCTTCAGAACGAAGTCCCCTTTACAGCAATGAATGACGACGTGTTCATCCTTCATGCGGGCCAGCACCACTCCGGCAATAAAAACTGCACCCCCGGCACCCGCACCATATACTTTCATATCTCCTGCTCTCCACAGGATTCCTTCGGCAGCAATGCACCCTTCCCCGGGTCCACATTACCGCCCTTAATCCACTGCAGCAGCTTCCCCCGCGTCAAACTGCTTTTTCAGGAGCTTATTTCCGTCCGCCTCTCCCCATCCCCAAACAAGGACAGGAAAATAAATGCCCTATTTGATTTACTACTCCTGGAACTCCAGGACTCCTGCGCCCAAAATTCACACACACAAGACACCCTCCTGACCCAGGCCATCACACTGACCGCCCAGAACCCCCAAAAATTTTACAAAACAGCCGACATGGCTCTCATCCTCGGCGTCTGCCCAAAAACACTCAACCAGCGCTTCCGGGAAGCCTACGCAAAAACCTTCTACCAATACCAAATGGAAGAAAAAATCCACCTGGTCCAACAATTCCTGCTAGACTACCCCGACTCCAAGCTCCAGACCGTAGCCCTCAACTTCGGCTTTTACGACGAATTCCACCTCAACAAAATCTTCAAAAAACACACCGGAACCCCACCCGGCCTATACCGCAAAACCCTCACAGCAAACACCCTCCGCCCCCATTAACCCATACACCCTTCCGTCCCACACTACCCCAGGGATAAACGCATCCGTCACAGGGGCCCCTCTCTGCTTCCGTGTCTGTCTCCGTCCTGCCCCTCCTCCCGGGAGCCGCCGTGGG
>OLQH01000525.1_pt1 | contig 40921 bp, 37 predicted proteins | sample 1672671 | NCBI WGS metagenome assembly OLQH01 (sample SAMEA3136712, study PRJEB25190) | human gut metagenome
TGACATATTCCATCTTGTTCCTCCTTATCATCCAGCATGTTCCAGCACAATTCCGTGTGCGATTCCGGGGATGCTCTCTCCTTCGTTGAAGCTTACCGTGGACATGAGCGCCCCGGTCGGAACGAAAAGTACTTTCTTCCACTCCCCTTTACAGATCTTTGGGACCACATAGGAGCCAAGCGTCACCGCCGCACAGCCACAGCCGCTGCCCCCGGCGTGTGTGTCCTGGGTCTGCTGATCAAAAATTGTCTTCCCACAGTCCATATGCCGGTCTTCAATATCCACCCCATTTTTCTTTAAAAGTTCCAGAAGGATCGTACTTCCTATATAACCCAGATCCCCAGTAACAATCTGATCGTACGCCTCTAGATCCTGTCCGAAATCCTTACGGTTCGTCAGAATCGTATCACATGCCGCCGGCGCCATACAACCACCCATATTCTGGGAGTCCTTAAGTCCATAGTCCACAATCTTTCCGACAGTCACGCCGGAAAGGCGAACTTTCGACTTCTCACATCCGATGACAAAAGCACCGCTTCCGGTCACTGTCCACTGAGCCGAGAGAGGCCTCTGAGACGCATAGCCAAGAGGAAACCGGAATTCCTTCTCCGCACTTCCAAAATGGCTCGACGTGACTGCCAGGGCATAGTCCGCATAGCCTCCCGCCACCGTCATAGACGCCAGAGCCAGTGCCTCACCGGAGGTCGAACAGGCCCCAAAAAGTCCGAACATAGGGATCTGGAGACTCTCGATTCCCATCGCCGTCGCCGTACCCTGCCGCAGAAGATCACCTCCAAAGAGATAGCGGATCTTGTCCTTGGGGATCCCGGATTTTTCCACTGCCCGCAGGCACGCCCGTTTCTGCATCTCACTTTCCGCCTCTTCCCAGGTCGTCTTTCCGAAGAGGTTATTCTTGTCCTGTCCCCTCTCGTCAAAGAGCTTTCCCAGTGGTCCCTGGCTTTCTTTCTGTCCCACAATCGTTCCTGCACTTAGCAGGTACGGAGCCTCGGCAAACCCAAGGCTCTGCTTTCCCTTTGCCATTCCATTTCTCATCTTCCATCCCGCCTTTCTCTACCAGTTGATTCCCGCTTTCAGCAGGAGATAATAAATGAGTCCGAAGGCCCAGCTTGTTACGATTCCATAGAGGATGACGGGACCTGCAATCGTAAAGATCTTACAGCCTATCCCGAACACCTGCCCTTCCTTTTTATATTCGATAGCAGGCGCGGCTACAGAGTTGGCAAACCCGGTAATCGGGACGAGCGCCCCGGCTCCGCCCCATTTCGCAATCTTCGGATAGAGGCCAAGTCCCGTCAGAAGAACACTTAAAAACACGAGAAGCATGGATGTATAACAGCTCGTCATTTCCTTGTCCATTCCTGTACCGGACACGTAGTTGGAGATGATCTGGCCCACAAGACAGATGGCACCTCCGGTTACAAAGGCCCGGAACATATTTTTCCAGACATTGTGCACCGGCGTTTTCTGTTTGACATATTCTTCGTAGCTTTTTTGCTTTCTTGCCTGTTCTTTGTTGATCGGCTTTTTCAAACTGATTCCTCCTTACGTTCCCCATCTTCCCAGGAAATACAAAAGCGCTCCCGCCGTTTTCCCAAGAGACAGGCCCATGATAATATATGGTATAGTTTTTACAATTTTCAGCCGCCGGATAAAGATCGGAAATACATTGAGGATATCCGCCAGCGCCATCGCCCAGCACCCTACAAATATCCCCGAAAAGATGCCAAGCACTGCCAGAAGTACGCTGCCTCCCGGAATCCGGACCTGGTAGAGATAAAAGATATTAAAGAGGGTCCCTCCCAGTACAATAGAATCTTCATACAGTAGAATCTGTCTTCCCGTGTGGGTCCGGTCCGCAAAGATGGAGACAAGACCAAGCCCGATGAGAAAGGAAAATAATCCCCCTGCAATCACGGCGCCGGAGGCAAATCCGATGACGCCAAGAAGTACCTGCTCAGCCCACATCTTTTTCTTTCCCCTTTCTGGAATACTCGTCAATGAGGGTCATCTCAATATCTTCCTCATAGGTCCGCATCTCCACTTCCATCGGCGTCGGATCCGGGGTAAAGCGCTTCTTCCCAAAATGATTGAAAAAGAGCAGAATCCCCACGCTCATACCAAGGCTGTATGTGAGCTCCAGAATCGTAAATCCATCCGACGTCGTCCCGGTCACGAGATAGTAGATCTGATCGAAAAGCTTTGGCACATCCACGTCGTTATTAAACGACATGATGGAAAACCCGGCTCCGATAAATGTCACGAGAAGGACAAAGAAACTCTTTACGGCCTGCACCACTTTCTTCTGTTTTTTCTGCTCCTCGATGGTGACAATCAGATCCGTCTCCCCCAGATTTTCCACAGTCAGATTCGGACAAACCTCATGGATCTTTGCGATCACTTCCAAAATGGAGACAACATAACGCTTTTGCCCCTGTCCATTTGCCTTCAAAAGTCGTACCGGTTTCAACCGGTTGACGATTGTCTGGTCAGCACATTCCATAGAGAGGATATCCCCCAGAAGGACGTCCGACTTTGTCACCTCTTTATTCTTATCCCCTTTAATATATAAAATCTGACCCGTTGTCCCCATCATTTCCTCCTTCTGCCATCCGGCTGCTTACCAGCGTCCCATTCTCCTCTGAAACCGAATGACGCTGTGACATGACGTAATAGAGAAGTCCCAGAAGCACTGCTGCCGTGACAACGCAGATCAGGCATATCCGGATTCTTCGTTTCGCCTGTTCCATCACCTTCACCTTTCCTTTCTTTCAAGTGTAGTATGTCTGTTTGGGCTGTTTTTATACCGGATATGCCTGATTTCTTTTTGTATCAGTGATAAGCCGAAGTGGTAATTCCCTTCTTTTACGGGACACTTGAACCGCCGTACTCTTTCATCCGTTTCAGGATTTTCTTTTCCAGACGCGAGACCTGCACCTGGGACATGCCAAGCTGTTTCCCTGTCTCTGACTGTGTCTTGTTTTCAAAATACCGAAGATAGATCAGTTGCCGTTCCTCCTTCCCGAGCTTCTCCAATAGAGAATACAAAAATATCTGGTCAATAATCTTCTCCTCTGTCTTTTCCTCTTTCTCAAGCTTCTCCAGAAGCTCCACCTCACTTCCGTCCTTTTTGTAAACCGGACGGTGTAAAGACTCCACTTCCGACGAGGCTTCCAGAGCCTGTACCAACTCTTCTTTCCCCACCCCGGAAAGCTCTGAGAGTTCCTGGATGGTTGGTTCTCGGTTGTACTTTCTGACAAATTCCTCTTTTGCCTGACATGCTTTGTAGGAAATTTCTTTGAGTGAACGGCTGACTTTCAGCATCCCATCGTCCCGCAGGAAACGTCGGATCTCCCCGGAGATCATGGGCACGGCGTAAGTAGAAAATCGGACATCATAGTCCAGGTCAAACTTGTCGATTGCTTTTAATAGGCCGATGCTTCCGATCTGAAAGAGATCCTCGGCCTCCGTCCCTCTTCCGCTGTAACGCCGGACAATACACCAGACAAGTCCCACATTTTCTTCCACCAGCCGTGTCCTTGCCTCCTGATCTCCCTCGTGCGCCTTACGGATCAGCTCTGTGGTACGATCCATCCGTCCCTCCCGCTTCCGATCTTCTTTTTCATGCGGACCGTCGTTCCCTTTCCCGGCTCGGACTCTACCTCAAGTTCGTCCATAAAAGCCTCCATAAATGCAAATCCCATCCCGGAGCGATCAAGCTCCGGCCTTGTGGTGAACATCGGCTGCATAGCTTTTTCTACATCTTCAATCCCGTTTCCTTCGTCCCGGATTTCTATTTCCATCGCATGTCCCGAGATCCGGCAGCGGATCCGGATTTTATGTATTTCCTGGTCGTAGCCGTGTATGACTGCGTTGGTGACAGCCTCGGATACCGCGGTCTTAACATCCGCCACCTCCTCCAGTGTCGGATTGAGCTGGGTAAGAAAGGCCGCTACTGCTACCCTGGCAAATCCCTCGTTCTCCGAACAACTGTCAAATATCAATTCCATTTCATTCGTATCCTGTTTCATCTTCTTTCCTCCTCGTAAATCCGAATAATCTTTGCCGCTCCCGACATTTTCAGGATCTTCTTCATCCGTTCGTTCAGATTCGCCGCCCAGACTTCTCCCCCTGTCAGACTCAGCTTCCGGTACCGCCCCATCATCACTCCGATCCCGGAGCTGTCCATAAAGCTTGTCTCCCCGAAATCAAAGATCACATATTTCACATGATTCCGTTCGATCTGCCGATCCGCCTCTCTCCGGATTTCTTCCGTCTGATGATGATCCAGTTCCTTAGGCAGAAAGATCGTCAGACAGTTCTCTTCTATCTGATATTTCATAGTGCGCTCCCCTTTCTATCCATGATGTCCCCTCTTCCTTTGTAATTTCTGCCGTCTGATAAGCACAAAAGAGGATGATGCACAATGTACATCATCCTCTTTTGTAAACTCTTCTTTGTCCTCTATTATCCATTCTTTCCTGCACTTGCGGCATTTAGACTCTCCAGCGCTTCCTGTGCGTCATTGCCTAAAGTCGTTCCGGAGTGCTGTTCCGATACTTTCTGATAGTAATTCTTTGCATTCTCCGTGTCGCCACTCTTTTCGTAAGCCTGGGCAAGAAGATACATGGCGTTCCCGCTGTCGTAGGACTCGTCCATCCTGACGACTTTCAGCAGATTTTCAATCGCCGCCTCATAGTTTTCCACGTCAAAATTAGCGCTTCCCCGGTTGTATAGTCTGCTACACGCCGATGGGTAGATACTGTTGGCAAGTGTCGTATGCTGCTCTTTTCCAAGCTCTCCAAGGGAATCCAGATTGATTGCCAGAAGCTCATCCGCCAGGTTTTCATTGGACTTGGCGCCGCTTTGGTATTGCGTCTGAATATCCATCAAAGCTTCGTAGCTGCTTTTTGTGGACTCTGCCGTCTCCTTTGCCGTCTGCGCCTCATCATTCTTTGTTCGGTAGCTCTCCAGTTCCTTTTCCAGAGCGTTGATCTCAGCTTTCTGGGACGCAATCTGATTGCTCGCTTCCACGATACTCTCATTCTTCTCCCTTGTCTGAGACTCATTGACAGCCGGCATAATCAGGAACCACATCACCGCCGCCCCGATGACCAGTCCGATGACAATATTGACAATGGTAAATGCCATGCCCTTTTCCGGATCCTTCGTCTCCACTGGTTTAATGATCGTCTCGTTACCAAGCTTATAGCTGACGGTCTGCTGTCCTTTCACATCTTTCTGTCCGGACGTCCGCTTTTTGTGCATCCGGTTCAGCTCATAAATATATCCGAGTGTAACCGGATCTGTCGTATCCAGCCGCTGGGCCGTCCTTAACACCTGCCTAGCTTTTGCGTACTGTGAAGTATGCAGATACAAAAGGGCTAAAAGCTGGAATGCCCGCAGGAAATCCGGCTGTTCTGACACGATCTTCTTTAACTGAATAATGGCGAGATCCTCGCCCCCTTGCCTGCAGTACTGTAAACACTGGTTGTACTTCTTGGCAGCCTGATCCACAGTATCCAGCCAGTTTTTAGATTCTCTGCACGATTTTAAATACTCCGTCGCTACATTCTCCCTGGGATTTAATCGCTCGCTGACGATCCAGACGGCCATCGCGCGAGGCACCTCGCCTCTTCCATAGTAAACAAGGCCAAGAAGATTTCTCGCATCCTTATTATACTTGTCAAAGCGAATGCTCTTCTTTAGGGACGCCAAAGCTCCTGTCAGATCCCGTATCTTTGCTTTTTTTAATCCATCGTTATACCAGTACAGGGACCGATAACGCAATTCTCCTCTGATATCCATACAAATCTCTCCGTTTCCCTAACGCGTTGTATCCAAGATATCTTTTAACAGATCCGACAGGTCGGTCAAATCTTCACTTATTGCCTCCGCCTCGATCTCATCTACCTCCAGACTCGGCTGAAACTTCTTCAGTTCTTCTTCAAAATTTAACATTCGGATGCCTCCCTTAACACTGCTTCCACTTCTCCAACGAGGTACAGGGATCCAAAACAGTAAATCCGGTCCTGTTCCCTTTTCTGTCCGCACACATAACGGACCGCCTCCTCAACTGTATCTACTTCCACCACCGGGCAATTAGCCCACTGTTCAAAATCGGCTTTCATCTCTTCAGCTTTCACACCACGGCTAGCCGAAATCTGTGTCACCACAAAGAGATCCGCTGGAATCTCCCGGCAGATAAGATGTATCATCTCACGATAATCCTTCTCCTTCACCGCCGAAAACAGGACGATCACCCTGCCGTCTTTTGGCATCAGTTCCCTCTGTTTGCAGACACTGTCTGTAAAGACGCGAACCGCCGCAAGATTATGTGCCCCGTCAAGGATCACTCCTGGACGCACTTCCTCCATACGTCCTTTCCAGACAACGCCGGCAAGGATCTGATACCAGGATGCCTTTGGTGTCTCAATCAGACAGGCAGCCGCCTCCAAAGCCAGAACGACATTCATCGGCTGATAAAGTGCGGTTGTCCGCAGTTTCCACTCGGCAGTATCATCATACCGATTCTCTGTGGAAAAAACAAGATCCTTCTTGGTAATTTCCTGGATTTTGAACGCATTTTCTGAGATTTCTCTACAAGGAGCACCAGCATTTTCTGCCGTCTTTCGCAATACCTTCTGAACGGTTTCGTCTGAGGCATCACAAATCAGCGGTACTCCCGGCTTGATGATCCCCGCCTTTTCCGTGGCAATCTTCTCGATCGTATCTCCCAAAATCTCAGTGTGATCCATCCCGATGGAGGTGATGACCGTCAGAACAGGATGCTCAATGCTGTTCGTAGCATCCAGCCTCCCTCCAAGTCCCGTCTCCAAAATGATATATTCCATCTTAGCGTCGTCAAAAGCTTTCATCGCCATGCCAAAGAGGAACTCGAAATATGTCGGATGGCTCAAACCATCTGTCTCCATCTTACGAACTGCCTCAAGTGTCTCTTCAAACACCGTAAGGAACCGCCTTTTGGATATCATCTCCTCCCCGATGCAGATCCGCTCCCGAATCGTCATCAGATGAGGGGATGTAAACAATCCGGTGCGTTTCCCCTCTCCAATAAGGAGCGCCTGCAGATATCTGCAAACGCTCCCTTTCCCATTTGTCCCTGCCACATGGATCATCTTTTTCTTCTCCTGCGGCGTGCCTAAATACGAAAGAAATGCCCTTGTATGATCCAGCGTATGTTTCCTGGCAAACATCTGGAGTTCATTAATATAGCTTACCGCTTCTTCATAATTCATCTTTTATTCCTCATCCTCGGTTCCTTCAAAGGCCTCCACCCAGTTCTTTGCGGGTGGATCCTGTTCCTCCTCAGGCGCCAGCGTAATCTCGCCGTTCTGGTACACATATTTCTTGGAGGTGGCAAACACCGTACTGCTGGATCCCATCTGGATCACGGTAATGATATCCCCATTTTCCAATGTGCAGTCGTTTAAAATCACATGAGTATTATTTAAAAACTTGCTTTCCTGCTGCTCACCGTTGACAAAGATCTTACTGCTCTTTGTCAGATTCTCTCCATAAAGGCCGTAGGTCTTCTCCTCACCCGGCTGAGGCACGATATTGCTCAATGTCACATCCTTGACGCCCATACGCATATGTCCTTCCGTAATTGGCGGTTTCCCCTCATATACATACTGGTCGCCATAGAGAATATCATACTGCAACAGCTCCAGATCCTTTAAATAGTCCTCGGTTTTCCTTCTCTGCTGATGGTAGTTGAAAAGCGTCCCCGAGTGAATATCAAGCCGTTCCAGCACATCTGCCATAATCTGATAGGATGGAATGTTCCGGTCCTCTTTCTTAAGGCCAATATTATCCCAAATCACATAATTCGTATTATAGAGATACTTGCTTTTTAAATCTTTCGCTTCCAACCCCATGGTCGGCAGGTGATCTCCGTAGAAAACGATGACACTTGGTTCGTCCCGCTTATCCACTTCCTCAACCAGATGCTTTGCGAATTGATCCATCTCATAGACCTGATTCACATAATACTCCCAGGCATTCTGCTTTCCTTCGTCCTCCATTCCGGACACTGTGATCTCCGGATTCTCGATCACCTTTTCTGTCGGATAATCCCCATGTCCCTGTACACTGATACAGAACACGAAATCCTGCTGTTCATCTGAATCCAAGGCATCCGTGATATGCTCCACCAAAATGTCGTCCTTCGACCAATTATTCGGCGTCGTTTGAAGGATGTTCATAAACTCTTTACTCGTAAAACTGTCAAATCCTGTATCATTATAAACCCGGGCACGGCTGTAAAAATTCCCTCCATTATTGTGGATCGCGTGGGCACCGTATCCCAGAGCAGAAAGTGCGGTCGCCGCACTTTCGCAGACCTCGCTTTTGAGCTTGGTCTTATATGGATACTCTCCCGGCCCGAAATAGCGCATGTTCATTCCTGTCAGCACTTCAAATTCCGTATTTGCTGTTCCCGCCCCCACTGACGGTACCTTGAAGTATCCGGTAGAATAATTCTCAAACAAAGACCGTAAAAACGGAATCGGATCCTTGGAGAGCTGGTAGAATTCCACCTCCGCCGGATCGAAGAAAGACTCTAACTGCACGAAAATAATGTTCGGCTTCTCTCCATCGGCAAGCCCCGTCGTCGTCTTTGTCAGGCGTCCTCCCTCGTTGATGTCCTCCATCGTCCCCTCGTCATACCCGTTCGGCTTGTCGATTCCGGTATTAAAAAGGCTGGCGGAAAAGCAATATGGAAGGCCATAGTCTTCGTACGCAAACGCGATATTTCCAAAATAAGTCGATACCACCCGCTTGTCAATCGCCTGATTCGTCAAAAAGACATAGGCCCCACAACAGATCCCGATTCCGATCAGGGCCCTGATCCGATGCATTTTCCCTTGATACTGTCCACCCCGGCGCCACATGGCAATCACCCAGATGATGACCGCCACAACACCAACTGCCATAATGACCAGCTCATAGATAGCAAAATAATTCGTAAACAGAGAAAGTCCCTCGGTCAGCGTCTTGAGATCCTGCGCGTTAAACGGCGTGACACGCTTTAACAGCATGGCACCGTTGACCACTCCGAGCATAATCCAGAAAACACTGATCAGAATCCGGGCAAACACCCTTCTCCGGACCAGGTATACAATAGAAAACGTCACAAAAATCATAAATGAATTGTATAAAAACACAAGTGGCGTTTCTACCGCATAACTCCATGCCGAGACGAACGAATGGCGAGAAATACTTTCAATGATCAGATTAATCGCCATCGCCCATATTGCTTGGAGCGGAAGCGAGAAAAGATTCATCCACTTATATACCGGAGCCATCTTTTTGGCAAAAGCACTGTTTTTGCGCTCCTCCAAAATCCGCTGCCGGCGTTCTTTTCGCTTTTTCGCGCTCTCTTTGAGATCTTCCCTGCTCAGATGCCGCAGCTTCTCTATCTTTCCTTTGATATCTGGTTTCTTAAAATGGATTGTATTCATGTTTTCCCCTTGTCTGCTACTTCCTGATCGATGCAAGACGCTCCTGAACCTGTTCCATCATCTGTGTATATTTTTCAAGCTTTGCCTGCTCCTCAGCGATCTTCGTCTCCGGAGCTTTGCTCATAAACTTTTCATTGTTCAGCATGCCGTTGACACGGGCCAGCTCCTTTTTGAGCCTCTCTTCTTCTTTTAAGAGACGCTCCCGCTCCTGCTCAAAATCAATCAGATCTTCCAGCGGCATATACACTGCTCCATCCGGAACCACAATAGAAACCGCATCTTCAGAAATACCATCATTTGTTTTCTGAATGATGAGTTCGCTTGCATTCATCAATGGATTCACTGATTCTTTTAATGTTTCAAACCCTTCACAAAGTGTCTCATTCTCACAAACAATATATACTTTCGCTTTTCTTGCGTTTGGCACGTTCATTTCGGCACGGGCATTTCTTACCCCACGTACAATGTCCTTGATGTGCTCTACAATATTCTCTTCCCGTGGATAATCCAAAGCTTCGTCATACTCCGGCCAGGAGGATATCATCAAAGACTCTTCTGCCGGAACAAGAACGCTGTAAATCTCCTCCGTCACGAACGGCATATACGGATGCAGAAGCTTCAGTGCGTCCGCAAGTACTGTTTTTAATGTCCAAAGCGCCGCATTGGCCGCCTTATAATTGTCATCCGCATGGTAGATCCGGTATTTTGCAAGCTCAATGTACCAGTCACAGAACTCATCCCAGATAAAGTCGTAAACTTTCTGTACCGCAATACCAAGCTCAAACTTATCCATGTTTTCCGTCACGTCTTTTGCCAGACGATTGACTTTGGAAAGAATCCATTTGTCTGCTGCTGTCAGGTCCTCTGCATCCGGACGGCTGATTACCTTATCCTCCATGTTCATAAGGATAAAGCGGGACGCATTCCATACTTTGTTGGCAAAGTTCCGGTTGGCTTCCACTCTCTCCTTGTAGAAACGCATATCGTTTCCAGGCGCGTTTCCGGTCACTACCGTAAGACGGAGCGCATCCGCACCATACTGGTCGATGATCTCCAGCGGATCAATGCCGTTTCCGAGAGACTTACTCATCTTTCTTCCCTGGTCGTCCCGAATCAGTCCATGGAAAAATACCGTGTGGAACGGGCATTTACCGGTCTGCTCAAATCCGGAGAATACCATCCGGATCACCCAGAAAAAGATGATATCGTATCCGGTTACCAGAACGTCTGTGGGATAGAAATAGTCAAGATCTTCGGTCTGCTCCGGCCACCCCAGTGTGGAGAACGGCCACAGTGCGGAAGAGAACCACGTATCCAGCGTATCCTCATCCTGTGTAAAATGATTGCATCCACACTTTGGACATACGTAAGGCGCACCTCCTTTTTGTACTACCATTTCACCACACTCATCGCAGTAATATGCCGGAATTCGGTGTCCCCACCAGATCTGCCGGGAAATACACCAGTCTCTGATATTATTAAGCCACTGTAAATAGATTTTATTCATCCGCTCCGGAATCAGCTTTAACTCTCCTGTTTCCAGCGCCTTGACGGCCGGCTTTGCCAGTTCCTCCATCCGCACGAACCACTGCTGCTTGATCAGTGGCTCAACTGTGTGATGGCACCGTTCATGCACACCAACGCTGTGGGTGTATTCTTCTACTTTAACGAGATATCCCTGATCCTCCAGATCCTGTACAATAGCCTCTCTCGCCTCATAACGGTCCATCCCCGCGTACTTGCCGCCATTTTCATTGATCGTGGCATCATCGTTCATAATATTAATTTCCTCAAGGCCGTGACGCTTTCCGATCTCAAAGTCATTCGGGTCATGTGCCGGAGTCACCTTCATGGCTCCGGTTCCGAATTCTTTGTCAACATACGCATCTGCGATGATCGGAATTTCCTTATTTACAAGTGGAAGCATCGCTTTCTTTCCGATAATATCCGTATAGCGCTCATCCTCCGGATTGACAACAATCGCCGTATCTCCAAGCATCGTTTCCGGACGGGTTGTCGCGATCACAAGGCTTCTGTCCGTACCTACGATCGGGTAGCGGATATGCCAGAAATGTCCCGCCTGTTCTTCATGCTCTACTTCCGCATCTGAAAGAGACGTCTGGCATACAGGACACCAGTTGATGATCCGGGAGCCTTTGTAAATGTAGCCTTTCTCATAAAGACGGAGGAATACTTCCTCTACTGCCTTACTGCATCCCTCGTCCATGGTGAAACGCTCTCTGTCCCAGTCGCAGGATACGCCAAGCTTTTTCAACTGGGACTCAATCGTCCCTGCGTACTCTTCCTTCCACTCCCAGGTCCGCTTTAAGAAACCTTCTCTTCCAAGCTCTCTCTTATCGATCCCTTCATCCTTTAACTGGTTTGTTACCTTAACCTCTGTTGAAATCGCCGCATGGTCTGTCCCCGGAATCCACAGCGCATTGTAGCCCTGCATTCTCTTGTATCGGATCAGGATGTCCTGAAGCGTATTATCAAGAGCATGCCCCATATGCAGCTTTCCGGTAATATTCGGAGGCGGCATCACCGTCGTAAACGGCTTTCTGCTCCGGTCTGCCTCTGCGTGGAAATACTTATTCTCACACCATTTTTCATAAAGTTTCGGTTCAATCTCTTTTGGATTGTACGTCTTGTCCAACTGTCTGCTCATTATTACCTCCTCATAACAGTCTGTTGCCTGCCTATTAATCATGACCGCCCGTCAAACGGGCGGTTTGTTCTGAGGCTATAAGCCTCTGTTACCGGCCAGCGCCTAAAGACGCTGGCTTTCACTTTGTTCAAGCCCTATTGCCTTTGACTCGTTGCTGCCCTTGAAAGGGCGTTCGTATTACCGGCTACCCTTAAAAGGGTCTTCGTATTCTTTTACGCTAAGTTTATCCATTGCAATATCATGCTTTTCCTGCTCTTGGATATACTTTTTTATGGTTGCCTCATTAAGCCCTACTGCGCTTACATAATACCCCTCTGCCCAAAAGTGTCTGTTTCCAAATTTATACTTCAAATTTGCATGTTTATCGAATATCATCAGCGAACTTTTTCCTTTGAGGTATCCCATAAACTGTGATACACTAAGTTTGGGTGGTATGCTTACCAGCATATGAATATGGTCCGGCATTAAATGTCCTTCCAATATTTCTACACCTTTATAGGCACATAGTTGTTTTATAATATCCCGTATACTTTCTTTGTATTGATTGTATATGATCTTTCTCCTATATTTTGGAGTAAAAACTATGTGATACTTACATACCCACTTTGTATGGGATAAACTATTTGCTTTATTGGCCATAAAATCACCTTTCCTTTCGTTATAAATCGGCTTGAACAACCTTATTTTATAACGGAAAGGTGATTTTTTGGTATAACCAACACCGCGCACCCGCATAGCGGGTGGTTTATATTTCGCACGCTTCGCGAGCTCAACAGGGTCACGACCCATAATGAAAAAACGCCCTTTACATATGTAAAGGGCGTATAAACGCGGTACCACCTTCATTATATACCCGTCCTCCCTGACAGGTATATATCTCTTCGTTCTATAACGGGAACCACTCCGGGATGTCCTACTGTCCTGTCGGACCCATTCAGATATCCGGCTCCAAAGCTACCTTCCACAACTCCTACTTGTAATCACCTTCCAGCCAGTGGGTAATTTTCTCTGTCAAGGGCAGGTGTGTACTCCTCTTTATCAACACCTTTAAATATGAAACTATGATAATCATAGTCACGAAGCTTTCATTTGTCAAGGAGTTCATGGAATTTTCATGGATTCTTAAGGTTTCCCTGAACGACACTGCCTTTTTGGCAGCTTATTTTCTATTCCTTATTAGATCCTGCCAGATATTCACCAAGTTCCTCTGCCGTATCAAAGATCTGATCCGCCCCGGCATCTTCCAACTCTTCCCTACTGCCAAAGCCATAGAGTACACCTGCGGAGGCAAGTCCGTTTGCCTTTGCCCCGTCAATATCGTAGTGACGGTCCCCCACCATAATCACCGAAGGATCCCCTGCTTTCCGATGAAACGAATCAAGCGCATATTCGATGACGGCTTCCTTTGTCAGGCGTTTCCCTTCCATATCGCTTCCGCAGATGGCGTCAAACCAGCATGTGATCCCCGCATCTTCCGCAATCATCTTTGCATAGACCTCCGGCTTCGACGTCGCCATCACGACGGTTTTTCCCGCTTGTTTCAGACGTTTTAGCAAATCGGTCACGCCATCGAAAAGGCGGTATTCATAAACTCCTTTGACACCGAAATTTTCCCGGTAGTAGGATACAGCCTGAACAGCTTCCTCCTCGCCTAATCCCGTGTATTCCCGGAAAGAATGAACCAGCGGCGGCCCGATAAACGGAAGAAGTTCTTCCCGCTCTTTTTCTATTCCAAACTTTTCCAGGGCGTAAATGACGGAATTGACGATCCCTTTCTCTGAATCAATCAGTGTCCCGTCAAGATCCAGCAAAATCATATCAAAGCCTGCCTGTTCTCTCATCCTTATTCCTCCTGCTTTCGTTTCAGCTTCTGGAGCATAGCTTTGTCTTCGGCGCTGACCCGCCTGGATTCTCTACATTTCTGGATTGCCTTATTGTGTGTCCACACATCCATCCGGTGCCCTTTTAATAGGTCAATGATCTTGTCCGGATATTTCAGATAGGCAGTCGCAAGGCTCCAGGCAATCCCCATCCGGACATAATATTCTTTCTGCCCAATTTCTTCGTAAATCTTCAATACCCGATCAATATACAGATCCTTCAGGAAATAATCCATCATGGAAATGACGCCAAAACGGACCTCAAATTCCCGGTTGCTTGTCACCCATTTTTGCAAATAAGAAAACCAGAAATCCGGATCCTCTTCCATCCATCCAAAAGTCGATACACAGCAGTCACAGTCAGCCCAGGAGCAGATCCCAGGTACCCATGCGTCCAGATACTGCACTCTCTCTTCCCGGGACGCTTTCCGGTATCCGGCCACCATCCCAAAGAGCATATGCTCCTCCTGATAAATGCCCTCCCCTTTCGTTCTGGTCATCTCATAAAGCCATCCGTCTTCTTTTTGCATCTCTTTGGCGGTCTCTTTTGCAAGTTTGCGAAGCACCGGAACACGGATTCCGAGCGTCTTCACAGACGGTGCGTTCAAAATCCGGTCGTTGAATTGTTTATACTCCGGATCAGAAAGCCCTATCAGCCTTTCCCTCATTTTCTCTTTCTTTCCTGCCACCTGTCTACTTCTCCTCTCTGAATCCCGCAAACAGAATATCATGGTTAATCATGGTATAAAAACGGTTCTTGATCTCCTCGTAACTATTTGACGGCTGTGCCATCAGCCACATCAGCTTGGTAATCGTTGCCTCCAGCGTCATATCGTATGCCTCCAGAAGGTCAAAGTCCTGTTTCACTTTCTTTCCGACCTCATAGACTGTCATATTACTTCCCTCACTGACTACCTGGGTTGTCATCACAATGAGTTTCCCTTCTTCTTTCCACTTCTTCATACCTTCATAAACTTCCTTTGTGATGCTATCAGGAAGACCGCCCACACCAAAGCTTTCAATCACCACACAGTCATAGAAATCTAAAATCTGGGTGAGCACACCGTTTCTCATCCCCGGCACCAGTTTCAGTACATATACGCTGTCTTTCATCTCGTGATAGAACCGCACTTCTCCCTGATGTCTGACCGGAGGAATATAACGAATTACCTGTTCGTCCTGGATCACGGCCGGATATGGAAAATTAATACTGGAAAAAGCATTGTAACTCTTGGCACGCTCTTTTTTCGCTCTTGTTCCGAGAATCACTTTTCCATCAAATACAATGCTTACGTCTTCAGAATTGTCATCCGACGCATAAATAAAGCTGTCCAGAAGATTCGTTTTGGCATCTGTCACATCCATATTGATCGGCTTCTGTGCTCCTGTAATGACGATCGGCTTCGGAGAATTTTGAATCATATAAGAAAGTGCCGCTGCCGTATAAGCAAGAGTATCGGTTCCATGACAGATCACAAAGCCATCGTAACTGTCATATCTTTCTTCTACCGCCTCTACGATAAGCTTCCAATGTTCCGGTGTCACATTCGTACTGTCTATATTGCACACCTGAAACGTTTCCACCTCGCATACTTGCTCCACCTGAGGAATATAAGACAAAATGTCCTGCGGTGTCAGTCCCGGAGCCAGCCCGTTTTCCGTCTGTCTGGACGCAATCGTTCCTCCGGTTCCAATCATAAGTATTTTCTTCATTCTCGTATCCTCTCTCTTTCCATACTTCCCCTTCTGTCAGAAAAAAGCCCCACCACAAAGCGGATGGGGTTCTGCTATAATTTTAGTATAAAGAAATTTCCCCGGGAAATCAACTGCTTCTGGGATTTTACCTGTTTTTGTGATAGAATAAATACAGTTTGTACAAATGAGGGAGGAGCAGGATATGAGACAAAAAATTGATTTGCTGAACGGACCGGTGTTTCCGTCACTTGCAAAGCTCGCTGTGCCGATTATGGCTACATCACTTGTCCAGATGGCGTACAACCTGACCGACATGATCTGGATTGGCCGCATCGGCAGCAACGCTGTAGCATCGGTGGGCGCTGCCGGAATGTATATGTGGTTTGCCAATGGCATTGCCGTCCTGGCAAAAATGGGCGGACAAGTGAAAGTTGGCCACGCCCTCGGAGCCGGTGAGCCGGAACAGGCACGTGGCTATGCCAGAAACGCGATTCAGCTTTCGCTGTTTTTCGGCCTTTTCTATGGAATTATCTGCCTGCTGTTTCAAGGTCCGTTGATCGGATTCTTCCGTCTGAATTCCAAAACCGTAATCCAGGATGCCGAAGTATATCTCGCCATCACCTGCGGACTGGTCATATTTTCCTTTTTGAACCAGGTATTTACCGGAATTCTGACTGCCATGGGAAACAGCCGGACCTCGTTTCTCGCGACAGCAATCGGACTTGTCATCAATATCATCCTTGACCCTATCCTGATTTTCGGAATTGGGCCATTTCCACAGATGTATGTGGCCGGAGCCGCCATTGCCACTGTATTTGCACAATCTGTTGTCACAGCGGTCTTCCTCGTTTCCATCCGCAGGGAACCGGATATTTTTATGAATCTGCATTTTTTTACCCGTCCCCAGACGGATATTCTGAAAGAATTGATTCAGATTGGCCTGCCTTCTTCTATCCAGAATATGATGTTTACCGGGATTTCCATGGTAATCGCACGGATGGTAGCAAGTTTTGGAGACGCTGCCGTGGCTGTCCAAAAGGTCGGTTCCCAGATCGAGTCCATCTCCTGGATGACGTCCGATGGTTTTGCCGCAGCGGTCAATTCTTTTATTGCGCAGAATTTCGGAGCCGGAAACGAAACCAGAGCAAAACGGGGTTACCGCTGTTCCATGATCGTTGTCCTGCTGTGGGGCTTTTTTTGCACCATCGTACTGATCGTATTTCCGGCACCGATCTTCCGGATTTTCATACCAGAAGCCGCCGTTCTCCCGATGGGCATAGATTACCTGCGGATCCTCGGCGTTTCCCAGCTTTTCATGTGCATGGAAATCACAACGGCCGGAGCATTTTCCGGGCTTGGACGCACCCTTCCTCCATCCATTGTCAGCACCTCTCTCACCGTTGCCCGGATTCCGATGGCCCTGCTTCTGATCTCCACCCCGCTTGGACTAAACGGTATCTGGTGGAGTATCACAATCTCGAGTATATGCAAAGGCATTGTCCTGACTGCCGCTTTCAAAAAGATGACATTCCGGGGAATAAAAGTGAATACACATTCCTAAAGGGAAATGAGCTCGGGTCCCTTGTTCGCCCCGGATGATTCCCCACTTCCGAAATGCCTGTCCACCAGGTGACAGTACTCTTCATAAGCCGGAACCTCGGAAAACGCTTCCCGAAGCGCATCCTGGATGCCCTTATAATACCATCCAATCATCTTTTTATCCTTCATCCGAAACCGATTCCAAAGCTCCTCCCCGACAACCGGATAATCCCTGTCAATATCCCGCATATTGGACAGCTTGTCCGCAAGTCCGATCATCTGTACCTCATAAGGAGCACAACGAATTCTTTTTATCGTTGAACCTTTCCGCTCTATCCACGACCTGGACTTGTCCTCACTTTCCTGTGCCACCAGCGATGCGACCCGCTCTGAAAAAGACGCCTCCAGCAGCTCTTTGGTCACTCCCTCGCAGTCCTCAATCGTATCGTGAAGAATCGCCGCACTGATCACTTCCTCGTCCTTCGTCATCGTAGAGACGATGTCCCCCACCTCAATCGGATGAACAATATAAGGACGCTTCGTCCCTTTCCGAAACTGTCCTTCATGTGCCTTTGTCGCAAATTCGATTGCCCGGTCTATCATCATATTCCGTTCCTTTCTTCTGTTGACATTTACAGATTTAGCGTACCACGTTGAAAAATAAAATCAAGGTTTTTCTTCCATAAATTGAGATTCTATCGTATACTAGTTTACGTCAAAAGAATGGAAACGAATCATCGGAAATGTATTTTCGATTTGTAGAAAGTAGGAGGTTTTTGCCATGGAGAAAAAGAAAGGCGTCCTCATTACCGGGGCGTCCAGGGGGATCGGACGTGCAGCCGCTCTTTTACTTGCCAGATATGGGTTCCATCTGTTTCTCAACAGCGCCCATCACCTGGATGCTTTAAAAGAAGTACAAAAAGAGATTTTGCGTCTCCCTGGTGCTTCCTGTGAACTTTGTCCGGGTAATGTTGGCGATCCTGGGCAGGTACGGAATATGTTCTCACAGATCTCCCGCTCCGAACAAGTGGATGGAGGTGTGGAGATTCTCATTAACAATGCCGGGATTTCCCATATCGGGCTGTTAAGCGATATGACGGACAGCGAGTGGAATCAGGTGATCGCGACCAATCTTTCCTCCGCTTTTTACTGCTGCAGGGAAGCCATCCCGCACATGGTATCAAAAAAAACGGGCAAAATCCTCAATATTTCTTCCATGTGGGGACGAAGCGGCGCATCCTGCGAAGCAGCTTACTCCGCCTCCAAAGCGGGGATTCACGGCCTTACCCAGGCGCTGGCCAAAGAACTTGCGCCAAGCAACATCCAGGTAAACGCCATCGCTTTTGGAGTCATCGACACCGCTATGAACCAGATGCTCGATCCGGACGAACGGCTCGCTCTCCAGGACGAAATCCCTGCCGGCCGCTTCGCCGCACCGGAAGAGGCCGCACAGATGATCTTACATGTTCTTCAAGCGCCTTCTTATATGACTGGACAAATCATTGGATTTGACGGCGGATTTTTATAGAAATTGCCGCCATAAATATATTAGAAAAGGAAACCTGTTCCTTCTATTGATCGGAACATGGTTTCCCTTTTTTATATTTCTGTAGTTACTTCAGGCACCACGCATATCCGTATTCCGGCAGCGTGATAACGCCGTCTTCAATTATTTCACCGCTAAAAAGTTCTCTTTGTGGTCCTTCTTGCGGAAGACGAAATTCTTTTGACCTGTCAGCAAAGTTAAAGATTCCGGTCAATGTCCGGCCATTCCATCTTCTGATCATACAAAGAATTTCCTGATCCCCGGTTTCCCACGTATTCACTTCCGCTTCTGGACCTAGAATATCTTCCTGCGCTCTTAGTTTCTCCATATAATCCAGTGTCGCAAAAATCTGGCCTTCCACCGTATCTTTATCATTCCGGTTTTCTGCAAGTTCCCACTTGAAAGCTCCTCTGTGGATGTATCTGGAGTCTGAACATTTATCCGGATCTTCTTTATATGTGTAGTCATTCACCTGTCCGATCTCATCCCCGCTGTAAATCATCGGAATCCCCGCCTGCATGAACATATAGGCATGAAGCATCAGATCTTTTCGGATGGCCTTCTCCATTTTGGCACCGTCCTGCTCAAACCCTGCGCTTTCAATCCCACACATGGATGCCGTCGTACCGCAAAATCTGGCGTCTTTTGTCACCGGATCGTCGTTGTAGAGCTCCCCACGACTTACGCTTCCCGGATACTTACCTGTAAAGTAATCGTTCAAATATTGTTTGTGAGGAATTTCTTTCATTCCCCACCATTTCAGTGTATCATAGTCCAGACCCCAGCCAATGTCGTCGTGGCATCTCAGATAATTCAGAAAGGTATATTGCTTTGGCAGACTGTTCACAATATCAAGCTGCTTCTTGAGAAGTCTCGTATCGTGTACCGCCAGGGTGTGCCAGGTGGTCGCCATGGTTGTGACATTGTATAGCATATGGCACTCTGGCTTTTCTACCGTTCCAAAATAAGGCAGCACTTTCTCCGGTTCCATCACAACCTCACCCAGAAGTGCTACTGCCGGACAGACAATTTCACCGATCATCCTCATCATACGGACAATAGTATGAACCTGTTTTAAGTTCCGGCAGGATGTACCGAGCTCTTTCCAGATATAAGGAACCGCATCAATACGAATAATATCCATTCCCTGATTTGCGAAGAACAGGAAATTGTACATCATCTCGTTAAACACTCTAGGATTTCCATAGTTCAAATCCCACTGGTACGGATAAAATGTCGTCATCACATAGTGTCCGATTTCCGGAATCCAGGTAAAATTCCCCGGCGCCGTCGTCGGGAATACCTGCGGAACCGTACGCTCAAACTGGTTGGGAATATCTGGATTGTCGTAGAAGAAATAGCGGCTCATATATTCGCCTTCTCCTCTTCTTGCCCGCACCGCCCACTCATGCTCCTCGGAAGTGTGGTTCATCACAAAATCCATACAAAGATCGATTCCCATTCCGTGACATTTTGTTGCCAGTTTCGCCAGATCTTCCACCGTTCCCAGATCTTCCCGAACCTTGCGGAAATCCGCCACAGCATATCCCCCGTCAGATTTTCCCTTTACAGTATCGAGAAACGGCATCAAATGAATGAAAGATGCATGACTCTCCTTGATATAGTCCAGTTTTTTCTGTACCCCTTTCAGATTCCCGGCAAAATGATCGATATAAAGCATCATGCCAAGCATGTCTTTCTTACGGTACCATACCGGATGTTGTTCCCGCTCCCGGTCACGCTTCTTTAAAGCCGCACTTCGGTTCCTATAATATTCATACATCTGGCCGCACAGTTCCGCATACATGGAATCGTTTCCGTAGAGCTCCATATAGAGCCATTTCAATTCATCCTGATGCTTTTCCATACGAATCTGAAATTCTATGTCGCTTTTCTTTCCTCTTCCCACGATTTTCAAAGCCCCTTTATTGTTCTACTCGTCTCAGATACTTCTGGTATGCAAGATATTCTCCGCTCTCGATCGGCACCGGAAGCCCAGCCTGCATCAGTGCCGCTCCACTGTAGAGCCGGTCATGTCCGTCAATCCTATAATATGCTTCCGGCACCAATCCACGCATTTTCACATAGTTCACCGTCATGTTGCCATGCTGTTTCAGCATAACTACATTTACCAACGCCTCAGACCGGTCCTCTGATACAAACGCCCATGCTCCTAGTTCGTCTTTTAACGGATCTGACAATCGATAGTAATCTCCATTCTGGATCAACGGCGCATATGTCTTGAACTTCTTTACCTGATCTTTGACTTCTTCTTTCTCCTTGTCGCTTAACAGTCCCAGATTCAGCTCATAACCGAATGTTCCCGCCATAGCTACGACACCTCTCGTGTTCAGTGAAGTCACCCTTCCGGTCTGGTGGTTTGGCACAGCAGACACATGAGAGCCCACACAAGATGCCGGATAAATAAAGGATGTACCATACTGTATCTCGATCCGGTCGATTGCATCCGTATTATCACTGCACCAGATCTGAGGGGTATAGTATAACATTCCCGCGTCAAACCGTCCGCCGCCACCGCTGCATCCTTCAATCAGTGTATCTGGGTACCGCTTCAGAAGCCGCTCCAGGAAATCATAGACGCCCAGAACATAATCATAAAGAACCTTTCCCTGCTCTTTCGTCTCAGAAGAATAAATATCGGAAATACTGCGGTTCATATCCCACTTGATATAATCAACTTTCCCCTGATCGAGCACCGAACAAATCTGATCGAATACATGATCCCGAATCTCTTTCCTGGAGAAGTCCAGCACAAGCTGGTTTCTTCCCCGGACCGGATGACGCTTCGGAATCTGCAGTGCCCAGTCTGGATGTTCCCGGTAAAGATCACTATCCTCGGAGACCATCTCCGGCTCAATCCACAGTCCGAATTTTAATCCCAGATCGTTGATCTTTCCGATCAGTTCTCCCATAGTACATCCCAGCTTCTTCTCATTGACTACCCAGTCTCCAAGACTTGTATTGTCATCGTTTCTCTCCCCAAACCATCCGTCGTCCAGCACAAGCATTTCAATGCCAAGTTTCGCGGCTTCCCTTCCAAGCTTTAACAGGCTCTCCCCCGTAAAATTAAAATAATCTGCCTCCCAACTGTTGACGAGAACGGGACGTACTTCATTTTTAAATTTTCCTCTGCACAGATGATTACGGAAACACCGGTGCAGATTTTGGGAAAGCTGTGACATCCCCTCTGCGGAATAAGTCAGAACTGTCTCCGGAATCAGGAAGCTCTCCCCCGGCCCAACTGGATAAGAAAATAATTCCGAGGCAAGGCCCATCAGTGCTCTTGACTGATTAAACTGATCTTTTTCAGCTTCCGCTTTGAAGCAGCCACTGTATACAAAGACCATTGCATAGCAGTTTCCGGATTCCTCTGTCGTGTCTTTTTCCGCCAAAATCATTGCCGGATTGTACTGGTGACTGGATGTTCCTCTTCTGCTTCGCAGAATCTGTTTCCCGTGGCTTAACGGTACCCTCTGGAAATTCCTCTCCATCGCGTGTCGCCCGTAAAAGCTGATCAGATCATAATCTCCACTTACAAAGTCCAGGCAGGCAGACGCTGCCTTGCTGATATGAATCTTTTCTTCGCCCTGATTGATGATTTTCACGCTACGTGTAATAATGTCGTATTTCGGCAGAACGCCGTACAAAAGCACTGCCTGCACTTTTGTCACAGCGTCCTCCATCAGGATTTCCAGTGTCTGTGCTTCGTCTTCTGTGGCATAGACCGCCGGCAGACCCGGAAGAGAATATTTCCCATTTATAATCCGATGGCTCTTATAGCGCAGATCACAGCTATACGTGCCGTCACTGTTTTTCACGGTAAGAGCCGGACTGCGGAAATCTCCGGTTCCGCTTGTCGGGAATTCTTGTGGCAGCGCATCCATGGAATAGGTTCTGTCCTGGTTCACATCATACGGATTGGCGGAAAATCCTCTGTCATAATAGGTCAGCAGATAATCCATTCCCCCGTAGACCGTCTTCCCATAATATAGATGCAGCAGAAATCCATATGCGTCTGCCTGAAACTGATATGTCGTGTGGTCTGTCTGTAATGTAAAAATTCTTTTCTCATTTTCAAATTCAATTCCCATATTTACTCTCCTTGTACCGTCTTTTATTTTACCGCACCGTTTACTACTCCATTTAAGATCTGTTTCTGACAGATCACGTAGAAAATCACAATCGGAATGAGGGCCAACAAGTACGATGCAAACGCCAGGTTATAATTGGTTCCAAACTGTGTCTGGAAATTGAGCTGTGCCAGCGGCAGGGTATTCTGTCCTGTCCCGGCCATGATGACAAGCGGTGTCATTACGTCGTTCCATACGGAAAGAGCTGTGATAACCGCAACCGTCGCATGCATCGGTTTCATAATGGGAAAGATCACTTTCCAGTATGTTCTCCATGTACTTGCGCCGTCCACCCGCGCCGCCTCTTCCAACGCAATCGGAATATTAGTGAGATATCCGGAATACAGTAAAACATTCATCGGCATATAGAATACCACATAAAGAATAATAACGCCAACCCAGTTTCCAAGTCCCATCTCAGCCGTCTGCTATGCAAGCTGCATCATCAGGATCGCAAACGGCACAAACATACCGCTTACAATAAACAGATAAACAAAATTGTAAAACTTACTGTGCGCTTTATTTCTTCCCACCGCGTATCCCATCAGGGAATGGATCACAATGGAAAGTACCACAGTCAGCACGGAAATCAGCAAACTGTTTCTCAGGGAATTCCAGAAGTCCGTTACCTTCATTGCTTCTTTGAAATTGCTGAGACTGAAGCTTTCCGGTAAAGATAAGATACCGGAAATGCTGTTGGTCATCTCGCTTGGCTGTTTGAACGCAATCACGATCGTCATATAAAGAGGGAACGCAATCGTAATCAGTCCAAGGATCAAAAGGATCATTACGGTCCAATTTGTTTTGTGTTCTGCTTTTACTTTCATTATAACTGCTCCTCCTTCCGTGATGAAAAGCTCATCTGCGCTACGGAAATCGCCACGATCACAATAAAGAAGATCACCGCGTTCGCACTCTGGAATCCGAACTGTCCTCCAGCCATACCATTATTGTAGATCAGGTAGGAGATGGACTCGGTACTCTGTGCAGGTCCTCCTTTTGTCAGTGCCATGATCTGGTCGAATACCATGAGGAAGTTTTTTACACAGAGAACCATATTGATTGTAAAAAATGGTATAATCAGAGGGAAGGTCAGGAGTTTAAATTTCTTCCATCCTGTCGCCCCGTCGAGAGATCCCGCCTCATAAACATCTTCCGGCACGGTCTGAAGACCGGAGATATAAATAATCGTATTCATTGCAATAGACTGCCATGCACAGACAACCACTACCCCAATCCATGCTGTCTTTTCATTGGAAAGCATACTTCCACTCAATGCTCCGCTTCCTATCATCTTTCCGAATTCCGGAAGGATGTATGTAAAGAAATAGTTGAAGATGTAACCGACTACCAGCGCTCCCAATACATTCGGAAGGAAGTAAGCCGCTCTGAAAAAACTCTTACCTTTAATCTTGCTATTGAGCCCAAGTGCAAGAATCAGACTGATGACATTGGTAATGATCGTAGCACAAATGGCAAGACGAAATGTAAACCAGTAGGATTTGCCGACTCTTGCGTCGGTGAAAAGATCTATGTAATTCCGAAGACCTACCATATCGTAGTCTCCAAATCCTTTAAAGTTCGTAAAACTGTAGTACACACCTCTGATGAGCGGAACCGTGTTAAAGCAGATAAACAGTGCCAGAATCGGTATCGTGATCAACAGAAAGGTACGATTTCTATCGTTCATTTTTCTCATGTTTTTGCTCTCCTTTCCTTAAACTTAGGCGTCCCCGTTTTCTTCCTCATACTCCTGCACTTCCCGTATAATATCACGGTTGTATCTTGTCCAGTCACTGTCGAATTTCTTCAGAAACGCATCCACATCTTTATTGATCAGGAAAGTCTGGATCTGTGCATCCACCGCCATCTCAGACGGATAATAGTGATCCTGATAATCTGTCATATTACCCGCTTCGATATACTCCGTCATACCGTCCAGTTGGGAAGCCAGATCAAAATCTCCTTCTTTACAAGGAATCGCATTTTGGTCATCAATGTATGCCTGGATATTCTCATCTTCATAGAGAAATTCAAGTACCTCATATGCTGCCTCTTTATTTTCACAATCCGCCGTCACAGCAAACATCAGGTCGACACCGGAGTTCAATGTATTCCCTTCCTTCGTATCACTGGCCGGTGTAACGAAAGAATCAATATTCATATCCGGATTCACAGATAAGATCTGAGGTACAGCGTAGCTTCCGATTGGATACATTGCAGATTCCCCGTTTGCAAATGCGGTGCAGGCGTCATTATATCCGTAGGCAAACGGATCTTCCGGTCCATAGTTTAAAAGTTCCAAATATTTTTCCGCGACTTCACGGTACGAATCCGTAAAGTTTGCATCGCCTTTATTCACCTGCTTACACAGATCCGGCGGTGCCAATACAACTGCCATAGAGTTCCACGGCGCCAGACATCTCCAAGTATCCTTGAACCCGAAATAGAATGGAAGAATCCCTTCGGACTGAATATCATTGCACAATGTCATCAACTCATCCCACGTATTCGGGATCTCCCATCCATGTTCTTCAAACATATCCCTGTTATAAAGTATCCCTGCTGCATTCGCTACATAAGGGATGCCAAACGTTCCTTCCGTTGGAACAATTTCCAGTGCTTCCAGAATATCTTTGTAAGAATCCTTAATTTCCCCCATCACTTCACTGTCGGAAACATCCGCCAGAATTCCGGCATCCACATAATAAGAATAATTGATATCCCCGCCAATTCCGATAATATCCGGATAGTCCTCCCGGATAAACCTTGTCCTCATAATGGTAGAAGCATCGTTTGGCGAATCAATGGTCAGATGGATATCGTCGTGTGTTGCATTGAATTTCTCTTCCACCTGGTCAAAATAGGTTGCTGCTTCCGGTTTGTACTGCAAAATCTCGATTTCTGTCTTCCCACTCTTTTCGTTTCCATCTCCGCACGCAGTGAGGAACATAGACGCTGTCATACATCCGGCCAGAGCAGCACCGATTACCTTTTTCCCCTTTCTCATCATTTTTCTCCTTTCTTGTCTTTGTCTCTAAGATATTTTTATTATAACATAGCAATATGCTTGCAAAAATACCTTGACAATCCTGGTTTTATACCCAAATGCTTGATTTTCTAAATATAATTGAAGTCATCTTGCATTTTGGTATATAATACAAAAAAGAGAGGTATTGCTTTTATGGATAACTACTTATTTTCCGTCTTTCCGCTTGAAAATTTTATCGATCTTGCGCTATATCAATCCGGGTGGGAGCAATGCTTTCCGGCACATACTTTTGGTCCTGTAGCGAAAGATCATTATCTATTTCATTATGTCATTTCAGGTACCGGAGTATTCTCTGCCCAAAACGCAAAAGGCAGCTCCACCGAGTATCATATTAAAAGCGGAGAAGGCTTTATGATGTTTCCCCAGCAAGTCTGCTCCTACTGGGCTGACATGGAACTCCCTTGGGAATATGTCTGGATTGAATTTGACGGACTAAGAGTCAAAGAGTCCGTCGAGCTTGCAGGCCTTTCCCCCGAGCATCCGGTCTACCACTCTCGCTCTAAAGAATTAAGAGAAAAGATGATGGAAGAAATGCTCTACATCGTCCACCATCCCAAGGAATCCCCTCTGCATATTTTAGGGCACGGATTTCTCTTCCTTGATTATCTCACCCGCTCCATGGCACCGTTTCGGGTCGGAAAGAACGGGAAAATTCAGGATTTCTATATGCGAGAGGCGCTGGCGTTCATCGAGCAAAACTTTCAGAACGATATCTCTGTAGAGGACATTGCCGCACAGTGCGGCCTTAACCGTAGTTACTTCGGCACTATTTTCCGTCAGGCATTGGGTCAGACACCCCAGGAATTCCTCATCCACTACCGGATGATCAAGGCGGCAGAGCTTTTGAAGATGACCCAATTTTCCATCCAGGATATCGCAAATGCCGTTGGCTACAGCAATCCGCTGCACTTTTCCCGGGCATTTAAGAAGGTATACGGACTTTCACCCCGTACCTGGCGCAACGAAAACCAGATTGCCAGAAATTAAACGCGAAAAATCGCCTGAAAAAAGACGTAGGAGCTCCTCCCACGTCTTTTTATCTTTCCAATCTTCCATTACTTTTCTTTTATTTCATCCTGCTTCCCTCGTGTTTATTCGATGACAAGCCCTTCCCGACTCATCACATCCACGACTTCTTTCACGTATTTCACACATAGCTCGTCGTCAGACGCCTCTACCATCACGCGGATCACTGGCTCAGTACCGCTCTCCCGTACAAGAATCCGTCCGTCCTCGCCAAGCTCTTCCGCAACATGTTCGATGGCTTTCACGACCTTTGGATTCTCTCTGGCTGTCTTTTTGTCCGCCACCCTTACATTCTGCAGAAGCTGCGGATAAATCCTCACTTCCTCCGCAAGCTTTCCAAGGCTCATCTTCTTCTCCAGAATGACTTCCATCAGCATCAAGGAGGTCAGGATACCGTCCCCGGTTTTTGCGTACTTGCTGAAAATGATGTGGCCGGACTGCTCTCCCCCGAGCACATAACCATTGTTCATCATATTTTCAAAGACGTATTTATCTCCGACTTTCGTCTTCTCATAGTTCATTCCGATCTTATCACACGCCTTATACAGCCCCAGATTGGACATGATCGTCGTCACGATGGTATTTCCATTTAATCTGCCCTGTTCCATCAGGTACTTACCGCAGATGTACAAAATCAAGTCGCCGTCAATGAGATTGCCGTTCTCGTCTACTGCCAGACACCGATCCGCATCTCCGTCAAAAGCAAATCCCACATCCAAGTGTTTCTCCTTGACGTGAGCCATCAGTCCTTCCATATGGGTGGAACCGCAGGCCGTATTGATATTCGTCCCGTCCGGATTGTTATTGATTACATAGGTCTTCGCACCAAGTGCGTCAAAGACACTCTTTGCAATGGCAAATGCGCTTCCGTTGGCACAGTCCAGGCCGATCTTCATATCTTTAAAAGAACGGGTAGCTACCGAAATCAGGTGTCCGATGTAACGGTTTCTTCCGGCCGCATAGTCGATCGTACGTCCGATCCCGTCTCTTGTTGCCAGCGGAATCTCTTTTGTCTCACCATCGATATAGGCTTCGATCTGGTTTTCCACTTCTGCTTCCATCTTATATCCCTTGCCGTTGATCAGCTTGATACCGTTGTCATAGAACGGGTTGTGGCTGGCTGAAATCATAATTCCGCAGTCAAAATCTTCTGTACTCGTCACATAGGAAACACTCGGCGTCGTCGTCACATGAAGCAGATAGGCATCCGCACCGGAAGCTGTTAGTCCTGCTGCCAGCGCATACTCAAACATATAACTGCTTCTTCTCGTATCTTTTCCGATGACAATCCGTGCCTTGTGCTCCTGCCCGAAATACCATCCGAGATATCTTCCCACTTTAAAAGCATGTTCTACTGTCAGCCCGATGTTGGCTTCTCCCCTAAATCCGTCCGTTCCAAAATATTTACCCATATTTTTCATACTCCTTTATTAAATTTGTTTTATCTGCCGATTTTTTTGCACAATCGTTTCGTCTGTTCTATTATATCCGTCCTGATCTGGTTTTGCAACTATTTTATGTGTTCCTTCCAAACTCATATTCTCATTCTTGGGATTTTACGTTACTTATCAAATTTGTAGCTATTCAGCTATAAAGCTCAGATTCAAGACTTACGACAGGGATTCGCGATTTCAGGACGAATGGCTGAATAGTAAAAAAATTTTTAAATAAGTATTGACAAACTCTCTATAGCATGATATTCTGTCATCAGTTAGTTAATACTAACCAAAATAAACGGGTAGTTATACCTAATCCGTTTCTTTTTTTCTTCCTTAGTTAGCTTTTACTAACTTCCGTTGAAAGGAGGCCTTATATGTTTGATCAAAAATTAGTCGAACATTGTTCCGCTGTCCTGGCTGGTTTAAAGACAGCGAACCTGTTTTCCTATACGGTTGATCCGGGCGACGACGTCCGGCAGTTGGTCACTGACCGGAACCGGACTTTAAACCCGAAAGGAATTACTCTTTTCATTCTCAAAGAAACGAATCAAAACGCGCTTATTTATGTCTGCCGTCCCGGCAGACTACAGGCCGATTTTCAGCGGGAGTGTGTAAAAGGCTTTTTAAAGAACTATGGTTACAGAGAATTTACTGCCGAAAAGGCAATCGATACATTAAAGAAAAGGCTTGCAAATTCTGACAGATTTCCACATGAAATTGGACTTTTCCTCGGATATCCGTACTGCGATGTGAAAGGTTTCATTGATAATAACGGAAAGAACTGCCGCGCCTGCGGATTCTGGAAAGTCTACGAAAACGAAACTGAGACGCTGAAGCTGTTTCAGAAATTCATCAAATGTCGTGAAGTCTATACAAGGCTGTTTCACTACCGACAACGGTCTATCCAGCAGCTCACGGTTGCTGCTTGTGAATAGAACATTCATTTAAACGTATTAAGAAACTGACTGATGACAGGAGGTAAACGCACATGAGTCATATTGCTGTAGTATACTGGAGCGGTACCGGGCATACCGAAGCCATGGCGCAGAAAGTCGCTGAGGGCATCATTTCTGCCGGCGGAGAAGCCACGGTACTGACTGCCTCTGAATTTAACGTTTCCATGATGGATTCCTACGACGCTGTCGCTTTTGGATGTCCGTCCATGGGTGCCGAGCAGCTTGAGGAATCGGAATTTGAACCGATGTTCCAGGAGTGTACATCCAAACTGAACGGCAAAAAAATTGCTCTCTTCGGCTCCTACGGATGGGGAGACGGTGAATGGATGCGTACTTGGGAAGAGGACTGTAAAGGCTATGGAGCCATTCTCTCTTCTGATCCGAGACCGTTTCAAGTTTTGTGTAAACTCGAAAAAACTGATATAAGATATGTCATTAGTTACTCCGGGCAGAGCTGATTTTTTGACGCTCTGCCCTTGCTTTTATTATAATGCAGTTTCCGGACATGTCAAGCAGAGCTGGCTCGGCCAGCCCTGCTTGACCAGAAACGGCTTATAATCAAGATAATCGTTCCTCAAAAAATATTTCCAGCTGCGAATGGATCTGTCCCCAGTCCTGCCGGTGACCTGTCCATTTTTTCGTGATATCCATCATGGCCAGATACAGCATTTTCAGGAGACTCTCATCCGAAGGGAATACGGTCTTAGATTTCGTGACCTTCCGCAACTGCCGGTTAAATCCCTCAATGGCATTCGTGGTATAGATTAAGCGACGGACCGCTTCCGGATACTTGAAATACGTTGAAAGATTCGCCCAGTTATCTTTCCATGATTTTGCGATTTTGGGATATTTCCCGCTCCATTTCTCATCAAAGCTATCCAGTTCAGCCAGTGCGATTTCTTCTGTTGGAGCTGCATATACACGCTTCAGATCAGCCATCAGCGGTTTGAGTTCCTTGTAGGAAACAAACTTTGTCGTATTCCGGATCTGATGGATGATACACTGCTGGATCTCCGTATCCGGGAAAATAGCTTCGATCGCCTGGGGAAAACCGGTCAGACCGTCTACGCATGCGATCAGGATATCTTCCACGCCGCGGTTCTTCAGGCCGTTCAGGATGGAAAGCCAGAACTTTGCACTCTCGTTTTGACCGACATACATGCCGAGCACGTCTTTGTGCCCTTCCATGTCGATCCCTATGGCGATATAAACCGCACGTTTTACAATCCGGCCTTCGTTGCGGACATGGTAATGAATGGCATCCATAAAAACAACCGCATAGATTTTTTCTAAAGGCCTTTCCTGCCATTCTTTTACGATGGGAAGGATCTTATCGGTGATCCTGCTGATGGTACTGTCAGAAATTTCGATATCGTACAGTTCCCGCATATGGCTTTCAATATCATTCGTGGTCATTCCCTTGGCATACATGGAGATCATTTTTTCCTCCATGTCCTGCGTAATCGTATTCTGATATTTTTTGATGATCTGTGGTTCAAACTCACCTTTCCGGTCTCTTGGGATATCAATCTCCATATCGCCATAGCTGGTATGCATGGTCTTCTGGGAATGGCCGTTTCTGGAATTATCCGTTTCTTTGTTCCGATAATCATACTTGGAATATCCCAGTTCCTCATCCATTTCCTGATCCAGGGCACCTTCCAGAATGATGGACATCATATCCCGCATAATGGAGTTGACATCAGTTCCATCCTTGATCTTTACATTGTTCCCTTTCAGATAGTTACCCATCATTTTCCGAAGGGCTGCTTTTTGTGGGGTATCTTTTTTCCTTGCCATAAAATAAACCTCCAAACTGGTAAGTCTATCTTACATCAGTTTGAAGGTTTACACAAATCTTGGGATACTCCCTCTGATCCCGTGATCTGTAATGAAGATCCGGATGCAGACGCCCAAAACGCCTGCATAGAACTTGGAAAAACTCTTGTATGAGATTTTATATAAAAGTTTTTTAATTAATGTGTATCTCTCAAAATGTTTCCTAAACAGAACGAAGGAACCGGCAGACAACCGGTTCCTTTTTCTGTGCGCTTTGCATCAGTTCACTTTGTGTTATTTAAGCTTCTTTCTCTTTCAACCATGCTGAGGCATACTCCGCAATCTGACGAATACACCCGTCTTCCATCGGGGAAGTCAGCCCCGCTCCTTCCACCAGCCCGAGGAAGGTATCTGTGCCGCCCCGCTTTACAAAGTGTTTGTATTTCTCCCACGCCTTCTTCCAGTCTTTCTCGAGTTCCAGCCAGAACTGAAGTGCCACTGTCTGTGCGAGACAGTAGTCAATATAATAAAATGGGGTGGCGAAGATATGGTTCTGTCTCTGCCATCCTGCTCCTCTTTCATAGAATGGGATGCCTTCCAGGTGCAGATAAGGACGGTACATCTTCTCAAGCTTCAGCCATGCTTCATTTCTCTCCTGCGGAGTCATTTCCGGGTGCTCATATACAACCTGCTGGAAATTATCGACCAAACAGCCATATGGGATAAAATTCAGTGTTCCTTCAAGATGGGACACTTCATACTTCTTCGTCTGGTGTTTGAAAAACAGCCCATACCACGGCGTCGCGAAAAACTCCATAGACATGGAATGAGTCTCTGCCGCTTCCATAGACGGGAGATGTGTAGCAATCAGGTCGATATTCTTCTCCGCCATATACGCCGCGAATGCATGTCCTGCTTCATGGGTTAATACGTCCACATCTCCTGCCGTTCCGTTGAAATTGGAGAATATAAACGGACATCCGTAGCCTGGGATATCGCAACAGTATCCTCCTGTCGCCTTTCCCGGCTTTGCCACCACATCAAAGAGCTCCCGGTCAAACATCATCTTAATGAAATCCGCTGTCTCCGGGGACATTTCCGTATACATCTTTCGTCCGGCTTCCATGATTTCTTCGTATGATCCCTGCGGTACCGCATTCCCGTCCGGATACCGGAAGGAATCATCATAGATATGCAGTTTCTCCACACCGATACACTCTGCCTGGTGCTTCTTAATTTCACATACGACCGGCACCAGATCTCTTACCACCTGTTCCCGGAATCCGGCGATTGCTTCCGGTGCGTAACAGTTTCTCTGGCGGCGCACATAGCCAAGCTCCACAAAGCTCTTCATACCAAGGCGGTGTGCCTGCTCGGTACGGTTCTTGACAAGCTTATCGAAGATCTCGTCAAGTTCTCTCTGATTGTCATCGAAAAATTTGCCGGACGCCTCATAGGCCGCTCTTCTTACTTCCTGGTTCGTACTCTGCATATATGGTCCGAGCTGGGAAAGATTGTACGTCTTTCCCTGAAATTCGATCTGCGCCCCGGCAAGCAGAGTCTGATACTGGGTCTGTAACCGGCTCTCTTCCTGGAGAAGTTCTGTGATCTCCGGGGAAAACCCTTTCATGGCAAGCTCCAGATTGAGAAAGAGTACCTTGCCGAATTTCTCCTCCAGTTCCCTGCGGAACCTCGACTGCAAAAGCACTTCATTGTACTTCTGGAATTCCTCTTCTAGCATCGGGGAGATCCGGTCATTGTACTCCCGTTCTTTTGCGTAGAATTCGTTTTTTGTGTTGATCGTATAGCGGATGTAGACAAGGGAGTCCGCTGTGGAAATCTCCTTTTCCACCTCGTTCATCTTATATACCGCCTGAATCTGCTCCTCCAGTGAAGACGCGTGTTTTAGCTCCTCGGTGATCTCCCGGATCCGGTTTCTCACCTCGTCCACATCCGTCCTTTTGTACACAAACTCACTAAACTTCATATTCCTCTCCTTCCTTACCTGAAAAAGAAGAGTACAACGCACAGTACCACACCGGCGACGATGGCAAGTACTGGCCACAGCGCCCAGAACGCACCGAGAACCATCGCCAGATAGTCATTTCTCTCAAGCGGGACTTCCTGGATCTCTTCTTTGAAGCGTCTGAGCTTTTCCTCCTGTTCCCTGCGCCTTTTCGCTCTTTTGCTGTTCTTACCAAATCCAAACATTGTACTCGTTTCCTTTCCTGCTGATTATACTTCTTCCTGCTTTTTCTCCAGTGGGAAATGACATGCCACATAATGTCCTTCCTCAAGCTCTCTTAATTCCGGCGTCACATGTTTGCAGATTTCCTGACAGTATTTGCATCTCGTATGGAATTTACATCCTTCCGGCGGATGTACCGGGCTTGGAATATCTCCTTCCAGCGGCACGATTTCCTTCTTGTGATCCGGGTCTGTGGTCGGGATTGCGGAGAGCAGCGCTTCTGTGTACGGATGCATCGGATGATCGAACATTCCTTTGGACGTTGCAATCTGCCATCTCCACAATATTTCCAAGATACATGACACCGATCCGGTCACTAATATATTTTACCACACTCAGGCCGTGAGAGATAAACAGATATGCCAGATTTTCCTTTCCCCCCAGATCTTTTAAAAGGTTGACAATCTGTGATTGGATGGAAACGTCCAGGGCGGATACAGCCTCGTCGCACACAACGAACTTCGGTTTCAGCGCCAATGACCGGGCGATCCCGATACGCTGTCTTTGACCACCTGAGAACTGATGCGGATAACGGTGGATCATATACGGCGCAAGACCACATTCTTCCATGATCTTCATGACATAATCCTGCATCTTGTCGTCATTCTTCTCAAAGAATCCATGAGCCAGCAGTCCTTCCCCAATGATCTGTCCGACCGTCATACGTGGATTCAGCGAGGAATACGGATCCTGGAAAATCATCTGCATGTCTTTTCTGAGGACGCGCATCTCGTTAGCTTTGAGTCTTGCCAGATCCACGCCGTCATCACGGTATTCTTCATACTTCTGGAACGCATCGTCCTTGCTGTATGCTTTTCTGAGCGTATCCATTTTTTCCATGGCGTCCCTTAGTTGTCTCTCCTTTTCCCCAATCTCTTTCTCCCTGCCCTTTTTCTCGTGATCCTCTTTTAATTCCCGGAGCTCTTTTGCAATTTTGAATTGATTCAGGATCATGTGCTCCGCTTCCTGAGTAGACTCAATCGCGTAGAATCCACCGATGATCTGTATCAAATCCAGGAATTCCCGGTTACACTCTTTGCGTACTTTCTCGCAGGTTTCCTGCTTCTTGAACTTCTCTGCTCCATCCGCCATCTTCTCGTATTCTGCTCTCATCTCCCTGGTCTTCTGCTCCAGTTCCCGGATCTTTTTCTTTCTGGAGACAATATTTTTCACCGTGTGTTCCACATAGTCCGGGGCCATCTCCCAAAGAGTCCGGCCATAATACATCGTTTTTCCTTCCGTCTGTGGATAAAGCTGAAGCAGTGTCCTTCCAAATGTCGATTTTCCGCATCCGGATTCTCCTACCAGGCCCACCGTCTCCCCCTCATAGATATCAAGGGTAATACCGTCGTTAGCCCGCACATAGAGCTGTTCTTTCTGGAACAGTTTCGTTTTCTTAATCGGAAACCACTGTTTCAGATCGGTAATTTTAAGCAGTACTTTTTTGCTTTGATTATTTTGTTGCATGGCGCCCCTCCTTCTCCGGATAAAAGCATCTTACAGAATGATTTCCCTCTACCTCTTCCAGCTTTGGCTCTTCTTCCATACATTTTGCCGTCGCATATTTGCAGCGCGGCGCAAACTTGCATCCCTTCGGAAGATCCAAAGGATGGGGAACAGAACCTGGAATCGCATCCAGCCTTGTTCCCACCGGCGTATCCAAACGCGGAATGGATGTCATCAGTCCTTCCGTGTACGGATGGGAGTACTCATTATCCCTTGCAAAGATCGTATGGGCGTCGCACATCTCCACAACCTGTCCGCAGTACATGACCGCCACACTGTCTGCCATCTCGTTGATAACTCCCAGATCATGGGTGATAAAAAGGATGGATGTTCCTTTTTCCCGTTTCAGCTCATTCATCAAATGCAGGATCTGTGCCTGGATCGTTACATCCAGCGCCGTGGTCGGCTCATCCGCAATCAAAAGGCTTGGCTCACAGGCAAGCGCCATGGCGATCATAACCCTCTGCCTCATTCCTCCGGAAAGCTGGTGAGGATACTGCTTCATAATGGACTTTGCATTCGGAATCTTCACCGCGTTCAGCATCTCCAGTGATTTCTTACTTGCCTCTTCCTTGGAGATCTTCTGATGAGTCAGGTATACTTCGTTAAGCTGCTTTTCAATGGTGTACACCGGGTTTAAGCTCGTCATCGGCTCCTGAAAGATGACGGAGATTTCATTTCCACGAATCTGGTACATATCATTCTGGGAACACTCTACCAGATTTCTTCCCTTGAATTTGATTTCACCGCTGTCAATATAGCCGTTGCCATCCAGAAGCTTTAAGATACTCATAGCTGACACGCTCTTCCCACTTCCGGATTCTCCGACAATTCCGAGTGTCTTTCCGGCTTCCACTCGGTAGGAAACGCCGTTTACCGCCTTTACAGTTCCTTTTTTCGTTTTAAAATATGTATGTAGATCATCTATTTCTAATAAGTAATCCATGACACACCCTACCTTTCACTGGATTTTGGATCGACTGCTTTACGCAGGCCGTCACCAAAAAGGTTGATACTGATGGTACACAGAGCAAGTGCAATGGACGGGAATATCCATCTCCACCAGAACTGGGAGATGACTTCCGAGGATCGGCAGTCATTCAGCATATTTCCCCAGGACGGAATCGGTTCGCTGACTCCAAATCCCAGGAAAGAAAGTCCGGACTCTGTGAGCATACAGGTTGCAAAAGAAAGGGTCGCGTTTACAATGATAATTGTCATAACATTCGGCACAATATGACGGAAAATAATATTCCGCTCACGTACGCCGAGCGCTTTCGCCGCAGTGACGAATTCCTTCTGGCGTTCCGCAAGTACCTGGGCACGTACCATGTAAGCCACACCAGGCCAGCTTAAAATACCGAGGATCACCATAATCATAATAATTCGCCCGACCTCCGAGACCTTGTTCCCTATGAGAGCCGATAAAATCAGTGCCAGAGGAATGAACGGCAGAGATCCTACAACTTCTGCCACACGCATAAGAAGAATATCTACCTTGCCTGCATAATATCCGGCTATACCTCCGACAATGATACCAATAATCAGGGAAATGATAACGGAAACAAAGCCGACAGTCATCGTCATCTGCCCTCCCTTGAGCATACGAAGAGCAACGCTTCTTCCCATGTTATCTGTACCAAAGAGGTACCCTTTCAGTCCCCACGTTGTCACATTTCCGTCTTCGTCAATGGCATAGTTCTGATAGTATCTGCTGGATACACTCTGGATATTTTTCACTCCGGAAGGAACCTTGCACTGCTTATTATTGTTTCCGCCCCAGGATGCCACTGTTCCGTCGTCCAGAAGAGCCGTCACATGATTTCTTCCTGCGGAAATACTCACTACGTGGCCGTCCGCACCTTCCGGAATCTTCTGGATATTGTAATCATTGCCGCCCCAGGATGCCAATGTACCATCATCCAGAAGAGCAAACACAGTCTTATCTGTCATAGCAAAATCCTGTATTCTTCCCTGAATTTCGTCTGGTACCGCGTCAAACGCTGTCTCTCTCTTTGCAAGAGGGATCAGTCTTCCATCTTCTGTCAATGCAAGTCCGGTAGAGATGTTTGTTCGTACCAGCTTGACTTTCTCATCTTTTGCCTTGGACGCCACGATATCTACCGCATTTTCATTCCCCCAGGTCACAAGGCTTCCATCCTCCAGTACGACGATGGACACCTGATATCCTGCCGCGATGGATTTCACTTTCTTACCCTGGACTTCGGAAGGAATCCGGTTCAGGTTCATCCGGTTGTAACCCCATGTAAAGAGTTCCCCTTCTTCGTTCATGGCCAGTACATGGTCCTGTCCGACCGCAATATCTACTACTTTTCCCATGTCAGCAGGAATTTGTTTCAATCGGTCTGTAAGAGTTCCCCACTCGTACACAACCCCATCGTTGTCAATCCCAATGCCGAATGTCGGACCCGCTTCAATCTCCTTTGCGTTATGTTTCAGTTCCTTCGGAACACTCAGGAAAGAAAATCCCGGTGCGATATTCTTCTGCGTCGGATCCTGGAAGTTCAGGTCCTGCTTCATCCAGATTGGCAGAATAAAGCACATCAGAAAGATTACAATGAAGATAATGGCGGATCCCATGGCAACTTTATTTTCACAAAGATGCTGGATAATTGTCCGGAAAGGACTTTGCATCTGTTCTTCTTCAAGAATGGACTTTGGTTTTGTGTCTTTTTTGCCTTTTCTTAACATGTTTTTCCTCCATTACTCTAATTTGATTCTCGGATCTACGAGGCAGTAACACAGATCGGTAATCAGATTTGCCGCCAGCGCCAGAAGAATATAGAACATCTGCATAGCCAGCGCAACCGTGTAATCCTGTTGGTTCAAAGAATCAATCAAAAGCTTTCCTACTCCTTTCCAGGAGAACAGTGTTTCAATAATAATGGAACCGCCGAAAATCGCCACGATGGATCCAACCACATATCCGGTGATCGGGATCAGCGCATTCCGAAAGGCATGTTTGTAGATTACCGTCTTCTCTCTAAGTCCCTTAGCTCTTGCCGTACGCACATAGTCCATAGAGAGCGCATCCAGAAGAGCACCCCGCACATATCTTGTCAGACCTCCAAGTCCCGCAAAGACCATAACGATCACCGGCAGGCACAGATGATAAAGATAATCGATAACCGCCCTCAGTCCTGTGTACCCGGCTCCGGTCGTCACCATACCACTGATCGGAAAGATCGGGAGAGTAATGGCGAAAAGGAAGATGAATATCAGGGCCGTGATAAAGGACGGGATACTGATTCCGATAATCGTTGTCACCTGAACAGTTGTGTCAAACGGTGAGTTCTGCTTCACGGCCGCCTTAATTCCAAGCGGAATCGTGATGAGGAAAAGGATCACATAATATACCAGGTTCAGGCAGACGGTATTACGCATTGGCGGCCCTACCAAATCCAGTACCGGAATCCGGTACACCGAGGAGTAGCCAAAGTCGCCTCTGAGCATGTTGCCAAACCAGCTAAAATACTGGATCACCAGAGGCTTATCAAGTCCCAGACGGGCTCTCGCCTCCTGGTAGAGCATCTCATATTTCTCAGGTGATACACTCATTTTCTGTCCTTCTACCATCATACGTGCCGGATCACCCGGAACCATCTTAAACAGGCAGAACAGTAAGACGGACAAAATCAGGAAGACAATCACCATGTAGGCAAGTCTTTTTAAAATGTATTTTACCATACCTAATTAACCCCACTTTTTCTACAAAAAGGAGACAGAAGAAGCCTGTCTCCTTTTTGCTTGTATTACATTCCGATACTTACTCTTCGATATATGCATCCAGAATGAAGAACCACCAGTTGTCGTAGGAACGTGGAACGAAATTCTTTAACTTCGGATTGTAAAACCAGTACTGGGTACCCGTGGAAAGAACCACCCCCGGCATCTTCTTGTTGATTTCTTTTTCAAATTCTACAAAAAGCTCACGGTATTTTTCTGTGTCGCCCGGTTCTACTTTCTGCATGGAAGCTGTGATGCTCTTCAGTTCCGGATCGCTGATACGGTAGTAGTTCCAAAGTCCCATTCTCTCCGGTGCGTCGTCGAAGAAATACCACCAGGAGCTGAACTCCGGCAAAACAACGCCGCAGGAAAATACGTTGTATGTGGCGTCAACGCCTTCTCTGTTCAGATGATTGATCATCTGTGCGAAGTCCATCTTTGTTCCCTCAAATTTCATACCGATCTTCTCAGCTTCCGGCGGAATGATCGTGTTGCAAAGATCTGTCAGGTCATCTTCAGAATAAGCCCATTTCAGTTCCAGAGGCATCAGTTTCCCGTCCACTTCTTTGTAACGTACTTTATCAGTACCTTCTTTAAATTCTTCACCCTTTTCATTGAGTGTCCAGCCGCCATCAATGAGTTCCTGTTTTGCCTTATCGATGTCGTATGTATAATGTGTCAGTTCCCCTTCCAGCTCGTCCTTTGTCTCCTGGTAGTCTTCCATCGCTTCTGTAGCAAGGCAGTCTACAACGCTTGCGTATCCGCCGGAAATCTGCTTGTTCACTTCATCACGGTCAATAATGTAAGCAAAAGCACGGCGTACTTCCGGGAACTGGCTTGCTCCGAAATCACATGCGAAACGGAACTCGTTTACACTGTCCTGCGGTACAATACCGTAGTTGGCTTTGATCTCTCCGTCTTCTACTTTTGTCAAAGTGGAGTCGATGGTCTCACCCTTGGAAGAATAGAAGTAATCTACCGTTCCTTTTTCAAACTCATCTCTCCATGTTTCGGTAGCGATCGGTTTCGAAATGATCGTCTCAACATGAGGTTTGGTTCCATCATATCTACCCAGATACTCTTTGTTGATCTCAAGTTCCACCGTCTCGGATCCAATATCCACATTCTTTAACTGATAAGGTCCGCAGACAACCGGTCTCTTATAACGGAATCCTGTGTTCGGATCCAGAAGCGTCTCTCTTAAGACTTCTGCTGTATACTGATCATTAAAGTAGCATCCGTTTCCATCGTCCAGGACATCTGTTCCAGGAGCAATAGCTGCCATCGGTTCCGGTGAAAATCCGATGTCGCCAAGTACATAGTAGTTTGGCAGGTTTTCAGCATCAACTGTCATAGAGAACTTGTAGTCTCCAAGCAGTCTCAGGCCGGTGAACTCTTTCTTCTCGCCATTACGGAACTCATTGTATCCGACCAATACACTTCCTGTAGTCGCATCGCCTTCACACTCCGCAAATTCCTGGGAAGAACGGTACATGATGCCGAAAAGATAATCCTTTGCCGTAATACCGGATCCGTCGTTCCATTTCAGGTTATCATTAATCTCCACAGTAAATGTTGTGGACCCGTCCTCATTTTCCGTTTCTTCATGGGACTTGACTACAACCGGATCCCAGTCAATGGTCCTGTCTCTGGTCGTATCCGTCAGATAGTAACCATTCATCAACCTGATAAATCCGGTGTTAGTAGCGTTTGCAGACCATCCATCCATCATATCCGGTGAGAGGGTACCCGGTGTGATCTGAACGACAAACTTTCCTCCAACCGGCGCGTCTTCCGGAGGCGCCTGGGGCTTTGCTGTCTGCTCTACGCCAACTTCGGTATCAGCGCTGCTTTTTCCGCTGTCTTTGGAAGCGTCATTGCTGCTGACCCCACCGCCGCTGCAAGCCGCAAGCGATACGGTCATAATCCCTGCAAGCAGACAGGACATTACTTTCTTTCTCATAGTTCGTTTCTCCTTTCTCCTGTTCCGAAACAAAAAGAGCGAAAAGTTCTCTCACTCCGTCTCACCCTCCGCATAACAGACGGCACAAAAAAAGTCAGTCTGATCTTCCTTATGATATGACCTGATTGATGATAAACGACCCTACATGACTATGGTTTTCTCTCTTTCTATTTCTATATCTTTTCTGACGCTTCTATTTTACCCCCCCCCCGTAATATTTTGT